>Ga0255127_1000047_pt1 | contig 67074 bp, 60 predicted proteins | sample Law_Miss_RepB_8d_FD_188555 | JGI IMG/M metagenome (GOLD analysis project Ga0255127, IMG submission 188555) | Freshwater microbial communities from St. Lawrence River, New York, United States - Law_Miss_RepB_8d | ecosystem: Environmental > Aquatic > Freshwater > River | place: USA: New York...
CCTGCACCGCGTGGCCTTCGCGCGCCAGCCGCCAGGCCAGCAGCCGCCCCAGCACGCCGGCGCCGGCAATGCCAATGCGGGCCATGGCTCAGCCTTTCTTGGTGAGGCTGTCCACGGGCACGTAGAACTCGCTGCCCGCTGCCTTGAACTCGGCCGACTTTTGCGCCATGCCTTGCTCGGCGTAGTCGCGCACGTCTTGCGTGATCTTCATCGAGCAGAACTTCGGCCCGCACATCGAGCAGAAGTGCGCCTCTTTGCTGCTGTCCTTGGGCAGGGTTTCGTCGTGGTAGGCCTCGGCGGTCTGCGGGTCCAGGCCCAGGGCGAACTGGTCGCGCCAGCGGAACTCGAAGCGCGCCTTGCTCATGGCGTCGTCGTGGGCGCGAGCGCCGGGGTGGCCCTTGGCCACGTCGGCGGCGTGGGCGGCGATCTTGTAGGCGATGAGGCCTTGCTTCACGTCGTCGCGGTCGGGCAGGCCCAGGTGTTCCTTGGGCGTGACGTAGCAGAGCATGGCGGTGCCCATCCAGCCGATCATGGCCGCGCCGATGGCGCTGGCGATGTGGTCGTAGCCCGGCGCGATGTCGATGGTGAGCGGGCCCAGGGTGTAGAAGGGCGCTTCGTGGCAGTGCTTGAGCTGCTCGTCCATGTTGGCCTGGATCAGGTGCATGGGCACGTGGCCCGGGCCTTCGATGATGGTTTGCACGTCGTGCTTCCAGGCGATCTGCGTGAGCTCGCCCAGCGTCTTCAGTTCGGCGAACTGCGCTTCGTCATTGGCGTCGGCGGCGCTGCCGGGGCGCAGGCCGTCGCCCAGCGAGAAGGTCACGTCGTAGGCCTTCATGATTTCGCAGATCTCTTCGAAGTGCGTGTAGAGGAAGTTTTCCTTGTGGTGGGTGATGCACCACTTGGCCAGGATGCTGCCGCCACGGCTGACGATGCCTGTGCGCCGCTGGGTGGTGAGCGGAATGAAGGGCAGGCGCAGGCCGGCGTGGATGGTGAAGTAGTCAACCCCTTGCTCGGCCTGCTCGATCAGCGTGTCGCGGAAGATTTCCCAGCTCAGGTCTTCGGCCACGCCGCCCACTTTTTCCAGCGCCTGGTAGATGGGCACGGTGCCGATGGGCACGGGCGAGTTGCGCACGATCCAGTCGCGCGTGGTGTGAATGTTTCGGCCGGTGGAGAGGTCCATCACGGTGTCGGCGCCCCAGCGGATGCTCCACACCAGTTTTTCCACTTCTTCCTCGATGGACGAGGTCACGGCCGAGTTGCCGATGTTGGCGTTCACCTTGACGCGGAACAGCCGCCCGATGGCCATGGGCTCCAGTTCGGTGTGGTTGATGTTGGCCGGGATCACGGCGCGCCCGCGCGCCACCTCGTCGCGCACGAACTCGGGCGTGATGACCTCGGGCAGGCGCACCCCCATGGCGTTGCCGCGCAGGCGGGCTTCGCGCCCGGCATCGCCCAGGTACTCGCGCATCCACTCGCGTTGGCCGTTTTCGCGCAGGGCCACGAACTCCATCTCGGGCGTGACGATGCCCCGGCGCGCGTAGTGCATCTGGCTCACGTTGTGGCCGCTGCGGGCGCGCCGGGGCGTGCGTTGCAGGCCAGCGGCCTCGGCGCGCAGGGCCTCGATGCGGGGGGCGTCGCGCTCGTCGTGGCGGGCGCCGTCGTCCAGGGCCTGGCGCTGGCGGCCTTCGTAGCTTTCGGTGTCGGCGCGCGCGTCCAGCCAGGGGCCGCGCAGGTCGGGCAGGCCACGGCGCACGTCGATGCTGGCCGTGGGGTCGGTGTAGGGGCCGGAGGTGTCATACACCGTGACGCGCTCGCCATTGCTCAGCGCGATTTCGCGCATGGGCACGCGCACGCCGGGCTGGCTGCCGCTGGCGTGGACCTTGGTGGAGGCGGGGAAGGGCTCTCGGGTGATCGAGAGCATTTGCTGCAGCTTGTCGGGGGCGTTCATGGCGTTCTCCGGTGGTTGGACACAAGTCGCTCCGGAGAACCGCCCCATGGTGTGCGGCGGCCCACCACCCGCGTGGGGTGGCGGCCGCCAGCACGCCCGTGGCGTGCGCTCTTCTTTCGCCGGTACTAACCGGATCAAGTTCACGGGTTCGGCCAGGTGGCCGTCTCAGCGCCAGGCTTTTCGCCTGTGCACCCCGGAGCAGTCGCGCAGTGTAGCGCGGGCCGGCGCCGGGGTGCGGGCAGGGTGTATCGGGCTGTGTCAGTGCGCCGCCGAGGCCGCCGCGTCGGCCGCGGCGCCGGCGGGCTTGGGCCCCACCGGCGCGGGCCGGCGCGTGAGCCACACCAGCGGAATGAGCAGCACGAACAGCGCAGAGGAGAGCCAGAAGATGTCGTTGGCGGCCATGGTGAAGGCCTGTTGCTGCACCAGGCGCTCGATGCTGGCCAGGGCCTGCTCGGTGCTCAGGCCGCTGGCGCGCAAGCCGTCCAGCGTGGCCTGCGCCACCGGCCGCCCGGCCTGCACCGCCTCGCTCAGGTGGGCGTGGTGCAGGGCGGCGCGGCTTTCCCACACGGTGGTGGCCAGGGACGTGCCGAGCGCGCCGAAGGTGATGCGCACGAAGTTGCTCAGGCCAGCCGCGGCAGGAATGCGATCGGGCGTGAGGCCGGCCAGCGTGAGGGTGGTGAGCGGAATGAAGAAGAAGGCCAGGGCCACGCCCTGAATCACCGTGGGAATGAGGATGGTGTTGAAGTCCACCTGGGTGGAGAAGTGCGAGCGCATCCACATCACCAGCCCGAACACCAGGAAGGCGAAGGTCGCGTAGCGGCGCGGGTCCACCTGGGCCACGGTGCGGCCCACGATGGGCGAGAACACGATGGCCAGCAGGCCCACCGGCGCGGTGACCATGCCGGCGTCGGTGGCGGTGTAGCCCATGAACTGCTGCAGCCACAGCGGCACCAGCACCACGTTGCCGAAGAACAGGCCGTAGGCCACGGCGGTGGCGCTGGTGCCGGCCCAGAAGTTGCGCCGCGCGAACAGGCGCAGGTCCACCACCGGGTGCTCGTCGGTGAGCTCCCAGGCCAGGAAGAAGGCGAAGCCCACCACGGCGGTCACGGCCAGGCCCAGGATCAGGGGCGACTCGAACCAGTCGTGTTCCTTGCCCAGGTCCAGCACCATCTGCAGCGCGCCGATCCACAGCACCAGCAGGGCCAGGCCGATCTTGTCGATGGGCAGTTTGCGAATGGCGCTGTCGCGCTGGCGGAAGATGCCCCAGCAGGCCGCGGCGGCGACCAGGCCGATGGGCACGTTGATGTAGAAGATCCAGGGCCAGGAAATGTTGTCGGTGATCCAGCCGCCCAGCAGCGGGCCCATCACCGGCGCCACCAGCGTGGTCATGGCCCACATGGCCATGGCCAGCCCGGCCAGCGCGGGCGGGTAGGCCTGCAGCAGCAGGGCTTGCGAGAGCGGAATCATGGGCCCGGCCACGAAGCCCTGCAGCGTGCGAAACGCGATCAGCATGGGCATGTTGGGCGCCAGCCCGCACAGCCACGAGGCCAGCACGAACAGCAGCACGCTGGTCACGAACAGGCGCACCTGGCCGAAGCGCTGCGTGAGCCAGCCGGTGAGCGGCACCGCAATGGCGTTGGCCACGGCAAAGCTGGTGATGACCCAGGTGCCCTGGTTGGGGCTCACGCCCAGGTCGCCCGCGATGGCGGGCAGCGACACGTTGGCAATCGACGTGTCGAGCACGTTCATGAAGGTGGCCGCCGAGAGGGCCACCGTGCCCCACACCCGGGCCGAGCCCTCAAGCGGAGGGTGGGCTGAGACTGGCGCGCGCGCCGCGGGGCTGGCCATGCTCAGCGCCCCGCGGGCTGGGCCAGGTTGGCGCGCACGATGCGTTGCACCACCTCTTGCGCGCCAGCGTCATCAAGCGTGGCCACCTGGGCCTGCACGGTGCTGGGGGCATCGGCCAGGGTCTTGCCGCCCTGGTCGCGCACGTCCACCTCCACCGCCATTGACAGGCCCACGCGCAGCGGGTGCTCGGCCAGTTGCGCCGGGTCCAGCGCGATGCGCACCGGCACGCGCTGCACCACCTTGATCCAGTTGCCGGTGGCGTTCTGCGCCGGCAGCAGCGCGAAGGCCGCGCCGGTGCCCGCGCCCAGGCCGGCGACGCGCCCGCTGTAGGTGACGGTCTTGCCGTAAACGTCGGCGGTGAGCTTGGCCGGCTGGCCCAGGCGCAGTTGACGCAACTGCACCTCTTTGAAGTTGGCGTCCACCCACACCTGCTGCAGCGGCACGATGGTCATGAGCGCGCTGCCGGCGGCCACGCGCTGGCCCAGTTGCACGTTGCGCTTGGCCACGTAGCCGTCCACTGGCGCGGCCAGCGCCACGCGCTGGGTGGCCAGCCAGGCCTCGCGCACGCGGGCGGCGGCGGCCTGCACGCTGGGGTGCTGTTCCACCGAGGTGCCCTCGGTCATGGCCTGGTTGCTTTGCCACTGCTCGCGCGCGGCCACCACGGCGGCCTCGGCCCCGGCCAGGGCGCTGCGGGCGTTGGCGAGCTGGGCCTGGGCGTGCTGCAGCTCTTCGCGCGAGACGGCGCCGCTGCCGCTGAGCGATTCGCGGCGCTTGAGGTCTTCGGTGGCGCGCGCCACCTCGGCCTGTGCCTTGGCCACGTCGGCCTGGCGCAGCGTCACCTGAGCGGCGAGCGCGCCGTTGTTGGCGTAGAGCGTGCGCACCTGGCGCACCGTTTGCGCCAACTGGGCCTCGGCCTGTTGCAGGGCCACGCGGGCATCGGCCGGGTCAAGCCGCACCAGGGGCTGGCCGGCCTTCACGTAGTCGGTCTCTTCGGCCTGCACGGCCACCACGGTGCCGCCGATCTGCGGCGTGATCTGCACCAGGTGGCCTTGCACGTAGGCGTTGTCGGTGGTTTCGATCTTGCTGGCCACCAGCCATTCGTAGGCACCCGTGGCGGCACCGCCGAGCACCACCACGGCGGCGATGGTCAGCAATGCTTTCTTGCGCTTGGCCTTGCGGGGATCGGTGGACGCGGCTTGGGGGGTGTTGTCTGAGGGGTTCATGTCGGGAAGCGATAGGGGGCGCGAACGCGGCGCGGTCAGGGGCGGGCGCTGGCCACGGGCGTGGCGTCGGTGGTGGGCACCCAGCCACCACCCAGGGCGTGGGCCAGGCTGGCTTGCGCGTCCAGCGCGCGGGCTTGCAGGTCCACCGCCAGGCGGCGCTGGGCCAGCACCTGCGTCTCAGCCGAGAGCACCTGCAGGTAGTTGCCCAGGCCCTTCTCGTAGCGCAGTTGGGCCATTTGCAGGGCGGCTTCGGCCGCCTGCTGCGCCTGCGATTGCTGGGCCTGCTGGCGCGCCACCGACTGCCCGCTGGCGAGCTGCTCGCTCACCTGGCGCACGGCGTCGATGAGGGTGGCGTTGTAGCTGGCGGTGGCGGCGTCCACGTCGGCGTGTTTGCCGCGCAGTTGCGCGCGCAGGCGGCCCGAATCGAACAGGGGCAGGCGAATGGCCGGGCCCACGCCCCACTGCAGCGAACCGGCGTCGAGCAATTGGTTCAGGCCGATGCTGGACAGGCCCACGAAGCCCACCAGGTTCACGTTGGGATAGAACTGGGCGCGGGCCTGCGTGGCGTCTTGCGTGGCGGCCTCCACGCGCCAGCGCGCGGCGGCCACGTCAGCGCGGCGGCCCAGCAGGTCGGCCGGCAGCACGGCGGGCGTGGGCAGGGCGCGCAGGGCCTGCAGGTCGGGGGCGCGCGGTGCCACGGCCTGCCCGGGTTGGCCTGCCAGGGCGGCCAGGGCCAGGCGGGCGAGCTGGGCCTGCTCGGCCCAGGCCTCGATTTGCTGCCGCGCCTCAGGCACCGCGCCTTCGGCCTGGCGGCGCTCCAGTTCGCTGTCGAGCCCGGCGGCCACGCGTTCTTGCACCAGGCGCAACAGGTGCTCGCGCTGCGCCAGCGTGCGCTGAGCCACGGCCTGCTGGGCCTCGGCCCGCGCCAGTTGCAGGTAGGTGCGCACCACCTGGGTGGACAGCAGCACGCGGGCGGCGTCGGCGTCGGCCTGGGCGGCGCGGGCCTGGCCCAGCGCGGCTTGCAAGGTGGCCTCGTGCTTGCCGAAGAAGTCGATCTCCCACGCGCCATTGAGCTGCAGCGTGGCGGTGTCGCGAATGTCACCGGCCAGGGGCGCGGGGACCATGCCGTTTTCGGTGTAACGCTGGTGCGTGGCGTCGAGCGCGGCGTTCACCTGCGGCCCGGCGCTGGCGTTGGTGAGGTCGGCCTGCGCGCGTGCCTTGCCCACGCGAGCCTGGGCCAGGCGCAGGCTGGGGTTGCCGGCCAGGGCCTGGTCCACCAGCGCGTCCAACTGGGCATCGCCCAGTGCCTGCCACCAGCGGGTGGCCAGCGGGGCGGTGTCGGTGGCGCCGGCCGGCAGCAGCGCGGTGGCTTGAAGCGGCTGTTCGCTGGGGGGCGCGATGCCCTGGGGGCTGGCGCAGCCGGCCAGCACGGCCAGCGCCAGGGCGCCGAGCAGAAAAGGTCGGGTCATGGTTGGGCAGGGACGGCGACGCCCTCGTTCTTGAAGGCTTGCGCGTTGTGCAGCACCCGGCGCAGCAGGGCCAGCAAGGCATCGCGTTCGTGCGGCTGGAAGCCCCGCAGGTAGGCGTTCTGCACGCGGCACAGGGCCTCGGGGATGCGCTGGGCCGTGGCGCGGCCTTCGGGCGTGAGTTCCACGTGCACGATGCGCCGGTCTTGGGCTGATCGCACGCGCTGCACCAGGCCTTTTTCCGCCAGGCGGTCGAGCATGCGGGTCATGGCGCCGCAGTCCATGCGGCACTCGCGGGCTAGCGCGGTGGCGGTGTTGGCCTGGCCCTGGTCCAGCTTGAAGAGCGGCAGCCACTGGGCATTGGTCAGGGCGAAGGGCTCCAGCTCGCGGTCGATCTGGTCGGCCATTTCCACCAGGATGCTGCGCATCAGGTGGGCGGTGCTTTCTTCGGGCTGGTAGCTGCCAGGGCGGTAGAACGCGTGCGCCACGGGCGGCGCCGGGGGTGGGGAATGCATGGCGGCATATTATTTGCCTGAGCAAATATTGGCAAGGCAAAGGATGGCGAAACCTTGTCAGGCCCAGGGTTGGGGCCGCGCTCAGGCGCCGTCGGTGGAGGGCGAGGGGTCGGCCGGCAGGGCCAGGATGTCCAGCGCTTCGCGGTAGAGCTGCAGGCGCTGCTCCACCGACTGGATGCCGGTTTTCAGGATGAGGTGTTGCAGGCGCTGCTCGCGCCCGGGGCCGGGGGTGGCGAAGTCGCGCGCCTCGATTTCGCGGAACAGGCGCAGCGTGTCGTCGTCTTGCGCCATGCGCTGGCGGATCTGCGCGTCCAGCCCGCTGTGGCCGATGGCGGCCTCGGCGCGCAGCCGCACCATGAAGGTGTCGCGCAAGACCGTGGCGGGCAGTTCCGACGCCACCCATTGCCGCAGCTCTTCGCGCCCGGCCGGCAGCACGCGGTACATGCGCTGCATGCCCGGGCCGCTTTCCACCGGCTCGGAGGCCACCCAACCGGCCTCTTCCAGGCGGGCCAGCTCGCGGTAGATCTGCTGGTGCGTGGCCTGCCACAGGTAGCCGATGGCGCGGTCGAAGCGGCGCGCCAGCACCGCGCCGGTGGACGGCCGTTCGACAAGGGCGGTGAGTATGGCGTGGGGCAGGGACATGGGCGCGGAAAAGGTGGCCCAGTCTACAGGCTGGCCGCGCCCGGTCAGGCCGGCTGGACCTAGGGGTTGCAACCAGTTGCACATAGGGCCAGCAGGCGCTAGAGTGGACTGCAACTCGTTGCAATTCTTGCGTCAACTGGCTATCGACCCCGCCAAGGGCCGCCCGCGCGGCCCCACTTTTTGCAAAGGCCCCACCATGATTGGTCACACCCGCTACCCTCACCTGTTCGCCCCGCTGGACCTGGGCTTCACCCGCCTGAAGAACCGCGCCCTGATGGGCTCGATGCACACCGGCCTGGAAGAGGCCGAGGGTGGCTTCGAGCGCATGGCCGCTTTCTTCGCCGAGCGCGCACGGGGTGGGGTGGGCATGATCATCACCGGCGGTTTTTCCCCCAACGAAGAGGGCGGCCTGGGCGCCAAGCTCTCCACGCCCGAGGAGGCCGCGCGCCACCGCGTGGTGACCGAGGCGGTGCACGCGGTGGACCCGCAGGTGAAGATCTGCCTGCAGATCCTGCACGCCGGTGCCCTGGCCGACACGGCGGCCTGCGTGGCGCCCTCGCCGGTGAAGTCGCGCATTGGCCGTTTCACGCCCAACGAACTCACCGAAGAGGGCATCGAGAAGCAGATCGCCGACTTCGCCAACTGCGCGGCCATGGCCCAGCAGGCCGGTTACGACGGGGTGGAAATCATCGGCTCGGCCGGCTACCTGATCAGCACCTTTCTGGTGGAGCGCACCAACCGCCGAACCGACCGCTGGGGCGGCCCCTGGGAGAACCGCCTGCGCTTTGCGCAAGAGGTGGTCAAGCGCGTGCGCGCCACGGTGGGCCCGAACTTCATCGTGGTGTTCCGCATTCCGGCCATGGACATGCTCGAGGGCGGACTGGCCTGGGACGAGGTGGTGTCGCTGGGCAAGGCCGTGGAGGCGGCCGGCGCCAGCATCATCAGCACCCACTTCTGCTGGCACGAGTCGCCCGTGCCCACCATTGCCACCATGGTGCCGCGCGCGGCCTTCGCGTCGGTCACTGGCCGGCTGCGCCGCGATGTGGGCGTGCCGGTGATCACCAGCAACCGCATCAACATGCCGCAGGTGGCCGAAGACGTGCTCTCGCGCGGCGATGCCGACATCGTTTCCATGGCCCGCCCCATGCTGGCCGACCCCGAGCTGGTGCTCAAGGCCGCGCAAGGCCGCGAGGACGAGATCAACACCTGCATCGCCTGCAACCAGGCCTGCCTGGACCACGCCTTCGACGGCCGCCAGCAGGTCACCTGCCTGGTGAACCCGCGTGCCTGTAATGAGACCGAGTTGCAGTACCTGCCCACCGCCGCGCCCAAGCGCATCGCCGTGGTGGGCGCCGGCCCGGCTGGCCTGGCCTACGCCACGGTGGCGGCGCAGCGCGGGCACCGCGTCACCCTGTTTGACGCGGCCAGCGAGATCGGCGGCCAGTTCAACCTGGCCAAGCGCGTGCCGGGCAAGGAAGAGTTCCACGAAACCTTGCGCTACTACCGCAAGATGATCGAGGTGCACGGCATCGACCTGCGCCTGAACACCCGGGTGGACGCCGGCGCGCTGCAGGCCGGCGGCTTCGACGAGGTGATCGTGGCCACCGGCATCACCCCGCGCCAGCCGCAGATCGAGGGCATCGGCCACGCCAAGGTGGTGCCCTACATCGACGCCATCCTGGGCCGCAAGCCCATTGGCCGGCGCGTGGCCATCATGGGCGCGGGCGGCATCGGCTTTGACGTGGCCGAGCTTGTCACCCACAGCGGCCCCTCGGCGGCGCAAGACATCGACACCTTCGCCCGCGAGTGGGGCATCGATTTCCAGAACCACCCGCGCGGTGGCGTCACTGGCGTGCCGCGCCAGGTGGCCGCGGCCGACCGCACCGTGTACCTGCTGCAGCGCAAGACCGACCCGGTGGGCCGCCACCTGGGTCGCACCACGGGCTGGACGCACCGCGCCACGCTGAGCGCGCGCCAGGTGCAGATGGTCAATGGCGTGGAGTACCTGCGCATCGACGACGCTGGCCTGCACACCCGCGTGCACGGCGAGCCGCGCTTGTTCGAGGTGGACACCGTCATCGTCTGCGCCGGCCAGACGCCACAGCGCGCCCTGCACGACGAGCTGCAGGCGCGTGGTGTCAAGTCCACCCTGGTGGGCGGCGCCTTCGAGGCCGCCGAGCTGGACGCCAAGCGCGCCATCAACCAGGCCAGCCGCCTGGCGGCCGAGGTCTGAGCGGCAGGCGGCGCGCACCACTTACCGTTGGTCGATCGCGCCCGGCCTGGCCGGGCGTTTTCGCGTTGTGGCCCCTGGCAATTCCCGCAAATCTCTGAAAAACACAATTGTGTTTACTTTGACGTAAAGGTAAAGTTTCATGAATTCCAAAGTATTCATAAAAGCGCAGTGATAGGCCTCGGCAATGGGCTGCCCAGGCGAGGTTTCACTGCCTTGTTGCACCAGGGAGAACCATCGCATGCAGACCATTGCCCCCCATCAGGCCCCGCATTGGGACCGCCACGGCCTGGATTACCTGGCCTTGCTCGATCAGTGGCACGTGGTGGCGCGCGGCCGAGACATCGGCCACGGCGTGACCGTGCAAGTCCGCTTGCTTGGCCAGGACCTGATGGTCTGGCGCAGCGCCCGGGGCGAGCTGCAGGCCTGGGCCGGGCGCAAGAGCCATCACAACGGCGCGCTGCTGGCGGTGCCCGTTGAGCTGCCGCCGGGCCTGCCGCAACGCCACCAGCGCGACGGCCAGGCCTATGCCGTGCGCGAGGCCTATGGCCTGGTCTGGATCTGCATGGGCAGCCCGCCCGCCGAGTTGCCTCACCCCCCCAGCTGGGACGCGCCCGACTATCAGCACGTGCTCACCAGCCCTGTGTCTTACCGCGCCAATGCCTTGCGGTGCATGGACCACTTCCTGCACGAGTCGCCGGTCGCCGCCTCAGCCCATGGGCGCGGGCCTTTCGATGTGCTGGCCACCACTTCCACGGCCTACGAGGTGCAGGCCAGCGAATTTGGTTTGTTCACCACGCCCCTCGCCGTTGCGCTGCGCGAGCAGGAAGCCCAGGAAATGGACCAAGACTCGGCCCTGGCGCGTTACCACTGCCTGAGCCCCACGGTGGCTTGCATCGAAAAAGGCGTGGGGGAGGCGCAACCGTGGTTCGTCTGGTGCGCCTGGACGCCCGTGGCCCTGGACCGTGCGTCGCTCTGGCTGATGCTGTGCCTCCCATCGCGCGTTGAGGCGCCAGACCGCCTGGCACGGGAGCAGCACGAGCTGGTGCTGCCCGAAGACGAGCGCTGGCTGGTGGAGTCGCTGCGCCCTTTCAACCTGCCACTTGGCGCGGCCGACGAGGCCGAGGCCATCGGCAGTCCGCTCAGCCTGGCCTATCGCCGCTGGTTGCATGACCTGGGGCTGCGCCGCCTGGCGCGCGAGCGGCCCTTTGCCGGGCTTGACGTGCTGCTGGCCTAAGGCTGTCAGGGCCTGGCCAGCGGCGCTCAGCCGCCCAGGGCGCGCAGCACCTCTTCGGCCGTGACCGGCGCGTTCACCGCACCGGCGTCACCACCGGCCTGGTCGATGGCGTCGCGCAGCGCCTCGTACACGCTGATGGCCAGCATGAAGGGTGGCTCGCCCACGGCCTTGCTGCCGTGCACGTTGTCTTCGCGGTTGGCCTCGGGCCACAGGTCCACCCGCAGGTGGCGTGGCACATCGCCGGTGGTGGGAATCTTGTAGGTGCTGGGCGCGTGGGTGGTGAGTTGGCCTTTCGCGTTCCACACCAGTTGCTCGGTGGTGAGCCAGCCCATGCCCTGCACGAAACCGCCCTCGATCTGCCCGATGTCCAGCGCCGGGTTGATGCTGTGCCCCACGTCGTGCAGGATGTCCACCGCCAGCACGCGGTACTCACCGGTGAGGGTGTCGATGGCCACCTCGCTGCAGGCCGCGCCATAGGCGAAGTAATAGAAGGGCCGCCCGGTGAGAGTGGTCTTGTCGTAGTGAATCTTGGGCGTGCGGTAGAAACCGTCGCTCCAGAGCTGGATGCGGTTGGCGTAGGCCGCGCCCACCACGTCTTCCCAGCGCCGGGTGCCCTTGGGCGTGTGGATCTCGCCACCGGCAAAGCGCACCGCGCCCGCGCCGTAGCCGTCGAGCCCGGCCACGAAGGCGGCCAGGTTGTCTCGCACATGGCGCGCGGCGAATTGCGCGGCGCGGCCGTTCAGGTCGGTGCCGCTGCTGGCGGCGGTGGCGCTGGCGTTGGGCACCTTGCTGGTGTCGGCGGCGGTGCACACCACGCGCTCGAAGGGCACGCCCAGCTCGTCGGCCACGATCTGCGCCACCTTGGTGTTCAGGCCCTGGCCCATTTCGGTGCCGCCGTGGTTCACCATCACGCTGCCGTCGGTGTACACGTGCACCAGCGCGCCGGCCTGGTTGAACAGGGTGGCGGTGAAGCTGATGCCGAACTTCACCGGCGTGAGCGCCAGGCCCTTCTTGATGACCGGGCTCTCGGCGTTGAAGGCCGCGATCTGCTGGCGGCGCTCGCGGTAGCGGCTGGTCTGCGCCAAGGTGGTGATGAGGGGGTCGAGGATGTTGTCCTCCACCGGCATCTGGTAGTGGGTGACGTGGCGTTCGTTGGTGCCGTAGAGGTTGCGCAGCCGCACGTCCAGCGGGTCCAGGCCCAGGTGGCGGGCGATGTCGCCCAGGATGCGCTCGATCACGATCACGCCCTGCGGCCCGCCGAAGCCGCGAAACGCCGTGTGGCTTTGCAGGTTCGTCTTGCAGCGGTACGAGCTGATGGCCACGTCCTGCAGGAAGTAGGCGTTGTCGGCGTGGAAGATGGCGCGGTCGGCCACCGGGCCGGAGAGGTCGGCGCTGAAGCCGCAGTTGGCCAGCATGGTGAGCTGCAGGCCGCAGAGCAGGCCGCTGCCGTCAAAGCCCACGCGGTAGCTGTAAGCGAAGGGGTGTCGCTTGCCGGTGATTTGAAAGTCGTCGTCGCGGTCCAGCCGCAGCTTCACCGGGCAGCCCAGCTTGTTCGCGGCCACGGCGGCCCACACCGCCAGGTGCCCGGCCTGGGTTTCCTTGCCGCCGAAGCCACCGCCCATGCGCCGGCATTCCACGGTGACGGCGTGGTTGGGCACGCGCAGCGCGTGCGCCACCCAGTGCTGCACCTCGCCCGGGTGCTGGGTGCTGCTGCACACCCACCACTGGTTCTGTTCCAGCGGCAGCACATAGGCCACCTGGCCTTCCAGGTAGAAGTGTTCCTGCCCGCCCACTTCAAAGCTGTCTTCCAGCACGTGGGGCGCGCGGGCCAGCGCGGCGGCGGCGTCGCCGCGCGCCACGTGCACCGGGGGCAGCACGTACTGCTGGCGGGCGTGGGCCTCGTGCACCGTGAGCACGGGCGGCAGGGGTTCGATGTCAAGCTTGACCAGGCGCGCGGCGCGGCGCGCGGTCATCACGTCGTCGGCCAGCACCAGGCCGATCACCTGGCCCACGTGCTGCACCGTGTCGTGCGCGAACACCGGCTCGTCGTGGCCAAAGGCCGCCAGGATCGGGTCGCCCGGCACGTTGGCCGCGTCCACGAAGCCGCGCACGCCGGGCAGGGCCAGCGCGGGTGACGGGTCAACCCCGCGCAGGCGGCCGTGGGCCACGGGTGAGCACACGGGCGCTGCGTGCACGGTGCCGCGCACCTCGGGCATGTCGTCCACGTAGGTGGCCAGGCCCGCCACCTGGGCGCGGGCGCTTTCGTGCACGCGCGAGGTGCCGGCGGCCAGGGGCAGGGTGGTGATCGTGTGGTCTGGGGCGTTCATCACAGGGCCTCCAGGTGAATGCCTTGCTGGCCCTGGCTCTCCAGCCAGAAGCGCTGCAAGAGGTTGCCGAGCACGGCGCGGCGGTAATCGGCGCTGGCGCGCATGTCGCTGATGGGCTGGAACTCGGCGCGCAGCGTGGCCATGGCGGCCATGACGGTGTCGCCGTGCCAGGGCTGGCCCAGCAGGGCGGCCTCGGTCTGGCGGGCGCGCACCGGGGTGGCGGCCACGCCGCCCACGCCGATGCTGGCCTGCGCCACCACGCCGTCTTGCAGGTGCAGGCGCAAGGCTAGGCACACGGCCGAGATGTCGTCGTCAAAGCGTTTGCTGATCTTGTACACGCGCAGGCGCTCGCCCGCCGTGGGGCGCGGCACTTTTACCCAGGCCAGCAGCTCGTCGGGCTTCATCACGTTCTGCCGGTAGCCGGTGTAGAGGTCTTCCAGGCGCAGCTCGCGGTGCGCCACCTGCCGGCGCTTGGCATCCCAGCGCATCAGCACCACGCTGGCGCCCAGGGCGATGAGCAGCGGCATGCTGTCGCCAATGGGCGAGCCGTTGGCCACGTTGCCGCCCAGGGTGCCGGCGTTGCGCACGGGCAGGCCGGCGAAGCGCTCGGCAAAGGTCTTGATCTCGGGGCGCTCGGCCACCAGGGCGGCAAAGGCCTCGCTCAGGCTCACGGCCGCGCCAATGGCCATGTGGTGAGGGTAGGTCTCCACCTGGCGGATCTCGGCGGCGCCCGTCACGTCCAGCACCTGCGGGAAGCGCTTGTGCTGCTTGGTCACCCACAGGCCTACGTCGCTGGTGCCGGCCACCACCTGGGCTTGCGGGTGCTCGGCCCGCGCCCGCAGCAGCGCGGGCAGGGTGGTGGGGCGCAGGTAGGCGCCGCCGCGCTGGGCGGGCAGGCTGGCCAGGCCGCGCAGGGTGGCGCTGCGGTCCAGCCCGGCGCCAGGGGGCAGGGGGAAGTCGCCCATGCGCTGGGCGGCGTCCAGGATGGGGCGGTAGCCGGTGCAGCGGCACAGGTTGCCCGACAGGTCGGCCTGGGCCTGCTCGCGCCCCACGCCGGTGCCGCCGCTGCCCTCGTACATGGCGAACAGGCTCATCACGAAGCCCGGTGTGCAGAAGCCGCACTGGCTGCCGTGGCACTGCACCAGGGCCTCTTGCACCGGGTGCAGCTCGCCGCCAGGGGCGGTGATGTCGGCGGCGGTGAGCACGGCCTGGCCGTGCACCGAATGCGCCAGCTTGATGCAGCTGTTCACCGCCTTCAGGCGCAGTTCGCCGCCCACCGCCTCGCCCAGCACCACGGTGCAGGCGCCGCAGTCACCCTCGCCGCAGCCCTCCTTCACGGCGGTGCAACCCAGGTCTTCGCGCAGCACCTCCAGCAGGGTGCGGTCGGGTGGTACATTGCCCAGCGTCACGGGCTGGCCACGCCGCCAGAACGTCAGCGGTTGAGAGAGGTCAGAGGGCTTCATGCGCGCCAGCATAGCGCCGCCCCCCAGGCACGACATATGCTCAGCCGTATGCCGGGCATGCCGCCCGCGCCATGCTCCGCCCCGTGACAAAGGTTGGAATACATGTCCATGTTCGACAAGATCGATCTGCACCTCATTCGCGTGCTGCACACCGTGCTGACCGAGCGCAATGTTTCGCGCGCGGCGCTCAAGCTCGGCATGCACCAGCCCGCGGTGAGCGCGGCGCTCAAGCGCCTGCGCGAGCTGGCGGGCGACCCGCTGCTGGTGCGCTCGGGCGCGGGCATGGTGCCCACCGTGGCCGGCCTGCGCATGATCGAGCCGGCCGCCGACATTCTGCGCAGCGCCGAGGTGATGTTTTCCGACGCCCGCCGCTTTGACCCGGCCACCGCGCGCCACACCTTCAGCCTGGCCGCCAGCGACTACCTCGACCCCTTCTTCCTGCCGCAGCTCGTCATTCACCTCAAGGCCGCCGCGCCGCATTGCGCCATCGACATCCACGCCCTCTCGCGCGACGCCGACTACCGCGCCCACCTGGCGCAGGGCACGGTGGACGTGGTGATCGGCAACTGGGTCGAGCCACCGGGCGATCTGCACTTGGGCCGCCTGTTTGGCGACGAGGTGGTGTGCCTGGTGTCCAACCAGCACCCAGCGGTGCGCCGGGGGTGGGACGAAGCCGCCTGGCTGGCGGCCGAGCACGTGGCGCCCATGCCCGCCTACCCTGGTGCGCGGGGTTTTATCGACGAACACCTTGCACGCAAGGGGCTTGCGCGCAATATCACCGCGCGCTGCCCGCATTTCGGGCTGATACCGGCCATGGTGGCCGGCAGCCTGCTGGTGCTCACCACCGGACGCCAGTACGCCGAGCGCTACACAGCGGTGCTGCCGGTGCAGGTGCTGCCCTGCCCGGTGAACTTCCCGCGCATGATGTATTACCAACTCTGGCACGAGCGCACCCACGCCAGCGCGGCCGGGCGCTGGCTGCGCGAGCAAATCAAACACGTGGCCGCATCGCTGCGACAACCCGAACACGTTGCCCCCCAAGAGGCCGCATGACCCCACCCACTTCACCCCACCGGCTGCAACTGGCCGGCATCACCAAGCGCTACCCCGGCGTGGTGGCCAACAACGGCGTGTCACTCACCGTGCAGCCCGGCGAAATTCACGCCGTGCTGGGCGAGAACGGCGCCGGCAAGTCCACCCTCATGAAGATCATTTACGGCGCCGTGAAGCCCGACGAGGGCTCGGTGCTGTTCAACGGCCGCCCGGTGCACATTCGCAACCCGCAAGAGGCGCGGGCGTTGGGCATCAGCATGGTGTTCCAGCACTTCAGCCTGTTCGACACGCTCACCGTGGCCGAGAACGTGTGGCTGGGGCTGGACAAATCGCTCTCGCTGGCCGAGGTCACCGCCAGCATCACCGCCAAGGCCGCCGAGTACGGGCTGGACGTGGACCCGGCGCGGCCGGTTCACACCCTGTCGGTGGGCGAGATGCAGCGGGTGGAGATCATTCGCGCGCTGCTCACCAGCCCGCAGCTGCTCATCCTGGACGAGCCCACCTCGGTGCTCACGCCGCAGGCGGTGGACAAGCTCTTCGTGGTGCTGCGCCAGCTCGCGGCCGAGGGCTGCAGCATTCTGTACATCAGCCACAAGCTGCACGAGATTCGCGCGCTGTGCACTGCCTGCACCGTGCTGCGCGGTGGCCAGGTCACCGGCGTGTGCGACCCGCGCCAGGAAAGCAACGCCTCGCTCTCGCGCCTGATGATCGGCGCCGAGCCGCCTGCGCTGACGCCGCGCCCCTCGCGCGCCGGCGCGCCGGTGCTGGAGGTGGCCGGCCTGAGCCTGGCCAGCGAAGACCCGTTTGGCACCGCGCTGGAGCGCATCGCACTGACGGTGCGCGCCGGTGAGGTGGTGGGCATCGCGGGCGTGTCGGGCAACGGCCAGGGCGAGTTGCTGATGGCGCTGTCGGGCGAGGACCGCCGCGCTCCGGCCGGCAGCGTGCGCGTGGCCGGGCAAGACGTGGCCCGCCTGGGCCCGGGCCGCCGCCGCGCGCTGGGCCTGCACTTCGTGCCCGAGGAACGCCTGGGGCGCGGGGCCGTGCCCACCATGTCGCTGGCGCACAACCTGCTGCTCTCGCGCCGCGACGCGGTGGGCCCGCTGGGCTGGCTGCGCGTGGGCGCGCTCAAGCGCCAGGCGGCCGACATCATTGCGCGCTACCAGGTGAAGGCCAACGGGCCCGACGCGGCGGCCAAGTCGCTCTCGGGCGGCAACCTGCAGAAGTTCATCGTGGGCCGCGAGATCGAGGCCAAGCCACACCTGCTCATCGTGAGCCAGCCCACCTGGGGCGTGGACGTGGGCGCGGCGGCGCAGATTCGCGGCGAGATTCTGGCCCTGCGCGACGCCGGTTGCGCGGTGCTGGTGGTGAGTGAAGAGCTGGAAGAGCTGTTCGAGATCAGCGACCGCCTGCACGTGATCGCCAAGGGGCGGCTCTCGCCCAGCCTCGACCGTGCCGAGGCCAGCATTGAGCGCATTGGCGAGTGGATGTCGGGCCTGTGGGACGACGCCAGCGCGAACCACAAGAAGAAGGAGACCGCCCATGCTGCGGCTTGAAGTCCGACCCCAGCCCTCCAAGGCCTGGGGCCTTGCCTCGCCGCTGCTGGCGCTGGTGATCACCGTCGTCATTGGCGTGTGCCTGTTCGCGGCCCTGGGCAAAGACCCGGTGCGCGGGCTGCAGGTGTTTTTCTGGGAGCCGATCAAAAGCCCCTACGCCCTGTCCGAGCTGATGGTGAAGGCCACGCCGCTGCTCATCATCGCGCTGGGCCTGGCGGTGTGCTTCCGCTCCAACGTGTGGAACATCGGCGCCGAGGGCCAGTACATCCTGGGCGCCATCTTCGCCGCGGGCGTGGCGCTCACGGCCGACAAGAGCACCGGCCCCTGGATCGTGCCGGCCGTGCTGGCCGCGGGCGTGCTGGGGGGCTTGTTGTGGGCGGGCATCACCGCCTTGCTGCGAGACCGCTTCAACGCCAACGAGATTCTGGTGAGCCTGATGCTGGTCTACGTGGCGGTGCAGGTGCTCAATTACCTGGTCTATGGCCCCTGGAAAGACCCCATGGGCTACAACTTCCCGCAGACCAAGACCTTTGAGCGCGTGACGCAGATTCCGCGCCTGATGGACGGCTCGCGCGTGAACATCGGCCTGCTCATGGCCCTGGGCGGCGTGGTGGCGGTGTGGCTGTTTCTGTTCCGCACCCGCGCGGGCTACGCGCAGATCGTGGGGGGCCTGGCGCCCGCGGCGGCGCGCTACGCGGGCTTTTCGTCGCGCCGCGCGCTGTGGACGGCGCTGCTGATCTCAGGCGGCGCGGCCGGCCTGGCCGGCGCGCTGGAGGTGGCGGGGCCCATCGGCCAGCTCACGCCCTATGTGCCAGCGGGCTATGGCTTCGCGGCCATCATCGTGGCCTTCGTGGGCCGGCTGCACCCGGTGGGCATCGTGTTCTCGGCCATTCTCATGAGCATGTTCTACATCGGCGGTGAGCTGGCGCAGTCGCGCCTGGGGCTGCCCAAGTCCATCACCGGCGTGTTCCAGGGCCTGCTGCTCTTCGCGCTGCTGGCCTGCGACACGCTGATCGCCTATCGCCTCGTCTGGAAGAAGTGAACATGGAACCCACCGCACTGCTCATCGCCGCCACGCTCAATGCGGGCACCGTGCTGGCCATTGCCGCGCTGGGCCTGCTCATCAACGAGAAGGCGGGCATCGTCAACCTGGGCGCCGAGGGCATGATGCTCTGCGCCGCGCTGGCCGGTTTTGCCACCGTGGTGCACACCGGCAGCACGCTGCTGGGCTTCGTGGCCGGCATGGCCGCGGGGGCCGCGCTGTCGGCCATCTTCGGTGTGCTGGTGATCTGGCTCAACACCAACCAGTACGCCACCGGCCTGGCCCTCAGCCTGTTCGGCGCGGGTTTCTCGGCCTTCGCGGGCACCCGTTTCGTGCAAGAGAAGCTGCCCGAGCAGGTGGTGCACGCCATTCCGGTGCTGGCCGACATTCCCTTTCTGGGCAACGCGCTGTTTCGCCACCACCCCATGGTCTATGCCTGCGTGGCGCTCACGCTGGGCCTGATCTGGTTCCTGTACCGCACGCGCGCCGGCCTGGTGCTGCGCAGCGTGGGCGAGAGCCCCGAATCGGCGCACGCACTGGGCTACCCGGTGCGCCGCATCCGCCTGATGGCGGTGATGGCCGGTGGTGCGCTGTGCGGCCTGGCTGGCGCTTATGTGTCCACCGTGTACACGCCGCTATGGGTGGAGGGCATGATCGCCGGCAAGGGCTGGATCGCCCTGGCCCTCACCACCTTCGCCACCTGGCGCCCGGCACGTGTCTTGCTGGGTGCCTACCTGTTCGGTGGCGTGACCATGCTGCAGTTCCACTTGCAGGGCATTGGCGTGAACCTGCCCAGCCAGTTGCTGACCATGCTGCCCTACCTGGCCACGGTGGTGGTGCTGGTGCTGATCTCGCGCAACCCGACCTGGATTCGCGTGAACATGCCCGGCTCTATCGGCAAACCGTTCTACCCCGGTTCATAATCTTTTGAGCAATCGGGTTTTGTCCCATTTTCTTTCTCATCACAGAGGATCTCCATGACCGATCTGAGCAAACGTTCCCTCATGAAAGTGGCCGCGCTGACCGCGCTGGCTGGCGCCGCCCTGGTGGGCTGCGGCAAGAAGGAGGAGCCGGCCGTGCCCGCACCGGCCCCCGCCGCCGAGGCCCCCAAGGCCGAGCCGCTGAAGATCGCGTTTGCCTACGTCGGCCCGGTGGGCGACGGCGGCTGGACCTTTGCCCACGACAACGCCCGCAAGGCGCTGGAAAAAGAGTTCGGCGACAAGATCGTCACCAGCTTCGTGGAAAGCGTGCCCGAGAGCGCCGACGCCGAGCGCGTGCTGCGCGACATGGCCAGCCAGGGCAACAAGCTGATCTTCGGCACCACCTTCGGCTACATGGAGCCCATGCTCAAGGTCGCTGCCGACTTCAAGGACGTGAAGTTCGAGCACGCCACCGGCTACAAGACGGCCGAGAACATGCGCACCTACGACAGCCGCACCTACGAAGGCGCGTACATGGCTGGCGTGATCGCCGGCAGCATGACCAAGAGCAACAAGCTCGGCGTGGTGGCCTCGATCCCAATCCCCGAGGTGATCCGCAACATCAACAGCTTCACCCTGGGCGCCCAGTCGGTGAACCCCAAGATCAAGACCAGCGTGGTCTGGGTCAACGGCTGGTTCGACCCGCCGAAGGAAACCGAAGCCGCCACCTCGCTGATCAACGGCGGTGCCGACATCCTGTTCCAGAACACCGACTCGTCGGCCGTGCTGCAGACCGCCGAGAAAATGGGCAAGCGCGCCTTCGGCTGGGATTCCGACATGACCGCCTACGGCCCCAAGGCCCACCTGGGTTCGGCCGTCATCAACTGGGCCCCGTACTACATCAAGGCCACCAAGGACGCCCTGGAAGGCACCTGGACCACCGGTGGCGTGTGGTGGGGCCACAAGGAAGGCGCGATCGACATGGTGTCCATCGCCGAAGACGTGCCCGCTGACGTCAAGGCCAAGATCGACACCATCAAGGCCGGCCTGAAAGACGGCTCTTTCGTGATCTGGAAGGGCCCGATCGCTGGTCAGGACGGCAAGGAAGTGCTGGCCAAGGACGCGGTGGCGGACGACGCATTCCTGGGCGGCATCAAGTTCTATGTCAAGGGCGTAGAAGGCAAGCTGCCCAACTAAGTTCGGCGGGTCATACGGGCGCATGGCGTTGTTGCGGGGCCCGTTCAGGCCATCCTCATGGACAGGGAGTCCATTCCGGTGGCCTGACACCCGCGGCTAGCCCTGCCCCGTCTGACGCGCCTCTGACCCGGGCGCACCAACTGCCGCCTTCGGGCGGCTTTTTCTTTGGAGGTCACATGGTCGAACGACAACTCTGGCATCCGGTGATCGCGGGCATTCACTTGCGCGAGGCGCCGGTGGCGGTGGAACTGCTGGGGCAGGCGCTGGTGTTGTGGCGTGAGCCGGGGCACGAGGGTGAGGCCGGGGTGGTGCACGCGTGGGCGGACCAGTGCCCGCACCGGGGCGCGAGGCTGTCGCTGGGGCGGGTGCTCACCAACTTGCATGGCGCGCGGCTGGAGTGCCCGTATCACGGCTGGCAGTTCGCGGGCCATGGCGCGGCGGCGCATGGGCACCATGGCGGGCCGGTGGCGGTGGGGCGCTGTGTGCACGTTCCCGCGGCGCCCACCTTCGAGTCGCCCGAGCGGCATGCCGTCCAGGTGTTTGAGGCGCAAGAGCGCCACGGCCTGGTGTGGGTGCGGCTGGAGCGGCCCGACCTCACGCAGGTGCCGCCTTCGCTGGCCCAGCCGCCCGCGTTCGCGCCCTGGAGCGACCCGCTCTGGCGCCAGCTCATTTGCGGCCCTTACGAGGTGGCCACCAGCGCACCGCGTCTGGTGGAGAACTTTCTGGACCTGAGCCACTTCGGCTTCGTGCACGAGGGGTGGCTGGGCGCGCGCCACCACGCGCAGGTGGACACCGGGCGGGTGGAAGAGGGCATGGACGGCGTGCAGGCCCGCGATTGCAAGGCCTGGCAGCCGCGCGCCTATGCGGGCGCGCAAGACGGCACCTGGGTGGCCTACCGATACACCGTGCCGCACCCCTTCGCCGCTGTGCTGCACAAAGACGCCGCCGAGGGCGACCCGGTGAGCAACGCCATTGCGCTGTTCATTCGCCCCGACGGGCCCGAGGCCTGCACCGCCTGGTTCGCCATGGCGACCTTGGGTGACCTGTCAGACGACGAGGAACTGCGCGCCTTTCAAGACGCGGTGTTCACGCAAGACCGGCCCATCGTGGAATCGCAAACCCCCAAGCGCCTGCCCATCGGGCAAGACGGGCCGATTGCCGAGGTGCACGGCCCGGCCGACCGCATGTCCAGCGCGTACCGGCGCTACCTGGCCCGCGTGGGCGTCGCTCTTGGCGTCTGCTGAACCGGAGGATTGTCATGAACGCCATCGAACTGGTCCGCGCCATCCCAAAGGCCGAGCTGCACATGCACATTGAGGGCTCGCTGGAGCCTGAGCTGATCTTCTCGCTGGCGCAGCGCAACGGCTTGGCCTTGCCTTACCCCAGCGTGCAGGCGCTGCGCGAGGCCTATGCCTTCACCGACCTGCAGAGCTTTCTGGACATCTACTACGCCGGCGCCAGCGTGCTGCTGCACGAGGCCGACTTTTTCGACATGGCCTGGGCCTACTTCCAGCGCGCCCATGCCGACCGCGTGCGCCACGCCGAGCTGTTCTTTGACCCGCAAACCCACACCGCGCGCGGCGTGCCGGTGGGCACGGTGATTGCCGGCTTGCGGCGCGCGTGCGAGCGGGCGCAGGCCGAGCTGGGCATCAGCAGCGAACTGATTTTGTGTTTCCTGCGCCACCTCAGCGAAGAAGCGGCCTTCGCCACGCTGGAAGATGCCCTGCCGTACCGCGAGCACTTCATCGGCGTGGGGCTGGATTCGAGCGAGGTGGGCCACCCGCCGAGCAAGTTCTCGCGCGTGTTCGCGCGCTGCCGCGAACTGGGGCTGCGCATCGTCGCCCACGCGGGCGAAGAGGGGCCGCCAGCCTACATCTGGGAGGCACTCAAGGACTTGAAGGTGGAGCGCATCGACCACGGCGTGCGCTGCCTGGAAGACCCGGCCCTGGTGGCCGAGCTGGCGCGCCGGCGCGTGCCGCTGACGGTGTGCCCGCTCTCCAACCTGAAGCTGTGCGTGGTGAACGACCTGCGCGACCACCCCATGAAGCGCCTGCTGGACGCTGGCCTGTGCGCCACCGTGAACAGCGACGACCCGGCCTACTTCGGCGGCTACCTCAACGCCAACTTTGAGCAGACGGTGCAGGCGCTGGGCCTGTCTCGCGACGACGTGATCGCCCTGGCGCGCAACAGCATCGAGGCCAGCTTTGTGAGCGAGGCCCGCCGCGTCGAGTTGTTGGCCGAGCTGGCGGCGGTGGCCGCCGCTTGAGGCCTTGAGTTAGCTCATTGCGCGCCGTTCGATGGCGGGCGATCATGTGGCGCACAACAGTCAACGGGGTGTGCCCATGGTCAAGGTCTGGCGGCGTGTGGTGCTGTGGGTGCTGGCCCTGGGGCTCAGCGCCTGTGGCGGTGGCAGTGTGGAGTTTTATTGGGGCCCTTCGCCCAGCGGCTGGGTGACGATTGACCCGGTGCCCAGCACGGTGTGCGACAGCGCCACGCTCAGCGGCGAGGCCTTCATCAGCCCCACCTACTGGAACTGCTGCAGCGGCACCGCACAGCAGATGACGGCGGTCACCGTGTCGTGGCGCAACGAGACGACGGGCGCCTCTGGCCTGGCCAGCCAGTCGGTGAAGGTGGGCACGCTGGTGCCGCTGTACGACCACGTGTGGACGGCCACCGTGCCCTTGGTACTGGGCAGCAACCGCATTGCCATCACCGCCACCGACGTGGCCGGCATCACTGCCACGGCGCGCACCACGGTGGACAAGACTGGGGCCTCGTACACCATCTCCGGTCGGATGGCCACCGCCAATGGCGACTGGGGCATCGGCCAGGTGGAAAGCGGCGCCTCGGTGCAGGCGGTGGGGCCGGTGCAGGCCAGCGCCCTGCCCAGCAGCGGTGCAGGCGGCGGGCAATACACGCTGAGCTGCCTGCCGCCCGGTCAGTACCAAGTGCGCCCGCAGGCCGTGCCATGGCAGTTTGCGTTTTCGCCCTCGGTGCGGGTGGTGGACGTGGTGGCGTCCAACGTGAGCGGGGTGGACTTTCAGGCGCCCGCGCAACGCCTGAGTGGGCGGGTGAGCTGGGCCGCCAACGGCCAGCCCAGCGTGGGCGACCTGCTCACCGTCTCGCAAGGGGGCAACTCGCTGGCGCGGCTCAGCAATGCGCAGGGGACCTATGGGTTTGTGCTGCCCGATGGGCTGTACCGCGTGACGCCCAGCGACCCGTATTGCCCCGGTTGCGTGGTTTACCAGCCGGCTTGGCGCGACGTGACGCTGCAGGGTGCTGACGTGGCCGGCGTGGATTTCGTGCACTAGGTAAAATCCCGGTCCTACGCGAGCCGGTGCTTCCCCGGCTCGCGTTTTTCATTCACCGGAAGCCATGTAGAGGAACACCATGTACAAAAACCTCGTGGCCCGGCGCGCCTGCGTCCTGGCGGCCGCCAGCTTTTTCGTCTCCCCCATCGTTCACGCCCAGCCGGCCAAGGCCGAGCCGGTGAAGGCCGCCTTCGTCTATGTGGCCCCGCTCACCGATGCGGGCTGGGTGCGCCAGCACGAGATCGCCCGCCAGGCGGTGCAGGCGGCCCTGGGGCCGCGCGTGCAGACGCACTACGTGGAAAACGTGCCCGAAGGGGCCGACGCCGAGCGCGTCATCCGCGACCTGGCGCAGCAGGGCCACCAGATCATCTTCACGCCCAGCTTTGGCTACATGGAGCCCACGCTGAAGGTGGCGCGCGAATTCCCGAACGTGAAGTTCGAGTCCGTCACCGGCTACAAAACCGCGCCCAACGTGGCCACGGTGAACGCTCGCTACTACGAGGGCCGCTACCTCGCCGGCGTGGCCGCCGGCCGCCTGGCCACGCAGGCCGGCTACGTGGCGGGGCTGCCCATTCCCGAGGTGATCCAGGGCATCAACGCCTTTGCGCTGGGCATGCGCTCGGTCAACCCCAAGGCCACGGTGAAGGTGGTGTGGATGGGCGAGTGGTTCAACCCGCCGCGCGAGCGCGACGCCGCCATGGCGCTCATGAACCAGGGCGCCGAGGTGCTGGCCTTTCATGTGGGCTCCACCGCCGTGATGGTGGCCGCGCAAGAGCGCGGCAAGCTGGCCGTGGCCTACCACTCCGACATGCGCCGCATCGCGCCCGACGCCCAGGTGGTGGCCGTGACCCACCGCTGGGACGACTACTACACCGCCCGCGTGAAGGCCGTGCTCGACGGCAGCTGGGCCAGCCGCAGCACCTGGGGCGGCGTGGCCGACGGCATGATCCGCGTCGAAGGCTTTGGCCGCCGCGTGCCCGAGAAGGTGCAGCGCGAGGTGCTGATCCGGCAATCGGAAATGGCGGCCGGCAAGATCACCGTGTTCGCCGCGCCGCGCGGCCAGGCCCTGCGCGACAACGAGGGCCACGTGGTCATTCCCGCCGGGCAGCGCCTGGGCGAAGACGCCATCGCCAACATGAACTGGCTGGTGCAAGGCGTGCAGGGCCAGGTGAAGCCCTGACCCACGCGATGGCCGCTGGATGGCCGTCATTGGCCATCGCGTATGCCGCCCGCCCCGCCAGCGGTTAGGCTTGGCCTCCATGACGACCCATGCCTACCGCGCGGCCCTGCTGCGCTTTGCCGACGACGGCACCCCCCTGTACGACGCCGATGGCCTGCTGGTGGTGGGCCCCAACGCCCAGGGCCAGGCCGTGGTGCACGCCGCGGGCGACCACGCCGCGCTCATCGGCCAGTACCCCGATCTGCCGGTGCAAGACTGGCGCGGGCACCTCATCGCCCCCGGCTTCATTGACCTGCACCTGCACTACCCGCAGCTCGACGTGATCGGCTCGCCCGCTGACGGCCTGTTGCCCTGGCTGGAGCACTACACCTTTCCGCACGAGTCGCGCTTTGCCGAGCTGGCCTACGCCGCCGAGGTGGCGCGCTTCTTTTTTGACGAGCTGCAGCGCCACGGCGTGACCACGGCGCTGGCCTTTTCCACCTCGCACCCGGCCTCGGTGAACGCCGCCTTTGCCGAGGCGCGCGCCCGTGGCCTGCGCTTCATCACCGGCAAGGTGCTGCAAGACCGCCACAGCCCCGACGGCGTGCGCGACCAGACCGAGCAGAGCCTGATCGACACCGAAGACCTGATTCGCCGCTGGCACGGCGTGGACCGCCTGGGCTACGCCATCACCCCGCGCTTCGCGCCCACCAGCACCGACGCGCAAATGCGCGGCGCGGGCGAGCTGGCCGCGCGCTACCCCGATGTGTGGATCCAGTCGCACGTGGCCGAAAACCGCGACGAGGTGCGCTGGGTGGCCGAGCTGTACCCGCAGGCGCGCAGCTACCTGGGCGTGTACGACAGCTTCGGCCTGTTGCGCGAGCGCGCCGTCTACGCCCACTGCATCCACCTGGACGAGACCGACCGCGCCCTCATGGCCGCCACCGGCACCGCCGCCGCCGTGAGCCCCACCAGCAACCTGTTCCTGGGCAGCGGCTTCTTCGATTTCGGCGCCGCACAAGACGCCGGCATGCGCCACGGCCTGGCCAGCGACGTGGGCGGCGGCACCAGCTTCTCGCCCTTTCACACCATGCTCGCCGCCTACTTCGTGGGCCGCGAAGGCCACACCAAAGCCGGTCTCAGCCTCACGCCCTCGCGCCTGTGGTGGCTGCACACCGCCGGCGCCGCCCAGGCCCTCGGCCTGGGCCAGGTGGTAGGCGGCCTGCGCGTCGGCCAAGAAGCCGACTTCGTGCGCCTCAACCCCCAGGCCACGCCTCTGCTGGCCCGCAAAACCGCGCAAGCCAACTCACTCGACGAACTGCTCTTCTCCCTCATCGTGCTTGGCGACGACCGCGCCGTCGCGCAGACGGTGATCGCCGGGAAAACCTGAGACAAACCCAGGCCTGTCCGGCGCGAAGGGTTCCCTCAATCGAGGATGCCGCGGGTCCGGCTCTGCCGGCCCGCAGGGCATCGCCCCCTGGGGGGTCGCGCGCAGCGCGGCGGGGGGTTACTTATAGGTCAGTTCGCGCGCCTTGCCCCAGAACACGCGGTACATGAAGATCGTGTACGCGATGATCACGGGCAAGGTAATGGCCACGCCCACGAACACCACGTTCAGCGAGGCGGTGCCAATGGCGGCCTGCCACACGGTCATGCGGCCGATCACGATGTCGGGGTAGATGCTGTAGGCCAGGCCGAAGAAGGCCAGCACGAAGATCAGCACCGTGGCCACGAACACCACCCAGCCGTGGCCGGCGCGGATGATCTCGGGGTGGGTCAGCACCCAGCGCACCGCGAACAGCGAGGCCGCGCAGGCCAGCGGCACCGGCAGCAGCGCGAACACCAGGGGCACGCTGAACCACTTGTCGATCACGGCCGGGTTCACCAGCGGCGTGGCGCCCGAGATGGCCACCAGCGCCACCGCCACCGGCCACAGCGCGCGCCGCGCCCACACCACGGCGCGCTGCTGCAACGCGCCCTCGGTCTTCATGATCAGCCAGCCCGCGCCCAGCAGCACATAGGCCGCCGGCAGCGTGAGGGCAATGCCCAGGCTGAAGGCCAGGCCCAGCGCGCCGGTGTCAAAGCCGGTGATGTAGCTGCCCAGCATCCAGCCCTGCGAGGCGCTGGCCATGAGCGAGCCCACGAAGAAGGCGCGGTTCCAGAAGGCCTTGTAGGGCAGCGGCGCCTTCACCCGAAAGTCAAAGGCCACGCCGCGCAGGATCAGGCCGATCAGCATGAGCGCCACCGGCAGGTAGAGCGTTTGAAACACCGGCGCCAGGGCCATGGGAAAGGCCACCAGCAGCACGCCCACGCCCAGCACCAGCCAGGTTTCGTTGGCGTCCCAGAAAGGGCCGATGCTGGCCACCATGGTGTCCTTCTGCCCGTTGTCGCCCAGCGGCAGCAGCAGGCCCACGCCCAGGTCGTAGCCGTCGAGCACCACGTAGGCCAGCAGGGCCAGGCCCATCACGGCCATGAAGATCAGGGGGAGCCATTCGGCCCAGGTCATGTGTGCCATGGTCAGACTCCGGCTTTGCCGAGTTCGGCGGTGGTGAGGTCGGTGGGCGCGTGCTTCACCGGGTGTTCGGCCATGTACTTGAGCACGCCCACGTAGGTGACCAGCAGCAGGCCATAGACCACCACATAGGCCGTGAGCGTGAGGGCGATGTTGGCCGGCGCCACGTGGGTGGCCACCTCGGCGGTGCGCAGCGCGCCATAGACGATGAAGGGTTGGCGGCCAATCTCGGTGACGTACCAGCCCGAGAGCGTGGCCAGCCAGCCGGAGAACGTCATCCCGGCCAGCGTCCACAGCAGGGGCTTGGGCAGCACCACCTCAGCGCGGCGGCGGCCCTTCCACACCTGCCAGGCGGCCACGGCGGCCACCAGCAGCATCAGCGAGCCCACACCCACCATCACGCGAAAGGCCCAGAACACGGGCGCCACGGGGGGGTGCTGGCCTTCAAATTCGTTCAGCCCCTTGATCTCGCCGTCCCACTCGTGGGTGAGGATCAGGCTGGCCAGCTTGGGCACCTTCACCGCCAGGTGGGTGGTGCGCTCGCCCTCGTCGGGAAAGCCAAACAGCGTCAGTGGCGCGCCGCGCTCGGTTTCCCACACGCCTTCCATGGCGGCGATCTTGGCTGGCTGGTGCTCCAGCGTGTTCAGGCCATGCAGGTCGCCCACCACGAACTGCAGCGGCATGGCCACCATCACCGCGGCCACGGCGGTGCGCAGCGCCTTGTGGGTGCCCGGCGTGGCGCTGCCCTTGAGCAACTGCCACGCGCTCAGGCCGGCGATCAGGAAGCCCGCGGTGAGGGTGGAGGCCAGCAGCTTGTGCGCAAAGCGGTAAGGGAAAGAGGGGTTGAACACCACGGCCAGCCAGTCGGTGGGGATGAACTGGCCATTGACGATCTCGAAGCCCGCGGGCGTCTGCATCCACGAATTCAGGCTCAGGATCCAGAAGGCCGACATCGTGGTGCCCGCGGCCACCAGCAAGGTGGCGATCAGGTGCACGCGCTCGCTCACGCGGCCCCGGCCGAACAGCATGATGCCCAGGAAGCTGGCCTCCAGAAAGAAGGCGGTGAGCACCTCATAGCCCAGCAAGGGGCCCGAGATGTTGCCGGTCTTTTCCATGAAGCCCGGCCAGTTGGTGCCGAACTGAAAGCTCATCACGATGCCCGAGACCACCCCCAGCGCGAAGGTGAGCGCGAACACCTTGGTCCAGAAGTAATAGGCCTCTTCCCAGGCCGGCTGGCGCGTGACGAGGTAGCGCACCCGGAAGAACACCAGAAACCAGCACAGCGCGATGGTGATGGTGGGGAAAAGGATGTGAAAGCTGATGTTGGCGGCGAACTGCAGCCGCGAGAGAAGCAGGGCGTCCATGCGGGGCTCCTTCTGGGTCAGGCGGCGTTGGTCTTGGTGTCGCCCCGGGCGCCGCCTTTGCCCGTGAGCCGGTCCTTGAGTTCGAGCACCTTGGTCACCGTGGCGCCCATGCCCATGAGCTGCATGGCCGTCTCGGGCGCGAGTTTTTGCACGTCATCGAACCAGGTCATGAGCCGGTCGATCAGGTCGTGCATCTCGCGCATGCGGGCCTGGGCGTGGCGCTCGGCGTCGGTCTTGGGGGTCTCCAGCAGGGCGGTGCGCAGCATCGACAGCGTGGGTTCCACCTCGCGGCGGCGGCGCTCCTCGGCCAGCACGCGGAAGATTTCCCACACATCGGCCGGTGCCTCGAAGTACTCGCGGCGGTCGCCTGGCTGGTGGCGCAGGCGCACCAGGCGCCAGGCCTGCAGCTCCTTCAGGCCCATGCTCACGTTGGAGCGCGAAAACTCCAGCGTCTCGGCGATTTCGTCGGCATTGAGTGCCCGCGACGAAATGAACAGCAGGGCGTAGATCTGGCCGACGGTGCGGTTGATGCCCCAACGGCTGCCCATTTCACCGAAGTGGGCGACGAACTCGCGGTTGAGGGGAGGAAGGTGGTCTTGTAGTGGCATGGCGCGCCACTGTATTCAGATGGATTTGAATTTTCAGAAGTTTCTGAAAATACCTGTGTGGCGCGCGGGTGTATCCCGCAGAATCGCCGGGCATCCCCTTGCGATGCGCGGAGCCCCTGCATGGACGCCTCGACACCTTTGAATCCCATGGCCCAGCCGATCGCTGCCGGCGAGACCGCTGCCCACCACGCGGTGGCCAGCGTGCCCCGGGCGATGGCCGACCACACCGCGGCCCAGGCCCTGGCGGCCTGGCGCAAGCACCCGCCCGAATGCACCGACGTGGTCTGCGTGCTTGACGACAGCGAACGCCTGCTCGGCACCTTGCCGCTGGGGCGCCTGTTGTCCCTGCCGGGCGGCGTGCGCCTGGGCGACGTGGCCGAGCGGCAGGCGCCGCGCGTGCGCGCCAACACCGACCAGGAGCGCGTGGCCTCGCTGGCCCTGCACCACACCCTGGCCGCCGTGCCCGTGGTGGACGCCAATGACCGCCTGCTGGGCGTGGTGCCCACCGCTGCGCTGCTGCACATTCTTCGCCGCGAGCACGTGGAAGACCTGCACCGCCTGGCCGGCATCACCCGCGAGGCCCAGCGCGCCCGCGAGGCCATTGAAGCGCCTCCGCTGCGCCGCCTGCGCCACCGCCTGCCCTGGCTATTGCTGGGCCTGCTGGGCAGCATGCTGGCCACGCTGGTGGTCTCGCGCTTCGAGGTGGCCTTGGCCATGCACCCCGCCATTGCCTTCTTCATTCCGGGGCTGGTGTACCTGGCCGATGCCATCGGCACGCAGTCCGAGGCCGTGGCGGTGCGCGGCCTGTCGCTGAGCCATTCGCGGGTGTCCACGCTGGTGGGCGGCGAACTGCGCACCGGCCTCTTGATCGGCCTGGTGCTGGGGAGCATCACCTTTCCGGCGGTGTGGCTGGCCTTTGGCGACGCGCGCCTGGCCCTGGCGGTGGCCAGCGCCCTGGTGGTGGCCGGTGGCCTGGCGTCCACCATCGGCCTGGCCTTGCCCTGGCTGCTGGGCCGCCTGGGCAGCGACCCGGCCTACGGCAGCGGGCCGCTGGCCACCATCGTGCAAGACCTGCTGAGCCTGTTGACGTATTTCCTGATCGTGGGCGCGGTCGTGGGCACCTGAACCCGGGCCGCGACTGCCTACAATCGCGCTCCATGAGCATCAAAAGCGACAAGTGGATCCGCCGCATGGCCGAGCAACACGGCCTCATCGCGCCCTTCGAGCCCCAGCAGGTTCGGCAGGTCGATGGCAAGCGCGTCATCAGCTACGGCACCTCCAGCTACGGCTATGACATCCGTTGCGCGCCCGAATTCAAGGTGTTCACCAACATCCACAGCACCGTGGTCGACCCGAAGAACTTTGACGAAAAGAGCTTCGTGGACATCCACAGCGACGTCTGCATCATCCCGCCCAACAGCTTCGCGCTGGCCCGCACGGTGGAGTACTTCCGCATTCCGCGCAACGTGCTGACGATTTGTCTGGGCAAGAGCACCTATGCCCGCTGCGGCATCATCGTCAACGTCACCCCCTTCGAGCCCGAGTGGGAAGGCTACGTGACGCTGGAATTCAGCAACACCACGCCGCTGCCGGCCAAGATCTACGCCGGTGAGGGCTGCGCCCAGGTGCTGTTCTTCGAGAGCGACGAGGTCTGCGAGACCAGCTACAAAGACCGGGGCGGCAAGTACCAGGGCCAGGTGGGCGTGACCTTGCCCAAGGCCTGAAACACCACACTCCCCCACCAACGGCCCGTTCATCGGGCCGTTGTTTTTTGGGCTGGCGCGGCTGGCCGGGGTCTTGACCTGGGTCAAAGCGCGGGGCCGGGGGGCTGCCTAGCATCCCGGCCCATGTCGATGAATCCCCCCTCCCTGCCCACGCCCATTCCCGCCGACACGCCCATGCCGCACCGCAAGGTGATCCGCGGCTGGCTCACGCCCCTGGCCCAGCGCCAGACGGTGCTGGCCATCGTGCTGCTGGCGGTTGACCTGATCATCTACGCCGCGCTCATGGCCGGCACCATCCTGTTCGAGGCCTGGTGGGCGCGCCTGCTCAGCGGCCTGGCCTGCGGCTTCATGATTGGCCGCCTGTTCATCATTGGCCACGACGCCTGCCACCAGAGCTACACCCCGCACCGCGCCCTGAACCGCTGGCTGGGCCGCATCGCCTTCCTGCCCTCGCTCACGCCCTACAGCCTGTGGGAAGTGGGGCACAACGTGGTGCACCACGGCTACACCAACCTCAAGGGCGTCGATTTCGTCTGGGCCCCGCTCACCAAGGCCGAGTTCGACGCCCTGAGCCCCGGCCGGCGCCTGCTGGAGCGCTTCTACCGCAGCGGCTTCGGCCCGGCGGCTTATTACTTCATTGAAATGTGGTGGCTGCGCATGTTCTTCCCGAACAAGCAGTACATGGCCTCGCGCCGCGCCGAGTTCGTGCGCGACGGCGTCGTGTCGGCGGTGGCCGGCGCGGTGTGGATCGGCGGCCTGGTGGCCGCGGCCCTGGCGCTTGACCGCTCGGTCTGGGCCATGCTGGGCTATGGCTTCGTGGTGCCCTTTGTGTTCTGGAACGCCATGATCGGCTTCGTGGTGTACGTGCACCACACCCACACCTCGGTGCAGTGGCACGACGACAAGGTGCTCTGGGGCAAGGCCGCGCCCTTCGTGTCCACCACCGTGCACCTGACCTTCCCGATGAAGATCGGCGCGCTGATGCACCACATCATGGAACACACCGCGCACCACGTGGACATGAGCATTCCGCTCTACAAGCTCAAGGGCGCGCAATCGCTGCTGGAGCAGGCGCTGCCCGGCCGCATCATCGTGCAGCGCTTCTCGTGGCGCTGGTACTTCGACACCGCGCGCCGCTGCAAGCTCTACGACTTCACCCGCCGCTGCTGGACCGACTTCCAGGGCCGCCAGACCAGCGACATCGCGCCCGCCTTGGGTTGAATACCCTCCCTCCGTATCATCGGCGCTCGCCACACGGTGTGGCGCGGGGGGCAGGGCCATGAAATGGGAAAACAACCGCGAGTCCGATCAAATCGAAGACCGGCGCGGTGACAGCGGCGGCATGGGCGGATTCGGTGGTGGCCCCCGCGTGGGCGGGCGAGGCATTGGCCTGGGCACCATCGTGATCGCCTTGGTGGCGGGCTGGCTCTTTGGCATCAACCCGCTCACCATTCTGGGCGCGCTCAGCGGCGGCGACATGGGCGCCCCGGTGGCGGTGGAGGCCCCACGCTCTGCGCCCGCTCAGCCGGCCGATGAAATGGGCCGCTTCGTGGCCTCGGTGCTGGGCGGCACCGAAGACGCCTGGGGCGCCATCTTTCGCGAAGGCGGGGCCGAGTACCGCAAACCCCGCCTGGTGCTGTTCAGCGGGGCCACGCCCACGGCCTGCGGCACCGGCCAGTCGGCCATGGGCCCCTTCTATTGCCCGGCCGACCAGAAGGTCTACATCGACCTGGCCTTTTACGAGACCCTCAAGCGCCAGCTCGGCGCGCCGGGCGATTTCGCCCAGGCCTACGTCATCGCGCACGAGGTGGGCCACCACGTGCAGAACCTCATGGGCATCACCGAGCAGATGGAGCGCGTGCGCGGCCGCGTGAGCCAGCGCGAATACAACGCCCTGTCGGTGCGGTTGGAGCTGCAGGCCGACTGTTTCGCTGGCATTTGGGCCCACCACAACGACAAGACCGGCCAGGTGATCGAGCCCGGTGACGTGGACGAGGCGCTCAACGCGGCCTCGGCCATTGGCGACGACGCGCTGCAGCGCCGCAGCCAGGGCCACGTGGTCCCCGACAGCTTCACCCACGGCACCAGCGAGCAGCGCCAGCGCTGGTTCCACACCGGCTTGAGCACGGGCCAGGTACAGGCCTGTGACACCTTCAAGACTGAGCGCCTTTGAGCCCTTGCGTCGCGCGAATTCGGTGCAAATACCCCAAGGTGCGACAATATCGGGCTAACTTTGAACGCAATGACGCAATCCTTTTCTGAATTGAACTTGGCGCCGGCCCTGGCCCGCGCGGTGGCCGAGATGGGCTACGAGACCATGACGCCCATCCAGGCGCAGGCCATTCCGCAGGTGCTGACCGGCCGCGACGTGATGGGCGCTGCCCAGACCGGCACGGGCAAGACGGCGGCTTTCTCGCTGCCGCTGCTGCAGCGCCTGCTCAAGCACGAGAACGCCTCCACCTCGCCGGCGCGCCACCCGGTGCGCGCCCTGGTGCTGCTGCCCACGCGCGAACTGGCCGACCAGGTGGCCGAGCAGGTGAAGCTCTACGCCAAGTACACCCAGCTGCGCAGCACCGTGGTGTTCGGTGGCATGGACATGAAGCCCCAGACCGCCGAGCTGAAGAAAGGCGTGGAGGTGCTGGTGGCCACGCCGGGCCGCCTGCTGGACCACATCGAGGCCAAGAACTGCGTGCTCAACCAGGTGGAGTACGTGGTGCTCGACGAAGCCGACCGCATGCTCGACATCGGCTTCCTGCCCGACCTGCAGCGCATCCTGAGCTACCTGCCCAAGCAGCGCACCACGCTGCTCTTCAGCGCCACCTTCTCGCCCGAGATCAAGCGCCTGGCCGGCAGTTACCTGCAAGACCCGATCACGGTGGAAGTGGCGCGTTCCAACGCCACCGCCTCCACGGTTGAGCAGCACCTCTACCGCGTGGAAGACGACGACAAGCGCGCCGTGCTGCGCCAGATCCTGCGCGATCGCGGCATCAAGCAAGCCTTCGTGTTCGTCAACAGCAAGCTGGGCTGTGCCCGCCTGGCGCGCTCGCTGGAGCGCGACGGTCTGAACACCACGGCCCTGCACGGCGACAAAAGCCAGGACGAGCGCCTGAAAGCCCTGGAGGCGTTCAAGAGTGGCGCGGTGGACCTGCTGATCTGCACCGATGTGGCCGCCCGTGGCCTGGACATCAAGGACGTGCCGGCGGTGTTCAACTTCGACATCCCGTTCAACGCCGAAGACTACGTGCACCGCATTGGCCGCACGGGCCGCGCCGGTGCGTCTGGCCTGGCCGTGTCGTTCGTGGGTGGGCGCGATGCCCGCCTGGTGGGCGACCTGGAAAAGCTGCTGGGCAAGAAGCTCGACATTGAGCCCTTCGAGCTGGAAGCCGAGCGCCGCCCCCCTGGCCGCTTCAACGATGGCCAGCGCGCCTGGCAACGGGGCGAGGGCGAAGAGCGCGCGCCTCGCGCCGCTGCCGAGCGCCCGGCCCGCCCGGTGCGCGCGCCGCGCCCGCCGGCCGATCCGCTGTTCGATCAGCCCTACGAACCCAGCGCTTCGTCTGACGCGCCGCCCGCCTGGGAGACGGCGCAGAAGCCGGTGAATTCCCGCCTGTCGCCCAACATCAAGACCCGCAAGAAGGTGCCGGCGCTCTTCAAGAGCTTTGCCACCCCGGCGAGCGCCGCCCCCGCGGCCGAGCAGGCCCCGGCCGACGCGCCGGCCAGCCAGGGCTGAGGTTTTTCAGCCTCGCCCGGGCTTCTGTGCTTGCGGGCAGCGAACCGCCACGGTCTCCAGTACCTCGCCGCCGTCGCTCAGGCGCGCGGCGCTCAGGCAGCCGCCCCACACGCAGCCGGTGTCCAGTGCCAACAGCCCGGGGCGCGCCAGGCCACCCAGGGTGGACCAGTGGCCGAAGGCCACGCGCGCATCGGCCGTGCGCCGGCCCGGCACATCGAACCAGGGCATGAAACCCGCTGGCGCCGCGTCGGCGCTGTCTTTGGTGTGGAACTCCATCTCGCCGTCGGCCGTGCAGAAGCGCAGCCGCGTGAGCGCGTTCACGATCACCCGAAGGCGGTCAGCGCCGTGCAGGCTGTCGTGCCATCGGTTGGGCTCGTTGCCATACATCTCGCGCAGGCCATGCGCCCAGTCGGCGCTGCGCAGCGTGGCCTCCAGCTCGCCGGCCAGCGCCAGTGTCTGCGCCACGTCCCAGCCTGGCAGCACACCCGCGTGCACCATGAGCCAGCCGTGCGCGTGCAGGGCCATGGAACGCTCGCGCAGCCAGTCGATCAGCACATGGCGGTCGCGCGCGTCGAGGATGTCGTCCACCGTGTCGCTGCGGTGCGGCTTGCGGATGCCTTGCGAGACCGCCAGCAGGTGCAAGTCGTGGTTGCCCAGCAGGCAGTGCACGGCACCGTCCAGCGCCATCAGCCGGCGCAGCACCGCCAGCGAGGCCGGCCCCCGGTTGACCAGGTCGCCCAGCACATAGGCCGTGTCGCGGCTGGGTGAAAAGCCAATGTCGGTCAGCAGGCGGTCCAAGGCGTCATCACAGCCTTGAACGTCGCCGATCATGTAGAGTCCCATGCTTCGATTATGGATTTCGTTCTCATTGCCTTTCTCACCCTGCTCAACGGCGCCTTCGCCATGTCTGAGCTGGCCCTGGCCTCCAGCCGCAAAGCCCGCCTCGCCGCCATGGCCGAGTCTGGCGACAAAGGCTCGCAGGCCGCGCTGAAGCTGCTGGAGAACCCCACGCAGTTCCTCTCATCGGTGCAGGTGGGCATTACCTCGATTGGCATGCTCAACGGCATCGTGGGCGAGGCAGCGTTCAGCGATGACCTGGCCGTGGCCCTGCAGGTGTTTGGCCTGACGCCGGCCACCGCCAGCGTGGTGGCCACCGCCGTGGTGGTGGTGGTCATCACCTTCATCACCATCGTCTTTGGCGAGCTGGTGCCCAAGCGCATCGGGCAGCTCTACCCCGAGGCCGTGTCGCGCTGGGTGTCGCGCCCCATGGCCGCCGTGGCCAAGGGCGCCAAGCCGTTCGTGTGGCTGCTCACGCACACCACGCAATGGGTGCTCAAGGCGCTGCGCATCGACACCAGCGCGGTGCAGCACGTGACCGAGGAAGAGATCAAGGCCAGCCTGGAAGAGGGCGTGGACGCCGGCATCATCGAAGAGCACGAGCACCAGATGGTGCGCAATGTGTTCGGCCTGGACGACCGCCAGCTCACCTCCATCATGGTGCCGGCCTCCGACATCGCCTGGCTGGACGCGCAAGACGACATCGACGCCGCCGTGCAGAAGGCCTGGACCACGGGCCACTCGTGGTACCCCGTTTGCCGGGGCGGCCTGGAAGACGTGATTGGCGTGATCCACCTGCCGCGCTTGCTGGCCTTGCAGGCCGAGGGCGTGAAGACGGCCGTCGGCGGCCAGGTGCAGCCTGCTGTGTTCGTGCCCGAAACCCTCAGTGGCATGGAGTTGCTGGAGCAGTTCCGCTCGCGCGCCACGCGCATGGTGTTCGTGGTGGACGAGTACGGTGTGGTGCAGGGCCTGCTCACGCCGCGCGACATGCTCGAGGCCATCACCGGCGAGCTCTCGCCCGAGAAGCCGGTGGACGCCTGGGCCACGCAACGCGAAGACGGCGCCTGGGAGGTGGACGGCGCCATGCCGGTGGCCGAGCTCAAGGCCCGGCTCGACATTGACGAGCTGCCCGACGAAGACAAGGGCCGCTACGCCACCGTGGCCGGCCTGATGCAGACCGTGGCCGGTGACCTGCTGGACGAGGGCCAGTTTGTCGATTGCGCCGGCTGGCGCCTGGAGGTTCAGGCGGTGGAAGGGCGGCGCATCGACCGCGTGCTCATCACCCGCCTGCCCGAGGCCGAGGAAAGCCCGCTGGAGGCTTGAGCCTCACAGCCGCCACCAGGGCGGCAATAAGGCGCGCACATCGGGCCGCGAGAAGCGGTCGTCCATCAGCACCACGACGCCCTGGTCTTCAGGTGTGCGGATCACGCGCCCGGCGGCTTGCACCACCTTGTGCAGACCGGGGTAGAGGTAGGTGTGCTCGAAGCCGTGCTCCGTGATCTGCTGCAGCCGTTCGCGCAGGCGCTCGTTCACCGGGTTCACCGGCGGCAGGCCCAGCGTGGCGATGAAGGCCCCGATCAGCCGGCGCCCGGGCAGGTCAATGCCTTCACCAAACGCGCCCCCCAGCACCGCGAAGCCAATGCCTTGGCTCTCCGGCCCAAAGCGCGCCAGGAAGGCCGCGCGCGCGGCTTCGTCGGGCCCGCGCTCTTGTTGCCACACCGGCACTTCGGGGTGCGCTTGCGCGAAGGCGTCCAAGGCCTGCTGCAAATAATCGAAGCTGCTGAAGAAGGCCAGGTAGTTGCCCGGCTGGGCCTGGAACTGCTCGGCCATTGCCCGCACCACCAGGGGCAGGGAGCGCGCCCGGTCGGCGTAGCGGGTGGACACCTTGGGCAGCACGCGCACCTGCAGGTGCTCGGGGGGGAAGGGCGAGGGCACGGCCAGGCGCGCTGCGCCCTCGGGCAGGCCGAGCAGGGTGGCGATGTGGTCCATGGGCGCCAGCGTGGCCGAGAACAGCGTGGCGCTGTGCGCACTGGCCCAGCGCGGGGCCAGCAGGGGCGCGGGCAGCACGTTGCGAATGGCCAGGCGCGGGCGGGGGGCTGAACGGCCCAGGCGGGGCGTGGCGCTCAGGTCGGCCAGGGCATGCTCGCCGAAGGTCTCGGCCACGCGCAGCCATTGCAAGGCGTCGAACAGCCAGGTCTGCAGGGCCCCCGCGCTGGCCGATGGGTGGCTGGCGAGGTGGTCGGTGAGGGTGCCCACGTGCTGGCGCAGGGCCTGCACAAAGGCCTGGGGAAGATCGGGCAGGGGCTGCCAGGGTTGGTGCAAGTCGCGCCCCAGCTCGCCCCAGTGCCGGTGCAGGCGCGCCATCTCGCGGCGCAGCGCCTGGGGCGCCTGGGCGCGGGCCGCCTCGAAGCTGGCGGGGTTCAGCTCGGCGCTGTGCATGCCACGGGCGCGCTCCACCAGGGCGTGCGCTTCGTCCAGCAACAGGTGCACGCGCCATTCCTGCGCCACCGCCAGTGCCCAGGCCTGGGCGCTGATGTCGAAGTAGTGGTTCACGTCGCCCACCACCACGTCGGCCCAGCGCTGCATCTCCTGGCCCAGGTAGTAGGGGCAGATGCCATGGGCCAGGGCGATGCGGCGCAGGGCCGCCGCGTCCAGCCAGGCGGCCTGAGCGGCCTCTTGCCGCGCGGCGGGCAGGCGGTCGTAGAAGCCACGCGCCAGGGGACAGGCCTCGCCATGGCAGGCGGCTTCGGGGTGTTCGCAGGCCTTGTCGCGGGCCACGCGCTCCAGCACGCGCAGGGGCTGGGTGTTCAGGCGGCGCAAGCCGTCCAGGGCGAGCTGGCGGCCCGGGGTCTTGGGCGTGAGGTAGAGCAGCTGATCGCCCTGTGCCTCGGGCATGGCCCGCAAGGTGGCAAACAGGGTGGCCACGGTCTTGCCGATGCCGGTGGGCGCCTGGGCCAGCAGGTGGCGGCCGCCGCGCTGGGTGCGAAACACCGCCTCGGTCAGCTCGCGCTGGCCGGCGCGGAACTCGCCAAACGGGAATCGCAGGGCGGCCAGGGCGGTGTCGCGCGCGGCGCGGTGGGCGGCCTCCTGGTGGGCCCATTGCCGGTAGCGCTGGCAAAGGTCTTGGGCGTGCGCGGCCAGTGCTTCGCGCTCACACCACTCGGTGAGCACGGTTTCTTCGCCGGTGTCGATGTGGAAGTAAACCAGGGCCACCTCCAGGCCATCCCAGCCCTGCTGCTCGCACAGCATCCAGCCGTAGAGCTTGGCCTGGGCCCAGTGCAGGGCGCGCTGGTTGGTGGCGATGTGCTGCGCGTCGCCCCGGTGGGTCTTGATTTCTTCGAGCCGCCGCGCGACAAGGTCCACGCCGTCGGCCCGGCCTTGCAGTTGCAGGCCGGCGCAGAGGGCGGCCAAGGGCAGCTCGCGCTGGTAGTCGGGCCCCCGCCGGCTGGTGACGGTGGCGTGGCCGGCGATGCCATCGGCGGCCGAGGGCGAGGGGGTGAAGCGCAAGTCAAGGTCGCCGCTGCGGGCCGCGAACGCGCACAAGGCCCGCACCGCCACGCGGGGGCAGGGTTCATTCGGTGGGCAGGCGTTCACGGCGGGGCATGATACTGGTTGGACAAACAGTATGAACGAGCCCGACGATTCCTCTTGGCCGGCCCTGGGCCGCCGCCACCACCAGCGCCTGCGCGAGACATACCGCTCGGCCGGCTGGCCCTGCCACGACGCCTTGGAAGTGGACCTGCTGGCCGCTGGCCTGCTGGAGCGGGTCTGGTCGGGCGAGGGGCACGAATCCTTGCGCGTGACCGACGCCGGCATCGCCTGCCTGGCGCGCGTGTTCGCCAGCCACCGCGCCGCCCGCGGCCCGCACGAGGCCCTGGTGGAGCGCGTGGCCCGTGAGCAGGCCCGCCAGGGGCGGCTGGCCTGGCGGGGCTTGGCCCTGCTCTCGCCCTTGCCCCGGCCGGACGAGCCCGACGCCGTGCAGTGGGTGAGCGCCTGCCCCGATGTGTTTTCGATTCGGCACACCTCGGTGGAGGCCTATTGCGAACCGGTGGTGCACGAGATCAAGGTGCGCCGCGCTGATTTGCTGGCCGACGTGCGCAAGCCCGCCAAGCGCCAGGCCTACCTGGGCCTGGCCTCGGCCTGCTGGTACGTGCTGGGGCTGGATGCCAAAGGCCGGCCCATTGGCGGCGTGGATGACGTGCCACCCGATTGCGGGGTGATGCTGGCCCTGCCCGATGGCTGGGCCGTGCTGCGCGAGGCACCCCGGCGCGAGTTGCCGCGCCTGCCCTTTCACCTGTGGATGGCCTTGGCCAAGGCTGGACCGGCCTGGCGCGACGACGACTCGGCGCAGATGGCGCTCTGACCCCATTGCCCATGGCCGCCGGGCGGATTTGTCAGGCGCTGTTGGTTTGGCTTCGTAGAATGCGGGTTTTCCCGGATATCTGCGCCCGCGCCGTGTGGGCGACCGGACTCGCCTCGTCACCCCATCGCCCATGTTCCGTTGCGACCCGCATCCCACGCTGGTGCCCTCGCTGGCCGGGCACACCCACGTGCTGGCCTGTGAAGGCCCGGTGCAACCCTCGCGCTCGGTGGTGGAGGCGGCGCATTGGGCGGCCGATGGCCTGAGCCTGCCGCTGGCCTGGCTGCCCAGTTGCGAGGGCGTTTGGCAAGACCACAGCGAGCAGGCCTGGCGCGACCGCAGCGCGGGTGCCTCGCTGGTGGTGCTGGGCCGCGAGGCGCAGCCCGCCAGGCGCTGCGTGGTGGAGCACGTGGTGCAGACCGTGAGCGCCCCGGTGTTGGCCGTGACGGGGGCTTTTGCGATGCCCGAGCGCGTGATGGTGGCGTTTGACGGCAGCCCCGCCGCGCGCCGGGCGGTGGCCTGGGTGGCGTCCAGCCCCTTGATGCGCGGGGTGCATTGCCACCTGATGATGGCCGGTCATGTGGGGCAGTCCGATGCCGCGCACGAGCTGGAGCGGGCCCAGACCGACCTGATGACCGCGGGCCTTCGCGTCACCTCTTACCAGGTGGTGGACGAGGTGGTCACGGCGGTGCAGCAAGGCATCGGCACTTACCGCATTGACCTGCTGGTGATGGGCGCCTTCAGCCACGCGCCATGGCGCCGCTGGTTGGCGGGCAGTTGCACCACCCGCCTGCTGCGCGCCTGCGCCTTGCCCACGGTGCTGGTGCGCTGACCCCTCAGTAGTGGGGCGGCAGTTCGTCGCGCAGGCTGCGAAAGCCGATGGGCGACTCTTCGCTGCGGCGGCGCTTGAGTTCGGCCAGTTCAGAGGCCAGGCGCTCGATCTGCTCTTGCTGGCGCGCCACCACGGCGTTGAGGCTGTCGAGCAGGTCTTCGGCGAAGCTGAGCTGGATCTCCAGGTCGGTCAGGCGTTGTTCAGGGCTTTTCATGCCCCGATTGGACACCGGATGCGGCCCCTCGGCGTCACTGGCCGCTGAGGTACTCGGCCACGGCGGCCATTTCCAGCTCGGTCATCTTCTCCACCACCGCGTGCATCACCGCGTTGTCGTTGGTGCGCTCGCGCTTGTTGAAGGACTTGAGCTGGTTGTGCAGGTAGCCCGAGAACTGGCCGGCCAGGCGGGGCAGGTTGGCCGCGCCTTGGGCCGTGGTGCCGTGGCAACTGGCGCAGGCGGGCACGCCGCTGTAGGGGTTGCCGTTGGTGAAGATGTAGCGGCCCACCGCGGCGAGCTGCGGGTTCTTGGGCTCTTCGCGCGGCACGCTCAGTTTTTCGTAGTACCGGCCCAGGGCCAGCATCTCGTCGGGCGTGAGCTTTTCCACCATGGGCGCCATGGCCGTGCTCTTGCGCTGGCCGCTCTGGAAGGCAGTGAGCTGCTTGGCGATGTACTCGGCGTGCTGTCCGGCCAGGCGGGGGAACACCTCGCTGGTCGATTCGCCCTGTGCGCCGTGGCACAGAAAGCACGAGCCGCCGACGATCTTCTTGGCTCGCGCTTCGTCGGCCTGGGCAAAGGCGTTGCCGGCGCTCAGGCTCAGCGCGGCGGCCAGGGCGGCGGTGGTGGCGAGGGGCGAGAACTTCATTGCATAACCTCAAACGGATATTCAGGGCGCAAAAAAGCCCTGGCCGGGCGGCCAGGGCTGTGTGGCGTTACGCCAGGGTGTCGGCCCAGATGTTGCGGGCCCAGGCCATGGCGTAGCGGCCTTCCAGCTCGCTGGCGGCGCTGGAGACACCACCGGAGCCTGGCACGGCCAGCATGGTCTTCTTCTCGGCGTCGTAGCGGTGCACGCTGGCCACGTGCACCACGTCTTCGGCGGTGACGAAGCTGTAGCAGGTGTTGGCGTACAGCGGCAACTGCGGCGGCTCTTTGCCTTGCAGCAGCGACACCACGGCGGCGGCGCAGGTCTTGCCGTGCTGGTTGGCCATGTGGCCCGACTTGGGCATGGCCGGGGCGATCTGGATGGCGTCACCCAGCACGTGGATGTTCTTGGCCGCCTTGGATTCGAAGGTGAGGAAGTCCACCTCGCACCAGCGGGCGTTGGCGGTGGCCAGGCCGGTCTTCACCGCGATTTCGCCCGCGCGCATGTTGGGGATGACGTTGGCCACGCCAGCCTTGAAGTCGTCGTTGAACTCGAACTTCAGGGTGTTGGTGGCCACGTCCACGTCCACCACCTTGTGCTTGGGGCGGTAGTCGATCATGCCCTTGTAGTGCTCGTCCCAAGCCTTGAGGAACAAGCCCTTCTTGGACTGGATGTCGTCGTTGGCGTCGAAGATGACGACCTTGCTCTTGGGCTTGGCCTTCTTGAAGTAGCTGGCCACCATGCACGCACGCTCGTAGGGGCCGGGCGGGCAGCGGTAGGGGGCCAGGGGAATCGACATGGCGTAGGTGCCACCGTCGGGCAGGGCTTCGAGCTGGCGGCGCAGAAGGGCGGTCTGCGGGCCGGCCTTCCAGGCGTGGGGCACCTTCTCCAGCGCACCGGCGGCCTTCAGACCGGGGATGGTGTCGAGCATGAAGTCAATGCCGGGCGAGACGATCAGGCGGTCGTAGGGCAACTCGGCGCCGCCGGCCAGCTTCACGGTGCGCTTGTCGGGGTCGATGCTGGTGACCATGTCGCGCACCAGCTTCACGCCGTGGCGCTTGTTCAGGTTGTCGTAGGGCGTGGTGATGTCGGCCATGGTCTTGTGACCGCCCACCACCAGGTTGGAGATCGGGCACGAGATGAAGGCCTCGTTGGGCTCGATCAGCGTCACGTCGATCTGGTAGTCGGAGAACAGGCGCACGTACTTGGCGGCGGTGGCACCACCGTAGCCGCCGCCGACCACCACGACCTTGGGCGCGTTGCCGCCGATGGTGGCGCAGCCGGAGAGCAGGCCCAGGCCCGCCAGGGCAGAGCCGGCACCCAGCCCTTGAATGAGATGGCGTCTTTGCATGGCGGTCTCCTTACTTTTTCTGAGCGGCAAAGTAGCCGGCAATCTGGGCGAGCTGCTCGTCGGTATACCCCTTGGAGAGCTGGTGCATGATGGTGGCGGGCTTGCGGCCGCTCTTGAAATCGAGCAGCTTTTGCAGCAGCTCGTCTTTGTCCTTGCCGGCCAGGGCTTCCATGCCGGGCTGCGCGCGGCCATCGGTGCCGTGGCAGTTGGCGCAGGCCGCGGCCCACACCTTGATCTGGTTCACTTGCGCGTGCGCGCCAGCGGCGGTGGCGGCCAGCACGGCGGCGGCCAGCCATTTCGTCGATCTCACCATCGAAGTCTCCTGAGGGATGAAGGGATTGCCTCCAAAACTGTAGCAGCCTAAAGGCACCACACGCCGACAGACGAGGTGTTTCCCTGTAGGTCGAAACGATGCTAGCACCGGCATCGGGGGATTTTCTCCGGGCAAACCCCAAAGGGTGGGGGGTATGTCCCCCCGAGCGGCATGCCGCCATAGGGCCGGCCAGCACCAGAACTGGACATAGACCCTGGGGTATTCGGGAAAATACTTATCCAAATATTAGTGATTGCGAATATAGTCGCGCTCGAGTTCATGTTTCTCGGTGCCGCCCGGGTCGCCTGTGAGGCCTCTTTCTGCCCTTTGGGGTGGCGGGGCCTATGGGCGCGGGTGGGCCTGGGGTGCCACGGCGGTCTGGCAGGCCGTCTCTCCTGAAGGATTTTTCCGTGTCTGAAGATTTCAGCCATGTCATCGGTCGCGTGTTGCCCGCGCCCGAAAACCACCTGAGCGCCGACAAGCTCGAAGAGGCCCGCAAGGCGCGCCGCAGCTTCATGGGCAAGGCACTGGCGATGGGCGCTGGCGTGGCAGGCAGCACGCTGGCCGCTGGCCGCGCCATGGCCAATGAAGGTGACCCCAACATCCTGACCCTGCCCGAGCACAGCACCGGCCTGGGCCAGGCCGTGGCCACCCACCCCTACGGCATGCCCAGCAAGTGGGAAGCCAACCTGCAGCGCCGCCAGAGCCCGGGCCTGACCCGCGTGCCCCAGGCCTCGGTGAGCTTCACGCCGCTGCAGGGCCTGTTCGGCATCATCACCCCCAGTGGCCTGCACTTCGAGCGCCACCACCAGGGCTGGTGGGACATCGACCCCTCCAAGCACCGCCTGATGATCAACGGCCTGGTCAAGCGCGAGCGCGTCTTCACCATGGACGACCTGATGCGCCTGCCCAGCGTGTCGCGCATTCACTTCATCGAGTGCGGCGCCAACTCGGCGCCCGAGTGGGGCAACGTGGCCCTGCCGTCGGTGCAATACACGCACGGCATGGTGAGCTGCTCGGAATTCACCGGCGTGCTGCTGTCCACCCTGCTGGAGATGTGTGGCTACGACAAGAAGCGCGCCAAGGTGGTGCTGGCCGAGGGTGCCGATGGCTCGTCGATGACCCGCACCATCGACATCGAGCGCGCCATGGACGACTGCATCGTGGCCTGGGGCATGAACGGCGAGATGCTGCGCCCCGAGAACGGCTACCCGCTGCGCCTGGTGGTGCCCGGCATTCAGGGCGTGAGCTGGGTGAAGTACCTGCGCCGCATCGAGGTGGGCGACGAGAAGTACGCCACCAAGGACGAGGCGGTGCACTACATCGACCACATGCCCGATGGCACCCACCGCCAGTACACCGGCATTCAAGAGTGCAAGAGCGTGATCACCACGCCCTCGGGCAGCCAGACGCTGCTGGACAAGGGCTACTACAACATCACCGGCCTGGCCTGGTCGGGCCGCGGCAGCATCAAGCGCGTGGACGTGAGCGTGGACGGTGGCCGCAACTGGCGCACCGCGCGCCTGGAAGGCCCCATCCTGCCCAAGGCGCTGACGCGCTTCAACATCGACTGGGTGTGGGACGGCAAGCCCGCCATTCTTCAAAGCCGCGCCATCGACAGCACCGGCTACGTGCAGCCCAAGATCAACCAGCTTCGCGCCGTGCGCGGCACCCGCTCGGTGTACCACCAGAACGCCATTCAGTCGTGGCGCGTGGCCGAGAACGGCGAAGTCTCCAACGTGCAGGTGTACTGATGAAAGCCCTTGTCCTGACCGCAGCGGCCCTGGCGGGCCTGGTCTTTTCCTCCGGCGCGTCGGCGCAGATCCAACCCTGGCACGAGATCGGCCGCGACGCCACGCCGGCCGAGGTGAAGGCCTGGGACATCGACGTGCGCCCCGACTTCAAGGGCCTGCCCAAGGGCGCGGGCAGCGTCTCGCTGGGTGAGCAGGTGTGGGAAGGCAAGTGCGCCTCTTGCCACGGCACCTTTGGTGAGTCCAACGAGGTGTTCACCCCCATCGTGGGCGGCACCACCAAGGCCGACATCGAGCGCGGCCGCGTGAAGAACCTGGAGGAGGGCAGCACCTTCCCCCAGAAGACCACCATGATGAAGGTGGCCACCGTGTCCACGCTGTGGGACTACATCAACCGCGCCATGCCCTGGAACGCGCCCAAGACGCTCAAGACCGATGAGGTCTATGGCGTGCTGGCCTACATCCTGAACCTGGCCGAGGTGGTGCCCGCCGACTTCACCCTGAGCGACCAGAACATCGCCGAGGTGCAAAAGCGCATGCCCAACCGCAACGGCATGGTGTTCTACGAGCCGCTGTGGAAGGTGAACGGCAAGGGCGACGTGAAGAACGTGGCCTGTATGAAGGATTGCCCGGTGGAAGCCGGTGTGCGCTCCACGCTGCCCGACTTCGCCCGCGACGCCCACGGCAACATCCTGGAGCAGAACCGCGTGATCGGCCCGGTGCGCGGCGCCGACACCACCAAGCCTGCGCCCAAGTCGCTGCCCAGTGGCGCCGCTGCCGCCGCACCGGTGGTGGTGGCTGCGGCACCGGCTGGCGCGGGTGACGCCAAGGCCCTGCTGTCGGCCAACAGCTGCACGGCTTGCCACGGCGTGGCCAACAAGATCGTGGGCCCGGGGTTCAATGAGATTGCCACCAAGCACAAGGGCCGCGCCGACCTGGAGGCTTACCTGGTGGGCAAGATCAAGAACGGTGGCTCGGGCGTGTATGGCGCCATTCCGATGCCGGCCCAGCCGCAGGTGAAAGACGCCGACGCGCAGGCCATTGCCCGCTGGATCGCCAGCGGTGCAAAGTGAAAATTGAAATATTCGGATTTAGTTGTAAACCCCCTAACCATTGCATCGCAGGAGACCTAAGCTATGCGCATGATTCCCCTTACCCTGGCGCTGGCCTTGTCTGGCGGTGTCGCCACCTCGGCCCTGGCCCAGGACGCGGCCGCCGCCAAGGCGCTGGCCTCCAAGAACGCCTGCCTGGCGTGCCACGCCGTGGACAAGAAGCTGGTGGGCCCGTCGTACAAAGACGTGGCCGCCAAGCACAAGGGCCAGGCCGACGCGCTGGCCAAGGTGTCCGCGCGCATCAAGTCGGGCGGCTCTGGCATGTATGGCCCTGTGCCCATGCCGGCGCAGCCCAACCTCAAGGATGAGGAAGTGCGGGTACTCGCCGCCTGGATCCTCGCTGGCGCCCCCGACCAGTAAACTCATTGCCCTCTTTTTCCTGACAGGAGTTCCCCATGAACCACTCTCGCCGTGCCGCCATCAAGACCACCGGCGCCCTGGCCACCCTGGTCTCGCTGGGTGTGATCACCCAGAGCCAGGCACAGGCCGCCGTGGACCGTGCCGCCTTTGACCTGAAGACCCTGGACGACGCCCTCAAGGCCGTCGGCGGCAAGCCCGCCACCAGCGACCAGGTCACCGTGGTGTCGCCGGACATCGCCGAAAACGGTGCCGTGGTGCCCGTGGGCGCCACCAGCAAGCTGCCCAACACCACCGAGATCTTCCTGATCGTCGAGAAGAACCCGATGCCCCTGTCCTGCGGTTTCACCATCCCCGCTGGCACCGTGGCTGAAGTGCAGACCCGCCTGAAGATGGGCCAGAGCACCAACGTGATCGCGGTGGTGAAGGCCGACGGCAAGCTGTACTCGGCCACCAAGGAAACCAAGGTCACCCTGGGCGGTTGCGGCGGCTGATGCCCGCGCAACTCGTCTGACCCCATCCCTTTTGCAGAATTTCAGGAGTCCATCATGGCTGACCCGATGCGCATCCGCGCTGCCCTCTCTGGCGAAGAAACCACCGTCCGCGTGCTGATGTCCCACCCCATGGAACCCGGTACCCGCAAGGACGCCAGCGGCAACACCATTCCCGCTCACTTCATCCGTGACGTGGAAGCCACCCACAACGGCAAGACCGTGCTCAAGGCCCAGTTCAGCGGCTCGGTGTCGCAAAACCCCTTCCTGTCCTTCAAGTTCAAGGGCGGCGCCAAGGGCGACAAGATCGTGGTGAAGTGGAGCGACAACAAGGGCGACTCCCGCACCGACGAAGCCGCGATTGCCTAAGCCGGGCAAGGCGTGCACAGGCCAGCCCGAAAGGTCTGGCCTTTTTTTCATTCAGGCCACAACGAGGAGACCGTTCCCATGAAGAACCTGTTGGCTCTACCCCTGGCGACCATCGTCGCCGGGCTCGCCACGGTGGGCACTGCCCACGCGCAGTCCGCATCCGAAGGCATCGCCAAGTACCGTGAGATGCTGCAGGACGGCAACCCCGCCGAACTGTTCGAGATGAAGGGCGAAGAGCTCTGGAAACAAAAACGCGGGCCCAAGCAGGCCACGCTGGATCAATGCGACCTGGGCCTGGGCCCCGGCGTGATCCAGGGTGCCTTTGTGCAACTGCCGCGTTACTTCAAGGACACCGGTCGCGTGCAAGACCTCGAGTCGCGCCTGGTCACCTGCATGGAAACCCTGCAGGGCTTCAACGGCGCCGAGATCGCCAAGACCCCGTTCGGCCGTGGCGAGATGGCCAACGTCACCGCCCTGGCCACCTTTGTCGCCACCGCCTCCAAGGGCATGCGCTTCAACCTGCCGCAGCAGCACCCGCAGGAAAAGGCCATGTACGAAGTGGGCAAGCGCGCGTTCTTCACCCGTGGCGGCACGCACGACTTCTCGTGCGCCTCATGCCATGGCGCCGACGACAAGCGCATTCGCCTGCAAGAGCTGCCCAACCTCACCAAGAACCCGGGCGACGGCATCGGCTTCGCGGCCTGGCCAGCCTACCGCGTGTCGAACTCGCAGATGTGGGGCATGCAGCAGCGCCTGAACGACTGCTTCCGCCAGCAGCGCTTCCCCGAGCCCAAGTTCGGCAGCGACGTGACCATTGCCCTGGGCGTGTACATGGGCGTGAACGCCAAGAACGCCGAGTCCATCGTGCCGGCCATCAAGCGCTGAAGGAGCACCGACCATGCGACAAACCTTTGCTTTCATCCTGCCCGTGGTGGCTGCCGTGGCCCTGGCCGCCTGCTCGGCCTCGCCTTCCGCCGTTGACTACGACAAGGCCGCTGCCGATGCGCTGAAGAACTCCTTCCAGGCGCGTGGCATTGCCACGCTCGACCGCCTGGAGCAAGACCAGGCCAACGCCGCCTGCGCCGCCGCCGACATCAGCGGCCAGCCGGTGGAAGAGAAGCTGGCCAAGGCCATCGAAGCGGCCAACATGAAGACGGTGAAGTGGCCCGCGGACGGCAAGTTCCTGGGCGACTGGAAACAGGGCGAGGTGATCGCCCAGAGCGGCCGTGGGCTGACCTGGACCGATGACGCCAAAACCGTTAACGGCGGCAATTGCTACAACTGCCACCAGATCAGCAAGGAAGAAATCTCCTTCGGCACCCTGGGCCCCAGCCTCTACAACTACGGCAAGCTGCGCGGCGTGAGCAACCCCAACAGCCCCGAGGCCAAGGCCATCGTGGAATACACCTGGGGCAAGCTCTGGAACGCCCGCGCCTACAACGCCTGCTCGCAAATGCCGCGCGTGGGCCACAAGGGCATCTTGAACGAGACCCAGCTCAAGCACGTGATGGCGCTGCTGCTGGACCCGGCCTCGCCCGTCAACAAGTAACCGTTCCCCCGGCCGGTGGCCTCTGGCGCCGGCCCGTTCGCGGGGCGTGCCTTTCCCGCAAACATTCGTTATCAATGATCAAGGAATAGAGATGAGTTTCAGCCGGCGTGAATTCCTGCAGGTGTTGGCCGTGGCCAGTGCCACGGGCCTGGCCCTCAACCACCGCGATGTGCTGGCCGCCAAGCCCGGCGCCGGCCAGCGCCTGTACGACGTGCCCAAGTTCGGCAACGTGAGCTTCCTGCACTTCACCGACTGCCACGCCCAGCTCACCCCTATCTATTTCCGCGAGCCCAATGTGAACCTCGGCGTGGCCGAGGCGGTGGGCCGCCCGCCCCACCTGGTGGGCGAGCAGCTGCTCAAGCACTTCGGCATCAAGCCCGGCACGCCCGAGGCGCATGCCTTCAGCTACCTCGACTTCAGCCAGGCCGCCAAGACCTACGGCAAGGTCGGCGGCTTCGCGCACCTGGCCACCCTGATCAAGCAACTCAAGGCCAGCCGCCCGCACGCGCTGCTGCTGGACGGTGGCGACACCTGGCAAGGCTCGGCCACCTCGCTGTGGACCAACGGCCAGGACATGGTGGACGCCTGCAAGCTGCTGGGCGTGAACATGATGACCCCGCACTGGGAGTTCACCTTCGGCGCCAAGCGCGTGCAGGAAATCGTCGAGAAGGACTTCAAGGGCCACATGGAATTCCTGGCCCAGAACGTGAAGACCACCGACTTCGAAGACCTGGTCTTCAAGCCTTACGCCATGCGCGAGATGAACGGCGTGAAGGTGGCCGTGATCGGCCAGGCCTTCCCCTACACCCCGATTGCCAACCCGCGCTACATGGTGCCCGACTGGACCTTCGGCATCCAGGACGAGCACATGCAGAAGATGGTGGACCAGGCCCGCGGCGAAGGCGCGCAGGTGGTGGTGGTGCTGTCGCACAACGGCATGGACGTGGACATCAAGATGGCCTCGCGCGTGCGCGGCATCGACGCTGTGCTGGGTGGCCACACGCACGACGGCATGCCCGCGCCCATCATCGTGAAGAACGCCGGCGGCCAGACCCTGGTGACCAACGCCGGCTCGAACAGCAAGTTCCTGGGCGTGCTCGACTTCGACGTGCGCGGCGGCAAGGTGCAAGACTTCCGCTACAAGCTGCTGCCCGTGTTCAGCAACCTGCTGCCGGCCGATGCCGAGATGCAGGCCTACATCGACAAGGTGCGCGCGCCCTACGAGAGCAAGCTCAACGAGAAGCTCGCCGTCACCGAAGACCTGCTCTACCGCCGTGGCAACTTCAACGGCTCGTGGGACCAGATCATTTGCGACGCGCTCATGCAGAACAAGGGCGCCGACATCGCCTTCTCGCCCGGCGTGCGCTGGGGCACCTCGCTGCTGCCGGGTGACACCATCACCTACGAGCGCATGATGGACCAGATGGCCATGACTTACCCGGCCACCACGCTCAACGAGTTCAGCGGCGAGCAGATCAAGGGCATTCTGGAAGACGTGGCCGACAACATCTTCAACCCCGACCCCTACTACCAGCAGGGCGGCGACATGGTGCGCGTGGGCGGCATGCAATACACGGTGGCCCCCAACGCCCCCATGGGCCAGCGCATCCAGAACATGACGCTCAAGGGCAAGGCCATCGAGGCGGACAAGAAGTACAAGGTGGCCGGCTGGGCCTCGGTGCAAGAAGGCGTGCTGGGCGAGCCCATCTGGGACGTGGTGGCTGGCTACCTGCGCGACAAGAAGGTCATCAAGGGCGTGAAGGTCAACACCCCGCGCATCGTGGGCATGGGCGGCAACCCCGGCATCGCGGCCTGATCGTTTGCGCCGACCCAACAACAACCGCCGTGGCCCTCGGGCCCGGCGGTTTTTTCATGTCCGCGCGGCCAAGGACGGCCATGAAAAAGCCCGCCGGCCCATAAGAGCCGGCGGGCATCAACCCTTGCGGGAAAGGAAGTCTGACGCGTCAGATCAGAAGTCGTGGCGAACGCCCACCGAGTACAGGCGGGTTTCCTTCTTGGCGCCGGTGGCCACGGTCTTCACTTCGCCGTCAACGAAGCCGCCGTACAGCTTGGTGCGCTTGGACATGGCGTAGGTCACGCCCAGCGAGAAGGCCGAGCCGTCCAGGGTCTTCACGCCGTTGCGCTTGGTCTCGCTGGAGCCGTAGCCCACCGAGAAGTCGAGGTTGCCCATGGGCACGCTCAGTCCGATGCCGAAGTCGTTGTCCTTCAGGCCGTTGGCCTGCTTGGCGTTGTGAACCAGGGCCGAGGCGCGCACCACGCCGAAGTCGTAGGTGGCGGTCAGCGCGGTGTACTTGCGGTCGGAGGTGGGGTCCTGGTAGAAGCTTTCGTCCTGGTAGCCCAGGCCCACGGCCAGGGCGCCAGCGTTGTAGCGCACGCCGATCGCGGTGATTTCGGCGGCCTTGGCCACCTTCTCGTCCATGGCGTAGGTCAGGCCAGCGCTGAAGCCGCTGAGGTTCGGGGTGTCGTAGCGAACCTGGTTGGTCGGGCGGCTGGTGAAGTTCTTCACGCCGTCATACGCCACCTTGCCCGAGGTGAAGTCGGAATCCCACACGTTGTAGGCGTTGCCCAGGTCGTAGATGTCCTTGAAGATGCTGTCGGTGCGGCCGAACTTGACCGAGCCGAAACCACCGCTCAGGCCCACCCACGACTGGCGGTCGAAGGCGCTGCCCTCGGTGCCTTGGGCGCCGGTGTCCGACTTGATGCCGGTTTCCAGCTGGAAGTTGGCCTTCAGGCCACCGCCCAGGTCTTCCGAACCACGCAGGCCCCAGCGGCTGGTGGTCAGGGCACCGCTGAACATCTTGGTGGTGCTCACGCCATTGACCTTCTCGGCGCCGATCGAGGTGTCGATGCGGCCATACAGGGTGACGTTGGACTGCGCCATGGCGGCGCCGGTGGTGGCCAGGACGGCCAGAGCGATCAGGCTCTTTTTCATGAAGAAATGCTCCGTTGGGTTCGGTCGGGGGCCGTTGTGCGGCCCCCCGGCCTCCTGCACCATGCAGGACGACGGGTGGATTTCATCGAGCCGCCGCGACCCCTTCGTGACAACGCTGTCACACAAGCGGGTTTTCCCTTGGATGCGACAGTGTTGATACCGGTTGGGGGTATTCGTCAGCCTGTCATGGGCCTGTGATAACTGCTTAATAATTGATGGTTGAACCAATGATTGGTATGCTGATCAACCACCGACACGCCAGACCGGCGTTTGTCTTCGCTTAACAAGAGATTGCCCATGGCCAAATGGATCCGCTCCACCGACTTCATTGACTTCTCCGTGGCCAATGGCGTGGCCACGGTGCGCCTGAACCGCCCAGACCGGCGCAACGCCTTGTCGCACGACCTGCTGCGCGAGTACCGCGACGCCTTGCTCGAAGCCGACGACCTGCGCGCGGTGAGCGTGGTGGTGGTGGAAGGCGCGGGCACCGACTTCTGCGCCGGCTACGACATGAAGGCCTCTTATGCCCGCTACGCCAGCGAGGCCGATGCCCCAGAAGGCACCTACCGCAGCGGCATGGGCTCGTTCGACGACGACGCCTGGAAGCTGGAGCGTTACGCCGAGTTGCTGCGCACCCCGTTTGACCTGCACAAGCCCGTGATCGCCAAGATCCACGGCCACTGTGTGGCCGGCGGCACCGACCTGGCCTTGTACTGCGACCTGCTCATTGCCGCCGACGACGCCCGCATCGGCTTTCCCGCCACGCGCGCCATGGGCTCACCGCCCAACCACATGTGGATCTACCACGTGGGCCCTCAGTGGGCCAAGCGCCTGCTGCTCACGGGCGATGTGCTGCTCGGGCGAGACGCCGCCAAGCTCGGCTTGGTGATGCAGTCGGTGCCCGCGGTCGAGCTTGACGCCGAGGTGGCCCGCCAGGCCGGTGCCATGGCCTCGCTTGACCCCGAGCTGCTGGCCTGCAACAAGCGCATCGTCAACCTCGCACTGGAGGTGGGTGGCGCTACCGTGATGCAGCGCCTGGCCGCCGAAATGGACGCCCGTGCCCACCTCACCCGCGCCAAGCGCGACTTTGATGCCGATGTGCAGGCCCTGGGTTTCAAGGGCGCTGTGCGCAAGCGCGACGAGCCCTTCGGCACGGGGGTGGCCCGCCCGAGCTGGTGAGGCGGGCCGAGCGGTTCACAGCACACGCCGGCGGATCAGCACGCTGGCGCGTTCCACCACCAGCACCAGCGCAAAGATGGCCAGGATGATGGTGGCCGCCTCGTCGTAGCCGAACAGGTCCATCGCCACCTTCAGCTCGATGCCGATGCCCCCCGCGCCCACCAGCCCCAGGATCACCGACGAGCGCGTGGCCTTCTCCAGGCTGAACAGCGAGGTGTTGATGAACGAGGGCAGGGCGGCGGGAATCACCGCGCACAGGATGATGGAGCCGCGGCTGGCGCCCATGGCCGACAGCGCTTCTTGCGGCCCCCGGTCCACCTCTTCCATGGCCTCGGCGAAGAAGCGGCCGCAAAAACCGAGCTTGTCCACCACGATGGCCAGCGTGCCGGCGAACGGCCCCAGGCCCACCGACACCACGAACAGCAGCGCCCACACCAGATCGGGCACGGTGCGGAAGAAGGCAATCAGCGAACGCGCCGCGTGGTAGGCCAGCGGGTGAGGCGAGAGGTGCGGCGTGGCCAGCACCGCGATGGGCACGCTCAGCAGCACACCCACCACGGTGCCCACAAGCGCCATCTGGAAGGTCTCCAGCAAGGCGCGGCCCACCGCTTCCAGGCGCGCGGTGGAGGGCGGCAGCATTTCACCCACCAGCCGGCCCATCTGCGGAAAGCCTTCCACGAAGTCGGTGAGTGACGCGCCAGTGCCCTGCAGCGACCACACAAAGAAGGCCAGGGCCAGCGCCCAAGCGGTAAAGGCGGCGGCGCTCAGGCGCTCAAAACGCGCGGGCAAGGCGTGCCGGTCAAGGCGCGGCGTGGTGGACGTCATACAAGGTTCTCAGCTCGGTGGCTTGGGTCTGGGCAGACAGCACGTCTTTGACGATGCGGCCCCGGTTCAGGGCGATCACCCGGTGGGCGTAGCGCACCGCGTGCTCCAGGTCGTGCGAGGTGAACAGCAGCGTGAGGCCTTCGCTTTGCACCAGGCTGGAGAACAGCGACATGACCTCCTCGCCCGAGATCGGGTCGAGGCTGGCCGCGGGCTCGTCGGCCACGAGAAAACGCGGGCGCTGCATCAGCGCGCGGGCCACGGCCACGCGCTGCGACTGCCCGCCCGAGAGTTGGTCGGCGCGGTGGCGGGCCTTGTCGGCCAGGCCCACGCGCTCCAGGCAGTGCATGGCTTCTTCGCGCAAGGCGCGCGGCGCCGTGCCCTGGAACCAGGCGTGCCCGAAGGGCGCCCGCGCCAAGGCGCCCTGCAGCACATTGGTCAGGGCCGAGAGGCGCGGCACCAGGTTGTGCTTCTGGAACACAAAGCCCACCTGCGAGCGCAGGTGGCGCAGGCTGGCGGTCGACTGGGCCTGCAGCGGCTGGCCAAACAGATACACCGAGCCGCTGTCGGGCTCGATCAGGTTCATGCAGCAGCGCAACAGGGTGGACTTGCCCGCACCGTTTGAGCCGATCAAGGCCACCGACTGCCCCGCCGGAATGGCAAAGCTCACGTCTTGCAACACCGGCGAGCCCGGGGTGAACGCTTTGGTGATGCCTCGCACCACCAGGTCGCCCACGTCGTCGTCTCGGGCGGGTGGGGGCTGGCGGGCAGCGTCGGGCAGTGCGCCATGCGGCAGCAAGCCGGTGGGGCCAGATTCGGGACGGTACATGGGGGCAGGCCGTGCAGGCGATAGAGGAATTCAGTCGCCCACGAAGGCGGCGTACTGCGGCTGGCCAATCGTGGCGTACATCTTTCGCACGTAGTGGTAGTCGCTGTCGCTGATGGTCGGGACGAAGGCCATGCCCTTGAACTTCTGGTTCTCGTCCGGGCCTTGCAGCACGGCGGCGATGAGGGCCTCGCTGTTCTCGCTGAACACCTTCTTCAGGTTGGCCACCGTGGCATCGGGCACGTGGGCGCCGGCCAGCAGCACGTCGTTGGGCAGGTCGCGGCCACGCGCGATCACCTTGAACACCACGTCGGGGAACTTCTTGGCCAGGCCCGGCAGGTCGGTGCGGTTGATGCCGATGGCCGCCACGTCACCGCGCTTCATGGCCTCCACCGCCACGTTGCGGTTGATGTGCACGATCTGCACATCGCGCTGCGGTTGCAGGCCCATGTCGGCCATCACCTGAATCGGCGCCAGGTGGCGCGAGGTCGAGCCCACATCGCCCAGTGCCACCTTCTTGCCCTTGAGGTCGTCCACGCTGTCCACGCCCGAGCCCACCATCGTGACCACCGAGCCGTGGTACTCGGGGCGGCTGAAGCCCACCACCAGCTTGGCATCAGTGCGCTTCTTGAACACCACGTACTCGGCCGGGCCGGTCAGCACCATGTCGATCTTCTTGGCGTTCAAGGCCTCCACCGCGGCGGTGCGGTTGGGCACCGGGTACAGCTCAATCTTCAGGCCCGACTTCTCAGCCAGCAGCTTCTGAAAGGGCAGGTATTCGCGCTGCAGGTTTTCAAGGCCCACGATGTCGGTCACGGCCAGGCGCACCGTCTGTGCATGGGCAGTGGCAACGGCGGCGAAGGACAAGGTGGTGGCCGCAAAAAGTCGGGCGGCGGCAGACAGCCAGTTCATGGGGGACTCCTCGCAAAACAAAGTTGGTTAGACAACTTCGCAAGCTTCGCCCTGGCCTGTGACACCACCGTACCGAGGGCATGAAGTTTTCATGACAAGGCAGCGCGAGTGCCCGGTCGTCGTGGGCTTGTCATGCGCGCGCGCCACCATGCGGGCTGACTTGTCTACACAGGAAACGCAACGATGCTTGAACAAGGAAAGTGGGCCATCACCGGCGGCAAAACACTGCTGCCCTCGGGTTGGCAAGACGAGGCCGTGGTGCTGATCGAAGACGGCGTGGTGAGGGCCGTTGATGGCAGCACCCATGGCCATCGCGCCGTGAACGCCCGTGGGGGCCTGGTGCTGCCCGGCATGATCGACCTGCACGGCGATGCCTTCGAGCGCCAGCTCATGCCGCGCCCTGGCGTGCATTTCGACATGCGTCTGGCGCTGGCCGACACCGATCGCCAATTGGTGGCCAACGGCATCTCCACCGCCTTCCACGGCGTCACCCATTCCTGGGAACCAGGCCTGCGCAGCCAGGCCAGCCTGATCGCGGTGATGGACGCGCTGGAAGCGGCCCGCGACGACCTGCTGTGCGACACCCGCCTGCACCTGCGCCACGAAACCTTCAACCTCGACGGCGAGGCCCTGGCCCTGGAATGGCTGGCCAGTGGCCGCGTGGACCTGCTGGCCTTCAACGACCACCTGGCCGACATCCAGGGCAAGCTTCACAAGCCGGCTGACGCCATAACGGTGCTGCAGCGCACCGGCCTGTCAGCGCCTGAGCTGCAGGCGCTGGTCGCCCGTGTGGCCGACCGGGCAGGCGAGGTGCCCGCCTCCACCGCCAAGCTCGCGGCCGCCGCGCAACAGGCGGGCATTCCCATGGCCTCTCACGACGACCTCACGCCACAGACCCGACACGAATACCAAGCCATCGCCTGCACGATCTCCGAGTTCCCCAAGAACGAAGAAACCGCTCGCGCCGCCCAGGCCCTGGGCAACCCGATCGTCTTTGGCTCACCCAACGTGGTGCGTGGCGGTAGCCACCAGCGCCACGCGGTCGCCGCGGCCGACATGGTGGCCAAGGGCCTGTGCACCGTGCTCACCTCCGACTACTACTACCCCGCCATGCTGCAGGCCCCCTTCCGCCTGGCGCAAGACGACGCTTGCCCCCTTGAGCAAGCCTGGGCCCTGGTGTCCACCCACGCAGCCGATGCCGCCGGCCTCACCGACCGCGGGCGAATCGCCGCAGGCCAACGCGCCGATGTGCTGGTGGTGCAGCCGCCAGGGCGCATGCCCGCGCACGTGATGCTGCACTGGATGGCGGGCCGCCTGGCCTACAGCCGCATGGACCACTGACCCTACTTGGCTTGAGTTTGCGTGGTCTAGGGGCGGCAGGTGATGGATTACCCCATGCTCCACGCCAGCCAGGCCACGGCGCCCAGCGCAATCCAGGGCCCAAAGGCAAATTCGGACTGGCCCGAGAGGCCCTGGCGTCCGCGGCGCCCGTATTGCCAGAGCAGCGACCCCAGCGCGGCCAGCAGCAGCACCTGGGGTATTGCTTGTGGCCCCAACCACGCGCCGATGGCCGCCATCAACTTCATGTCACCTTGCCCCACGCCCGATTGGCCGCGTCGCCAGACATAGAGCCACTCCAGGGCCCAGAGCACCAGGTAGCCTGCGGCTGCGCCCCAGACGGCCTGCTGCAGGCCCAGGTAGGCGAGCCCATCTACCGATTGCACGAGCAGGCCCGCCCAGAGCAGGGGTAGTGTGAGCGCGTCCGGCAGGAGTTGGGTTCTGGCGTCGATCAGCGCAGCGGTGAGCAAGGTCCATACCCAGGCCGCCCACAGCAGAGTGGGCCATGAGGCCCCGCGCAGAGCCACCAGGATCGTGCCGATGGCCATGCCCATGCCAACCAGGGCCAGCAGCCTGCGCCGGCCTTGCCACGCATACGCCACGCATTCGCTCAGTCGGTGCGGGGTGAGAGCTTGGGGCGTCTCGCCCTTGAGGTGGGCGATCCAGTGGTTTTCTTCGTTGAGGATGCGCTGAGGCAGCCAGATTGCCAGCACCGCCGTGGCTAGCCCGGCCAGCGCACCCAGCATCGCGGCAAGGCCCAGTGCCCAAGTTGTCGTGATCATGAGAAACGCAGCGCTGCCATGATCTGCATCCAGCCTGGTCCGATCAGCACCACCATGATGGAAGGAAAGATGAAGAAGATCAGGGGGAACAGCAGCTTCACCGGAATCTTGGCCGCGATCTCCTCGGCCCGCTGCCCGCGCCGAACCCTCATGACGTCGGACTGCACGCGCAGGGACTCTCCCAGGCCGGTGCCAAAGCGTTCAGACTGGTTGAGCATGGTCACCAGTGAATTGAGGTCCTCGAGAGCGATGCGTTGGGCCAGGTTCTTCATCGCCACGGCGCGCGCCACACCGGCCCGCACTTCAAGCCCGGCCAGGTAAAACTCCTCGGACAAGGTGGGGTGGCTGCGCACCAGTTCCCGCGCCACTCGGGTCATGGCCTGGTCCAGTCCCATGCCGGCTTCCAGGGCCACCACCATCAGGTCCACCAGATCGGGCAATCCCCGCTGCATCAGTTGCTGCCGCGTGCGCGTGCGCCAGTGGAGGTACACATCCGGGCCGTAATACCCCAGTGCAGCGGCCAGCAACGCCCACAACACCTTGCGGGTGGTGTCCCAGTCAACGCCGGCCAAAGCCAATCCGGTCAGGACCAGCAGCGGCAGCAGCAGAACCAGCGCGCTCTTGAGGGCCAGGTAGACCTTTGGCGCTTGAGCACTGCGAAAGCCGGCGCGCAGGAACTTCAGCCGACCGGCGGATTCCGACCAGCCTTCGCTCGGCAATGAGAGCTTGTAGAGCGAGTCGACCCAGCGCGAGGTCTTGGGCGGTGTGCGCACTGGCGTCGGCACCGGCGCTGTGCGGGCTGGCTCGCCACCGACCAGCTGTCGCAGACGCCGATGCTCGCGACGTCGCTCCAGTCCGCGGTGAATGGCCAGCACAGCCACCACCACCGAGGCGAACACCAGAAAACTGAAGAGCAGCTGCCATAGAAGAAGCCCATCCATTGGCGTGCCCATGTTCAGACCCTCACCCGAACGATCTTCCAGATCCACAGGCCACCCAGGGCCATCATCACCAGGCTGGCGCCCACCATCTTCATGCCGGCCTCTGTCTTCCATAGCGTGTTCATGTACTCGGGATTGAGCACTGTCAGCAGGCCAGCGAGGATGAATGGCAGCACGCCCAGCACGATGCCGGAGAGCCGTCCCTCCGACGAGATCACCCGCACTTTGCCTGCCAGCTTGATGCGCTCACGCACTGTGGCTGACAACCCCTCCAGCAGCTCCGCCAAGTTGCCCCCGGTCTCGCGTTGAAGCACGATGCCAACCACAAAGAAGTCCATGTCTGCGCTGCGCACGCGCCGCGCCATGTTGCCCATGGCGTCGGAAAAGCTCAGGCCGTAGTTGATCTCATCCACCGTCTTCTTGAACTCGCGGCCGATGGGGTCAGCAAACTCCTGACCGACCAACGCCAATCCCGCCGAGAGCCCCTGCCCGGACCGCAAGGCCCGCGCCAGGTAGTCCAGCGCGTCGGGGAACAGCTCATCGAACCGCCGCCTTTGGCGATGGTCTCTTTGCAGGTGCACCAGCCAGGGCAAGGCCGCCACCACCAGTGCCGCGCCCAGCGCGGCTTGCCAGGATGTTTGCAGTAGCACCCCCACAGCGAGAAAGGTGGCCGCGAACAGCACGGCGACCATACCGAGGAAGGCGGTGGCGGTCTGGCTGGACTGGGTGCGTTCCAGCCAATGGCTCAGCCTCTCCATGCCCGGCAGCTTCTGGACAAAGTCCATCTCCCGGTCCGCACTGGCCTTGAGCAGGCGATCTTCGCCCGTGCTGGCATCAGTGGGGCCCAGCAAGCGGTCCATGCGCCCACGCAGCGCCCGCCCCTGAGGGCCCAGTCGGTGCCGCCAGATCGACACCAGCCATAACACGCACAGCACACTGACCGCGAAGACGAAGGCCAGCAGCAGCCAGGCCAGGGGGTTGTCCAGGCCACGCGCGCTCATGCCGCAGCCCTCGGGTTGAACAGGTCTTCGTGCAAATCGATGCCAAACACCTTCAGGCGTTCTGCCAGCACCGGCCGCACGCCCGTGGGCCTGAACTGCCCTTGCACCGAGCCATCGGCGCTCACACCCGTGCGCTCGAAGCGGAAGATTTCCTGTGTGGTGATCACATCGCCTTCCATGCCCGTGATCTCGTGCAGGCTGGTGACTTTGCGGCTGCCGTCACTTAGGCGGCTGACCTGAACGACCACGTTGATGGCCGATGCAATCTGCTGGCGCAACGCCCTCACGGGCAAGGTCACGCCACCCAGGCCCACCAGGTTTTCCAGGCGTGCGAGCGCATCACGGGCCGTGTTGGCGTGCACCGTGGTCAGTGAGCCATCGTGGCCTGTGTTCATGGCCTGCAGCATGTCAATTACCTCGCCGCCCCGCACCTCGCCGAGCACGATCCGGTCAGGTCGCATGCGAAGGCTGTTTTTCACCAGCGAACGCATGGAAATTTCACCTCGCCCTTCGGAGTTGGCCGGTCGTGTCTCCAGGCGAACCACGTGGCTTTGCTGCAGTTGCAGCTCGGCCGTGTCTTCGATCGTGATGATGCGTTCCTCTTCGGGTATGTAGCCCGACAGGATGTTGAGCAAGGTGGTCTTGCCCGATCCGGTGCCGCCAGAGATCAGCACATTGGTCTTGGCCTTGACCATGCCCGCCAGCAACTGGGCCATGCCTGGGGTGAGCGTGCGCCGATCAATGAGATCGGCCATCTTCAGTGGCTTGACCGCAAACCGCCGAATGGAAAGGGCAGGTCCGTCGACTGCTACGGGCGCAATGATGGCGTTCACCCGTGAGCCATCGGGCAGACGGGCATCCACCATGGGGCTGGACTCGTCGATGCGACGGCCCACGCGCGAGACGATCTTGTCGATGATCTTGAGCAGGTGTGCGTCGTCGTTGAAGCGTGCAGCTACCCGTTCGATGCGGCCGCGCTTTTCTACGAAGAGGGTGTCGTAGCCATTGACCATGATCTCGGAGATATCCGGGTCGGCCAGAAGCGGCTCCAGTGGCCCCAGGCCCATCACCTCATTCTGCAGGTCTGACACGAGGGCGCGCCGCTCGTGCTCGTTCATGGGTACGGTTTCTTCCGCGATCAAGCCCCGTAACACCTCCCGCAGTTGCAATCGCAGCTGCTCCGGCGGCATGGCCTCGGCCGCGGCCAGGTCGATGCGTGCGATCAGCGACTGGTGCAGGCGCGTTTTGAGCGCGTAATAGTTGCTCGAGACCGCGGGCACCACTGGCAGTGCAGCAGAGGGCTGCGGCGCTGGCAAGGAATCACTCTTGGTGGGCGCTACCGAGCGCGTGGGTGTCTGTCCCTCTGCCTCGCGCGGGGGGGAGCTGCCATAGCTCCAGGCGCTTATTTTTTCTTTAAGCGTTGCCATATCGATTTCTCTTTTCGTGGACGGCCCGACCATTCCGCGGCCCAGGCCTGCACGTGTCGGGCGTAGGCAGACCGCGGCTGCAGTTCCACCAGTGGCGTGCCTTGCATGACCGATGCCTTCATGCCTTCTGCTTCCACTGGCAGGCGGCGCAAGGTCGCGCCGGGACAGACGCGTTCAAAAGCGGCCAACTCCATGTCGGGTTTGCCGGTCAGTCGGTTGACCACCACCTTCAGGTGCCCGGTGTCCTGGCCCAGGCTTTCCCACAGTTGCCTCAAGCGCTTGAGCCGGCGCAGCGATGGCACGGTGGCTGTGCTCACCATCACGACCTCGTTCAGCCGTTCCCAGACCCGAAGCGTGATCGGGTCTACGTGGCTGCCCACATCGATCAGGATGAAGTGGTAGCGCGTGGCCAAGAAGGCCAGCAGTTGCTGCACCGCTGCAGGCTCGATGCCAATGACCTTGTCGAACTCGGCTGGCGAGGGCACGAAATGCAGATTGGGTTTGATCTGAGCCACCATGGAAGCCAGCAGCGCGTCGTCGAGCCTGTGCACCTCACGGCAGAAATCGGCAAGATCGTGCTCGGCAGTTCTGCTCCAGGCGCTGATGTCGGCATCGCCAAAGGGCAGTGCCAGATCCATCAACAGCACCCGGTTGAGGCCATCGCCAGCCAGTGCCGCGGCCATGTTCACCGCCAGGCTGGTGCTGCCGTCACCGCCCTTGGCCGAAATAAAGCCGATTTGCATCGCCAAGGGTGCAGCCACCTTGTCGGAGGGCAGTGTGAGCGAGCGCGAGCGTGCCCTCTCAAAGGCTGCCTGCCATTGAGTGGGCTCGGCGCTGAGCACTTCGCGCACGCCAATTTGCATCATGCGCAAGAGCAAGTCGGGGTTGGGGTCCGGGCAGACGGCCAACACCGTGGTGTGGACGAGTACCTGGCCGGTGCGCTCCAGTGCCATCAGAAGGGAAGGAGCATCTGCAAAACCCGCCACCAGCAGCACGTCCGGGTGCAGTGGAACCACGTTTTCAACGAGGGCATCCAGGCGGCCTTCCAGCACTTGCACCTCATCTGCGCCCACAGGCGCAAAGCCAGGGGGCAGAGTCCAGTGGGTGGGGGTGTAGACAACGATTCGCATGAGGGTGCTCGGTGGGTTCAGAACGGTTGGCAAACACCGTTCAGGTTCGATGAAACGGTGTTCGTTGCCACGTAGTTGCGCATGGTTTCCCGCGCGACCGTGACTTGGTTGTCGGGCAGCGCCACGTCGGAGGGAAACCCCGGGAAGCCCGACAACATCAGGTGCAGCCTGACGTCGTTCAGCCGCACCTGAACCTGCTCGCAGGTGGCCTCTGTGCATCCGGCAGGGAGGTACTCGAACTGCAACCAGTCCAGACGATCACCCACATCGACCTGGCCGGTGGCCATCACCAGGTAGCGCAGGCGGCCCATGATCAGACTTTGCTGAGACAGGTTTTTGTCGCAGAGGCTTGCGTAGCGAGCGGCCATTCGCGTCACCTCCTGCGCTGCATTCCAGGTCAGCACCGTGCGAGCAAACTCGACCAGACCGATGAAGACGACCCAGAAGACCACGAAGGTCAGGGTGAACTCCAGTAGCACAGCGCCTGCTTGGCGTGATCGGCGGCGCAGCATGTCAGTTCACCTGCCTGTAAGTGACCGTCACTGTCGGCAATGTCAGCGAGGGCAGATCAAAGAGAGGAAAGAAGGTGAGGGCGTAGGGGTAGCCACTGGCTGACACCGTGACCAGGTTCAAACGCCGAGCCCCATTGGCTGCGTCTACCGGCCAGTCCTTCTGCACTCCGCCCTGGCTGGCGTCCGCGATCCGCAGCACGAAATCGGACGTCACCAGTCCCGGAAGCACATAGGCCGAGCTATCGCAGCTGTCCACCGCCTGACCGGTGAGAAACAGGCATCGTGCGGTGTCGTGCGCCTGCCCGGGTTGCCTGACCGATAGGTAGCGTGCGGTATGGTTGGCTTGGTGCACTAGCGTTTTGTACGTTTGCACCAGCCGACCGAACTCGACCATCAGCATCAGCAGCGGGATGAGAAGGAACACCAGCACCACCGTCAGTTCGACGATGGCGGCGCCCTGTTGGGCGTGCCCACGGGCGCGGTCCCCGCGCGAGGGGGGCAGGTGGCGAGCCGAACTTGTCATTGCAGCAAGGCCGGCACGAAAGGGCCGGTGGTGTAGGTGATGGTGCCCAGCTTGTGAATGCCCAGCGGCTGCCCGCTAGCAATGCACCACGGTTTGGTGGTGGCCGGCGGCACGAAAGTGCCGTCATTGGCGTAGCCCAGGAACTTGAAATACCCGTTGCCAACCAGTTCGATGCACGCCCATCGCCTGTCGGTGAGCTTGGTGGTACTGTCGACCAAGGGCACTGCGAGTACACGCCGCGGTGTGGTACCAGTGCCAGCACCCACCTCGGGGTCGTTGGCATGGCGCGCATCAATCGCAGCGATCACAGACGCTGACAAGTCTCCCAAGGTGACGATGTGGGGTAGGGTGCTGACCAGACAACTGCCCCAGTTCGCAATCAGGTTGTTGTAGCTTGCGTCGTCTTTCAGCGCGCCGCCACTGTGCTCGGTCAGCAGCAAGTAGGGGGCGAGCGTGTAGCTGGTGCCCACGGCGTAGGTTTGGTTCCTGAGTGCCAACGGGAGTGTGCAGACCCGGCCCCCCGGCACCAAGCCGGCGCGTGCCACGGCTTGCGGGGTCAAGTTTGTCAGGTCCGCCAGTTTCATCAGCACGCTGCTGAGGCCGGGGTGGGTGATGCGGCATTCCGCCACACGCGCGCTGGCGCTGCCGGTTTCGCTGAAGGTGCCATTGAGCGATGTGCTGAATCGCAGGGCGACGTCGGCGCTGCTGATGGGTTCAGATTGGAAGTTTTGTAGCGACCAATTGGCCACAATTTGTTTGCCGGCCAGGGCGGCTCGCGTGCTGGCGGTGCCGTTGGGGCTGTTGTTGAGCTCCCCGGCCGCGGCCAGTGCACATGCATCGGCCGCGTTCTGCAGTTCGGCATGCACCAGCATCATCCGGCCGGCATCTACCACCAAGCCCACGAACAACAATACTGTGACGGCAGCCAGTGTCGAAATGATGGTGAAGACACCGCGTTGCCGAACGACCAGGCTGTGCTTCATCGCGCAGAGCTGAATGCAGGTGCAACCGGCCTTCCTTGTTGCTGGGCTTGCAGGCCATTACCGATTTCAGTCGCCGTGGGCTGGCCGGATCCCGTGGCACTTGCCTCATCGGACAAGGGCGCTGGGGCAGGTAAGCTTTGCTGGCGTTTGGCTTGGCCCAAGGCTTCCCCGAAGCGGGCGTCCAGCAAGGGAGTGGTGGATCTGGGCCAGTCGGCGCAGCCCGTCAACGCCAACGCGCTGGCCAATACCCAGCCCAGGCCCCAATGCAATCGCTTCATCATTTCGCTCCAGACGAGGGGGAGACCGGAGCGCCCTCCAGCTTGCCTTCCAGCAAGAGCTGCGCGCGCGACGGCGGCACAAAGGCGTCGGTTGGCAAGGGTGGTGCCTGATCGGTGGCCTTGACGAGACGGGGGCTCACCACCACCACCAGTTCGGTGAGTTCCGAGTTGAACTCGCTGCTGCGAAACAATGCTCCCAGCACCGGCAGCTCACCCAGCAGCGGGAAGGCCCTGACTGACTCAGTGATGTTGTTGCGCAGCAGGCCGCCGATCACCAGGCTCTGGCTGTCGCGCAGCTGCACCGTCGTAGCCACGTTGCGCGTGGTCATGGCTGGCAGCACGGTGTTGGTCGTGCCGGACGAAAATACCAGTGGCTCCTTACTGATCTCGGATACCTCCGACGCCACGCGCAAGCTCACCCGTCCTGCGTCCAGCACGGTGGGTATAAACTTCAGGCCCACGCCAAACTCGCGCTCTTCCAGGGTGACAGAGGTCCCGCCTCCCGTGACCTGATTCACCGGAAGGAAAACCTTGCCGCCCACCAGGAACTTGCCCTCGTGTCCGCTCATGGCCACGATGGTTGGCTCAGCCAATATCTTCACCAGGCCATCGTTCTTGGCCGCTTCGAGCAAGGCGCCCTTGCCCGTGGTGCCGCCTCCTAGCAACAAGCCCAGGCTGCTGTCCGAGGCCCCACCTACCACGTTGGGGATGATGTTCCAGCGCATCAGGCCGTCGCGATCGACGCCTCGCACCCCCAGCTTGTCCAGCAAGGTCTTGGAAATCTCAGCAATCTTCACCTCCAGCATCACCTGCTGAGCGTCGCGAATCCGCATGAGGTTGATGACCTGGGCCCTCGGCGCCGTCGCCACACCCTGGTTGGCGCTGGTGGCTGTTGCGCTCGGCTGGGCCGTTACCGGCGAACGGGTAGGGCCAGCTGAGGTGACGCCGCTTCCAGTGGCCATGTTGGCAGGGGGCTGGATCTCACGCAGGAAAGCGTAGGCGAGGTTCACCGCCGAGTCGGCGGCAAGGGCGTCAGACACCAGTCCGCTCAGCACGATCGAGCCAGAGGCGCTACTGAGCTTGATCCCCTTCTCCTGGGGCAGAACGCGCGCCAACACCTCGGCAAATGCCCCCAGGTTCGCCCCGACGGTGAGGTCGATCACTCGCGAAGCACCCGACTGGTCCCACAAAATGAGGCTGGTGGTGCCCACGCTCTTGCCTAAGATGTACAACTCACTGGCGCTCACCAATGTGAAGTCGGCAACCAGGGGGTTGCCCACGGCCACACGCCGCGCGGCAAACGGCAGGGTCAGGACATGCGCCTTTCCGGCCGCAATGTCCAGAGAGGCTGGCAACCGGGCAGGCGGCATTGGCCTTTTGGCTGCGACGGGCATGGCTGCGGCCTTCTGGCCCGCGGCGGCAGGCTTGGCCTTCTTGGCCGAGGGCTTGGCCGATTTGTCTGCCTTGGAGATGGTCTTGCGCGGCTCCGTCGCCGTGGCAGACAGGGCCACTGCGAAAGCCGCCGCGCCCAGCGTCAGCAGCCGAGTCCAGCGGGTCAGACAGTGCATCGTGTGCATTCCTGGCGGGTCGTGTGTCAAGGCAACTCCTCGCTTCGGGCAATGCCCCGAATCGCCGTGATCGATCCTGGCGACGCGGGCTGGCCCGCGTCGCGCGGTCTGGGCCGAGCGTGCGCGGGTGCCGATGCGGTAGCGGGGGCGCTGGCGCGGGGTGCGACTGGGGGATGGGTGGATTCGCCAGGCAAGATGTGGCTGAGCCGCGTGCCCATGGTTTCCACGCCTGAGGTGTCACTGTCGTTTCGCAGCACCAGCGACAGGCTGCCCACGCTGCGTGCCAGATCCAGCTTCTCAGCCTCAGCGGGCGTCAACTCCAGCGTCACCGCATTCACCGTCTTGGGCTTGGTCGGATCGGTGTGGGTCGACTGCGTTTCTTGCGCCACCGCCAACACCTTGATGCGGGTCAGGACCGTGGTCGAAAATGGTTGGTCTTTCAGGTCCTTGGCACTGACCAGCACATCCACGTGGCTGCCGGGCAGCGCAAAACCCGCCACGCCAATTACTTCATTGACCCTGACCGAAATGGCACGCTTGCCATTTTCAATGGTCGATGCCAAACCGCCGCGGGCATCGGTGGGCGCCAGCTTGGGCTCCAGCAACAGCTCCCCGGGGTAAACGGTTTGCCTGGCCACCCGCCCCACCACC
>Ga0255127_1000048_pt1 | contig 65881 bp, 66 predicted proteins | sample Law_Miss_RepB_8d_FD_188555 | JGI IMG/M metagenome (GOLD analysis project Ga0255127, IMG submission 188555) | Freshwater microbial communities from St. Lawrence River, New York, United States - Law_Miss_RepB_8d | ecosystem: Environmental > Aquatic > Freshwater > River | place: USA: New York...
CCCTTTGCCCCCCCAGCATTCCCCGGAGTAAAAAGCCCCACACACTTGAAGTTGTTACAAACGACATCATTTACTGCGCATCTGTTGAGGGAGAATGAAGCCATGAACCTGCTGTACGAATCTGAAACCTTTGCCGTGATGCACATGCTGGCCAACGCCTCCAGCGAGGTCACAGCCACGACCACCAGCAAGCCGCAGCTGGAACGCCATGGTTTTGAAATCGTGGACAAACGCTCTGGCAAAGAGGTTTACCTGGACGGCTCTTGGGCCGAAATGTTCCAGCAGCAAATCCAGGCCTGGCAGCAGCACACCCCCACACAAGAAGAAGTGGAAGACACACTGGAAGGCTACACCGGCCTGGCCCAGCAGCCGGTGGTGGTGCACTGACATCGCCTGCGATCTCAGGTGGTTTTTTTGTACCCGCCAAACCACTGGAACAACGGCCCCACCAGAATCAGCACCGCCACCAGACGACAGACCTGAAACGCGGTGACCACGGGCACCCCCAGCTGCAAGACCTTGGCGGTGATCGCCATCTCGGCAATGCCGCCGGGTGAAGTGCCCAAAATCATTGTGGCCGGGTGCAACCCGGTGGCCCAGGTCAGCAACAGACCAAACCCAACCGACAAGGCCATCATGACCAGTGTGCCGCTCGCGGCTGACGCCAGCCAACGTGGCGCCGTGTGCATGAACTCACGCTGAAACCTCACCCCCAGGCTCACGCCAATGACCAGCTGCGCCGCGTTGGACAGGCCCGTGGGCACGGCGGACAGGTGCACGCCCGACAAGGTCAGCCCCATCGACGCCAGCAAGGCCCCCATGAACCAGGGGTTGGTCCGCTTGAGCCAGGTCATGACCAGCGCCCCGGCCGCCGTGGCCAGCGCCAGCCAGAGCAGGCCAGGCCACTGCGCCGCCAGCGGCCCGGGCAGCAAGCGGACATCGACCTGCAAACCCCAGTGGTTTTGCGCCCATTGCATGGCAAAAGGCACCGACACCACCACGATCACCAGCCGCACACTGTGCGCTGCCGCCACCAGATCGGTGCGTGCACCGTGCCGCTCGGCCAGCAAAGTCATCTCGGACGCGCCGCCAATGGCACTGGCAAAGTAGCTGGTGGCCCGCCAAGCGCCGGGCGGCAGGTGCGCAAAATCGGCCACATGCTGGCGTTGCAACCACAGGCCAAACAAGGCCCCCAGTGCCAGCGCCCAAAGCACCGCCAGCGCAATCGCCCACCACAGGCTGACCACCAGCTCGCCGACTTGCGGCGTGAAATACAGGCCGAGCGCCGCGCCAATCACCCACTGCCCGCCGTTGCGCAGCAGTGCCGCACTGCGTGTCGGCGCGCCCAGCACCGACGCCACCGCCGTGGCCAGCAAGGGCCCCAACATCCAGGGGATGGGCGTGTGCAGCCAAACGCACAGTTCGGCAGCCATCAGCGCCACCAGCAAGGTCAGCGCGATGCGGGTCAATTCACGAAAATTCATGGGGTCAAAAAAAGACCGCCCACGCGGGCGGTCGGGGTCAGGTCCAAGGTGGTCGCTTCAGGCGTGGCGGCGGATGCTGTCGGCCACCGTCTGCACGATCTGGTCGATGTGCGCGTCTTCCACGATGTAGGGCGGGCAAATCACGAGGTTCTCGCCCGCCGGACGCACCCAAACGCCCTTGTGGAAGCAGTCCATGAAAATGTCATAAGCCCGCTTGCCTGGCGTGCCCGGGATGCTGGCCAGCTCCACAGCCCCGGCCAGGCCCAGGGTGCGGATGCCGATCACATTGGGCAAGCCCTTCAGGGCGCTGTGCATCGCGTCGCCCAGCACGCGGCCCTTTTGCCCTGCGCGGGCAAACAGGTTTTCCTCCTTCATCAGGTCCAGCGTGGCAATGGCGGCCGCGCAAGCCACGGGGTGACCCGAATAGGTGTAACCGTGGAAGAACTCGATCGCGTGGGCGGGTGAGTTGGCGTTCATCATCGCGTCGTAGATGAAGTCGCGGCAAATCACGCCACCCAGCGGGATCACGCCGTTGGTCACCGCCTTGGCGAAGTTCAGCATGTCGGGCACCACGCCGTAGTAGTCGGCGCCAAAGTTCACGCCCAGGCGGCCAAAGCCGGTGATGACCTCGTCAAAAATCAGCAGAATGCCGTGCTTGTCGCAAATCTCGCGCAGGCGCTTCACATAGCCCTTGGGCGGGATGTACCAGCCCGCGCTGCCTGCAATCGGCTCGACGATCACGGCCGCCACGTTGCTCGGGTCGTGCAGCACCAGGATGCGGTTTTCCAGCTCCAGCAGCGGGTCTTCGGCCCACACGGGCTCTTCGTGGTGGATGTAGGCATGGTTCACCGGGTCGTGGATGAAGCGCATGTGGTCGACACGCGGCAGCAGCTGCGCGCCGTACACCTTGCGGTTGGCCGGCAGGCCGCCCACGCTCATGCCGCCAAAGTTGACGCCGTGGTAACCCTTTTCACGGCCGATGAACACGTTGCGGTGGCCTTCGCCCCGGGCGCGGTGGTAGGCCAGCGCCACTTTCAGGGCGGTGTCGGCCGCCTCAGAGCCCGAATTGCAAAACAGCACCTTGTTCAGGTCGCCGGGGGCCATGGCGGCGATCATTTGCGCCGCCTTGAAGGCCTTGTCGTTGCTGGCCTGGAAAGCGGTGGCGTAGTCCAGCGTGTCGAGCTGGTTCTTGATGGCTTCGTTGATCGGCTTGCGGTTGTGACCCGCGCCCACGCACCACAGGCTGGAGATGCCGTCGATGACTTTTTTGCCGTCGTGCGTGGTGAAGTGCATGCCCTCGGCACCCACAAACACCCGGGGGTCCTGGCGGAAAGTGCGGTTGGGGGTGAAGGGCAACCACTGGTTGTCCATGTTCAAGTCGGTGTGGGCCAAGGCAAATGCTCCTGCTGTGTTGCAACAAACAAGCGGCACAGTTTACGCCTGCCACAGCCCTTGCGGTAGAGCCCGAAGGGGGTGAAGTGTCCAGCGCCGGACAGCGCCCAGGAGCCTGCGGGCCTCTCATGGGCTTTCTCTACAATAGCCATCACTCCAAGCCGCACACCTGACACACGCGGTTTTCGCCAGCATTTCACAACATGACCACCACCTACATCCTGACCCTCTCCTGCCCTGACCGCACCGGCATCGTGCATGCCGTGTCGGGTTTTTTGCTGGAGCGCGGCGGCAACATCGAAGAAGCAGCGCAGTACAACGACCACGACACCGGCCTGTTTTTCATGCGGGTTCAGTTTGCCTGCGACCCCATCGACGGCGACAGCCTGAACGCCCAATGGTCGGCTTTTGCCCAGACCTTTGACATGACATGGGACCTGCATGCCACCATGCAGCCCATGCGCACCGTCATCATGGTGAGCAAGGAAGGCCATTGCCTGAACGACCTGCTGTTCCGCTGGAAAAGCGGCCTGCTGCCGCTGGACATCCGCGCGATCGTCAGCAACCACCGCGAGTTCTACCAACTGGCCGCCAGCTACAACGTGCCGTTTCACCACATCCCGGTGACCAAGGACAACAAGGTCCAGGCCGAAGCCCGTCAATATGAAATCATCCAGGCCGAAGGCGCCGAGCTGGTCGTGCTGGCCCGCTACATGCAAATCCTCTCCGACGACCTGTGCCGCAAGCTGGCTGGCCGCGCCATCAACATCCACCACAGCTTTTTGCCCAGCTTCAAGGGCGCCAAGCCTTACTACCAGGCGCATGACCGCGGCGTGAAACTGATCGGGGCCACCGCCCACTACGTGACGGCCGACCTGGACGAAGGCCCGATCATCGAGCAGGACGTGGCCCGTGTGGACCACAGCAAAACCGTGGAAGACCTGACCACATTGGGTCGCGACACAGAAAGCCAGGTGCTGGCCCGCGCCGTCAAATGGCACAGCGAACACCGCGTGCTGATCAACGGCCACAAGACGGTGATTTTCAAATAAATAAGCTTGCGGGACAGATCTTGAGCTCTGTCCCCAACTGATTCAACATGTCCGCCAACTCACGCATCCCGCCCATCCAGTGCCTGTTGACCTTTGAGGCGCTGGCGCGCTTGCGCAGCGTGACCCAGGCGGCCGAAGAGCTGTGCGTGACGCCCAGCGCGGTGAGCCACCGTGTCAAGCAACTGGAGCAGATCATCGGCACCAAGCTGTTTGGCCGGGCCGACTTTTCACTCACGACCGAGGGCATTGAATACCTGGCCCATGTGCGCGAGGGGCTGGTGTCGCTGCAGCGTTTTCCCAGCGCCAGCAACACCCCCGGACGGCGCAAACTGCGTCTGGCGGTCACACCCACGTTTGCGCGCTCGGTGCTGATGCCACGCCTGAAACATTTTCTGGACGCCTACCCCGAGATCGACATCACGCTGCAAGTGAGCATTCCTTTGCTGGACGTGGTGGCCGAAGACGCCGACCTGACGGTGCGTTTTGGCACGGGCCGCTATTCGGATGTGGAACACGTCTGCCTGGCCAAGGACGACGTCACGCCACTGGCCTCGCCGGCTTGGCTGCGCGAAAATGGCCCTTTCACCAGCGCCGAAGACCTGCAAGGCCAGCCCCTGCTGCGCAGCCCGCTGGAGCCCTGGCGCACCTGGTTTGCCGCGCACGACCTCGACTGGCCCGAACCCATGGACGGGTCGTCCTTCAACGACATTGGCCTGATGTGCGACGCCGCCGCCCAAGGCTTGGGCATTGCGTTGATTCGCTCCAAATTGGGCGCGCCCTGGGTGGAAAGCGGCCAGTTGGTGCGCCTGTTCGAGCGCAGCGTGCCCAGCCCGCACGCCCATTACCTGTGCTGGCGCACCGGCACCATGGAGCGCTGGGAATGCGCCGCCTTTGCCGACTGGCTGAAAAAAGCGCTGGCCTGATTTCACAAGCCCATCAAAGAATATTCAGCCCAAGGGCTTGCGCTTGGGCGTACATTCAGACCTTCATTTCAAGGTTTTGCACGCCATGAGCGCCCACACCCCCGACGAAACACAGCAACTGACCGCCACCGAACGTGCCGAGCGCCAACGCGCCGTGGTGCAGGCCTTGGGCCGGGTGCTGCCAGCCGACGCGATTTTGTACACCCCCGAAGACACCACGCCCTACGAGTGCGACGGCCTGACCGCCTACCGCGAGCGGCCTTTGGTCGTCTGCCTGCCCGAGACCGAGGCGCAGGTGCAGGCGGTACTCAAAGCCTGCCACGCCTTGGCGGTGCCGGTGGTGGCACGCGGCGCGGGCACGGGCCTGTCGGGCGGTGCCATGCCGCACCGCATGGGCGTGACGCTGTCGATGGCGCGTTTCAACCAGATCAAAACCGTGGACCCGGTCAGCCGCACCGCCGTGGTGCAATGCGGCGTGCGCAACCTGGCCATCAGCGAAGCGGCGGCACCTTATGGCCTGTATTACGCGCCCGACCCGTCCAGCCAGATCGCCTGCACGATTGGCGGCAACGTGGCCGAAAACTCGGGCGGCGTGCACTGCCTCAAATACGGCCTGACGGTGCACAACGTGCTCAAAGTGAAGGGTTTCACCATCGAAGGTGACCCGATCGAGTTTGGCAGCGACGCGCTCGACACGCCCGGCTACGACCTGCTGGCGGTGCTGGTGGGCAGCGAAGGCATGCTGGCCGTGACCACCGAAGTCACCGTCAAGCTGGTGCCCAAGCCGCAACTGGCCCGCTGCATCATGGCCAGCTTTGACGACGTGCGCAAAGCGGGCGACGCAGTCGCGGCCGTCATCGCAGCCGGCATCATCCCCGCCGGACTGGAGATGATGGACGGCCCCATGACCATTGCCGTGGAAGACTTTGTGCACGCGGGCTACGACCTGAGCGCCGCGGCAATTTTGCTGTGCGAGAGCGACGGCACACCCGAAGAAGTGGAAGAAGAAATCGGCCGCATGAGCGAAGTGCTGCGCAACTGCGGCGCGACCGCCATCACCGTGAGCCGCGACGAAGCCCAACGCCTGAAGTTCTGGAGTGGCCGCAAGAACGCCTTCCCGGCTTCAGGCCGCATCAGCCCCGACTACATGTGCATGGACTCGACCATCCCGCGCAAGCGCCTGGCCGACATCCTGCAGGCCATCTCCGAGATGGAACAGAAATACGCGTTGCGCTGCCTGAACGTGTTCCACGCGGGCGACGGCAACCTGCATCCGCTGATTTTGTTCGATGCGAACGATGCCGACCAACTGCGCCGCTGCGAGCTGTTTGGCGCCGACATCCTGGAAACCAGCGTGGCCATGGGCGGCACCGTCACGGGCGAGCACGGCGTGGGCATTGAGAAAGTGAACAGCATGTGCGTGCAGTTCAGCCCCGAAGAAAACGAACAGATGTTCGCCGTCAAACGCGCCTTCGACCCCCAAGGCCTTTTGAACCCCGGCAAGGTCATCCCGACCCTGAACCGCTGCGCCGAATACGGGAAGATGCTGGTGCGAGCGGGGGCGATCAAGCACCCCGATTTGCCCCGGTTCTGAACCATCCAGTGCCAGTAGGCTGTAGGTCGGCGGCTTCAGCCCCGACATGGATTTTTGTCCACTTGTCGGGGCTAAAGCCACCGACCTACAAAAAACAGAAACACGTCACTCTCTGATGCCGGGCAAGGGGCCTGGGGCGCTACCCCAGTCGGGTGGATAAACGCCATTTTTGACATACCGATGAAACGTGCTGTGCGGCCAATCGCGCACGTGTTGCACATGGCCGTGCTTAACTGGGTTGTAGTGGATGTCATGCATGTGCTGCTCGACATCGCGCTCATCACGCAAGGTGTGCTCCCAAAATCGCCCTTGCCATAAAGCCTGAACCCCCATGCGACCGCGCAGCCGGTGCACCACACCTTGCTTGATGAGCATCCAGCGGGTGGAGAAATCGGCGTCATCCGGCGGCAAACGCCAGATGGCATGCAGGTGGTCGGGCATGAGCACCATGGCCAGGTTTTCAAAAGGCCGCTGCGCGCGCACATGCCGCATCACATCGCCCAAAGTCTTCACACACCAAGGCTCCACCAGCCAGGGCTGCCGCTCGTGGGTCACCACCGTAAAAAAGAATGTGCCGCCCGGCGTGTCTGAACGACGGTATTGCATGGCTGCTTCTCCCTGATTTTTTGTAGTCATTGAGCCACGATTTGAACGAGTCAGCAAGTATGGATTCAGGAATGGGAACGGCAGTCTGGTAGATCGGCGGCTTCACCTCTGACACATGTCGATGGTTCACCCCGTCGGGGCTGAAGCCACCGACCTACAAGAGAAATCTGGTTGCAACCGCAACCATCCGTGTTTCTACTTAGTTGCGCGCGCAACCAAATAAGCCTAAGATCAAGGCTTCGATCCACACCATTCAGACTGAAACACGGCATGTCCACGCCCCTCGACCGCACGCTGACCTACCGTCTGCACCAGTTGCACAAGCTGACCGATGCGGACAGCCAGTCGGTTTATCCCGAGCAGACCGGCTTGTCGATGAGCGACGGGCGCTGCCTGACCACGATCGGCACCTTCGAGCCCTTGTCGGTCAAGGCGCTGGCCGAGAAGGCCAACCTGAACAAAGCGCAAGCCAGCCGTGGCGCTCAGGCCCTGGTGGACCAAGGTCTGGTGCGCAAGGAAGATCGCCCCGACGATGGCCGTGGCGTGGTGCTGACCCTGACACCCGCCGGGCGCAAGATCTTCAAACGCGCCATGGACATGGTCAACCAGCGCAACGAACAGATTTTTGGCTGCCTGTCTGACAAAGAACAAGCCAGCCTGAGCGCCATGTTCGACCGCCTGATTTCGCACGCCCGCCCCCGCTGAACCCCACTCCACGGAAACCACATGCACACCCCCAGCACCGAAGCACGGCCTTCGATTTACTACCACTACGAGGTTTTCAAGCCCTGGCTGGCCTCGGCGCACCCCCAGCAAGACCGGAAAAAAGTCGTGGTCGTGGGCTCAGGCCCAGCAGGCATGGTCACCGCGCTCGAACTCGCCCGCCACGGCGTGCCCAGCGTGGTGCTGAGCGCCGAGCTGCAGTTCTCGCAAGGCAGTCGGGCGATTTGCTTCACCCGCCGCTCAATGGAGATCCTGCAGCAAGTCGGCGTGGCCGATCGCATGACCGCAGGCGGCTTGCCCTGGCGCTTTGGCAACTCGTTTTACCGGGGCCAGCGCGTGTTCCGCATGGAAGCGCCGCACGATGCCGATGACCGGTTTTTCCCGATCATCAACGTGCAGCAGCAGTTCATGGAGGAATACCTGCACGACGCGTGCAAAGCCAACCCGCTGATCGATTTCCGCTGGGGCAACAAGGTCACCCGGGTGGACCAGAAAGACGGCTACGCCGTGCTCGAAGTCGACACGCCCGAAGGTCCTTACACGCTGGAAAGCGACTGGGTCGTGGCCGCAGACGGCGGGCGCTCGGGCATCCGCAGCGCGATGAACCTGCAGATGGAAGGCGCGTCCTACGAAGGCTTTTTCGTCATCGCCGACATCAAGATCGATTTGCCCTACCCCACCGAGCGCCTGGCTTTTTTTGACCCCGAGTGGAACCCCGGCAACACCATCCTGATGCACCGCGAACCGAATGGCATCTGGCGCGTGGACTACCAGCTGCCCCCCGGCGAGACGCCCGAAGAGGCACTGCGACCCGAATCGCTCAAGGCCCGCATCGACGCGCAACTGGCCATGATCGGGCACGCAGGCCTGCCCTGGGAGATGGACTGGTCTTCGGTCTACTCGGCCCGCACGCTCACCCTGCCCGACTTCGTTCACGGCAGCGTCATCTTCACGGGCGACGCGGCGCACCTGCTGCCGATTTTTGGCGTGCGCGGGGCCAACACCGCCTTTCAGGATGCGCAGTCGCTGGGCTGGCATCTGGCCTTCGTGGTCAAGGGCCTGGCCGATAAAAAGCTGCTGGCCAACCACAGCGCCGAGCGCGTGGGCGCCGCCCGAGAAATCATCACCGAAGCGGGCAAAAGCACCCGCTTCATGACACCGCCCAGCCCGGGCTTCAGGTTGCTGCGCGACGCGGTGCTGTCGCTCTCGCTCACGCAGGAATTCGTGCGCCCCCTGTACCACTGGCGCACCTCGCGGCCGCACGAGTACACGCACTCCATGCTCAACAGCACGGGCGATGACAACGCCCTGTTCAAGAGCGGCCCGGCCCACGGCGCGCCGCCGCAAAACGTGCGCCTGGGCGCCAACGACTTCCTGCTCGACCACCTGGGCGGCGGCTTTGATTTGCTCTACTTCAGCGACGCGCCCGCTGTCCCCGATGCACTGCAGCAAGTCATTCAACAGGCGCGAAAACAAGGCCTGCCGATCAACGTGATCGCCGTCGGCGCGAGCCAGCCTGTGACAGGCGCTGACAAAACCCTGCCCGATGCCGACGGCCACCTGCGCCAGCGCTACGGCGTGCCCGCCAACGGCGGTGCGTATTTGCTGCGCCCCGACCAGCACATCTGTGCGCGCTGGCTCACCCTCGACGCCACGCGCCTGCAAGCCGCGCTGACCACCGCACTGCCCCAATAAGGACACCCCATGTCACAACCCACACTCACCATCGACGGGCTGGAGTCCGTGTACGACGCCTTGGCTACTGCCATTGACCAGGCCGGCCCGGACAAGGCCACTTTGTTCCTCGTCAAATTGGCCTTGCTCAACGCCAACGCGCTGGCCGACGCACAGCTGTTCCAGCAGCAGATCACCACCGCCCTGCAAGACCTCTGAACCCCCTCATTCACCAGGAGACCCCCATGCTCGTTCAATCCGTTCACCACGTCGCTTACCGCTGCAAAGACGCCAAGGAAACCGTCCAGTGGTACGAAAAGCACCTTGGCATGAAATTCGTGCTGGCCATCGCCGAAAACGAAGTGCCCTCGACCAAGGCCCCAGACCCCTACATGCACGTCTTTCTGGATGCGGGCCATGGCAACATCCTGGCCTTTTTTGAGCTGCCCAATCAGCCCGAAATGGGCCGCGACGAAAACACCCCCGCCTGGGTGCAGCACCTGGCGCTCAAGGTCGACTCACTCGACACCCTGCTGGCAGCCAAAAAGAAACTGGTCGATGCGGGCATCGAGGTGCTCGGCCCGACCGACCACACCATCTTCAAGAGCATTTATTTCTTTGACCCCAACGGCCACCGCCTGGAGCTGGCCGCCGATTGCGGCACGCCCGAGATGATGAAAAAACTCGACGACGTGAAATGGGACATGCTCGAAGAATGGAGCCAGACCAAGCGCGCACCCAAGCACGCCGCCTGGATGCACGACGGCAGCATGGCTTCTTGAGGACGGGTGATGACCTTGCTCAACGAAACCCACAACCCGACCCTGAAAAGCTGGCTCGCCTCGGCCAATGCAGCGGGCTGTGACTTCCCGATTCAAAACCTGCCGTTTGCGGTGTTCCGCCGCAAGGGCTCATCCGAAGCCTTTCGTGGCGGCGTGGCCATTGGCGACCAGATCGCGGACCTGGCCGCACTCGCCAAGTCAGGCCTCCTGAAAGGCGAAGCCGCCACTGCGGCACAAGCGGGTGCGGAAGACAAACTCAACGCCTTGATGGCACTGGGCAGCGCCGCCTGGAGCGCGCTGCGTCTGGCCCTGTCACGCGCATTGCGCGAAGGTGAGAACCTGACAAATCAGGTGGAGCAAGCCGCCTTGCAAGCCTGCTTGGTGCCGCAAGCCGAAGCCGAATACGACGTGCCTGCCCGCATCGGCGACTACACCGACTTCTACACCTCGGTCTACCACGCCACCAACATCGGCAAACAGTTCCGCCCGGACAACCCGCTGCTGCCCAACTACAAATGGGTGCCCATCGGTTACCACGGCCGCGCATCGAGCATCGCCATCTCGGGCCAAGAGTTCCCGCGCCCCATCGGTCAGACGATGCCGCCCGGTGCTACCGAGCCCGCCTTCGGTCCCTGCAAGCGGCTGGACATCGAGCTGGAGCTGGGCATCTTCATCGGCAGCGGCAACGCTTTGGGCGAAGCCGTGCCCATGCGCGAAGCCGAAGACCGTGTGTTTGGCATCTGCCTGCTCAACGACTGGTCGGCGCGCGACATCCAGGGCTGGGAGTACCAGCCACTCGGCCCCTTCTTGTCGAAGAACTTTGCATCCACCGTATCGCCCTGGGTCGTCACGCTCGAAGCGTTGGCACCTTACCGCGTGGCCTTCACCCGGCCGGAGGGCGATCCGCAGCCCATGGCTTATCTGGACTCCGAAGCCAATCGCACACAAGGCGCTTTCGACATCCAGCTTCAAGTCGGCCTGCAAACCGCGCAAATGCGCGCCGCTGGCCAGAGCGACGCCAGCATCTGCCGCACCAGCTACCGCCACGCCTACTGGACGGTGGCGCAAATGGTCGCGCACCACACGGTCAACGGCTGCAACCTGCAGCCGGGCGACCTGTTTGGCAGCGGCACACTCTCTGGCCCCACGCTGGACCAGGCCGCAGCCTTGATTGAGCTGACCACCGGCGGCAAGAACCCGGTGGCGCTGCCCAACGGTGAGCAACGCACCTGGCTGGAAGACGGCGACCGCGTGGTGCTGCGCGGCTGGTGCGAGCGCGAAGGCGCCGCACGCATCGGCTTTGGTGAATGCGTGGGCACGGTGCTGCCTGCGCGGGTGCCCAAGGCCTGAGACGGTTCCACCCCATGCTGGGGCCTTGCTTTTCGGCAAGGGCCCTTGTCATTGACGGTGATCCATTCAAACCATCCTTCCCACAACCCTGAGACAGACCATGACGTTCTTTCAACCCAGCCGCCGCCATTTTGTTCAAGCCTTGACGGCTTGCAGCTTGGCCTTGACCGGTCTGGCCCAAGCCCAGACGCACACCATCAAGTTGATGGTGGGTTTCCCGCCCGGCGGCGGCACCGATGCCATCGCCCGCCTGTTGGCCGAAAAGCTCAAGGACCCACTGGGTGCCAACGTGATCGTTGAGAACAAAGCCGGGGCCGGTGGCCAAATCGCCGCACAAGCCCTCAAGGCTGCGCCTGCCGACGGCAGCGTGCTGTTCCTGTCGCATGACCACACCATCTCCATCCTGCCTCAGGTGGTCAAAAACCCTGGCTTCAACCCGGCACAAGACTTCACCCCGGTGGCCGGTTTTGCCACCTTTGTGAACGGCCTGGCCGTCTCGGGCGGCACACCAGCCAAGAGCATGGGCGACTACGTCAAGTGGCTGCGCGAGCAAGGCCAGGGCAAGGGCAATCTGGGCGTGCCCGCACCCGCTTCCGTGCCCGAGTTTTTGGTCAGGCTGATTGGCGAAAAATACAAGCTCGACCTGGTGGCAGCACCCTACCGAGGCAGTGCACCCATGATGGCCGACATGCTGGGCAACCAGATTGCCGCAGGCGTCGCCTCGGTGCCCGACTTCATCGAGAACCACAAGGCCGGCAAGATCCGCATGGTGGCCGTGATCGGTGACAAGCGCCAAACCATCCTGCCCGACGTGCCGACCTTTGCCGAACTGGGTTTGTCAGGCTTTGAGGACCTGCCCTATTACGGCATCTTCGCGCCCGCAGGCACGCCCAAGGCCGTGATCGACCGCATGTCCGATGCCGTGGCCAAAGTGATTGCACAACCCGATGTCAAAGCCCAGCTGACCGCCATGGGTCTCACGGTGGGCCACATGACGCCCCAGCAATTGGGTGCCCGAGAAAAGGCCTACACCGCCACCTGGACCCGCATCATCAAGGCCAGCGGTTTCCAGGCGCCATAAAGCGGCTTCACCAGGTGTCAATGGCCAATGTGCCATCGGCGGGCCGAACCAGACCGGCCTGCAGCCCCGCCATCAGCCAGTCGCGTGTGTCGGCTGGGTCGATCACCGCGTCGATCTCCAGCGTGGCGGCCATGTGGATGGCGCTGCCGTTGTCGTATTGCTGCGCCAGCAGCTGATGGAACAAGGCATCGCGCGCTGGGCCTTCGGGCACGGCTTCGAGCTCTTTGCGGTAGCCCAGGCGCACCGCGCCTTCCAGGCCCATGCCGCCGAACTCGCCCGTGGGCCAGGCCACTGTGGCCAGGGTTTCGTGAAAGCCGCCGCCCGTCATGGCCATCGCGCCCAGGCCATAGCCCTTGCGCAAGACCACGCTGAGCAGCGGCACCCGCAGATGCGCGGCGGCCACGAACAGGCGCGAGACATGGCGCACCTGCGCCGTGGCTTCGGTGTCGGGCCCGACCATGAAGCCGGGCGTGTCCACAAGGCTCACGATGGGCAAACCGTGCGCGTTGCACAACTGCATGAAGCGGGCCGCTTTGTCGGCCGCATCGGCGTCGATCGCGCCGCCCAGGTGCAGCGGGTTGTTGGCCATGATGCCCACCGGGCGACCCGCGATGCGCGCAAGGGCCGTGTGGATGCCCACGCCAAAACCGGTGCGCAAATGCAAAAGACTGTCCGCGTCGGCCAGGCCTTGCATGGCGGCACGCGTGTCGTACACGCGCAAACGGTTCTCGGGCACCACGTCACGCAGTGCCTCAGCGCGTGGCGCTTGCCAAGTCAGCGCTGCCCCCTGAAAAAACGACAGGTAATGCCGCGCCGCCGCCACGGCCTGCGCTTCGTCGTCCACCAGCACGTCGATCACGCCGTTGCCGTGCTGCACCTCGCTCGGGCCAATTTGCTCGGGTTTGAACACCCCCAAGCCGCCGCCTTCGACCATGGCCGGGCCGCCCATGCCGATGTTGCTGCCCCGTGTGGCGATGATCACATCACAGCAGCCCAGCAGCGCGGCATTGCCCGCAAAGCAGCGCCCCGCCACAACGCCCACCACCGGCACCCGGCCATTGAGGCGGGCAAACGAAGCGAAGGTGGCCAAATTCAAACCCGCGACGATGGCCACATCCACATCGCCCGGTCGGCCACCACCGCCTTCGGCGAACAGCACCACGGGCAACTTGTTGTGCAGGGCCACGCCCAGCATGCGGTCGGTCTTTTGGTGGTTGCGCATGCCTTGCGTGCCCGCCAGCACGGTGAAGTCGTAGGCCATGACCACCACGCGCTGGCCATTGACGCAAGCGATGCCGGTGACCATGCCGTCCGCTGGCGTGTTGCGCATGAGGTCGTCGGCGCTGCGGCGACGGCTTTGGGCCGCCACAGCCAGCGCGCCGTATTCCACAAACGAACCGGGATCGCACAAATCGGCGATGTTCTCGCGCGCGGTGCGCAGGCCCAAAGCATGGCGCTTGGCCACGGCCTCGGGGCGCTGAGCGTCTTGCGTGAAGGCCAGGCGGTCCTGCAGTTTTTTCAGGTCGGTGCGTTCAGCAGGGGCCACGGGCTCGGCAAGCTGAGGCTGCGCCGGTGTCGGGCTGCAAGCGTCCAGCAAAGGGGCCAGCGTGCCCAGTGCATCGCCCTCGCCCACCGCCTCCCCCACCTGAAAGTACAGCTCACCCACGCGCCCGGCATGGGGCGCACGGATTTCGTGCTCCATTTTCATGGCTTCCAGAATCACCAGCACATCGCCTGCGGCCACCGCATCACCGGCCGCCACCAGCCACTGCACCACCTGCGCTTGAAGAGGGGATCGAATGTCTTGCATCCAGCCATTGTGCGGCGCCCCCAGAGGGGCAGCTGGTCAAGTTCGGGACAAGGCTCGCGGTCTGGTCAGGTTCCGCAAGCCCATGCCCATCAGACACTCAGGTGCGAGCGACGGACTTCGTCGTTGGCAGCCAATGCCTGCATGCTCGCCTGGTAGCGGATTTGTCCTTTTTCAAGCACATAGGCCCGGTCTGACACCAGCTCGGCGAAATGCATGTTTTGTTCGGACAGCAAGATGCTCACGCCCTGGGCCTTGAGCGCCAGGATCATGTGCACCATCTGCTCAACGATGACCGGCGCCACACCTTCAGACGGCTCGTCCAGCAGCACCAGAAACGGATTGCCCATCAGCGTGCGGGCCACGGTGAGCATTTGCTGTTCGCCACCGCTCATGCGCCCACCCGGTCGCTGGGGCATTTCGCCCAGGTTGGGAAACAGTGCAAACAGGCGCTCAGGCGTCCAGTGCGGGGCAGCTGTGCCATCGGGCCACTGGCGTGCGCGCTGACGGCCGACTTCCAGGTTTTCCATCACGGTGAGGTCGGTGAACACCCGGCGGTCTTCCGGCACAAAGCCCAGCCCCAGGCGTGCGGCATGGTGCGGCTCGCAGCGCGACAAGTCGTGCCCCATGAACGTGATCTGGCCTTGCCTGCGCGCGAGCATGCCGATCAGGGCCTTGAGCGTGGTGGACTTGCCCGCGCCGTTGCGCCCCATGAGCGCCACCACCTCGCCACGGCGCACCTGCAGGTCCACGTCGTACAGGATTTGCGCCGCGCCATACCAGGCGGCCAAACCTTTGACGTCGAGCAAAATCTCTGGGTGGCTCATGCCTTGCTCTTTTCAAATGTCTTGCCGGTGCCGAAATAGACTTCCTGCACCTGGGGGTGATCGCGTATGTCCAGAGGTTGGCCTTCGGCGATCAATCGGCCCCGCGCCAACACGATGATGCGGTCGGCATAGGCAAACACCACATCCATGCTGTGCTCGGTGAACAGCACGGCCATGCCGCGCTGGACCACCAGTTCTTTGGTCAGGGCCATGAGGTCGTTGCGCTCTTGGGGGGCCATGCCCGCCGTGGGTTCGTCCATCAGCAAGAGCTTGGGGCTGTTGGCCATGGCCACCGCCAACTCCACGCGCTTGACATCGCCATAGGCCAGCACATTGCAAGGCCGGTCGGCCTGTGCCTTCATGCCCACCTGGTCGAGCAAAGCCAGCGCGTCATCGCGGCGGTGCCCCGCCGCGCGGCGCCACATGGACAAAAGCAGGCCATCGTGCGAGAGCAAAGCCATCTGCACGTTTTCCACCACGGTGAGCGAGGCGAAGGTTTCGGCAATCTGGAAGGTGCGCCCCACGCCCTGACGCCAGATGTCGCGGGGTTTTCGGCCCACCAGCTCTTGCCCCTGGAGCCGGATGGAACCCTGATCGGCGCGCAGCTGACCGTTGACCATGTTGAAGGTGGTGGACTTGCCTGCCCCATTGGGGCCAATCAGGGCCAGCAGTTCACCCGCCGCCAGATCAAAGCTGATGCCATCGACCGCCTTGACGCCACCAAAGGACTTGCCCAGCTTGTTCACCTGCAGCAACGGTGTACTCATGATGCAGCCCCCCCTGCAGTCGAAGATACCGTCGAAGATGTGACCGAAGCCCTGGATCGCAGCCGCGCCCACAGCCCGTGCAGCGAACCGGCGATGCCCTGGGGGAACAACAGCACCAAAATCAAAATGATGGCGCCCAGCATGGCGCGCCAATAATCGGTGTTGCGCGCCACCACATCGTGCAGCCAGGTGAAGCTGAACGCGCCGACCACCGGACCGGCCAGGGTTTGCACGCCGCCCAGCAAGACCATGACCAGACCGTCCACCGACTTGCCCACGCTCAGCGATTCGGGCGAGATGCTGCCCTTGGAAAAGGCATACAGCGCCCCCGCCAGACCGGCCACACCGCCCGCCACCATGAAGGCCAGCCACTGCATGCGCTGGACGTGGATGCCAATCGCGTCGGCCCGCAGCACCGAATCACGCCCCGCTCGCAAGGCGTAACCAAAAGGCGAAAACAGCACGCGCCGCAGCCACAGCACACCGGCTGCCACCAGGCCCAAAGTGAGCCAGTAGTACATGCGCTTGTCGCTGAGCCACTCGGAAGGCCACACGCCCGTCAGGCCGTTGCTGCCGCCCGTGAAGCTGTCCCACTGGAAAGTGATGGCCCAGGTGATCTGCGCAAAAGCCAGCGTGAGCATGGCCAGGTAAACCCCCGACAAGCGCACGGCAAACCAGCCAAACACCAAGGCCCCCAAGGCCGCCACCAGCGGCGCAAGCACCAACGCCACTTCCATGGACAAGCCCCAGCCGCGCACCAGCAGCGCAGCACCGTAAGCACCCAGACCGAAGTAAGCCGCATGGCCGAAGGAGTGCATGCCCGCAGGGCCCATGATGAAGTGCAAGCTGGCCGCAAACAGACCGGCAATCAGCAAATCAATCCACAGCACCGTGGTGTAGGGCGCGCTGGCCGTGAGCACCGGCATGGCCACCATCACCAAGCCGAAGATGGCAGCGGCCACCAGATAGGCCTTGCTGGCAGGTCGCAAGGGCTCCTCGCGCAAGCCCACGTAGCGGCTGGGTGCCTGCGGTTGGCCCAGCAGCCCCCACGGCCGCCACACCAGCACCACGGCCATGACCAGAAAGTCGACCACCAGGGTGAGCTTGGAAAAAGACACCGACACCCCAAACACATCGACCACACCCAGCCAGATGCACACGGCCTTGACTTCGGCAATCAACAAGGCGGCCAGATACGCCCCGGGAATCGAGCCCATGCCCCCCACCACCACCACGACAAAGGCCGCACCGATGATGTTCAGGTCCATCTCGAGGTTGGCCGGTTCGCGGGGCAATTGCAAAGCGCCCCCCAAGCCAGCGAGCAAAGCGCCCAGGGCAAACACACTGGTGAACAGCCAGGCCTGGTTCACGCCCAGGGCACTGACCATTTCACGGTCTTGCGTGGCCGCACGCACCAAGGTGCCAAAACGGGTGCGGGTGAGCAACAGCCACAACAGCGCCAGCACCACCGGCCCGGCCACGATCAAAAACAGGTCGTAGGTGGGAAACTGCCGCCCCAGCACCGACACCGACCCGGACAGGCCCGGCGCGCGCGGCCCCAGCAGTTCTTCGGGTCCCCACAGCCACAGCGTCGCGTCCTTGAGCACCAGCACCAGGGCAAAGGTGGCCAGCAACTGGAACAATTCGGGCGCCTTGTAAATGCGGCGCAAGAGCAGCATCTCGATGACCGCCCCGAGCAGCCCGACGGCCAGCGCGGCCACCGCCAGCGAAGGCCAAAACCCGATGCTGCCCGCGAAGCGCTCCACCATGGTGTAGGCGATGTAGATGCCCGCCATGAAAAACGAGCCATGCGCAAAATTGACAATGCGCGTCACGCCAAAAATCAGCGACAAGCCCGCTGCCACAAAAAACAGCGAGGATGCCGCGGCCAGTCCGTTGAGGAGCTGAACGAAAAACCCGGAAAAGCTCATGAGGGGATCACTTCGAGAAAGGCCCTGCGTGACATCCCTTGGGGGCACAGCCCCGGGGGATGTCCATCACGCCGGCGCCAGTCCAATCCATCAGTCGGGGCTGCGCGACTTCTTGACCTCGGCGGCCGGTGGCTGGAACAGCGCACCGTCCATGTAACGCGCATCCACCATCACGCCTTTGCCACCCTCGTTCTTGGTGCGGCCGACAAAAGCACCCATGGTCGACTGGTGGTCTTCGGCGCGGTAGGTGATCTTGCCCAAAGGCGTATCCACCTGCAGGCCACGGAAGGCCACGCGCAGTTTTTCAGAGTCCACGCTCTGGGCCTTGGCCACACCTGCGGCCACCGACTTGATCATCACGTAGCCGACCATCGAGCCCAGGCGGGGGTAATCCTTGAACTTGGCCTGGTAAGCCTGCAAGAAAACGCTGTGTTCTTTGGTCTTGTGTGTGCTCCAGGGGTAACCGGTCACGATCCAGCCGTTCGGCGTTTCGTCCTTGAGCGGGTCCAGGTACTCGGGCTCACCGGTCAGCAGGCTGACCACTTCCCGGCCCTGGAACAGGCCACGGGTGTTGCCTTCACGCACAAATTTGGACAAATCGGCCGCAAACAACACATTGAAGATCGCATCGGGCTTGGCATCGGCCAGGGCCTGCACCACGCTACCCGCGTCGAGCTTGCCCAGCGGCGGTGCCTGCTCGGCCACAAACTCCACATCGGGCTGGGCGGCTTTGAGCAAGGTCTTGAACGCGGCCACGGCAGACTGCCCGTATTCATAGTTGGGGTAGACCACGGCCCAGCGCTTTTTCTTGAGCTTGACCGCCTCGGGCACCAGCATGGCCGCCTGCATGTAGGTGCCGGGGCGCAAGCGGAAGGTGTAGGCGTTGCCGCCTTGCCAGGTCAGTTTGTCGGTCAAGGGCTCGCCTGCCAGGAAGAAGGCTTTTTTCTGCTTGGCAAAGTCGGCCACGGCCAAACCGGTGTTGGACAAAAAGGTGCCCGTGAGCACATCGATTTTTTCACGCGACATCAGCTCTTCGGCCACGCGCACGGCATCACCCGGGTTGGCGTTGTCGTCTCGCGTGACCAGCTCGAACTTCTTGCCCATCACGCCACCGCTGGCGTTGATTTCGTCAATGGCCAGCTCCATGCCTTTCTTGTAGGGCTCCAGGAAAGCGGGCTGGGCTTTGTAGCTGTTGATTTCGCCGATCTTGATGGTGTTTTGGGCCTGCGCGGGTACCGCGACCCAGGCAAGTGCCGCCAGCGCCATCGCGCGGCGCAGAGGGTTGGCTGTTGTCATAAAAAATCTCCTAGAGTAAGGTAAAAAATAAAAATCCCAGCGGATGGACGAGATCGTACACAACAGCAAAGACCTGATGGTGAGGGCTGCATCACAGACGGCCAATCAACACCAGGGCCCACGACCCGCCGGGCTGGGCGCAACCCCGGTGACCGCCGCACGACCCCGGCGCCGCTTAAACTGGGATTTTCAAACGACAGGCCCCTCCCATGAACTTTGAACCCCTGATCGAACTGACCCGCAACGGCATCCAGGAATGCGTGCACATGGGCGCGCTGGCCGTGACCGACACCGAAGGCCGGGTGCTGGCCCAGGTGGGCAACCCGCACTGGCTGTGCTTCACCCGCTCCACCCTCAAGGCCATGCAGGCGCTGCCCCTGGTGCAGTCGGGTGGCGTGGCGCATTTCGGCTTCACGCCCACCGAGCTGGCCCTGATGTGCGCCAGCCACAACGGCGAAGACATGCACATCGAGCAGGTCTCGTCCATCCTGCGCAAAAGTGGCAGCAGCACGCGGCAAATGCGCTGCGGCTGCCATGTGCCTTACCGCTTCACGTTTTTTGACCGCCCCATGCCCGAGGGCTTTGCCTACGACGAACGGCATCACAACTGCAGCGGCAAGCACAGCGGTTTTTTGGCGTACTGCGTGCAGCACGGCCTGCCCACCGACAGCTACACCGAGGTGGACCACCCGCTGCAACAAAAGATTCGCCAGGCCGTGGCCCACCTGGCGGGTCTGCGCGAAGAAGATCTGGCGCTGGGCATCGACGGCTGCTCGGCGCCCAACTACGCCATGCCGCTGTCGCGTCTGGCGCGCAGCTATGCGCGTTTGGCCCAGCCTGAGTCGGACGGCCTGTACGGCGAGAGCCTGCAACAGCTGGGCGAGGCCATGAGCGCCCACCCCGAACTGGTCTCGGGCACCGGCCGCAACGACGCCGACTTCATGCGGGTGGGCCGGGGCGACTGGGTGACCAAGGTGGGTGCCGATGGCGTGCAGGTGGTGGGCAGCCGCTCGCGGGGGCAAGCCCTGGCCATCAAGATCATGGACGGCAACAAGGCCGCCTTGTTTGCCGCCACCGTGGAGGCGCTGGACCAGTTGGGCTGGCTGGACGATGCGCAGCGCCAGGCACTGGAACCCTGGCGCGCGCAGGTGCTGCTGAATGTGGCGGGGGTGCCTGTGGGCGAGCGGCGCAGCCTGTTTCAGTTGCGCACGGGCGAGGACGTCTGAAACTCAGGTCTTGAGCGTTCAGCGTTGGCCAAAAATCGCCGTGCCCACCCGCACCAGGGTGCTGCCCTCGGCGATGGCGGCTGCCATGTCGGCGCTCATGCCCATCGACAAGGTGTCCAGCGGCAAGCCTTGCTGGCGCAAAGCCTCGAAAAGCGCTTGGGCCTGGGCGTGCACCGCCCGCATCTGCGCTTCGGTCTCGGCGGGCTCGGGAATGGTCATGAGGCCGCGCAACTGCAAGCGCGGCAAGGCGGCCACGGCCTGCGCCAGCGCGGGCAACTCTTGCGGGCTCACGCCCGATTTGTTTTCGCCGCCGTCCACATTGACCTGAATGCACACCTGCAAGGGCGGCAGCTCGGGCGGGCGCTGCTCGGACAGGCGCTGAGCGATTTTGAGGCGGTCCACACTGTGCACCCAGTCGAAATGCTCGGCCACCAAGCGCGTCTTGTTGCTCTGGATCGGGCCGATGCAATGCCACTGCAGCGGCAAATCGCGCAAGGCAATGATTTTGTCCACCGCTTCCTGGATGTAGTTTTCGCCAAAGGCGGTTTGCCCGGCCGCATGGGCCTGGCGCACCGCATCGGGCCCCCAGGTTTTGGACACGGCCAGCAACTGCACGCTGTCCGGCGCACGGCCTGCGGCCTGACAAGCGGCCTGAATTTGCGCCCGCACACGGGCGATGTTGTCGGCAATCGAGGAGTTCATGGTCTGAGCGTACCAAAAGCGGCGCTGTGACCGCTGATGTCTCGCCATGGTCAGCCCAAAGCACCCGGTGCGCGCCAGAACACCGACAGGCTGCCAAAATAGCCGTTTTATCCACTTCACAACGAGACAACCATGAGCCAAATCGCTGCCAAAACCTACGACGCCACCCCCGCCAAGAAAGTCGCCTTTTTGGGCCTGGGCGTGATGGGCTACCCCATGGCCGGCCACCTGGCCCGCGCCGGACACCACGTCACCGTGTACAACCGCAGTGCCGCCAAGGCCACCGCTTGGGCCGCAGAATGCCCCGGCAACGCCACCGCACCCACGCCGCGTGAGGCTACTGCCGGTGTGGACATCGTGTTTGCCTGCGTGGGCAACGATGCCGATCTGCGCAGCGTGGTCTTGGGGCCGGATGGCGCTTTTGCCGGCATGAAGCCCGGCGCGATTTTTGTGGACCACACCACGGCGTCTGCCGAAGTGGCCCGTGAGCTGTATGCCGAGGCCCAAAAACTGGGCCTGCACTTTGTCGATGCGCCCGTCTCGGGTGGCCAAGGCGGTGCACAGAACGGCCTGCTCACCGTCATGTGCGGTGGCGACGCTGCCGCCTTTGACGCTGTCAAGCCTGTGGGCATGGCCTTCTCTCGCGCCTTCACCTTGCTGGGCGAATCCGGTGCGGGCCAGCTGGCCAAAATGGTCAACCAGATTTGCATTGCCGGTCTGGTGCAGGGCCTGTCTGAAGCGATCGCTTTCGGCCAGCAAGCCGGGCTGGACATGCACCAGGTGCTGGACGTGATCGGCAAGGGCGCGGCGCAAAGCTGGCAGATGGACAACCGCGGCAAGACCATGGCCGACGACAAGTTCGAATTCGGTTTTGCCGTGGACTGGATGCGCAAGGACCTGGGCCTGGTGCTGGACGAAGCCAAGCGCAACGGTGCCCGCCTGCCTGTGACCGCCCTGGTCGATCAGTTTTACGCCGATGTGCAAAAAATGGGCGGCGGCCGCTGGGACACTTCCAGCCTGATCCGCCGCCTGCGCTGACCCCTGCCCTGCTGACCAGCGGCTGCAACCGCTTCAAATTGGAGCAGCTTGCAGCCACTCGCCTGCTGGCGGTAGCCCGTGATTTACTTGGAAGGACGGCTCAGGCGTTCGAGTTCCTGCTCGGAAATTTCTTCAAACACGCGGACCACCTTGGTCACCCCGCTGATGGTGCGGGTGATGTCGGTGGCGCGCTTGGCCTCACGGGCCGTCACGCGGCCCATCAGGTAGACCACTCCGCGCTCGGTGACCACCTTGATGGCATTGACCTGCAAATCCTTGGCATCCACAAACGCGGCTTTGACCTGGCCTGTGATGACCGTGTCTTTGGAGCGCTGGGTGAAGGAGCTGGGAGGCATCACCGCCAGATCGTTCACCACGGACTGGACGTTCTCCTGGCTTTGCGCCAATTTTTCGGCACGCTCCTTGTCCGCGGCCGTGCGCACCTCGCCGCTAAGCAAGACTTTGCGGTTGAAACTGGTCACATTCAAATGCACCCGGTCACCCAGGTCCTGCCGCACAGCGCTGGCCACCTTGAGCTCGATGCTTTCGTCCTCGACTTGCGTGCCTGTCGTGCGGCGATCGGTCGCCACCACACCGGTCATGACCGCCCCCCCCACGATCAAGGGCGCGCAGGCACTCAGGCTCGACAAGGCTGCGGCCAGAACGGCACCCGATAAAACCAGGGACTGAAGATTGCGTTTCATTTAAAGAGGCTCCTGTTCACCCAGCAACTGGGTATCGATTCCATCACACAGACAGTGCAGCACCAAATGCTGCACTTCGCGAATGCGCGCCGCCCGCTCATGGGGCACGCACACATGCACATCGGTCTCGCGCAGCTGACGAGCCAATGCACCGCCTTGGTGGCCGGTCAGCGCCACCACGCTCATCTCGCGCTCGTGCGCCGCCTGGGTCGCCAACACCAAGGCCTGCTCTGAGCCCTGCGTGCTGATCAGAAACAGGACATCGCCGGTGTGTCCCAGCGCACGCACCTGGCTGGCCAAGCCTTGCCCATCGGGCCACCAGGTGGCCATCAAGGTATCGGCTGACAAGGCCAGGGCAGACAAGCCGGGCCGCTCCCGTTCAAAGCCCCCCACCAGCAAGCAAGCCAGGTACTGCGCCAGGCCGGTCGACGGCCCCAGGCCCGCCGTCAGCACCTTGCCGCCCCCCGTCACGCAAGCCAGGACGGCTTGCACCGCAGCATCCACCGGCTTGGCCAAGGCCTCGGCCACTTGGTAATGCAGGTCGGCACTGTCGATGAAATGCTGTTGAATGCGCAGGTCTAACATGGCCGCGATGATAACCCCGTCTGCCAAGCCCGCCCCCCTGTTCACCGCACAAGAGTGTGTCTAATCACTTCCAGAAAATGCCAGACGCTCAACCGGCATCAAAGGCCGCTTGCAACCATTGAGGACCAGCCCCCTCCAGGGTCACCACATCGAACCGCGCCGGCGGCAGTTGCCGCCAACGCAGCAGGTAGTGGTGGGCCGCAAAAATGATGCGCCGCTGCTTTTGCACGCCAATGCTGGCCGCTGCCCCGCCAAAATCCTGGCGGCTGCGTTGCCGGACCTCGACAAACACCACCGTCCCGTCCATGGCTTGCATGATCAGGTCGATTTCGCCCCCACCTCGGCCGGGGGTCCGATAATTGCGCTGCAACAGACGCAAGCCGCGCTCTTGCAAATAGGCCAAGGCCTCGTCTTCGCCCGCATCGCCCCGGGCTTTGGTCGTGGCTGGGCCCACTGTGTCTTTTTTGAGGAATTGCATTGACTCCATCTCCCTTGTCTGCCTCGTTTGCCCAAGCCTTGCAGGCGGCGCACGACGCTGCCGGATCGCAAAACCACCCGGCCAGCACACTGTATGTCGTGGCGACCCCGATTGGCAACCTGGCCGACATCAGCCTGCGCGCCTTGCATGTGCTGGCGCGTGTCGATGCTGTGGCCTGCGAAGACACCCGCCACACCCAGCAGCTGCTGCGCGCCTACGGGCTGGACCGCCCGGGCTCACAGCTGCTGGCGGTGCACCAGCACAACGAGGCCGAAGCCGCCCAAAGCGTCATCGCACGCTTGAGCCAAGGCGAGCGCGTGGCGTATGTGAGCGATGCAGGCACACCGGCCATCAGCGACCCAGGGGCCAGGCTGGTGGCGGCTGTGCGGCAAGCGGGCTTGCGCGTGCTGCCGCTGCCCGGTGCCAGCAGCGTGACCACGGCGCTCAGCGCTGCAGGCATGACGGGCGACAACGGCTTCGTTTTTGCAGGCTTTTTGCCCAGCAAATCCGGCGAACGCCAGCAAGCGGTGCAGGCCCTGGCCCAGGAAAGCCGTGCCGTGGTGTTGCTGGAGGCGCCGCACCGCATCGAGGCCTTGGCCCAGGCGCTGTCGGTGCTGGGCGAACGCCGCATCACGGTCGGACGCGAGTTGACCAAACAGTTTGAACAAATTGACACCGTACCCGCACAGGACTTGCCGGGCTGGCTGGCTGAAAAGCCCGATCGCCAGCGCGGCGAGTTTGTGCTGGTGGTGCACGACGCGCCGGTGGCCGAATCTTCGGGTGAAGGTCTGCGCGTCTTGCAGCTGCTGCTGCCCGAGTTGCCCCTGAAAACCGCCGTCAAGCTGGCGGCCGAAATCACCGGTGGATCGAAAAACGAACTGTATGACCAAGCCCTGGCGCTGAAAAACGCCTGAGCACTGGCCTCAGCGTTTGCGCAAACCCAAGTACATGACCGTGCCCACCACCACCAGGGCACCGAGCAATTGCACCCCGGCAATCGATTGCCCCAACAGCGCCCAGGCCAGCACCAGCGCAAACACCGGCTCCACATTCATGATGGCCGAGTTGCCCACCACACCCAGCTTGGGCAAGACGGTGAACATGATGGTGAAGGCGGTGCCATACAAAAAGGTCAGCATGCCCAGACCCCACCAGCCCACGGTGGCTTGCGGCCAGTGGAAGCCGCCTTGCGTGAAAGCCACCACCGCCGCCAACACACCGACCGTGGACATGGTGGTGAAGGTGCGCAAGCGGCCGTCGACCCCGACTGTTTCGTGCTCGGTCAACACCAGAGCCAGACCAAAGGTGGCCGAGGCGGCCAGCGCAAAAGCCACACCCACACCGATTTGCCCCCACTGCTGGGCAGCCCCCAGCCCGGATGCTGCCCCCAGCACATCGAGCGCCAGCGCCAGTCCGGCCATCATGACGGGCATGGCCCAAAGCACCGCGCGCTCGGGCCGTTGGCCATACAACAGCCTGGCCCACAAGGCGGTGCTCAAGGGGTAGGTGTTGAAGGCCAGCAAGGCCAGCGCCACGGGCAAACGCGCGACGGCCGAGTACAGGCAAACGCTTTGCACGGCAATCAACACGCCAACCATGGCCAGGAATTTGCGCCGCTGCGGCTGCACCCGGAACGCCACCTTTTGCTGCCACAGGATCAGCGCCACCACGCAGGCCGTGATGGCGCTGCGCACCGTCACCGCCGTCACCACATCCACCCCGTGGTTGAAGGCGGTGCGCGCCGCCACATGGTTGGCGCCCATCATGAAGGCGATCAGCAGCAAGATGCCAAAGGCCGTGCCGGTCAAACCTTTTTTGCTGGTGTTCATGGCGTCATGGTGCCGGATAAAGCCCCAGGCCCCTGGCATGCAGGCGACTGAGGCCGAGCAAGGCGTCGGTGAATGGCGTGGCCACACCGGTCAACTCACCCAGTTCGCGCACCGCTGCCACCAGGGCATCGAGCTCGACCGGTTTGCCCGCATCCACATCCTGCAGCATCGAGGTGCGAAAAGCCCCCAGCTTGCGCGTGACGGCGTGTCGGTCTTCGGGTGTCTGGGCGATCGGAATGCCGATGCGCTCGCCAATCGCCTTGGCTTCGAGCATCACACTGGAGACGAATTGACGCACCAGCGGGTCGTCCAGAATCACATCGGTGGTGGCCCCGGTGAACGCACTGATGGGGTTGATGGTCATGTTGCCCCACAGCTTGTACCAGACATCTTTCTGGATTTGCTCGGACACCGTGGCATGAAAGCCCGCTTGCACCAGCAAAGCCGTCAAGGCCTGCACGCGCGGGGTCACGGCACCGCTGGGCTCGCCCAGGATCAAGCCGTTGCCAAAGTGGTGCCGGATCACGCCCGGGGCATCCACCGAGCAGCTGGCATGCACCACGCCGCCGATCACCCGGTCGGCCGGAATGTGTTGCGCGATCACGCCGCACGGGTCCACCGATGTCAAGGAGGTGCCCGACAGTTTGCCGCCAAACCCTTGCAAAAACCACCAGGGCACGCCGTTCATGGCCGTCAGCACGACGGTCTCGGGGCCGATCAAAGGCGCCATGCGCAGGGCCACGTCGACCATGGCAGGGGCCTTGATGGCCACAATCACCAGGTCTTGCACCCCCAGATCGGCGGGGTTCTCCCGGGCTTGCAACGCGGTGTGAAAGTCCTGGCCGCCTTGCTTCAAAACCAGACCGTTCTGTTGCAAGGCCTGCAGCGTGGCCCCGCGCGCAACCGCGCTCACCTGGGCACCCTCGCGTGCCAGGTGTGCGCCCATCCAGCCGCCAATGGCGCCTGCGCCGTAAATGCAAACTTTCATGCGCGCCACCCTGTGCTCTGCCGGTCCACTTGACGGACCAGTGATTGAAAAACATCCTCCCCGGCACCATGGTTCGGGTTGAACTGCAAGGCGTCGCGGGTGCATTGGTCGGCAATGGCCTCAGACACGGCGATGGGTTGGCCCATGCTCAAGGTGGCCATCTGGATTTCGCAGGCCCGCTGCAATGTCCAAAGCACCGCAAAGGTCTGGGACAAAGTGTGCCCCCAGGCCAGCAAGCCATGGTTGCGCAGGATCACCGCCTGTTTGTCGCCAATGCTGCGCAGCAAGCGCGGCGCTTCTTCGGCATGGATGGTGATGCCTTCAAAGTCATGGTAGGCCACCATGTTGTGCAGCTGGGCGCTGTAAAAATTGGTTTGCTGCAAGCCGCCTTGCAAACACGCCACGGCCACACCCGCGGTGGTGTGCGTGTGCATCACGCAGTGTGCGTCTGCCAGCCCCTCGTGCACAGCCGCATGCACGGTGAAGCCCGCTGGGTTGACCGGGTAAGGTGAGCCATCGAGCACCCGGCCCTGCACGTCAATCTTGACCAGATTGCTGGCGGTGACTTCGCTGTAATGCAGGCCAAACGGGTTGATCAAAAATTGCTTTTGACCCTTCGTCACCGCGTCCGGCAGGCGCAAGGTGATGTGGTTGTAAATCATCTCGGTCCAGCCGAGCATGGCAAACACACGGTAACAAGCGGCCAGCTCCAAACGGGCTTGCCATTCGTCGGGGTGTACCCGCGCTTGCAACGAGGGCACCAGAGGCTGAGGGCGAGGGAACATGTGAATCTCCGGGTTGTGGTGAGGGTTTGGCCAGCAAGTGGTTTTTCACGCACCAGCCTGTGCGCCATCGCCTGCGGGGCTGGCGCCTGCACTTTCTGGGTCAATACGTGGCGCCTTTGGCGGGGGCGATGGTGGTGACTTCGGCTTTGAAGTAGGCGGCCAGGTCGGTGGTTTGCCGCATCAGGATTTGGGTGTCCAAACCCACGGCCACAAACACCGCACCCAGCTTCAGGTACTGCGCAGCCAACTGCCTGTCGGGCGTGAGGATGCCAGGGGCCTTGCCTGCTTTGAGGATGCGCGCGATGGCATCGGCAATCGCAGCTTGCACTTCGGGGTGGGCGGCGTTGCCCACATGGCCCATGGAGGCCGAGAGGTCGGCCGGACCGATGAACACACCATCTACACCCGGCGTGGCAACAATCGCATCCAGATTCTTCAGGGCTTGCCGCGACTCGACCTGCACCAGCAGGCACACCTCGTCGTTGGCACGCGTGAAGTAATCGGGGTAGTGGCCCCAGCGCGAAGCCCTCGCCCCGGCCATGCCGCGCACGCCGCCCTGGCCATCGTCTTGGGGATAGCGCATGGCTTGCACCAGCTGCGCGGCTTGCTCGGCTGTGTCGACCATGGGCACCAGGATGTTTTGCGCGCCAAGGTCCAGGTATTGTTTGATCAGCGCCGTCTCGCCCACAGGCACGCGGCACACCGGGTGAGAGGTCGGGTAAGCGGCCAGGGTTTGCAGTTGGGCCTGGATGCTGCGCAGGTCATTGGGCGCGTGTTCGCCGTCAATCACCAGCCAGTCAAAGCCGGCGAGGGCACAGATTTCAGCGGTGTAGGCACTGGCCAATCCCATCCACAGGCCGATCTGGGGACGCTGGTTTTTCAAGGCTTGTTTGAAAAGGTTCGTGGGTGTGTGCATGGTGGTTGATCTCACAAGTTATTGACAGGACCGGATGAACCGGGGGATGCTCGGGTGTGTGCAGCAGCCAGCCGTGCTGGCGATGGGGCCACGGATGCGCCGCAGACCATCGCTTGCAGGGCAAGCTCCTACCAACTTCGTCTTCATCAGCAAAGCTTCCACGGCGGGTCAAACAAACCGGAACGCCAGCTTGCCCAGCGGCCCGTAGTCCGCGTCGAACAGGTCGCCCACTTTGGCGGGTGCGGGTTTGGTGAAAGAGCCGGCCAGCACGATTTCGCCGGCCTGCAGGTGCTCCCCCCAGGGCGCGAGCTTGTTGGCCAGCCAGGCAATGCCCACAGCCGGGTGCCCCTGCACCCCCGCAGCGAGGCCCGTTTCCTCGACCACGCCGTTCTGGCGCAGCACCGCGCCGCACCAGGGCAGGTCGGTGGTGAGCGGGTCGACCCTCTTGGCCCCGAGCACAATGCCCGCATTGGCCGCGTTGTCGCTGATGGTGTCGTACACCTTGCGCATCACCTTGGTGTGGCGATCGAATTGTTCGATGCGCGAATCGATGATCTCGATGGCGGGGGTCACGTAGTCGGTGGCCTCCAGGACTTGCTGCACCGTCACATTCGGGCCGCGCAGTTCCTTTTTAAGAATGAAGGCCAGCTCCACCTCGACACGCGGCGCAATGAAGTTCTTGAAAGGGATGTCCAAGACCTGGCCTGGCGTGCAGGTGTAGAGCATGTCGTCCAGCAGGGTGCCGTAGTCGGGCTCGTCGATCTGGCTGGACACCTGCATCGCGCGGCTGGTCAGGCCAATCTTGTGGCCGATCATCTTTCGACCTTCGGCGAACTTGATCTGCATCCAGGCGCGGTTGATGCGGTAGCCGTCCTCGATGGTCATGCCCGGGAAGCGCTTGGAAAAGTGCTCGATCTGCACACGGGATTTCTCGGACTGGTTCAGCTCCTGCGCGAGCTGGTGGATCAATGCATCGTCAAACATGGTGTCGTTTCCCTTGTAGGCGCCAGCCCTGCTGGCGATTGTTTTTCAAGCCCTTCAGCTGAGCAGGCCCCATGGGCTCAGGCCTTGTTGAACAGCGGGTGGATGTTGCTGTGCTTGGCGTCGAACACTTCAGGCCCCACGTCGATCTGCAGCGTGATGCCGATGTGGCGCTGGGCCATGACCGGCGCAAAGAAGGCCTTGGCCACCTCGACCAGGGTTTGGCCTGCGCGTTGCTGTGTGGCTTCGCTGCGGCCACGGCCCATGCGCACATTCAGGTACACAAAGGCGTAGTCGCCCGAACCCCCATGGGGGTTCTGGTCATGCAGCCCCGCCGCGCGACCTGCTGCCCCGCCATCGGCCACCGCATAGTGCGGTGCAGGATAGGCCAGCACACGCGTGCCGCCGGTGGGGAAGACCTGCTGGCCTGCGTCGTCCTGCACGCTGAGCATGGCGTCTGCCATCTGGCGGCACAGCTGGGTCATGTTGACTTCAGCATCCAACTGGCCGGTGTAGAGAATCACAAGATGCGGCATGGTTCTGTCTTTGTTGCGATATCTGTAGATCGGACCTTCAGGTCCGACATGGGTGTGTCAAAGGTCGTCGTCGGGGCTGAAGCCGCCGACCTACGGGGGAAAAGCATGTTCACAGCCGGGTGCTCACGGCGGTATAGCCTTGCGCGCTGCTGGCCTGCGCCGCTGGAATGTGCTCGCCCTTTTGGCGCGTCACTTCAAAAATGGCGTTGAGCTGGCCTGTACCGCTCGCGCCAAAGTACGGGGTCACCATGTCCACCGTGCCGTCATATCCTGTCCAGCCCAGCGCCCCCATCAGCATGGCGGTGTCGTGCATGAAGCCCTCGCCGTGGCCCTTGCTGGCGTACTCGGGCAGCATCTCGCAAAAGGCTTTCCACTCGCGATTCGCCCACATCTGCAGCACCTGCTTGTCAAGCTGCTCCAGAAACGGGCTCCAGATCTTGTGGGCAAACTCTGGCGCCAGGCCGTTTTGCGCAAAGCGGTGACTCAAACTGCCGCTGGCCAGAAAAGCCACCTTGCCGTCGTAGTGTTTTTCCACCGCCTCGCGCATGGCCCAGCCCAGGCGGGCGCTGTCGTTCAGGTAATGCGAGGTGCACAGGGCCGAGACCGAGACCACCTTGAAGTGCTGGTCGGCGTTCATGTAGCGCAGCGGCACCAGCGTGCCGTATTCGGGCTGCAAGGTGGTGGCATCGTGCGCCAGGGTTTCCACGCCGTAGTCGTTGGCCACCTGGGCCAGCAAGTGCCCCAACGCCGGGTTGCCGGGTGACTCAAACGCCATGTTGCTGATGAAGTGCGGCAGCTCGTTGCTGGTGTAGACGCCCTTGAAGTGCGGCCCGCAGTTGATGTGGTAGCTGGCATTGACCAGCCAGTGCGTGTCAAACACCACCAGCGTGTCCACGCCCATGGCCCGGCAGCGGCGGCTGATTTCGTGGTGGCCGTCGATGGCGCTTTGGCGTGAGCCAAAACGCGGACCGGGGATTTCACTCAGGTACATGCTGGGCACATGGGTGATTTTGGCGGCGAGGGCGAGTTGTCCCATGGGGTGTCCTGTGAGTGCGGTGGGTGATCAGGGGCAGATCAGGTCAATGCCTGGAAAGTAACTGCGGTAGCGCCCTGCATCGCGGGTCAGCAGCCGGTAGCCGTCGGCCTGGGCATGCGCGCCAATGAAGAAGTCGGGCAGGACGCCGGTTTTGGTGCCGCCACGTTGGCGGTAAGACCGGAACGCGTTGGCGGCCAGTTGTGCGGCAGGTCGAGACAAATCCAGAACTTGAACGCCCAGCTTTTGAAGAAATGCGTCGATGTGTGGACCTGCTGTGTTGTGGGTATGCAGCTCCGCGTAGACAACGTAGTTGGTCAAAATTTGCTGATTTTGGGCTTTGATCAACTCTCGCAGTGACCAGTCCAGCCAAATCGGATCTTGATGGATGACGTCCACAAACACGTTGGTGTCCACCAGAATCATGGTTGGTTCCAATCGTCGCCGCGCGTCATGCGCATCAGTTCATCGGTGCTCATGCCATCTTTGGCAATGCCAATGAACTGCCGAATCGGGTCGTCCGGTGCGAGGAACGACAAGTCGGGCTCGGGAGCAGCACGCGGGCTCGATGGCGTTTTGGCCGCCACCAAATACTCGGCGAGGGCTTCTTGCACGACGTGCGACTTGCTCAGCTTGCGCGCAGCGCAATACTGGGTCAATTCGCGTTCAACGGTTTCGGGCAGGCGGACAGACAACATGGCGCACTCCTTGTCATACACATTCGAAATGAATGTATGACATCAAGTATGACAGAAGAAGATGATTTGTCATACACCCCAATGCGGAATGTGGTGTGAGCCCATCGACACCGCCACGTTTTTGGGCTCACAAAACACTTCGTAGCTCCAGGTGCCGCCTTCGCGGCCGGTGCCGCTGGCCTTGGTGCCGCCAAAGGGCTGACGCAGGTCGCGCACGTTCTGGCTGTTGACGAAGCACATGCCAGCCTCGACCGCTGCGGCCACGCGGTGCGCTTTGCCCAGGTTCTCGGTCCAGACGTAGCTGCTCAACCCGTATTCGATGTCGTTGGCTTTTTCAATGGCGTCCGCTTCGTCCTTGAAAGGGATCAGGCAAGCCACCGGGCCGAAGATTTCTTCCTGCGCAATGCGCATGCGGTTGTCGACATCGGCAAACACGGTGGGCCAGACGAAGTTGCCGTTTCGCACATGGGCGGGCAGATCGGCGGCGTAGCCGGGTTGGTCCAGACCGCCACAGAGCATCGTCGCGCCTTCTTTGGGGCCCAGCTCAATGTAGCTGCGCACTTTGGCCAGGTGGGCTTTGGAGATCATCGGGCCGACGATGGTTTTTTCATCCAGCGGATCGCCCACGGTGATGCGTTTGGCGCGTTCGGCAAATTTGGCGGCAAAGTCGGCATAGATGCTTTGCTGCACCAGAATTCGGCTGCCTGCGGTGCAGCGCTCGCCGTTGTTGCTGAAGATCATGAACACAGCGGCATCGAGCGCACGGTCGAGGTCGGCGTCTTCAAAGATCACAAAGGGGCTCTTGCCGCCGAGTTCCATGCTGAATTTTTTGAGGCCCGCGCTTTGCACGATGCGGTTGCCGGTGACGGTCGAGCCGGTGAAGCTGATGGCGCGCACATCGCGGTGCGAGACCAGCGGCTCACCCGCTTCTTTGCCGTAGCCATGTACCAGGTTCAGCACGCCTGCGGGCACGCCCGCCTCCAGCGCCAGCTCGCCCAGACGCGCAGCGGTCAGGGGCGACAGCTCGCTCATCTTGAGCACAGCGGTGTTGCCAAAGGCGAGGCAGGGCGCGACCTTCCAGGTGGCGGTCATGAAGGGCACGTTCCAGGGGCTGATGAGCGCGCACACGCCCACCGGGTGGAACAGCGTGTAGTTCAGGTGCGTGGGCGTGGGGTAGGTGTGACCGTCCACGCGGGTGCACATCTCGGCAAAGTAGTGGAAGTTGTCGGCCGCGCGCGGCACCAGTTGCTTGCCGGTCTGGCTGATGGTCTGGCCGCAGTCTTTCGTCTCGGTCTCGGAAATTTCGGGGACGTGCTTCGTGATCAGGTCGCCCAGCTTGCGCATGATTTTGGCGCGCTCGGTGGCGGGTGTGGCGGCCCACTTGGGGAAGGCGGCTTTGGCCGCGGCGACTGCGGCATTCACTTCCGCATCGCCGCCCGAGGCGACTTCGGCCAACACCTCTTGCGTGGCGGGGTTGATGGTTTCAAAGTAGTCGCTGCCCGCGACGTTTTTACCGTTGATCAGATGGTCGATTTTCATGTCTGCTTTCCTGGTTTTCTGTAGGAGCCAGCCCTGCTGGCGATGACTGCCTGACAGCGCAATCGCTTGGAGGGCAAGCTCCTACAAACTGATACCTACATGCTGATGGTGTTGGTGAGTTGGCCGATGCCTTCGATCTCGGTGACGATCACATCGCCGGGCTGGCAATCGACGATGCCGTCGGGCGTGCCGGTCAGGATCAGGTCGCCGGGGTGGAGTGTCATGAAGCTGCTGAAGTACTCGATCAACGTGGGCACGTCAAAGATCATGTCGGCAGTGCTGCCGCTTTGCGTGACCTGGCCGTTGACGGTGGTCTGCAGCTTGAGTGCCATCGGGTTGGGGATGTCGGCCGCATCGACCAGCCAGGGACCGATGGGCGTGCAGGTGTCGCGGTTCTTCACGCGCAGGTTGGGGCGGTACCAGTTTTCCAGGTAATCGCGGATGGCGTAGTCGTTGGCCACGGTGTAGCCCGCGATGTACCCGTACGCATCGGCTTTTTTCACATGTCGGGCGGTGCGGCCGATCACCACGGCCAACTCGCATTCGTAGTGCATGTAGGCCACATCCGCAGGCCGCTTGGTGAAGGCCTGGTGCCCGATCAACGAGGCCTCGCCTTTCATGAAAGCCAGCGGTTCTTCGGGCGCCTTGAAAGCCAGCTCTTTGGCGTGGTCGGCGTAGTTCAAGCCCAGCGCAATCACGGTGCGTGCCTGCGGCACGGGCGTGAGCGGGGGCAGCCAGACGACCTCGTCAAAGGCCATGCGGCGACCCTTGTGCGGGCCCTGGGTGATGAGCAGCTGGCCTTCGGATTCCACCGCTTGCTGGATGGCGCCCGACCAGGCGATGCGTGCGTGTTTCATGCCTGGCCTTTCACGTGGGTGATGACGGGCACAAAGCCCGGCGCAGAAACCTCCACCCGGTCACCGGCCTTCGCACGCGCACGCGTGCCGTCCGCCAGGCAATCGGTGCCCACCATCAGCACATCCCCAGGCTGCAGCGTCATGAACTCGCCCACATCGGCCAGCAACTGGGGTATGCCCCGCATCAGCTCGCCGAGCTGAACGGTCTGGACCTGTTCGCCATTGCAACGCACGTCGATCTGCAGCGCAGCCCAGTCCTGTACTTGGCCGGGCATGACCTGCGCGGGCAACCCCAGAAAACCGTCACGGCAGCGGAACTTGACCGGCGGCCGGTAGTAGCTGGTATGCGGCACGCTCCAGTCGTTCAGCAGCACGGCACCGACCACCTGTGCGTGGTCACCGACCACCAGGCCCAGCGTGGCGCCGATGTCGACTTCGGCCACGCCATCTTGCAGCAGCAGGTCCTGCCCAGAAGGGCAGAAAGTGTTGGCCGTCTTGACGTAGAGCACGGGCGCTTTGGGCGCAGCCTTGTGCGGGTCCTGCGTCATGCGCGGGGACCACAGATCCCACTCGCGGCGGAAATTGAGCAAGGTGCCATAGACCGTGCCCTGGGGTTGCCAGGGCTGGTGTGGCATTCGGTTCATCTGCATGGTTCATTCCTCTGAAGGTTCTTCTGCGCCCGCCCCGGGCACTTCCAGTGCAATCACTTGGTCCAGCAATTCGTACAAGGCCGTGAGCTGTGGCTTGCCCAACAGCTGCTCCATCCAGGCGTAATGCGCTTCGATGGTTTGCGACAGGGTTTGCACTTTCGCCAAACCTGCGGAGGTGGCCCTCACCACGGTGCGCCGGGCGTCCTGCGGGCAGCGCTGGCGCTCGATCAGGCCGTCGCGCTCCATGCGTGTCAGCACGCCCGTGAGGCTGGGCCCCAGCAGGAATGCCTCTTTGGCCACACGCCCGGTTTCCACTCCGGACGCCTCCTGGGCGTGCTCACCCAACACCCGCAGCACACGCCATTGCTGATCCGACAAGCCATGCTCGCGCAGGCTGGGTCGGGTGTGCGCCATCACGGCCTCACGCGCCTGCAAGAGCAGACGCGGCAAGTTGCGGTGGACAAAGGGTGTGGCCGTCATTTATTTAACATGTTAAATGTTTTCCCTATTTTTAACCCGAGGGTTTACCCTTGATCTCTCGCGAAAAACAAGCGGAGTCTTGGTCAAAGCCAAGACTTTATTGAGTTATTTAGTAATACATATGTTTTTTCAAAGCATAGAATAAAGTGCATTTCAAACACCCTTGACACCATGCTGCAAGCGGTGTTTTTCAGTCCCTCTGCGTCCAGGCTCCGACCCGCAGGACACGCCTCCCGAGGCAGAAACGACCCATGAAAAATCTCAGCATCAAACTGCAACTGTCCCTCAGCGCCATTGCCATGGTCATCATGCTGCTGCTGGCGCAAATGGGTTTGCAGTTTTATGTCATGCGGGCAGACATCGTCCAAAGGATCGAGAAGCACGAATTCCGGTTGCTGACCGATTTCGCCAACCATCTGGATGAAAAGCTGCAAGACAACGTCAACATGTTGAGCAATGTGGCGATGAATGTCCCTGTCAGCGCCATGGGCCAATTGCCCTCGCTGGAGCGCTTTTTGCAACGGGACCATGCGCTGCTCACAGCCTACGATGACCTTTACATCTTCGATGCCAAAGGCGTGTTGCTGGTGGACTGGCCCATCAAACCGGGACGCCGAACCCTGGACATGGCCTCGCGTGACTACATCCAGGGCGTGATCGCCACCCACGAACCCGTCATTTCCAAACCCTTCCTGGGCAAGGCGACCAAGCAACCCATTGTGGTGATTGCCGCACCCATTCTGGACGCCAACAACCAGTTGATCGGCATCATGGGCGGGGTGCTCAACCTGTACAAGCCCAATTTGCTGGGCTCGATCGCCAACCGCAAAAACGGGGAAACAGGCTACTACTACCTGGTCACCAAGGACCGGCTGCGCATCGCGCACCCCGACACAGAACTGATCTTGAAAAGAGTGCCTGAGGGCAGCAGCAACCTCCCCTTCGAAAATGCCATGAACGGTTTTGAAGGCACACAAGAGGGCTACACCACACGCGGACTCAAAGGGCTGTTCACTTTCAAGAAATTGAAGACGACCGACTGGGTGATTGCCTCGGTCGTGCCCTCGGCAGAGGCCTTCGGCCCCATTGAAGATTTGTTCCAAAAGATGATCTGGATCAGCATCCTGCTGATGCTGGTGATGGTGCCGCTGATGTGGGCCTTTGTGGGCCGCCTCGTCAGGCCTTTGGGCCTGCTGGCCCAGTCCATGCACGACACAGCCGCCAAGATGCGTGATGGCCATTCCGCCGCACCGATCGCCGCACTGGGCAGCCAGGAAATCAAAACCGTGGTGCATGCCTTCAATGAATTCGTGGAAGCACGCAGGCGTGCAGAAAACGAACTGTCCAAGGCCCGCGATGATGCACAAGCGGCCAATGCCTCCAAAAGCCATTTTCTGGCCAACATGAGCCACGAAATCCGCACCCCCATGAACGGCATCCTGGGCATGACCGAGTTGTGCCTGCAAACGCGCATGACCGCCGAGCAGCGCAGCTACCTGGACATGGTGTCGACTTCGGCCAACTCCTTGCTGGCGGTGATCAACGACATCCTGGATTTCTCGAAAATCGAAGCCCGAAAACTGAACCTGGACCCCCATCCCTTTTCATTGCACAGCCTGATCCGTCAGGCCACCCGAACCTTGTCCCTGCGTGCTTCGGAAAAGGAGCTGGAGCTGCTGTGCGACATGGCGTGCGATGTGCCCGACCAGGTCATCGGCGACCCGCTCAGGCTGCAGCAGGTCATCACCAACTTGCTGGGCAATGCCATCAAATTCACAGCCCAAGGCGAAATCCTGCTCAGCGTGAAATGCATGGCCACCCCCCCTGGCGCGCAGGGCATCTGGCTGGAGTTCAGCATCAAGGACACCGGCATCGGCATTTCGCCTGACAAACAAGCCATCATCTTCGACGTGTTCACTCAGGCCGATTCCAGCACCGTGCGCCGCTTCGGCGGCTCCGGGCTGGGCCTGGCCATCAGCCGCAGCCTGGTGCAAATGATGGGCGGTGACATCCGCGTCAGCAGTCAGCTGGGGCACGGCAGCACTTTCAGTTTTTGCGTGAACTTGCAAAACGTGGTGAGTGAACCTCTGAGTCAAAATGACATACCGCACCACCTGGCCGGACACACCATCCTGGTGGTCGACGACAACGCCAGTTGCCGCAAAGTGTTGAGTCAGCAACTGCTGACCATCGGCCTGCATGCGACGGCCGTGGATGGTGCGGCACAGGCGCTGCATTCGCCGCAGCTGGGTCAAGCGCGTTGCGCATTGATCGACGTGAACATGCCCGACATCGATGGCTATGCGCTGGCCGCGCAGCTGCGGCAAGTGCGCTCCGCCATGCAAATGCCCATCATCATGATGGGCGCCTTGAGCGAGCAAACCAGCCAAGAGCAACTGGACCCCCTGGGCATTCAGGGTTTTCTGGTCAAGCCCATCGACACGCACGAGCTGGTGTCGATGCTCAACACCTTGACCTGCCCCGAGACCGATGACAAGGACAATGTGCCGACAGCACCGGATGCCCCCGTGAGCCCGCAACGGGTGTTGCTGGTCGAGGACACCCCGATCAATCAGACGCTGGAAACCATCTTGCTGACCCGCATGGGCTATGAGGTCAGCATTGCCAACAATGGCATTGAAGCGGTTGAGGCATGCGCGGCCAGCCGCTTTGACCTGATTCTGATGGACATCCAGATGCCCGAGATGGGCGGCGTCGAGGCCACACAAGCCATCCGCGCCATGGAACAAAACCATCAGATGCCACGCACGCCAATCATTGCGGTCACGGCCAACGCCCTGAAAGGGGACAGAGAGCGTTACCTGGAGTCGGGCATGGACGGGTATGTCTCCAAACCCATTGCGGTGGAAGCACTGCGCACCGAAATCAAACGCGTGTTGACGCACACGCCGACCCCCGTCAGCACCGCCTGAGCCGCAGGCGTTGGGCAGCACCCCGCACCTGTGGCGCTACAGTCTGGGAATGCCAACATTTTTCAACCGTCTGGGCCTGAAAGCCCCCATCATCCAGGCCCCCATGGCCGGTGTGCAAAACCACCGCCTGGCGCTGGCCGTGTGCCAGGCCGGTGCCCTGGGCTCGCTGCCTGCCGCCATGCTCAGCCCCGAGGCCTTGCAAACTGAACTGCAAGCGCTTCAAGCGGGCACCGGTGCGCCTTTCAACGTCAACTTCTTTTGCCACCGCAGCCCCCCGCCCGATCCTGAACGTGAAGCCGCCTGGCACCGGACTCTGGCACCCTATTACCGGGAACTGGGCCTGGATCCAGACAACATCCCGAGCGGCCCGGGCCGCGTGCCCTTTGGCCACGACAGCGCCGACGTGCTGGAGGCCTTTCGGCCAGCCGTGGTGAGTTTTCACTTCGGTCTGCCGGCACCCGATTTGCTGGCCCGGGTGAAAAGCTGGGGCAGCCTGGTGCTGTCATCGGCCACCACCGTGCCAGAGGCCTTGTGGCTGCAGGCCCACGGCGCAGATGCCGTGATCGCACAAGGGCTGGAGGCGGGAGGCCACCGGGGCATGTTCCTGAGCGAAGACCTGAGCACGCAAATGGGCACCTTCGCGCTGCTGCCGCAAATCGTGCAAGCCGTGCAGGTGCCGGTGATTGCAGCAGGCGGCCTGGCCAGCGCCGAGGGCGTGGCCGCAGCCCATCGACTGGGGGCCTCGGGCGTGCAAATCGGCACCGCCTATTTGTGCAGCCACGAGGCCACCACCAGCGCTTTGCACCGCGCAGCGCTGCAATCGCCTGCGGCCGGGCACACGGCCCTGACCACGCTGTTCAGCGGACGCCCGGCACGCGGCATGGTCAACCGCGTGATGCGCGAACTGGGCCCGCTGTGTGCGCATGCACCTGCTTTTCCGCTGGCCACCGCTGGCATGGCGCCCCTGCGGGCGGCGGCAGAAGCCCTGGGGCGAAGCGACTTCAGCCCTTTGTGGTGCGGGCAAAACGCCGCCGGTGCGCGCAGCCTGAGCGCTGCCGAGATAACCCGCGATTTTGCACAGGCCTGGCTCGCAAACCCCTGAAATCGCCAGACGGGCAGGCATCGCCCCTGCGGGTGAGCGGTGCCGCGCCAGGGCAAAGGCACAATGACGCCATGGCCAAAGACAAATCGATATTCACCTGCACCGAATGCGGCGGCACCAGCGCCCGCTGGATGGGCAAGTGCCCCAGTTGCAACGCCTGGAACACCTTGATCGAAGCCTCTGCCGAGCCTGCGGCTGGCAAAAACCGCTTTGGCTCGGTCCACGCCTCTCTCGCCCCCACCTCGGAGGTGTTGCCGCTCGCCCAAATCGAAGCGGCCGACTTCGAGCGCCACCCCACCGGCATCGACGAACTCGACCGGGTGCTGGGCGGTGGCATGGTCGAAGGTGGCGTGGTGCTGATCGGCGGCGATCCGGGCATTGGCAAATCGACCTTGCTGCTGCAGGCGGTGGACGCGCTGCAGCGCAGCGGCATGAACACCTTGTATGTGACGGGCGAAGAAAGCGGCGCACAAGTGGCCATGCGCTCGCGCCGTTTGGGCCTGCCGGACTCTGAGGTGCCCGTGTTGCCCGAGATCCAGCTGGAAAAAATTTTGCACACCCTGCAATCGCGCCAGCCGGGCATCGCCATCATCGACTCGATCCAGACGGTGTATTCGGACCAACTGACCAGCGCCCCCGGCTCGGTGGCACAGGTGCGCGAATGCGCGGCGCACCTGACGCGCACCGCCAAATCGACCGGAACCAGCATCGTGCTGGTGGGCCATGTGACCAAGGAAGGGGCGCTCGCCGGCCCCCGCGTGCTGGAACACATGGTGGACACGGTGCTTTACTTTGAAGGCGACACGCATTCGAACTTCCGCCTGATCCGCGCCATCAAGAACCGCTTTGGGGCCGTCAACGAAATCGGCGTGTTTGCCATGACCGAAAAAGGCCTCAAGGGCGTGAGCAACCCCAGCGCCATCTTTTTGAGCCAGCACAGCGAACCGGTGCCCGGCAGCTGCGTGATGGTCACGCTGGAAGGCTCGCGCCCGCTGCTGGTGGAAATTCAGGCGCTGGTGGACAGCGGTGGCCCCAGCCCGCGCCGTCTGTCGGTCGGCCTGGAGCGCGACCGCCTGGCCATGCTGCTGGCCGTGTTGCACCGGCATGCAGGTGTGGCCTGCATGGACCAGGACGTGTTCGTGAACGCGGTGGGCGGTGTGCACATCCGCGAGCCTGCCGCCGACCTGGCGGTGATGCTCGCCATCACCAGCAGCCTGCGTGGCAAGCCTCTGCCCAAGGGCTTCATCGCCTTTGGCGAAGTGGGTCTGGCCGGTGAGGTGCGCCCAGCGCCACGCGGCCAGGACCGCCTGAAAGAGGCCGCCAAGCTGGGCTTCAAGGTGGCGGTGGTGCCCAAAGCGAATGCCCCGAAAAAGAACGACAAGGCCTTTGAAGGCCTGACGATTTACCCGGTCGATCGCATCGAAGAGGCCATGCAGGTGGTGCGCGGGCTGGACTGAGTCGCGTCATCAAACGCGCAGGCAATCAAGGCACAATCTGCCCCCATGAATTTCAACAAAATACTGGCCCCGGTCGCCATCCTCGTTTTCACCATCGGTGCCTGGCAGGCCTTTCAGTGGGCCGGCATTGCCTTGGCGGTGGGAGGTGTGGTCATGTGGATCTTGCTGCACTTCACCCGCATGGTCACCATTCTCAAAAAAGCAGCCGACCGCCCGATCGGGCATGTGGCCAGCGCCGTGATGCTGAACGCCAAACTCAAGAAAGGGGCCACCTTGATGCACGTCATTGCCATGACGCGCGCCTTGGGCGAGTTGCGAAGCGAGAAGGACACCCAGCCCGAGGTGTACCGCTGGACCGATGCCGGCCAATCGCATGTGACCTGCACTTTTGTGGGAGGCAAACTGAGTGCCTGGACACTGGAGCGCCCCGCCAGCGACCACACCGCCGAAGAAACCGCAGTCGCGGCCCCCGACACGCCCCGCTGAAACACGATCAAGCCAACCCCCTGCGGCGCAAGGGGTGGATCGCGTCAGCCCTTAAAATGATTTTTTGCACTGTTGAATGCCCACTTTTTTAAAGGACACAAGATGAGCGTTGTCATTCCTTCGATGTCAGACCGTGACGGCAAAATCTGGATGGACGGCCAGATGGTCGATTGGCGCGATGCCAAGATCCATGTGCTGAGCCACACCCTGCACTATGGCTGCGGCGCTTTTGAAGGCGTTCGTGCTTACAAAACCGAGCAAGGCACCGCCATCTTCCGCCTGCAGGAGCACACCGACCGCCTGTTCAACAGCGCCAAGATCCTGCGCATGGCAATCCCCTTCACCAAAGAGCAGGTCAACGAAGCCCAGCGCGCCGTGGTGCGTGAAAACAAGCTCGAAAGCGGCTACATCCGCCCCTTGACCTGGATCGGCGACAAAAAGCTGGGCGTCAGCCCCAAGGGCAACACCATCCACCTGATGGTGGCCGCCTGGACCTGGGGCGCGTACCTGGGCGAAGAAGGCATGAAGCGCGGCATCCGCGTCAAAACCAGCAGCTACACCCGCCACCACGTCAACATCACCATGACGCAGGCCAAGGCGGTGAGCAACTACACCAACTCGATCCTGGCCAACATGGAAGTGACCGACGAAGGTTACGACGAAGCCCTGTTGCTCGACACCTCTGGCTTTGTGTCCGAAGGCGCGGGCGAAAACATCTTTGTGGTCAAAGACGGCGTGATCTACACCCCCGATTTGTCGGCTGGCGCCCTGAACGGCATCACCCGCAACACGGTGTTCCACATCGCCAAGGACCTGGGCCTGGAGATCGTGCAAAAGCGCATCACCCGCGACGAGATCTACATCGCCGACGAGGCCTTCTTCACCGGCACCGCCGCCGAAGTCACGCCCATCCGCGAACTCGACCGCATCCAGCTGGGCGCGGGCAGCCGTGGTCCGGTGACCGAGAAAATCCAGACCGCGTTCTTTGACATCGTCAACGGCCGCAACCCCAAGTACGCCCACTGGCTGACCCGGGTTTGAGGAGTTCAAGCATGAGCACCCAAGCTGTTGAACTGCTGGCCGCCGACCTGAACCCCCAGGGCGGTGTGTTTTGCCCCAGCCCCAAGGCCGACATGAAGCTCTGGAACAGCCACCCCAAGGTCTACCTGGATGTGGCCAAAACCGGTGAAGCCAAGTGCCCTTATTGCGGCACCGTTTACAAACTGAAAGCGGGCGAAGTGGTGGGCCACCACCACTGAGCACCCGGCGCCGCCATCACAGCGATGGCCGGACAAACCACGGCGAACACTCAGGTGTTCGCCGTTTTGTTTTGGGGCAAGCTGACCTCGAAGCAGGCACCACCACCGGGCCGGTCTGTGCACTGAACCCGACCGCCGTGGCGCTCGGCAATTGACTTCACCAGCGACAGCCCCAAGCCCACGCCGCCCACGCGTTCGCTGGCACCGGGCAGGCGGAAAAAAGGCTCGAATATCCGCTCGCGGTATTCAGGGGGTACGCCCGGGCCGTGGTCACAAACGGTGATGCGAACCGTTGAACCCTGCTGAGTCAAGCTCAGGGCAATGCCCCCTTCCTCTGGCGCTGGCTGGCCGCTCGCCCCGTAACGCCGTGCGTTCTCCAGCAGGTTGCGCACCAGACGCCGCAGCAGCTTGGCCACCCCCGGCACCTCCAGCTGCGGCTGACCTGGCGGCACTTCCAGCGTCGCCCCCACCCGCGCACACTCCTCGGCACACAGCCCCACCAGATCCACGGCCTCTACGGTGCCGATATCGGCTTCCTGGGCATCCAGGCGACTGGCCAGCAAGATCTCGTCGATCAGCTGGTCCAGCTCGGCCATGTTGCGCAAAATTTCAGCCCGGCTGCGGGCCTGCGCGGATGCATCGGCTGTAGCGCTGCCCATCAACTCCAGCCCCATGCGGATGCGGGCCAGCGGCGAGCGCAACTCGTGCGAAGCATTGGCCAGCAATGACTTTTGCGAAGCCATGAGGCCTTCGATGCGTTCGGCCGCCGCATTGAAGCGCTCGGACAGGTCGGCCACCTCGTCGTCGCCCTGCACCGGCACGCGCACCGACAAGTCGCCCTCGCCCCAGCGCTGCACGCCGCGCTGCAGGCCTTCGAGGCGTTGCGTGAGCCTGCGCACCACCGGGTACAGCCCCATCGCCACCGCCAGGCCAATCAGGCCCAACATCCAGAAAAAACCCGAGGGCTTGGCCCACCAGGGCATGTCCTTGCGCAAGTGAGGGGGTAAATGGGATGAAAAAGGCCCCGCACCTGCGGGCCCAAAACCTGGCATGCCCGGCATGGCGTGGGGGCGGTCCCGCTCCCCACTGCGCTCCCCGTTCCGCTGCACTTGGAGCTGGAGCTGCTGCCCATCGGGCAAGGTCAGATCAAACGCCAAAGGTGCACCCGGCCCGGCCCGGGTGGTGCTGGCCAGCACCTCACCTTGGGCGTTCAGCACCACCCACTCGCGCGGCGCGGGCGGGGCCGCATGGTGCTCGACCGTGGCGCGCCAGGCCCAGCCCACCACCAGCATCAACAGCGTCACCACCAGCACCACGGCCAACCAAATGCGCAGGTACAAATGGCGTGACCAGTGGCGGGAAAAACTGCGAATGGGCATGGGGGCGCTCAGTCTTGTTGGCGGGCAAACACGTAGCCCACACCGCGGACCGTCAGGATGCGTTGCGGCGCTTTGGGGTCCGCCTCGATGGCGGCGCGGATGCGGCCCATGTGCACATCGATCGAGCGGTCAAAGGCTTCCAGTTCCCTGCCCCGCACGGCTTCCATGATCTGGTCACGCGTGAGCACGCGCCCCGCACGTTCGGCCAAGGCCAGCAGCAGGTCGTATTGGTAAGAAGTCAGATCACACGCCTGGCCCTTGACACTCACGCGCCGTGCATCGCGGTCGATCTCGAGCGAACCGAATTGCATCAGCTGCTGGGCACTGTCAGGGGCGCTGTTTTGGCGGCGCAAGATGGCCTTGATGCGGGCCAGCAACTCGCGCGGCTCAAAGGGTTTGGGCAGGTAGTCGTCAGCGCCCATTTCCAGGCCAATGATGCGGTCCATCGGATCGCCTTTGGCCGTGAGCATGAGCACCGGCACGTGGGCCTGGCTGCCGGGCAAGGCGCGGATGCGTTGACACACCTGCAAACCATCCATGTCAGGCAGCATCAGGTCCAGGACCACCAGATCGACGCCCGCGCTTTGCAATCGGGCCAGACCACTCTGCGCATCGGGCGCATGGGCCACAGCAAACCCGTTTTGCCCCAGATAGTCCACCACCATGCCCGCCAGACGGGCATCGTCTTCGATCATCAAGAGTTGTTGCATGCCCCGATCATCGCCGGAGTTGGAAAAAAGGTCGTGTCGCTTGCGTAAAGATGGGTAAATTTGTCACTCTGGCGCAGACAGTTTGGCAGGGGCCCGCGCATGCACCTTGGAGGCCAGTGCCACCAGCAGCAACACCGGCACACCCAACCAGGCCGTGGCCGTGAAGAAGCTGGCGTAGCCATGCGCATCGACAAAGTCACCCGAAAACCCGGCGATGAACTTGGGCAACAGCAGCATCATGGAGCTGAGCAGCGCGTATTGCGTGGCTGAATAGCTGATGTTGGTGAGCGAGGACAAATAGGCGATGAAGGCCGCAGACGCAATGCCGCTGGCCAGGTTGTCGGCCGAAATGACCCAGACCAGCGCCTGCACATCGTGCCCCACGCCACTGAGCCAGACAAACAGCAAATTGGTGAGCGCACTCAAGAGCGCACCCAACATGAGCACACGCATGACGCCCAGCCGTGCCGCCAACAAGCCGCCCACAAACGCCCCCACCAAGGTCATGATGACGCCATAGACCTTGGTCACGCTGGCCACTTCGCTTTTGGTGAAGCCCATGTCCACATAAAACGGGTTGGCCATGATGCCCATGACCACGTCGGAGATGCGGTACACCGCGATCAGCGCCAGCAGCAGCACAGCCTGCCAGCGGTAGCGCAACCAGAAATCGGCAAAGGGCTCGAGCACTGCGCCCCTCAGCCACTCGGCCACGTTGCGCGCTGGCGCAAAGGGTGCGGGCACCGGCTCGGGCGAAGCCAGCACCACCCACATGCCCGGCAGCATGCTCAGCGCCATCACCAAATAAGCCGCTTGCCAGGCCGATTGCGAGTAGCCCGTGGCTTGATCGCCTTGGGCCCAGGCCGCCACCCACAACACACCCGCCCCGGCCCAGATCATGGCCAGGCGGTAACCCGTCTGGTAACTGGCTGCCAAGGCGGCTTGGGCATTCACCTCGGCCGACTCGATGCGGTAGGCGTCCAGCGCAATGTCTTGTGTGGCCGACGCGATGGCCACCGCCAATGCACAGGCCACCAAGGGGCCGAGCAGCTGCGAGGGGTCATTGAGCGCCATGCCCACCAGCCCCAGCGCAATGACCAGCTGCGACAGCAGCAACCAGCTGCGCCTGCGCCCCAATTGGCGTGTGAGCCAGGGAATGGGCATGCGGTCCACCAGCGGGGCCCACATCCATTTCACGCCATAAGCCAGCCCCACCCAGCTGAGGTAACCGATGGTGCTGCGGTCAATGCTCGCCTCACGCAGCCGAAAGCTGAGCGTGCCCAGCACCAGCAACAAGGGCAAACCCGCAGCAAAACCCAGCGCCAGCATGCGCAGGCTGGCGGGCTGCAGATACAGGCGCAGCGCCTCGCGCCAGGTGCGCACCGTGGCAGGCGGGGTGTTGTCAGGGGAAGCGGGGTGATCGGGCATGGGCGGATTATCGACTGCAGTCAGGGTGGGCGCGGCCCCCATCCACCGCCTCGCGCCCGGCTCAAACACCTTGCCTGTCATCCATTGGTTATCATTTGCGAACCATGTGCTTGATTTGCAACCTCAAAACCCCGACCGACCACCCGTCACCCGACGCCCCGACGCGCTCTTCGCCGCGCTGGCAAGCGCGCCGGGCTTTCCTGTTGGCGGCGGGGGCCACAGCAGCGGGGTCGGCACTGGCCCAGGTGGACGTGGGTTCTGCCTCGGGCTTGCGCAAACTGGTACCGGCCGAAACCCTGGAGGCCTCGGCCCGGCAACAGTACACGCAGGTGCTGGCCGAGGCCCGGTCCAAAGGCGCCCTGGCACCCGAAGGCCACCCGCAACTGCAGCGCCTGCACACCATTGCCCAGAAGCTCATCCCGCACACGGCGCAGTGGAACCCACGCTCGCGTGACTGGAAATGGCAAGTCAACCTGATTGGCAGCAAACAGATCAACGCTTGGTGCATGCCCGGCGGCAAGATCGCGTTCTACACCGGCATCCTGGAGCAGCTCAAGCTGACCGACGACGAAGTGGCCATGATCATGGGCCATGAGATGGCCCACGCCTTGCGCGAGCATGCGCGCGAGCGTCTGGCCAAGACCCAAGCCACCAGCCTGGGCCTGTCGATTGCATCGCAACTGTTGGGGCTGGGCTCATTGGGCGATGCGGCGGCCAACCTGGGCACGCAATTGCTGACCCTCAAATACGGACGGGACGACGAAACCGAATCGGACCTGGTGGGACTGGAAATTGCCGCACGCGGCGGTTACCGCCCCGAAGCCAGTGTGAGCCTCTGGCAAAAAATGCTGGCCGCCAACGGCAACGGCGGCCCGGCTTTCCTGTCCACCCACCCCAGTGGCGCCAACCGCATTGAAGAGCTGCAAGCCAATTTGCCCAAGGTGCAGCACCTGTACCAGCAAGCGATCAGGGGCTGATCAGGTCCCGCCCACATAGGGGTTGCTTTTGCGCTCCCGTCCAAAGGTGCTCTCGGGGCCATGGCCGGGAATGAACACCGTGTCATTGCCCATGGGCCACAGGCGCTCGGTGATGCTGGCGATCAGGTCGTCGTGGTTGCCCTGCGGAAAGTCGGTACGGCCAATGCTGCCGGCAAACAGCACATCGCCCACAAAGGCGCGCTGGATTTCAGGCGAATAAAACACCACATGGCCCGGCGTGTGCCCGGGACAGTGACGCACCTGCAGGGTATGGCTGCCCAGGGTGACCGTGTCACCGTCTTGCAGCCAGCGCGTGGGCTTGAAGGCGCGGGCAGGCGGAAATCCATAACCGGCCGCCGCCTGCGGCAGACCATCGATCCAGAACTGGTCACCCGGATGTGGCCCGATGATGGGCAACTGCAATCGTTCGGCCAGTTCAGCCGTACCGGCCGCATGGTCCACATGGCCGTGGGTGATCCAGATTTGTTCCAGCGCAATGCCCAACTCTTTCACCGCCGCCAGCAAGACATGCAAATCCCCGCCCGGATCGATCACTGCCGCCTGGCGGGTCTGATCGTCCCAAATCAAAGAGCAGTTTTGCTGGAAAGGCGTGACGGGGATGGTTTGGTATTGCAGCATGGTGGAATTATCGGGGATGCGCCCTGTCGCGTGCCCAGCCATCACAGGGTGTACAGTCGCCTGCAGTCAGCGCCATTTGATCTCCCGCCAGCGCGCTGCAACGATTGCCTTTTTGCCACTCTCCCTGCCTGGCTACCTGACCAAACAGGAAAGCATCGCGGTCCTGGGCGTGGATGACTTGCTCATCCGCTCTTTGCTCGACAAGAACCAGTTTCACGATCCGTTCGATGAGGCGCTCCATCTGGGCATTTCTTCGGCCACCTGGCCTTTGTTTGGACTGCTGTGGCCTTCAGGCACCCGCATGGCCGAACGCATGGCACTGCGCCCGGTCACTGGCGAACGGATTCTCGAAATCGGCTGCGGTCTGGCGCTGCCCAGCCTGGTGGCACACCGGCGTGGTGCCCATGTCACGGCCAGTGACTGCCATCCGCTGAGCCATGCTTTTCTGGACCACAACACGCAGCTCAATGGCCTGACCCCGATCACTTACCGGCACGGTTTGTGGGGCGCAGCGGCCAGACGCGAGGATGGCCAGGCGGTGCTGACCCAGGCGACAGATGCCAACGTGAACGGCTTGTTTGACCTGATTGTGGGCAGTGACATTCTTTATGAACGTGACGACGAAGGCACACTGGCTCACTTTATCAATCAGCACGCCGCCGCTGGTGCCGAAATCTGGATCGTCGACCCGAATCGGAGCAACCGAGCCGCCTTTCACAAACACATGGCCCTCGCGGGCTTCCGTCTGCACGAGGAAATGCTGGATCAACCCGCACGCGAAGGGCATGCGGCCTACAAGGGCCGCATGCTGACTTACAGCAGGCACGCAACACCAAGCCAGCTGTAAACTTGGTTTTCCACGGCTGACCGCATCTGCCGCGGCCCTTTTTTCGCTTCAAACATGAAAGTCTCCCCTTGACCACCCCCTTGAACGTGGGCCTGCTGGGCTATGGTTATGCCTCGGCCACCTTTCACGCACCACTGATCGCCGCAGTGCCGGGCCTGAAACTCACGGCCGTGGCCAGCAGCCGCCCAAGAGATGTGCAAGCCGCCTGGCCTGAGGTCGCGGTGTATGACACGGCATCGGCGCTGATCGCGCGGCCTGACATCGACCTGGTGGTGATCGCCACCCCCAATGACACCCATGCCCCGTTGGCTGCGCAGGCACTGGCGGCAGGCCAGCATGTGGTGGTGGACAAGCCTTTCACGCTGAATGTGGCCGAGGCGCAAAGCCTGATGGCCCTGGCAAAACATCACCGGCGTGTGCTGTCGGTGTTTCACAACCGCCGCTGGGATGCCGACTTCATGAGTGTGCGGTCAGTGCTGCAAAGTGGTGAGCTGGGACGCATCACCCATTTTGAATCGCGCTTTGACCGGTACCGGCCTGTGGTGCGGCAGCGTTGGCGGGAGTCGGCCAGCCCCGGTGGCGGCCTGTGGTACGACCTCGGACCGCACCTGCTGGACCAGGCCCTGCAATTGTTCGGCCAGCCCCAAAGTCTGTGGCTGGACCTGGCACACCAGCGCGATGGCGCTCTGACGGACGACTGGTTTCATGCCGTTTTGCGCTACGACACCCTGCGCGTGGTGCTGCACGCCAGCGCCTTGACCGCCCGTGTGGCACCGCGTTTTGTGGTGCACGGCACCACCGGCTCACTGGTCAAATGGGGGCTGGACACGCAAGAAGACGCGCTCAAGTCCGGGCTGCGGCCGCCCGGCAAGCCCAATGGTGGCGACTGGGGCCTTGACCCGCAGCCACTGCACCTGACCTTGGCCGACGCCGGGCAGGCACTCACCGAACGTCAGCAGCCCTGCCTGCGGGGTGACTATGCCCAGTACTACACACAACTGCGCGATGCGCTGTTGCATGGCAGCCCCAATCCCGTACCCGCTCACGAGGCCTTGCAAGTCATGGCGCTGATCGAAGCGGGTTTACAAAGTTTGGCGCAAGGCCGGGTCGTGCCTGTTCAGGCGTGAGCCTCACAAATCGAGTTCATAGCCGATGGTGATCGGCGCGTGGTCGGAAAATTTTTGCCCCTTGTAAATCGATTCAGTGCGCGCCTTCTCGGCCAAGGCAGGGGTGGCCAGGTGGTAGTCCAGACGCCATCCCACATTTTTGGCATAAGCCTGACCCCGGTTGCTCCACCAGGTGTAGCAGTCGTCGGTGGTGTGCGGTTGCAAGCGGCGGTACACATCCACCATACCGCCTTCAGTGGTGAGTCGGGTCATCCAGGCGCGTTCTTCAGGCAGAAAGCCACTGTTTTTCTGATTGCTGCGCCAATTCTTCAAATCGGCCTGCTGATGGGCGATGTTGACGTCACTGCACACCACAAACTCGCGCTCGACCTTGAGGCCCATGAGGTGCGGGTACATCTTGTCCAGAAACCGGAATTTGGCCTCTTGCCGCTCGGGCCCCGAGGAGCCGCTGGGAAAGTAACAACTGATGATGGACAGCTTGCGCGAGGGGGTGTCAAAACGCAGCTCCACATAGCGGCCTTCGTTGTCAAACTCGTCACCATCGAATCCGGTGATCACATCGCTGGGCTCGTGCCGTGTGTAGGCGGCCACGCCGGAATAACCTTTTTTCTGTGCGAAATGAAAATGCCCCTTGAGGCCAGCGAGCTCTTCAAACTTGCCCGCCACATCGGACGCCTGGGCTTTGACTTCCTGTACACAAATACAATCGGGTTTTTCTTGCGCCAGCCAGGCTTCGACCCCTTTGGTCGTGGCCGAACGGATGCCGTTGAGGTTGAGACTGGTGAGTTTGAACAAGGATTTCCCCATGGTGACAGGACAGGCAAGCCACGCCGACATGCAGGCGCTGGCTCAGGAATTTGTGCAATTTGCAATCGACTCGGGCGTGCTGCGTTTTGGCGAATTCAAGACCAAAGCCGGACGCATGAGCCCTTACTTTTTCAACGCAGGGCTTTTTGACGATGGCGCCAAGCTCGGCCGACTCGCGCAATTCTATGCAAAAGCCCTGCTCGCCAGCGGCATCGAATTCGACATGATTTTTGGCCCCGCTTACAAGGGCATCCCGCTGGGCGCAGCCGTGGCGGTGGAGCTGGCCCGCTTGGGCAAGAACGTGCCCTTTGCCTACAACCGCAAGGAAGCCAAGGACCACGGCGAAGGTGGCTCGCTGGTCGGCGCCCCACTCAAAGGACGTGTGCTGATTGTCGACGACGTGATGAGTGCGGGCACAGCCGCCCGTGAGTCGATTGCCCTGATCAAGGCGGCGGGTGCCACGCCACACGCCGTGGCGATTGCGCTGGACCGTCAGGAAATGGCCACCGAAAAACAGGCCGACGGTAGCATCCGAGACGTGCCGCACAGTGCCGTGCAATACGTGCGCGGTGCTTTGGGCATGCAGGTCTGCGCGATTGCACAGCTGTCCGATTTGCTGGCCTTTCTGTCTGCGCACCACACGCCAGAAATGGGTCAGCACCTGGGCAAGGTGCAGACCTATCGGGACCGTTACGGGGTCTGATCGCGTCAACGAGCGCACGCTCAAGCGCTCAGCGGCACTGCGCGCCTGACATCGGGGCACTGTCCCGGCGCTTCAAAGCTTTGTGATGGCGTCGCACGCACCCTCGCGCCAGCCGCCAAACAACAAAATCAAATTCAATTTGGTTTTTCCTGAAATTCACCAAAGATCAAATCACTGTTGTTGAATCTCCAGCAGTGCGTTCCCGGACGGCACCCATGCATGGCCGCCCGCGCGTTCCTCCCCCCTCCAGCAGTCTCGCTTCCCTCTGAAAACATGCATTTCAGACCCGTGAACGCCGAGCCCATCCGCCGCATTTGGCCGGGCTGCATCCAGCCAAAAAATCGCGAACTTACTGTTTTGTAATTCGCATTTCAGACGCATTTCTTGCTCTGTTGTACACCAATTGGCGGATTCTCAACTTCTCTTTTTTCACGAGAATTTCAGTTTTAACGTAGCTGGTAATTCACCGCGCATGATTCATCTTGACTGTCAAAAATATTTTCTTCGTTTAACGACGAAAGCAAAATCACCTCAAGGCTTTTGGCGTGGGATCCAACGCGCCTGCCCAGGGATCGTGCTGATCGGTCTGAGCGCCACGGCGCATGCGCAAACACTGACCGAGGTGGTCAACCAAGCCCTGCAAACCTACCCTTCCATCCTGTCGGCTGCGGCCAAGGCATCGGCAGCCCGCTCGGACATCGCGCGTTCTCGCAGCGCCCACTTCCCGCAATTGAGCCTGACGGCCTCGTCCAACGCTTTTGCCTCGGGCACTTATCCAGCCGGAACCTCACGCAGCTCGCTCTCGCCATCGGCCAAATTGAACCTGTGGTCGGGCGGCAAGATCGAAGCGGAAGCCCAGCGCGCCGAAGCACTGGCACAAGCGTCTGAGCACCTTCAGGCCAACACCCTGGACGAAGTGGCCCAGCAAGCGGCTGAAGCTTATTTGAACTGGGCCAAAACAGCCGATCTGTACAGCCTGGCTGTGCACAACGTCAACGCCCATGAAGAAACCCTGAACGACATTCGAAAAATTTCTGAAGCTGACACCGGTCGCCGTGTCGATTACGAACAAGCGCTGGTGCGCATGGAAAACGCCACACTGACACTGCAGCAGCGCAAATCGGATTTTGCACAGGCGATTCAGCGCGTGCGCCGTTTCTGGACCGGCGACATGGCAGCCCGCCCAGAAGGCCTGGAAGCGGCTGTGGCAGAAACCGGCGTGCTGGGCAAAATGCCCGGCTCCTTGTCGCAAGCCGTCGAGATGGTCTCCAATGATTTGCCTGCCATCGCGCAAGCACGCGCGCAGGTGCAGGCCGCTCAAGCGGGCATCAGGGTCGCAAAAAGCCAGTACTGGCCCACGGTCGATTTGGCCGTGTCCAAACAGGCCAACTCAGCCAACGGACGCCAGGAAGCCTTTACGCAATTGCAGGTCAATGCCCCCTTCTACAACGGCGGTGGCACCGCCGCCTTGGTCGAAGGTGCGGCAGGCCAGCTCAAGGCCGCAGAGCACACCCTCGAAGAGGCCCAAATTGTGGCCCGCGAAAAGGCGGCACTGGCTTGGCAAGAGTGGGCATCGGCACGCGCTCGCGCCATGACTGGCGCTTCACAGTCCGACATCGGCGACAAACTGGTCACCTCCTACCGTCAGCAGTTTCGCGTGGCCAGACGCTCATTGCTGGACCTGCTGAACATCCAGGCCGATGCCTTCAATTACCGCAGCGCTGCGCGCGCGGCTTTTCACGATGAGCGGTTGGCGCGCGTGCGGCTGCTGGCCGTCACGGGCGATCTGGCCAAACGTTTCAGCCCGCTGACAGGCCAGGTGCTGGCACCTGCCAAGTGAGTGAATCCCCACAAGACACGGATTTCCCATGGCTCAATTGATTCCCATGCCAACCCCGGTTGGCCCTCCCCCCAAGCCGACTTCGGGTCAGGACATCCAGGCAGATCCGTTCTTGCTGTGCATGACCATGGCGGCCAAACACCTCGGGCGGCCTGTGCACGCGCAGGTCTTGCGGTCCGGTTTTGCCCTGGATGCCCGTGGACGCGTGCCTTTGGCGGCTTACCCCGACATGGCCCACAAGAACGGGCTGATGGCGGCATGGTCACGCGTTCGTGTGGTCGAAATTCCGCATTACGTTTTGCCCGTGTTGATGCCCTTGATGGACGGGCGAGCCTGTGTCTTGCGCAACATCGATGGCAAGGATGCCATCGTCTGGTGGGCGGACAAAGGCATGGAAGACCACCGCATTCCATTGGCCGAGCTGCAGAGCTTGGCCCGCCCTGAAGTTCTGGCCTTGAAGCTGCCCCCCTCCCGCCACGACCAGACCCTGACCCCCATGGCAGGCTCGGCTTTCAACTGGTTTTGGGGAACCCTGTGGCGCTTTCGGGGGTTTTATGTCGAATCCATGGTGGCGACCGTGGTCGCGAACCTGTTGACCCTGGCCAGTGTGTTCTTCACCATGAACGTGTACGACAGGGTGGTGCCCACCGGGGCCTACACATCGCTGTGGACCTTGGCCATCGGCACCACGGTGGCCATCGTGATGGAGTTCATCATGCGCTGGCTCAAAGCCCGCCTGGTGGACCTCGGTGGCAAAAAAGCCGATCTGGCCATCAACGCCACCTTGTTGCGGGAAATCATGGCCATCCGGCTGGAACACCGCCCGCAATCGGTGGGCATCTTCGCCAGCTCCATGCGCGACTTTGAATCCTTGCGCGACTTCTTCTCATCGGCTTCACTGGTGGTGCTGGCGGACATGCCGTTTGTGTTCATGTTCCTGGCTTTGATCGCCATGGTGGGTGGTCACCTGGTCTGGATCCCCGCTTTGGCCGTTCCTTTGCTGATTTTCATTGGCCTGGCGTCGCAAAAACCTTTGATGAACGCCATGCGGGCCAACATGAAAGAGTCCGGAGACAAGCAAAGCGTGCTGGTCGAGTCTGTGCTGAATCTGGAGTTGCTCAAGGCCCACAACGCCGAGAGTTACTTGCAGCGCCGCTGGGAAGTCGCCAACCTGGCCGGCTCCGACTCCTACAAACGCATGCGCAGCCTGACCAACTGGATCATGGGCTTCACCACGGCCTTGCAACAGTTCATCACGGTCGCCATGGTAGTGGGAGGGGTTTACATGATTCACGCCAACCAGTTGACCCTCGGCGGTCTCATCGCTTCGGTCATTTTGTCGGGGCGTGCCATCTCGCCACTGGCCAGCGTCATGTCTCTGGCTTCTCGTTACCAGCAAGCGAGTTCGTCGCTGGAAACACTCGATGGTCTGATGAAACGCCCACGCGATCGCACCCATGGCCGCAATTACCTGGTGCCGGAGTCGATCCACGGCGGCCTTCAAGCCGAGGGGCTGGAGTTTGCCTACCCCGGACAGCACAAGATCCCCGTCATCAAAAACCTGTCCATGTCGATTGCCCCCGGGCAAAAGGTGGCCATGCTGGGTCGGGTGGGCAGCGGCAAAAGCACGCTGCTGCGCCTCATGGCGGGACTCTATGCCCCGCTGGCCGGCAGCGTGCGTCTTGACGGCGTGGACATGCAGCAAATCGAGCCGACCGAAATGCGCAGCCGCATCGGCTATGTCGGTCAGGACCCGCAACTGTTCATGGGCACTGTTCGTGAAAACCTGGTGCTCGCCGACAGCTGGATCAGCGACACAAAAATTATCGAAGTCCTCAAAGCCTTGAACATTCACGACATCATCGCCCATCACCCCTTGGGTCTGGACATGCCCATCACCGAAGCAGGCGGAGGCTTGTCGGGAGGTCAACGGCAGTTGCTGTCCATCGCGCGCATGATGCTGCGCAACCCCCAGCTGGTCTACATGGACGAGCCCACTGCGAACATGGACCAGAACACCGAGGCCCGTGTCATCCACACCCTGCGGGATTGGTTGCGCGGTCGCACCCTGCTGTTGTCCACACACCGCCCCCAGCTTCTGGAATGGGTGGACCTGATCGCCGTGATCGATTCAGGCCAGTGCGTGGCTTGGGGACCCAAACAGGACATGCTGGACAAACTCTCGCGTGGCATTGATGTCAACGCCAACAAAGGTCAAGGTGCAGCAGCATGAGCAATGCCAAACGATTAACCCGCGGTTTTGGCATGCGCACGGTCGAAGACGACGAAAGGCAAGCCAGTAAAACCTTGATCTGGGCCACGGCCCTCACGCTGGCCTTGGGACTGGGATGGGCATCTTTCTTTGAACTTGATGAAATCACACGGGGTCAAGGCAAGGTGATTCCATCCAGCCGCGAACAGGTCATCCAAAGCCTGGACTCGGGTGTGATGAGCGAGTTGTATGTGCGCGAAGGCAGTGTGGTGGAGAAGGATCAGATTCTGCTGCGCATTGACGATGCCCGGTCAGGGGCCGTGTACCGCGAAGCACAGGAAAAATATTTGGCACTGCTGGCGCTCGCAGCCCGACTGAAAGCCGAAGCCTATGGAACCGCCTTGGTCTTCCCGGACGAATTGAAGTCTGAACCCGGCTTGATGCGTCAGGAAATGCAGGCGTTCAACGCCCGTAAACTGGCTTTGTCAGAGTCCTTGAGAGCGGTGGATGCTTCATTGGCCTCTGTCACACGCGAGCTCACCATCACGGAGCCCATGGTCAAACAAGGCGTCATGTCCGAGGTGGAGTTGCTGCGACTGAAACGGCAACAGTCCGAATTGATGGGGCAAAGGGCCGAACGTCAAAACCGTTACCTGACCGATGCCAACAACGAATTGGTCCGCGTGTCCTCGGAGTTATCGCAAACCAAGGAAAGTGCCACGGCACGCGAGGACGCGTTTCGCCGGACCACCATCCGATCACCCATGAAAGGGGTGGTCAAAAATGTCCAGATCACCACCGTGGGTGGCGTTGTACAGGCCGGTCAGTCCATTTTGGAGATCGTGCCGACCGAAGACGAAATGCTGGTGGAGGCTTATGTCAAGCCTTCGGAGGTCGCATTCTTGAAAGTCGGACAACCCGCTGTGGTGAAACTGACCGCCTACGATTTCAACAAATACGGCGGTCTTGACGGCGTGCTGGAGCACTTGAGTCCAGACACTTTGCGCGACGAAAAGCAGCGCAAACCAGGCAACCCGGTCGAGCTTGAAGAAGGTCTTTACCGCATCCTCATTCGGGTCAAACCCAGCTCTGATTTGCGCAACGGTCTGCGCCTGACACCGACGCCAGGCATGACCGCGTCCGTCGAAATCAGAACTGGCCAAAAAACTGTTCTCGAATACATCTTCCGTCCTTTGCAAAACGTCTCACAGGCGTTGCGCGAGCGATGAACCAGACTCACACTGCAGGAGCTACACCATGGGCGATGAACACACTCTCATCATTGACGATATTTATCCAGCCTTGGACACCCCATTGCTGATCAATACAAAAGCTGAGCCGCACACCCCGCAGTTCCTCAGCACGGCCGAGGCCGCGCGCATGTTGGGTTTGTCCACCACACTGGTTCAGACGCTGGTCGATCAAGGCGAACTCAAAGGTTGGAAAACACGCGGCGGCCATCGTCGGATCTCGCTGGACTCCATCATGGACTACCAAAACGTTTCACGCCACGCGGTGAATCGTCACAACAAGTCCTCTGCCAGACCACGCGTCACCGTGGTCATTGAAACCCCTGGCTTGATGGCTGGTTTCATGAAGGAATTTCAGCAGTGGGGAATACCGATCGATGTGAATTTCTTTGAGTCGGTGACCGAGGCATTGCTGGACCTGTCAAACAAACGACCCGACATGATCGTGGTGGACATGTCGATGCCTCGCGCCTTGCAGGAGAAGACCTTGCAGGCCCTTGAGAACTTCAACAAACGCGGACACGCCCCATTGTCCGTTGTACTGATCACGCAAGAAAAAGGCTTGACCTCTTCCATTCCCTTTGGTGGATCATCTTCAATCCAGCTGGTTCCGGGGCCTTTGTCTTCTGTTTGGTTGCATGCTTATCTGACAGGCGTGGTGGCTTCATGCAAGACCTGAATTTCACCCCTTTCACCAAGACATCCTCCTTGGCACGCAGCCCCTCACGCCCGGGTCGAAACGAGTCATTGCTCAGGGCCAACCGCGCATCACTGGCTCATCTGGGACCAGGCAGCGAGACCACAACCGACCCCAAAGGCAGAGTCCTGCGCCAGCTGCGACTGAATGCCAGTCTGGACCCTTCCGAGTTGGCCACACGCGCTTGCATTTCCTTGGCTCAGCTCTATGAAATCGAGAAGGGTTTGAGCACCTGTTTTTATTCCGCATCCTTGCGCGAACAAGCCGCCAAACGTGTTGCCCGATTGCTGAGCACCGACTGGGAAAGTCTTGCGTTCTCGGAATCCGACATCCAGGCCAACAGCAATGTTGTGCAATTGCAATGGCCTGGTGGAAACAAAGTGACCCCTGTTGTCAGCTCATCCAGGGCCGCGCACGGTGCCGCCGAACAAGAAAGACCCGACACCTTGCCACACCCCCAAGAGCCGACACCGCTGGGTTTGTCAACGCCTTGCGCCAGCGCATTGCACACTGAGCCCAATCAAGCAGCCGAAAAAGAACCGCCGCGCCCCAAGTTGCGCTGGACAAGGCTCATGTTGTGGGTATTTTTGACCTTGCTGGTCAGTGCTGCGACGGCCTACGCCATCAACGAATGGAGCCCTTATCGGCTGATTTGGCCTTGGGAGGCTGCGTTTCCATGGAAGCTGACGCTTCCCTTTTCGTTCTGAGTTCAGCGATCCCCGAAGTCGCTCCTGTTCATGCGGGGCCATTTTGGTGCGGCTGGCGGGGATCGAACCCACGACCCTTGGCTTCGGAGGCCAATACTCTATCCACTGAGCTACAGCCGCACGGCCATCACTGCTCCGAATTATCTCACGGCTTGCATGCGCAACACTGTATTGCAAGCTATGCGAAGGGTGGGCCGCTATAATCTGAGGTTGATTTCGATCAACTCACCAGCCATGGCGGCCACGCCCTACAGAGGATTTCATGAGCGACAACAGCCACGATCAACACGAAGCCCATACAGGCCCAGTCAAAACCCCCAAGCAAATGCTTTTGCTGAGTTTGGCTTCCTTCATCATCCCTGTGTTCATCATCATCGGCTTGGTGTTTTATGTCACGTCTGCCAACAAGCCTGCTGCAGGCGCAGTGGACACCGAGAAAGCCACTGCCCAACGCATCCAGAAGGTGGGCATGGTCGAGATCCGCGATGCCAACCGTCCTTTGAAAGCTGGCGAAGAAGTCTACAAAGCCCAATGCGCTGCCTGTCACACTGCGGGCGCTGCAGGCGCCCCCAAATTTGCGGACGCTGCAGCTTGGGGCGTGCGCATCAAACAAGGCCTTGAGGTTTTGGTAACATCCGCCCTCAAAGGCAAAGGGGCCATGGGTGCGCAAGGCGGCGGTGATTTCAATGATGTAGAAATTGCACGCGCTGTGGTTTACATGGCCAACAATGCAGGCGGTAAATTCGACGAACCCAAGGCGCCTGCTGCCGCTGAAGGCGAGAAAAAGTAAGCGTCCAGCTCTTTTGAAAACCGACCCCCGGGTCGGTTTTTTTACGTCCATGGCTCACACGCTCATTTGTGGGCTCATGACGTAAGCATGCTGTCTGGGCAAATCCGCCACACGGCAATCTTCCACCTGCCAAAGGCCTTGTTCGATGGCTTCGGCTGCCCAAGCAACATCCATCGTGTGCACAAGCCCAAACCCCACGGGGGTGTTGAGATAAACATGGCCGTTTTCATCCAGCAAACATGCCAGGACCTGCGTGGCCTGACCCGTGTGGGCAACGGGTACAAAGCTTTGATCCAGTCGCCAAATGTAAGGCGTGGCCTCCAGTTCAATGTACACCCGCTGAGGCCCGTTCTGAAAGAACCAGCGCCCCTTGTCGTCTGCGTCGTAATTCCGCTCGATGAATCCGATGAGTTTTTCGTGCCGCAGCAGCGAACCCTTTGCGCCCTTTTGACCGCTCTGAAAAGGCCCCAAAGCCTGAACGCGATCATCGCGCATGTACCACTGGCCACGGCTGTCCAGTCCCAACCAACCAAAACAATCCGGCACGTTGGGCCATTTCACCATCGCCTGACGAACAAGCTCATCCATCGTGTTTCTCCTTGGGTTTCAGACGCAGACCTGCCGAAGAAGAAAACCACAGACCCACTGCCTGGGGTAAGCCGCAAACATGACCAGGCCATGAGCCTTGGGTAAACCCAACGTGACCACCTTGGCGTGGTTGCCACAGCGTGACCGTGGATGAAACATCCGATTTTTGTGGCAGGCTGCAAGCTGGCACGAACGGATCGTTCATCGCGTTCAGTGCCAGCGCGGGAATTCGGATCTCGCGCATCAATGGCTTGGCCGAGGCACGTGTCCAATAATCATCGGTGCTTTTGAAGCCGTGCAAGGGTGCGGTGAAAACATTGTCAAATTCATACAGATCACGCGCTGCCAGCAAGGCACTGCGGTCAAACAAACCTGGATGTTGTGCCAGCTTGGCCAGCGCCTTGGGTTTCATGGTGCGCAAAAACATGCGCGTGTACACCTGTCGATTGAAACCTGTGCCGATGGCACGCCCGCTTTGAATCAAGTCCAGCGGTGAACAAATCGATGCGACGGCATCCACACATTTTGCAGCCTCGCCACCATGCTCTGCGGCCCATCGCATCAACGCATTGCCTCCCAACGATACACCCACTGCGACCAATCCTTGCCCACCTGCAGCCTGGTGTTGCTGGCGAAGTCTCTTGAGCAGCCAGTCAACTTCCTGGTGGTCTCCTGAATGGTAAGCGCGTGCAGCATGGTTCATTTCTCCGCTGCAGCCCCGAAAATGCGGCAACGCAAAATGAACATCGTGCAGCGCAGCCCAATCGGCAAATGCCTGCGCATAGTGGCTCTGGGAAGACCCTTCCAGGCCATGAAACATCACCAACATGGGGCGATTGGCCACACTGGCATTTTGACGATCCACATCCACAAAATCACCATCCGGGGTGATCCAGCGTTCCCGAATCAGAGGCACTGCACTGGCTTGCCGCCGCCGGGCATACAGTGCGGACCAAATCGTTTGGACGTGCCCTCCGGGCAACCATGCAGGCGCGCGGTAATGCATTTTCAAATCAATGAAGCACAGTGGGTTGGGTTCCCACATCGCCAAGATCGTTCACAGTACCCGGACTGGCGTGGTGCGCGACCATGCGCCATCCTTGTGGGGTCTTGTGGTAGACGTTGGTCACAATGACATAAGCCTGCTTGGCGCCCTTGGGGGTGATGACCTCGACCCGCTCGATCAGATGGTGTACCGCACTGGCCAAGGACTGCACTTTGTACACCCTCTCTGGATAGGCTTGAACACTGCCATTTTGAAACATGCCCTCGAATACGGCACGTATAGCGCCTTGGCCGATCATGCGCGGTCCGCCGGGGTGCACGCAAACGATATCGTCCTCTTCAGCCCAACAGGCCATCAGCTGCTGAATATCGGCGTTTTGCAAGGCCTCATAAAAGACCTGTTCCGTGTCGTCAGGCGTACCCCCTACGACAGCTGCTTGCAATTTAGCGCGTTTCATCTTTTTGACTGGTTTGTGTTGTGTGCAAACTGGCATTTTGCCGTGTTGGCCATCATTCGGCCTGTGAACTGGCACACCCAACAAAAAACCCGGCAACATTGCTGTGCCGGGTTTGGATGCGCTGCCGACCCATACATCGTCAGCCTGTTGGCGTGAATCTTATTTTTTGCGGTACTTGCGCAGCGCAGAAAGTTGAGCCGCCAAAACAGCCAACTCGGACTGGGCACGCGCCAGATCGATTTCGCTCTTGGCATTGCGCAAGGCCTCTTCGGCCGCTTGCTTGGCGGCGTTGGCCTTTTCTTCGTCGAGGTCTTTGCCGCGGATCGCGGTATCGGACAGCACGGTCACGCAGTCGGGCTGCACTTCCAGAATGCCACCGGCCACGAAGACGAATTCCTCGCCGCCGTCAGCCTTCTCGATGCGAACCGACCCGGCCTTGATGCGGGTGATCAGCGGGGTGTGGCGCGGGTAGATGCCCAGTTCGCCAGACTCGCCGGGCAAGGCCACAAACCGGGCTTCGCCCGAGTAGATGGACTCTTCGGCACTGACCACATCAACGTGGATGGTGTTCATGATTACTCCTTAAAAAGGTGCGTTCAAGCGGGCTACGGGAGGGCTGGATCAGCCACTCCGTGGCGCTGCTTTAAGCTGCCTTTTTGGCCTTTTCGAAAGCTTCGTCGATGGTGCCGACCATGTAGAAAGCTTGCTCTGGCAGGTGATCGCACTCGCCAGCCACAATCATCTTGAAACCACGGATGGTTTCGGCCAAGGTGACGTACTTGCCGGGCGAGCCGGTGAACACTTCCGCCACGTGGAAAGGCTGCGACAGGAAACGCTGGATCTTGCGGGCACGGGCCACGGCCAGCTTGTCTTCAGGGGCCAAGTCGTCCATGCCCATGATCGCGATGATGTCGCGCAGTTCGCGGTAGCGCTGCAGAGTACCTTGCACAGCACGGGCGGTTTCGTAGTGGTCTTGACCCACAACCAAGGGGTCCAGCTGGCGGCTGGTGGAGTCCAAAGGATCCACAGCAGGGTAGATACCCAGCGAGGCGATGTCACGGGACAACACGACGGTGGAGTCCAAGTGAGCGAAGGTGGTCGCTGGGGAGGGGTCGGTCAAGTCGTCCGCCGGCACGTAAACGGCCTGGATTGAGGTGATCGAACCAACTTTGGTCGAAGTGATACGTTCTTGCAAACGGCCCATTTCTTCGGCCAGGGTTGGCTGGTAACCCACAGCGGAAGGCATACGGCCCAACAAGGCGGACACTTCTGTACCGGCCAAGGTGTAGCGGTAAATGTTGTCCACGAAGAACAGCACGTCTTTGCCTTCGTCGCGGAAGGATTCAGCGATGGTCAGACCGGTCAAGGCCACGCGCAGACGGTTGCCTGGTGGCTCGTTCATCTGGCCGTAGACCATGGCCACTTTGGATTCGGACAGGTTCTCGAGGTTCACCACGCCAGAGTCGGCCATCTCGTGGTAGAAGTCGTTGCCCTCACGGGTACGCTCACCCACACCTGCGAACACGGACAGACCCGAGTGCGCCTTGGCGATGTTGTTGATGAGTTCCATCATGTTCACGGTCTTGCCCACACCGGCACCACCGAACAAACCGACCTTACCGCCTTTGGCGAACGGGCACACCAAGTCAATCACCTTGATGCCGGTTTCCAGCAGCTCTTGGGATGGGCTCAGTTCGTCGTAAGCAGGGGCTTTGCGGTGAATGGAGGAAGTGAGTTCCTGGCTGACAGGTCCACGCTCGTCGATGGGCGCACCCAACACGTCCATGATGCGGCCCAGTGTGGCCTTGCCCACAGGCACGGTGATCGGGTTGCCGGTGTTGGACACCATCAGACCGCGACGCAAGCCGTCAGAGGAACCGAGCGCAATGGTGCGCACGATGCCGTCGCCGAGCTGCTGCTGCACTTCCAGGGTCAGCGCGGAGCCTTCCATCTTGAGTGCGTCATAAACCTTGGGCATCTGGTTGCGTGGAAACTCCACGTCGACCACAGCGCCAATACACTGAACAATTTTTCCTTGGGCTTGCATTTTTCGCTCCAAATAATTTGAATTTGCAGAACTGGGAATCAACCGCTGATCGCGGCTGCGCCAGAGACGATTTCCGACAGTTCTTTGGTGATGGCGGCTTGGCGGGTCTTGTTGTAGACGAGTTTGAGTTCGCCAATCACATTGCCAGCGTTGTCCGTAGCGGCCTTCATGGCCACCATGCGCGCCGCATGCTCAGAAGCCATGTTTTCCGCCACGGCCTGGTAAGCCAGCGCTTCTGCATAACGGACCAACAATTCATCAATGACCGACTGGGCATCGGGCTCATAGATGTAATCCCATCCATGGGCCACGGCACCTGCTGCCTTGGTGTCTGCCTCCATCTTGGCAGAAGACAGTGGCAACAGCTGGTCGATGGTCGGCACTTGTGCCATGGTGCTGACAAACTTGTTGTAGCACAGGTACACGGCGCTCACCTCACCCGCGGCATAAGCGTCGAGCAGCACCTTGACGGGGCCAATCAGCTTGTCCAGATGCGGTTTGTCGCCCAGATGGGTCACATGCGCCACCACTTTGGCATTGACGCGGTTCAGGAAACCCAAACCCTTGCCGCCAATGGCCACCGCCAGAGGCGTTTTGCCTTGGGCTTGTGTTTCACGCAATTGAACGGTCACAGCGCGCAACAGGTTGGTGTTCAAGCCACCGCACAAGCCTTTGTCTGTGGTCACCACAATGAAGCCCACCGACTTGCCGTCGTTTTGCTTCATGAAGGCGTGCACGTACTCAGGGTTGGCCTGCCCGAGATGAGTCGCAATCGTGCGAATCTTCTCGCTGTAAGGACGGGCCGTGCGCATACGCTCCTGCGCCTTGCGCATCTTGGAGACGGAAATCATCTCCATGGCCTTGGTGATCTTCTTGGTGTTTTCCACCGATTTGATCTTGGTGCGTAGTTCCTTGCCCGATGCCATCAGCGGCTCCTTTTGATCAGGTGGAAATTAAGCAAAGCTTTTCTTGAAAGCGGCCACGGCAGTGTTCAATTCGGCTTCTGCCTCTTTGTCCAGTGCTTTGGAGCTTTCGATCTTGGCCAGCAATGCAGCGCACGAGTCCTTCAGGTAAGCGTGCAAACCGTGCTCGAAGGCCAGGACTTTCTTGACATCGATGTCGTCCATGTAACCTTTGTTCACCGCAAACAAGCTGGCGCCCATCAGGCTGATGGACAGCGGGCTGTACTGGGCTTGCTTGAGCAACTCGGTCACGCGGGCACCACGGTCCAACTGCTTGCGTGTGGACTCGTCCAGATCGGAAGCGAACTGCGCGAAAGCAGCCAATTCACGGTACTGGGCCAAGTCGGTACGGATACCGCCAGACTGGCCTTTGATGACCTTGGTCTGAGCCGAGCTACCCACGCGGGACACCGAGATACCGGCGTTGATCGCAGGGCGGATACCGGCGTTGAACAGGCTGGTTTCCAGGAAGATCTGACCGTCGGTGATCGAAATCACGTTGGTGGGCACGAAAGCGGACACGTCACCGGCTTGGGTTTCGATGATGGGCAGAGCCGTCAAGGAACCTGTTTTGCCTTTGACAGCGCCTTTGGTGAAGGCTTCGACGTAGTCAGCGTTCACGCGGGCTGCGCGTTCGAGCAAACGGCTGTGCAAATAGAACACGTCACCTGGGTAGGCTTCGCGGCCTGGTGGGCGGCGCAGCAGCAGCGACACTTGACGGTAAGCCACGGCTTGCTTGGACAGATCGTCATAAACGATCAGCGCGTCTTCGCCACGGTCACGGAAGTATTCGCCCATGGTGCAGCCAGAGTAGGCCGACACGTACTGCATGGCAGCAGATTCGGAGGCGGAAGCGGCCACGACGATGGTGTACTCCATCGCGCCAGCTTGTTCCAGAGCGCGCACCACGTTCTTGATCGACGAGGCTTTTTGGCCAATCGCGACGTAAACGCAGGTCATGTTCTGACCTTTTTGGTTGATGATGGCGTCGATCGCGACGGCGGTCTTGCCGGTCTGGCGGTCGCCAATGATCAATTCGCGCTGGCCACGGCCCACGGGCACCATGGAGTCAATCGACTTCAGGCCGGTTTGCATCGGCTGGTCCACCGATTTACGTGCGATCACGCCAGGGGCGACTTTTTCGATCACGTCGGTCATCTTGGCGTTGATCGGGCCTTTGCCGTCAATCGGCTGACCCAGGGCGTTCACCACGCGGCCAATCAGCTCAGGGCCGACGGGCACTTCCAGAATGCGGCCGGTGCACTTGACCGTATCACCTTCGGAGATGTGCTCGTACTCGCCCAAGATCACGGCACCGACCGAGTCACGCTCGAGGTTCAGGGCCAGACCGTAAGTGGCGGCACCTTCTGCAGTGGCCGGGAATTCGAGCATCTCGCCCTGCATCACATCGGACAGGCCGTGCACACGAACGATACCGTCGGTCACGGACACCACGGTGCCCTGGTTGCGGATATCGGCGCTGGCGGACAGCCCTTCAATGCGGCTCTTGATCAGTTCAGAAATTTCTGCGGGATTGAGTTGCATGACTCTTTCCTTCTTTCTTTAAATATGTCCGGTCTCAATCCGCATCAAGCGGTGAGGGCCGATTTCATTTGTTCCAGTCGGGCCTTGACGGAGGTATCGAGCACCTCGTCGCCCACCACCACACGAATGCCACCGATCAGGGAGGCATCGAGCTCGACGCTCACGTTGAGCTTGCGCGCAAAGCGTTTTTCGAGCGTGGACGACAAATCAGCCAAAGCCGAAGCGTCGATGGGGAATGCGCTGTAAACCACCGCATCAGCGGTGCCACCTTGCGCATTCATGAGGGCGCGGTACTGCTGTGCAACCACAGGCAACGCACTGAGACGGCGGTTTTCGATCACCAGGTGCAGGAAGTTCTTGCCAGCCTCGGGCAGTGCTGTGCGCACCACACCGGAGATCAGGTCAAACGCCTGCTCATCGGACACTTTGGGGCTGTCGATGAACTGCTGCAGCTGCGCGTTGTCGGCAACAGCAGCGAGTTCATCCAGCCAAGCGGCCGTGCCAGCAAGATCGGATGCCTGCGCCTTGAACAGCGCTTCGGCATAAGGGCGGGCGATGGTAGCAAGTTCTGCCATGGTCTTCTCTGGCTGGAGCTTTTTACAGCTCGGTCTT
>Ga0255127_1000052_pt1 | contig 64925 bp, 67 predicted proteins | sample Law_Miss_RepB_8d_FD_188555 | JGI IMG/M metagenome (GOLD analysis project Ga0255127, IMG submission 188555) | Freshwater microbial communities from St. Lawrence River, New York, United States - Law_Miss_RepB_8d | ecosystem: Environmental > Aquatic > Freshwater > River | place: USA: New York...
GGGGAAGGCTTGCGGGCCTTGACGTTCTCAATGAGGCGCGCGAACGAGGACTTCGGGGGGGCATGGTCCCAAGGGGGGAGCACAGAGTAGGTGCCATGCTCGTAGTCACTTCGGAAGATTTGGCGGGTGTCGTAGGCGTCGTGCAGCTCTTTGCCAACGTAGGTCCAGCGGTCAGCCACAACGGCGTTTGCACCCTCACCAATGCGGGCGACGACCAGATGGAAGAAGGGCAGATAGCCCCATTTCTTGAAGGGCTTGGGGTTGCCGATGATGGCTCCGAGGGTGTCCCCGAGCCAGTGCAGAAACCAACCGATGAAGGGAACCTTCACCTTGTCCATTCGCAGGCAGTTGCACGAATACTCAATGAGCGACTCGCGCACCTGTTTGTCAATCATCACAACGTTTTGGACGATCAGGTAAACGTCCCAGCCCTTTTTCCGGGCATGAATGAGCCAGTCGAGAATCTCGGCGCGGCTCTTGTCTTGGAAGCTCCGAGCGTTGAGCCAAGTTCCAAGCTCGTCGAGGATGAGAACGCCGTTTCGGCTTTCGTCGTAACTGTCGGGGTTGCCATGGCCGAGCGCGTCGAGATCGGCAGCGGTTGGTTTGTCGGGAACTCGCTGGTATCGCCCAGGCTTGGCGGGGTTCAGCTTCTCGGGCCGAATGTCCAGATTGCCAGCGACGCGGCGACCGTCGTAGATGGCCTGCTTTGCCATCCACACACAGAACTTGGACTTGCCGGTGCCGAGCTTGCCCTGAACAGCGTAAACGGCCATGTCAAATGCCCGCGGTGACTTCGACAGCGCGCTTCTGCACCATGAAGGTGGCGACAGCCAGCCAGGACGACAGCAAGACGGTGATGATGGTCCCGGACACAGGCGGAAACAGGAGGCCGAGGAACTGGCCGTAACGGGTATTGAACAGGTCGGCCACCATGGGGGCGATGGTGGTATTGAACAGAACGAACATGGACCCCGACAAGGCCATGACGATTCCCACGGCTGTGATTCGGATGGCGACACGGGCGGCAAAGAGCTTGAGCAGGAAGCCGCCAAGCGCCGAGAACAGAGCGCCGAAGAACTGGGCAAAAATGGTCATTGGAAGGCCCGCGAGAAGATGACGAAACAGCCAGTGATCCCGGTCAGCAGCCAGATGACCGTCATCACATCATGAATTTCCTCTTGCCACTGGCAAGGGTTGATCTCCACGCCCAGGAACATGGGCAAGGGGGTGCAGCCGGTGGGCAGTTGAAACGTCCAAGACCATTCGCCCAGGTCCCATTCCTCAATCTCACCGAGCTTGTCGAGAATGGAGGTTTTCTGAGGGTCTATGTCGTCGGTCTCTTGCTTCAGAGCATTGCCACCATCAGGAGGCATGCCCGAATCATCGACCTTGACGGCACAAGGAGGCGTGCCAGGAACGCCGCAAGGCATGGCGAACGGCTGCTCGTCGAGCTTTGGTTCTTCTGTCTCGGTGGTGGTGTTGCAACTACCACCGTTGCAAACGCTGGTGACCGTCGTCGTCGTGGTGTTGACGGTGTTGCCCTGGTAGGTGTGGTTGTGGGTGGTGGTCTGGACCTCAGACGAGCCGTCAGGGTTCTGCTTGCTCTTGACCGTTCCGGGACTAGAGGCAGGACCGGTAACTTGCGGGGTTGCGGGGAACGACGGAGCAGGCTTTAGAGCTGTAGCCTCGGCAACAGCACGGGAAACGTGAGATGACGCAGGCCAGCCGGACTTAGTAGCGATTGCGTCCTCTAGGGCTTGAAGGTCAGAGGGGGACGAAGGAACCGTAGCGCCATAGGAGCAGGCGTGAGGGTAGAAGATGCCTCCGCCGACATTGCAATACGAATAGCCATCTGGAGCGAGAGACCACGACTGGGAGCCCGCAATCTGGCGGCAGTTGTCAATCGGCGCAGCGCATTGGCCGTACCCGCCGTAGCGCACACCGCTTTTGCTCTCGGTGGCTTCATCTTTGATGACGGACTTGTCAGGGTTGACGGTGAAGCCAACTTCCTTGGCAAGGTCGTAGAGAGCAACGCCGGTGCCAATGACGGGGATTGCAGCGATGCCGCCGCGAATGATCTTGCCAAGGACGGCAGGAGGGACCGAAATACGGGCGTTGGTGTTGATCGGTGAGCCGCTGTTGTTCAAGATGGGAACGGACCGATCGACGAGGACAGGCCCGCCAGCGGTTGAAATTTGCGGTACGCCCTGGCCGACGACGAGCTGGCCGTTTGAGCCGAAATTGACGGTCTGTTTTCCTATGCCCGTGACTTGGGCATAAAACTTGTCGAAAGCGCCATCAGAGGCGGCGACCTGAGCAGACGCGCCCCCACCCGCGAGGGTGAGGGCAAGGGCCGCGAGGATTCGGGAAAGAAAGACCATGCGACCCCCAGCGCCTTAAGCCGCGCCGCGCAGCTTCTTGATGTACTTGATGCCCACCATGAAAACCACGGCGACACCGGCCAGCACCACCAGGGAACCGGCGTAGGTTTCCACCTTGGTGGTCACATTGTCCAGAACGGTCTGGAAGGGGTCGACAGCTTCCTGAGCGAACGCGGCGACGGGGGCGGCGATGGCAACCGAGAGAGCCAGGGTCTTGGAACGGATGGTTTGGAACATGGGAAAACTCCTTGAAGAAAACCAGTGGAACGACTGGCAGCGTTTCGGCAATACGCCGATTCAAGCAGCGCCACGAATGGCGCGAATCCAAGCAGCGGACTTGCCCGCTGCAAAGCCGACGGCCCAGCAGCCGAGCAATCCGGCGATGAGTTGGAGGGTGGCAGCGGCATCAATCACAGCTTGTTCCCCGAGTCGTAGCCACGCATGAAGGCGAAGCCGAGCGCCAGGACGTAGAGCCCTTGGAGCAGGTGAGTGGTGTTTGTCCAGTCCATCAGAATGGCCTCTCAGGAAGGCCACGAGACTGACGCCAGTGGGTCGAGTCGGTGCCCTTAAAAAAGTCGGAGGGCGGCGGCTCGGTGCCGTGATAAACCCAGGTGCCGCAAGCACCCAGGAAGCAAGCAACGAAGCAGAGAGCGAGAGCGTTTTTCATGCCGTCACCCTTGGGAAAGCAGAGTAGGGACCGGAAGCCCACGCTTCTGCCACAGGGCGAACGGTGCGCAGGAACAATTGGCAGCCAGCCCGCACGAGTTCGAAAGGGGATGCCAGGACTTCCCCCGTTTCGCGCAGAACACGTGCACCGGCGACACGACGAACCCCACCAACTCCCGCGATGGCTTGTAGCCAGCGGGGATAGTTGACCCAGGCGCAAATTTGACGGCCATCAGGTGAGGTGCCACCCTGGCCGTACGTTCGACAATGAGGAGGGTACTCATGGTGCTTTCCAATCTTGGACATGTATTTCATGAGGTAGCCGACCGCGTTGCGGGCGCGTTCGCGGTTGGCCATGCCGTAGGGCCAGAAGGCCCCGTGGGTTGCGGTGACCTCATCCCACTTGGGGCAGGTCATGTGAGAGGGGAGCCAAACGGCGATGTGGTAGTGGACGGTGCCCTTTTGCTGGAGTTCAGCGACCCAGACATAGCGGGCCTTGGTGCCGCGTTTCTTGCACCAGTGCCGGAAGGCTTCGAGAGCGCCGGAAATGTGGCGGGGGGACCAGTCGTGAGCGCCGTTGCCGAGGGTGCCCCGCGTGTCGTAGGTGAGGGTGACAAGCCAGCAGGAGAACTGGGTTTTCGGGCACTCGGTTTCCAGAACACGGCCAGAGGCCCAGACGGCACGACGCAGACGCTTTACGCGGGCTTCGCGTTGGGACTCCTTCGACCACGAAAGAGGAATGAGGCCAGGGGTGCCGTCCGCACTTGTTTTATATGAGACAAGCCCGGCACCGTCGCCAGCAGCGGCCGCGCTTCGCGCGTCCGCAGCAGTCGCCAGCGCCGCCCTGTCGGCCGAGATGGCAGCAAGAGTGTCAAGACGGGCAGAGTGGCCCCAGGACTCAGCGAGGGCGCGGGGGTTCACAGGGCACCCCGCGCAAGGAATGGCGTCGAGAACTCAACGTCGCCCAGGTCGGCGCGCCACTGGCGCACGTAAGCGTCAAACTCGTGAGGGCAAGAAAAGAGCTTGCGCCACGGTCCCCCAGGCATGGGAGCCGTGAACACGTAGAAGCGGGGCGAGCTCATTGGCCGAACCCAGCAAGCGCACGGCCAGCGTCAAGAAGCTGGACGTCGTAAGTGAGGCCGGTGGGGTCGCATCGCAAAACGATGCGAACCTCAGATGCCTGCTCGTTCAGGTCCAAAGCCTCACGACAGGCTTGGGCCAGCAGGCCGGCGACAATCGCGAGGTGACCATAGGGGTCATGCGACTGGGGCATGGCGCACCCCTCAAGCCTTGGCGGCAGACGGAGCCGGGACCAACCGGGGAGTGATGGACAAACGTCCATCGTCCACCGTGATGGCAGAGGGGTGCAGGACGTAGAAACCCGGCGGGAACGGAGCTTGGTCCGCGTCGAGCATCAGTTCAAATTTCTCGGGGTACTTGGCAGGCTTGCCATCTGCATCCACGATATGCAGATAGCCGGTTTGCATGCGCAAGTGGTAGGGCCGTTGCGTCTTGCTGGAGATGCCCTTGCGCTCGTTCAGGGAGGTGGAATCGATTTCAACTTTCAACATGATTGGTCCCGGTGAATACTCCAAAACGGAGTGGCCGGAGACTACTCCAAAAAGGAGCACACATGCAACACAGTGAACTAACGGACCTGATCGAGCGCGCAGCACGAGAGCAAGGGTCGCAAACGAAACTGGCCGAGTTGGTAGGAGTTCGACCAGGAAGAATCACAGACTGGAAAACGGGGATTCGAGAATGCCCACCCGAGAAAGTGGCGCTCATTGCCGATGCGGCAAAACTCCCAGCAGATCAATGGCTTGCGCGCGCCGTGCTATGGCGTCAAGCAGGAAAACCAGACGAGGCGCGGCTGCGGGCAGCGTTGGGAAAGTGGGCGCGAGTGACTGGCGCGGCGGGCGTTTTATCTTTCGTGGTGAGCGCGGTTGACCTGATCCGACATTCCACGATGTATATTATGTAAATAATTGGATCGAGTATCGGCGTCCTTCCCGCCATGCCATGGTTCGGCAAGGCCACCTCTTGTCGTTGAGTCTGCTCAACGCGCCAAAGCGTTCCCTGCGCTAGAAGCTTTGTGGAATGGAGCACCGCAAGCGGCTGCCGGTGCTCACCCTAGCGCGCAAAGGTGGAGAACGCCATGAAGCAACTGATGGTCGCGTTGCCCCTGATCGTGGCGGTGCCCCTGTTTTACGAGGCACCCGCCACCGCACAGGTGAGCATTGGAATCGGCATCAGCGGGCCAGGCGTGAGCATTGGCGTTCACTTTCCGGTCTATCCGCGTCTGGTTCGGGTGCCTGGGTATCCCGTCTATTACGCTCCGGCCCTGGAGGCCAACTACTTCTTCTTTGACAGCTACTTCTGGCTGTTTATCGACGACTATTGGTATGCAAGCAGTTGGTACGACGGGCCATGGACCTTGGTGCAACCGTACGCCGTGCCGTATTTCCTGCTCCGGGTGCCTATGCGCTACTACCGTGCGCCGCCCCCTCGCTTTCGCGCTTGGCCCCGTGAGGCGCCGCCTCGTTGGGGCGAGTACTGGGGCCCGGCATGGGAGCGGCAGCACCCGGATTGGAATCGTCGGATTCAGGGTTCGGTCCCGGCACCAGCCCCGCTGCCGGATTACCAGCGGTCTTACTCAGGCGATCTCTACCCCGGCCCAGAGGCCCAGCGCCGCCTTCAAGACCAGCACTACCGCTATGAGCCCAGAGACCCCAGTTGGCGGCCGCCAGCCGCAGCGCCACCTCACCAACCGCCCTTGGAAGGTCGAGGTCATGGCAATCGGCCAGAGACGAGGCCAGAACGCGAACCGCGTCCCCAGCCACCACCGCCCCTGTATCAACGACCGCCAACACCGCAACGTCCGGAACGTGGCCAAGAGCCACCGCTGATGAACAGACCTCAGCCACCGCAGGACGGCGTCGGCCGGCAGGCGCTGCCTCAAAGTTCGGCCCCGCCTCGCGAACCTCCTGGGCATGACCGGGGCCGCGGGCCACAACGGCCGGAGGACGAAGGGCGGCCTGATTGAGGGAAGCCCTGACCTGGCCGGTGCCCACGCGTCTGAGCCCGCCAAAGTGCGACAAGTCAGCGCTGCCCTCATACGCCAATCCGGTCGGGAGGGCGTTGGCTGGGCCTCGTGCCGAGCCGGGGACTTGGGCAGCCCCTGCACACCATCGGCATTGGGGCACATCCCGATGCTCACAGAACAGTACGGGGTATCGCCTACCCCTACAATCCGTCACTTCTCAACTGTCGGCGACTGTCACCGTCGTCCAAGCGAGTTCTTCCATGAAGCACCTGTTTCTGTCTTTGAGTCTGGTGGGCGCCGCCGCCCTGGTCGGTTGCGGCAAATCGGAGGCCCCGGCGCCGGCCGCTGCGCCGGCGGCCGAGCCTGCAGCAGCGCCTGCTGCTTTGCCTGAGCTGAAGGTGGCGATAGACCCCACCTACCAGCCTTTCACCTTCAAGACGGCTGATGGCAAGCCCACTGGTTTTGACGTGGACATCGCCGAGGCGCTGTGCAAGGAAATCAAGCGCCAGTGCGTGTTCGTGGAACAGGTGTGGGACAGCATGATTCCTGGCCTGCAAGCCAAGAAGTACGACGCCATCATCAGTTCGATGTCGATCACCGAAGAGCGCCTGCAGGTGGTGGACTTCTCGGACAAGTACTACAGCACCCCGAGCCAGATCGTGGTGAAGACCGGTACCCCGTTCACCGACCTGGCGTCGCTGAAGGGCAAGAAGCTGGGCGTGCTCAAGGGCAGCACCCAGGAAAAGTACGCACTGGGTGAGCTCAAGCCCGTGGGCGTGAACGTGGTGCCTTACGAGGCGCAAGACCAGGTCTACCTGGACATCAAGTCGGGCCGTCTGGACGGCACCGTGGCCGACCGCGTGGAAGTCACCGGTGGTTTCCTGAGCAAGCCCGAAGGCAAGGACTACGGCTTCGTCGGCCCCGAGCTGAACGAAGAAAAGTACTTCGGCATTGGCATGGGCGTGGCGCTGCGCAAGGGTGAAACCCAGCTCAAGGACGAGATCAACGCTGCCATCAAGACGATCCGCTCCAACGGCACCTACGACCAGCTCGCCAAGAAGTACTTCGATTTCGACGTCTACGGCAAATAAGGAAGGCCCGGTTTGACCGGCTACTACGCTTCCATTCTGCAAGGCGCCCTCCTCACGGTGGGCGTCTCATTGGCCGCCCTCGGGGTGGCCATTTTGTTGGGCCTTGCCGGCGCCACGGCCAAGCTTTCCGGGCGGCCGTTGCTGGTGGGCCTGGCCACGGTGTACACCACGCTGGTGCGCGGCATTCCCGAGCTGGTGCTGATGCTGCTGGTGTTTTACGGCGGCACCATCGGCCTGAACCACCTGATTTCGCTGCTGGGCTTCAAAGCCACGGTGGACATCAACCCCTTCGTGGCTGGCGTGCTCACCATCGGTTTCATCTACGGCGCTTACATGACGGAAACCTTCCGAGGCGCCATCTTGTCCATTCCCCGTGGCCAGATGGAAGCTGCCTGGGCCTTTGGTATGGGCCGCTTCCAGACTTTTGTGCGCATCACCTTGCCGCAAATGGTGCGCTACGCCCTGCCCGGCTTCACCAACAACTGGCTGGTGCTCATCAAGGCCACCGCACTGGTGAGCCTGATCGGCCTGAAAGAAATGACCTACCTGGCCAAGCAGGCCAGCTCGGCCACCCGTGAGCCATTCACTTTCTTCCTGTTCGCGGCCGCCCTCTTCCTTGTGTACACCTCGGTGTCGCTGTGGGCGCTGCGCTGGCTTGACCGCCGCTTCAGCCTTGGCGTGAAGCGCTCGGCCGCATGAGGTGCCCGGCATGAAATGGGAAGTGATCTTCAAGCCCAGTTCGCTGGCGCTGTATGCCGAAGGGCTGATGACCACGCTGGGGCTGCTGTTGTCTTGCCTGGCGGTCGGTGCCGTGCTGGCGCTGCTGTTCGCGCTGGCGCTGACCAGCCGCAGCCGCGTGTTGCGCACCGTGGTGGGGGCCTACACCTATGTGATTCGTGGCACGCCGCTGCTGATCCAGCTCTACCTCATCTACTACGGCATTGCCCAACTGGAATGGGTGCAGGCGCGCTGGGACGCGGTCTGGCCCTGGACACACTTCAAAGACCCGTTCTTCTGCGCGCTGCTGGCGTTCAGCCTGAACACGGCGGGCTACACGGCCGAGATTCTGGCCGGCGCCATTCGCGAAACCCCAGCCGGTGAGGTGGAAGCCGCGCAGGCCATGGGCATGACGCGCTCGGCCGTCTTGCGCCGCATCGTGCTGCCCAGCGCCCTGCGCCGTGCGCTGCCCGCTTACAGCAACGAGGTGGTGATGATGCTGCACAGCACCAGCCTGGCCAGCGCTGTGCCCGCCATGCTGGACGTGACCGCTGCGGCCAGCCGCATCTACTCCGACTTCTACCTGCCGTTTGAGGCCTACATCGCCGCCGCGGCCCTGTACCTCACCGTCACCTTCACCCTGGTGGGCATGTTCCGTCTGGCAGAGCGGCGCTACCTGGCCTACCTCGCGCCCCGCGCGCATTGAGGGCCCGCGATGCAACGCCTGGAACACCCTCTTCTCAGCCCCAGCCTGGGGGCGCAGAAAACGCTGGTGTCGCTTCACTATGGCGACCCTACCGCACGCCCCAAGGTGTACCTGCAGGCCAGCCTGCACGCGGAAGAGTTGCCGGGCATGCTGGTGGCGCACCACCTGCGCCAGGCACTGGACGAGGCCGATCGCCAAGGCCTGATTCGCGGCTGCGTGGTGCTGGTGCCCGCGGCCAACCCCATTGGCCTGGCCCAGCGCCTGGACCACAAGGCCATGGGGCGATTCGAGTTTGATACCTCGCAGAACTTCAACCGCCACTACCCCGATCTGGCCGAAGCCGTCTTCGAGTCCCTGCGGACGCGCCTGGGCGCCGACGCGGCGGCCAACGTGGCCACGGTCCGAGCCGCCGTGACACGGTGGCTGAACGACTGGCAGCCCGCCACCGAACTGGACAGCCTGCGCCGCGAGCTGTTGCGCCTCTCGCACGACGCCGATGTCGTCATTGACCTGCATTGCGACTGGGAAGCCGTGCTGCACCTGTATTGCGAAGAGGCCTGCTGGGCACCGCTTGAGCCACTGGCGCGCCTGACGGGCGCGCGCGCCGTGCTGCTGGCACGCGATTCCGGGGGCGGCCCTTTCGACGAATGCCTCTCCGGCCTGTGGTGGCAACTGGCCGAACGCTTGCGGGCCGCCGGCCTGTCGAACCCGCTGCCCCAAGGCTGCGCCAGCATCACCCTTGAGTTGCGCGGTGAAATCGACGTGTCCCACGGGCTGGCGCAGGCCGATGCCAAGGCCTTGATGGCCTATCTGTGCCACCTCGGCGTGGTCGGCGGAGACCGCCCTGCCCTGCCTGCCCCCCTGTGCCAACCCACGCCACTCTCAGGTTCCGAGACGCTTCACACCCCGGTTCCCGGCGTGGTGGTTTACCGAGCGCGCCCAGGTGACCTGCTGGCGGCAGGTGACCCAGTGGCCGACGTGATCGACCCCACCGCGCCTGGCCAAGCCCGCGTGCACACGGTGTGCGCCAGCGTGTCCGGCGTGCTGTATGCCACCGTGGCCCAACGCTACGCCGTGGCCGGTGGCGAACTGGGCAAGATCGCCGGCGCCGTTCCTTTTCGCACTGGCCCCCTGCTGGGCGCCTGAGACCCCATCCATGACCGCACCTGCCCCCTCTTCCGCCACCCAAGCCCCTCTGCTGGAGGTGCACGACATCCACAAGCGATTTGGCGCCAACGAGGTGCTCAAAGGGGTGTCTCTGCAGGCCCGCGCGGGCGACGTGATCAGCCTGATCGGCAGTTCCGGTTCGGGCAAAAGCACGCTGCTGCGCTGCATCAACCTGCTGGAAAAGCCCAACGCCGGTCGCATCGTGCTGGGCGGTGAAGAGCTGCAACTCAAGGTCGACAAGCGTGGCGAACTGCAGGCGGTGGACGCAGCCCAGTTGCAGCGCCTGCGCACCAGGCTGGCCATGGTGTTCCAGCACTTCAACCTGTGGTCGCACATGACGGTGTTGCAAAACATCATCGAAGCGCCGGTGCACGTGCTGGGCGTGCCGCGCGATCAGGCCGTCGACACCGCCCGCAAGTACCTGGAACGCGTGGGCCTGCGCGGCGTGGAAGACCGTTACCCCGCGCACATGAGCGGTGGCCAGCAGCAGCGCGTGGCCATCGCGCGCGCCCTGGCGGTGGAGCCGGCGGTGATGCTGTTCGACGAGCCCACCAGCGCACTCGACCCCGAGCTGGTGGGCGAGGTGCTGCGCGTGATGCGCCTGCTGGCCGAAGAAGGCCGCACCATGCTCGTGGTAACGCACGAAATGGGATTCGCCCGCGAGGTGTCTTCGCAGGTGATCTTTCTTCACCAGGGCTGCATCGAGGAACAGGGTGACCCGCGCGAAGTGCTCGCCCGCCCGCGCAGCGAGCGCCTGGCGCAGTTCCTCAAGGGCAACCTCAAGTAAGGGCCACCCTGCAGGCGCCTCAAGCCCCTTAGGGCTTGAGCGTCAAGGTGCTGACACCCTTCCCGGGGTTCATGCTCAGGGGCCGGTACTCCACGTCCTCCCATTCGCCCGCCATGTCGCGGTAGCGGCCCGACAAGGGGTGGCCGCTTTGGCCGGTCTGGTAGATGAAGCGAGAGTTGTCCAGGTTGGACAGGTCATAGATGGCGCGCAGGCTGGCCGCGTGGCGGTTGGCGTAGGGCGCGTCGGCCTTGTCCAGGTGGTATTGCCCCACGTTCACGGTGAAGGGGTCTCCACCGGTGGGCGTGCGCACCTCAACCAAGGGCGCCAGGGCCTTGATGTTGCTCAGTGGGCGATGCACCGACAAGGCCGGGTGAGCCTTGCCCCACTGCCATTGGCCAACGTCTTGCCCCTGTGCCTGGGCGATCTTGTCCAGAGCGCGGCCCAGCGCGGCAGCGCTGGCCGCCGCACAACCCTCGGCCCCACACCAGGTCTTGTCGTCGCGCTCCAGAATGCCTTCCACCGCCGAGCGGAAATTGCGCTTGCCGTACAAGGACTCGAATCGTTCCTTGCCGATGCGTTGCCCAATCACACCCCGCGTGAACTCGTCGATCCAGGCGGTGAAGATGAGCGGCGCGGCGTGGTCCGCCCGCATGACGCCGTCAAAACCGTTCAGCGTTTTCAGCGCCACCGGTGCCAGGGCGTGCTGGGACGTGGTCTTCATCAGGAAAGGCAAAAGCCGCAATGTGGCCTGCGCGTACAGATCGCCGTGGATGGCGCGGAAAGAGGCCGCGTCGTGGTGGGGCGTGGCCTTCAGCAACTGCTCGATACGCTGCTGACGGTATGGGGGCGCCCAATCTTGGGTGAGGAAGTGGGGGTAGTCCGGGCCATGGATGCGCTGGTTGGCGGTGGCGATCCAGCCTTTTTGTCCATCGTCTTGTGGTGTCTCGGCGTATGGCAGGTAGCCCGTCCAGTCGTAGCGGGCATCCCAGCCGGGTGAAGGTGTCATGCCCATGATGTCGTTGTCGGCGCGGCGCACCGGCACGCGGCCCACCGCCTTGTAGGCAATGCGGCCCTGGGTGTCGGCCATCAGCACGTTCTGCATGGGGGCCACAAAGGCACTGAAGGCCTGGCGCAGGCTGTCCACGTCGGTGGCGCGGTTGGCCGCCAATGAGGCGACCACGTTGCCGCCATCGGGCTCCAGCGCCGTCCAGCGCAGGGCCAGTGCAAAGCGCTGCGTGTCGATCAGTTCGGCCTGGCGCGGTTGGGCGTCACTGAGCACGGGGCCGTGGCGCGTGTGGCGCACCGTGTGCACCACATCGGGCTTGCCCTTGACCTTGAACACCTCTTGCCGCGTCTCGAAATCGGCCCAGGCCATCTCACCCGAGGCCGAGGGCACGCGGTACTGGGCTGGGTTGGCCGGGTTGATCTGCTCGAGGTAGAGGTCTTGCACGTCGGGCGCGGTGTTGGTGAACCCCCAGGCCACGCCCCGGGTGCGGCCCAGCACCACGAAAGGCAGGCCAGGCAAGGTGGCGCCGATCACGTCCAGCCCCTTGGCCCCATCGGCATCGGGTGCCTGCAGGCGCGCGAAGTACCAGATGGCCGGCGCACTCAATCCCAGGTGCGGGTCATTGGCCAACAGTGGCTTGCCCGAGGCGCTGCGGCTGCCGTCCACCACCCAGTTGTTGGAGCCTTTGCCTTCGCTGTGGCCCAGGTCAGCGGCCCAGCCGTTCAGGTCAGCCGCCAGGCTGGCTTGCCATCCGCTCGTGGCGGCACCTGGCGCACTAGCGCTGGCCACCTTGGCTGGGCGAAGCGCGCCCAGTTCGCGGTAGAGCTTGGCCAGATCGGCCTTGGCCGCCGGCGATTCGCCTTCATAAGGCGGGAACAACTGCCACAGCCCTTGGGTGTCGAGCACCTGCAGCGCCGACAGGCGCGCGAGTTCATGGCCCCAGTTGCCGCCCAGGTCGAGCGCCATCATGATCGACCAGCCCACGCTGTCGATGGCGTCCCAGCCCTTTCCCTCCCGGGCCTGGGCCTGGGGGTCAATGCCGAGCAGCACGAACTCGGGCGCCCGTGCCTGCTGGCCGCTATCGATGAAGGCGCGCACGCCCGCGGCGTAAGCGTCCAGCGGTCGGCGGGCATCGGCAGGCAATTGCTCGTACTGCCGCTGTGCCGCCTGGCGAATGCCCAGCGTGCGCATGAGTTTGTCGGTTTCCAGCGCGGCCTCGCCCAACACCTCGGCCAGTTCGCCACGCATCACCCGACGGTTGAATTCGAGTTGCCAGCCTCGCTCTTGCGCATGAACGTAGCCCAGGGCTCGCCAGGCGTCGTCGGGGGTCTGGGCCAGCACGTGCGTCACGTCGCTGGTGTCGCGCAGCACCTGCACCGGGGCGCTCAGGCCGGGCAGGCCCAACTCGCCGTCCAGCGCCGGCAAGCTCTTTTGAACATAGAGGCCCAACCCCAGGCCCACCACCGCCAGCGTGGCGGCGCCTCCCATCAGCACGCGTTTTGTCCAGCCCATGGGTGTCTCCTCAATGGTTGTATTGGTGGGCCACACGGCGCGCCCAACGCGCACCGGGGCGGCATCGGCCAGCGCTCAGGCGCGCAAGCGCTTCTTCCCCAGCATCAAGGCGCCGTCGATCATGCGAAAGGCAATGGTGGGCGAGCCGAAGTCGCCAAAAGGGGCGCCCATGGCTATCTCGCCATTGCTGTGGAGCAAGCACTCCTGGCGACGCAGCACGATGGCGTGGTCGGTTCCTTCAAAGCGAACCCAGGTGCCATAACTGCTGGTGTCCTCCAGCACGAAGCTGCCCGAGCGGGCATCGATGCGCGCGTGCAGGCGCGAGACGCGGGGATCCGACACCACGAATTGCGCCTCCGGCACCCGACCAATGTGAATGGGCAGGTCTTTCATGGCGAACACCTGCCGCGAGGTCAGCCAAGACAGTTCGATGCCCTGGGCCATGTCGCCATCGCCAGAGGTCATGGCGTGCAGGTCGGCGGGAATGGTGAGGAACTCGGAAGGTGTTTCGGCGTGCCACTCGATGCGGAACACCTCGCAAGGGTCAGCCTTGCCCTTGATTCGCATGGGGCCCAGGCTGCGAAACCGCGCACCGGCTCGGCTGCTCAGGCCTCGAATGACCGCGTCGCTCACCAAGATTTGCTCAGGGCCGGCCAGGTCACTGAGGCGAGACGCCATGTTCACCGCGTCGCCGAAGCAGTCACCGTCGACCACCACCACAGGGCCTCGTGCCACCCCGATCTGCACCTGCAGCTTGACCAGATCGGGCAATTGCCGCGAGCGCGAGGCGTGCTCTTGCTGGATCTGCACCATCGTGCTCACGGCCTTGTTGTTGTCGGCAAAGCTCATCAGCACGCCGTCGCCCAGCATCTTGACCACCTGGCCACCGTTTTCCACGGCTTTGCTGCCCACCCACTGGGTGAGGCGGGTGATGGTCTGGGTGGCGAGGTCGTTGCCCAGTGTTTCAAACACGGACACGCTGCCGGTCAAGTCAACAAAGGCGATGGAAAGATCGGGCATGGGCACTCAAGCGTCGCGCGATTAGAGCACAGCACCTGGCGCGCAGCGGTCGCTCTCGCGGCGCTTTGTCCACGCAGCGCATGTCTTGGCGGGTGAGCAAGCCCCGTGTATGCCTATTGAATGCGACGGATGAATGACGGCTGATAAGCGCATGATTCGGTTGTTGTTTTTTTGAAAGACTGGGAGCAAACGCGATTGCGCTCGGATACCCCTGGGCCGTATTCTGTGTTCACTTTTACAAATTCGCACGAATTGCCGCCTTATGCGCTGGTTCAAGCCCGGTCTTCGCCACAGCCTCTCGGCCCTTTTGGGGCCGGACCTGCCCCGTGACTACCACGAGGCACTGGAGCCTGTTCGCCAAGCGATGATCGATGTGCTGGGCACCGAAGGAGCCCGGCTGAACCCGGCCCTTTGCAGCCGCCTGAAGTACCTGCACGACGCCCACGCCCTGTGGTACGCGCGGGCTGAGGTGGTCGCCACGCTCAGTCGGCTGTATGGCGAGGCCGAGGCGGTGCAGCGTGTCCGGCGCCTGAACCCGGTGTTTCAGGGGCTGGTGCCGGCCAGCCTGATCACTGCCGGCGGGCGTTCACGGGCCGGGCGCTGAAGCCGGCCCCACCCGGCTCAGTCCCAGACGATCAGGGCATCGCGCCCTTCCACCAGCACCTCAACCTCGGCGCCCACCGGCAACAGCACCTTGGTGGGCACGTGGCCGAACGGCAGGCCGGTGAAGATGGGCGTGCGGGTCTTGCTGCGCAACCACTCCACCATGGACGCCAGGCCGAACCCGCGGTCGTAGCCAGCCACTGGCGTGAACTTGTTGAACGCCCCCAGGAAGATGGCGCGCTGCTGGTCAAGAATGCCCGCGTGCAGCAGTTGCGTGAGTTCGCGCTCCAGCCGATACGGGTGTTCGCCCACGTCTTCCAGAAACAGCACGCCCTTGCGGATGGTGGGCAACCAGGGGGTGCCCACCAGCGAGCCCAGCAAGCTCAGGTTGCCGCCCCACAGCGGGGCTTTGTCGATCTTGAGTCGGTAGTCGGGGCCGAAGGCTTTGCCGTCGCTCACCGGCAAGCGCCAGCCGGCACCCTCGCCATGACCCTGCACGAGGTCGTCAAAACAGGCCTCCATGATGTCGTCGGGCGTGCCGGCCACGCCAAAGTCTTCGCCCAGCGCTGGGCCGGCCCAGGTGATGGCGCCGGTCTTGGCCAGCGTGGCCAGTTGCAGGGCGGTGAAGTCGCTCAGGCCCACCCACTGGGTGCCGCGCTCGATGGAGCGGGCGATGGCCTTGTAGGGCAGATCGGGCAGAAGGCGCGTGAGTCCATAACCTCCGCGCGAGATCAGGGCAATGTCGGCGCCGCTAGCGGCAGCCCGGCCAATGGCGGCCAGGCGGGTGGCGTCGTCGCCCGCAAAGCGCATGTGATGGTCCAGCGCCGATGGGTCGATTTCCACCTCGTGCCCCAGTTGTTGCAGGCGGCGCACGCCACGGCGAAAAGCGGCCTTGTCGCGCACGGCGCTGGACGGGGAATAGATGTAGATGTGGCTCATGGTGAAGGCGGTGACGAAGAAAAGTGCTGCAAGGCCAGGGCGGCCAGATCAGGGTAGGTTTCTGGCAGCGCGTGGCCAGCGCCGGGCAACACCACGGCGGGCGGTGCGTGCCGGATGCCGGCCGCCAGCACCTGCATGGCGGCCGCGCTGCGCCAGGGGTCTGGCTGGCCAATGAGCAAGAGGCTTTGCCCAGTCCAGTCGTATCGCCAGAAGTGGCGGGCCGCCTGCCAGATGGCTTGCACATCGCATGGTGGGTGCGACGGCTCAAGCGCATCAAGGGCGCGCAAGGCGGCGCGGTGCCCACGGTCGGGGAATGGCGCACCGTAGGGCTGCCCGACCTGGGGCTCAGCCGACCACCAGTGGTCGAGGTCGAGCGCGGGCTTTCGCGACAACTCGTGGGCCCAACGCCGCTCGGCCAACTGGGCGGCCGGGTCATCGGGCCATTGGGCGTTCAGGGCGAGCAAACCGGCGAAGCGTTGCGGGGCCGCCGTGGGCAGGCTCAGGCCCAGGGCCGCACCGATGCCATGCACCACCAGCACCGTGCGGCGCAGGTCAAGGCGCTCGATCAGCGCCAGCAGGACATCGCGGTGAAAAGCGAACTGGTGTTGCGTCTCTTTTTTGGGCTTGTCGCTGCGGCCGAACCCGATCAGGTCAGGCGCCACCACGCGGTGCCCGGCCGCCAGCCAGGTGGGCACCAGGTGGCGATACAAGTAAGACCAGGTGGGCACGCCGTGCAGGCACAGCCAGGTAAGCGGCGCATCGGCCGGGCCCTCGTCCAGGTAGTGCAGGCGCCAGCCCGGCGCGCGGGGGAGGTCGTCCACCCATTGCGAGGCCCACGGGAAGTCGGGCAGCGACGCGAACCGATCGGCGCCGGGACGCAGCGCGTCCTCCCGCACGGGCTGGGTGTTGGCGCGACGGGGTTGGAAGAAGCGCTTGAGCAGCGCGGCGCCCTCCTCGGCCAGCACACCGCCTTGTACTTGGGTGTGGTGGTTCAGGGCGGGCTGGGCGAACAGATCGACCACCGACCCGGCGGCGCCGGTCTTGGGGTCGGCGGCGCCGAACACCACGCGCCCCACCCGGCCGTGCAGCAGCGCACCGGTGCACATGGCGCAGGGCTCAAGCGTGACGTACAGGGTGCAGCCGTCCAGGCGGTAGTTGCCCAGCGCGGCAGCGGCTTGGCGCAAGGCCACGATTTCGGCGTGGGCGGTGGGGTCGTGGGCGCCGATGGGGCCGTTGCGGCCCCGGCCGATCACCTGGCCGTCGCGCACCACCACCGCCCCCACGGGCACCTCGCCGGCGTCGGCGGCCAGGCGGGCCTCGGCCAGGGCCTCTCGCATCCAGGCCTCGTCAATGGCAGGGGAAATGGCGGGAGAGACGGGCATCGGGCGAGTGTAGGCGAGTCGTTCGGGTGCCCCAGGCGGTATCGGGCACGTGGCATCATGCCGGGTTGTCCCGAATCCGCCATGCCACCCAGTTCCAGCCGCCGATGGGAGCTTGACGCCCTGCGTGGGCTCATGCTCGTGCTCATGACCCTGACCCACATGCCGACGCAGTTTTCGTCGCCGCTGGGGCAGCCGTTTGGCTATGTGTCGGCGGCCGAGGGTTTTGTGTTCCTGTCGGCCTTCATCGCCGGGCAGGTGTACAGCCGCAAGGCCCTGCGCCAAGGCGTGCCGGCCATGCGGCAAGCCTTCTGGCAGCGCGCCCGCAAGCTCTATTTCTGCCAGTTGGGCTTGCTGCTGCTGGCCTTCACCCTGTTCGCCTGGCTGGGTGTTCGCAACCACCAGGGCGGCATGACGGGGCTGGTGGAGTTTTACCTGCTCAAGCCGGTGACGGCCGTGGTGGGCTCGGTGCTGCTGGTGTACACGCCGCCGCTGCTGGACATCCTGCCCATTTACATCGTGTTCATGGCCGTGAGCCCCTGGGTGCTGGCGCGCGGCTTGCGCCGAGGGTGGGGGCCGGTGTTGGCGTTGAGCGGCCTGATCTGGCTGGCTGAACAATGGGGGGCGGCCCATTGGCTGTACCAGGCGGTGAACCGCTGGGTGCCCATGCCCATCCCCTACCGCGACATGGGGGCCTTTCACGTCCTGGCCTGGCAGTTTCTCTGGGTGCTGGGGCTGGCGCTGGGCGCCCGGCAGGCGCCGCTGCCGCGCATTCCTGCCTGGGTGTGGGTGCCGGCGGCGGTGTTCGCGATGGTGTCCCTGGTGTGGCGCCATCGGGTGGGCCAAGACCCGATGCCGGGCGTGCCGCTCATGACCTGGCTGTTCGACAAATGGGCGCTGGGCCCGCTGCGCATGGTGAACTTCGCCTGCCTGCTGGCGCTGCTGCTGGCGGCGGGGCCTTGGCTGAAAGCCCGGCTGCCCAGGCCGCTGCCCCTGGAGTTGCTGGGGCAGCATTCGCTGTCGGTGTTCTGCCTGCACCTGATCATCGCCATGCTCACCCTGGCCTATTTCGGCTCGACCGAGGTGCTGCGGCCATGGACCACGGACCTGGTGATTCTGCTCGGCGCGTTCGCCGGGCTGTTCGCCACCGCCCTGGTGTCGCAAGCGCGTGACGAGCGACGCTTGCCCTGGCAGCGGCCCTCACCGCCGAAGGTGCGCTGAGATCACCTGCCGCCACAGCCCGTAGCCTTCGCGGGTGAGGTGCAGTTTGTCGCGTTGGTACAGCTCTGGGCGCGGCTGGCCGTCGTTATCGAGCATGGCGGCGTGCAGCTCGATGTAATCCAAATTAGGCTCGTTCAGCACAAAGGTCTGGATCAACAGGTTGGCCTCGCGCATGGCCTCCAACTGCGCCATGCGCGACGGGCTGGGCTTGATCGACACGTAGGCAATGGGCACCTCGGGCAGGTGAATGCGCACCCGCCGCACGAAGGCAACAAAAGCGCCCAGCAAGTCCATGGGGCCGAAGCCTTCCACCAGGTCGTTCTCGCCTGCGTACAGCACGATCTGCCGGGGTCGGTAGGGCAGCACGAGGTCGGGCACGAACTCCACCCATTCCTGCAGGCGAGACCCGCCCACCCCGCGCCGGATCACCGGCCCTTGTTCGGGAAAGGCCTGCTCCAGGCCCTGCCACATGCGAATGGTGGAACTGCCGACGAAGAGGATGCTGCCCGCCGGCGGCAGGCGGCGCTGGTCGTTGGCGGCAATGGCGGCCAGTTCGGCCTTCCAGCGCTCATGTGCCGGGCTGGCCCAGGGCGCCATCTGCGCCATCGCTGGCGAAGCCATGCCCGCCAGGGCGGCGGCGAGCCAGGCGCGGCGGCTCCAACGGCGCATCAATTCGACTCCCCAAGCCCCAGGCGGCGCATCCAGGCGGCCAGCGCGCGCTCGTTCTCGTTGCCGGCTTCGTAAGCGGTCAGCATCGCGGCATGGGATTCCGGCCGGTGCTGGTTGAGCTTGACCTTGCACTGCCAATCCGTGATGTGCAATTCAAACGCGTGAATGCCGTTCACCATCTTGTGCTGGTAGTCCTCTGGCAGGCTTCGCCACTGCGGGTCGTAGGCCGGGTCGTGGTCGTGAATGAGGTGCTTGAGCAGGCGGTCTTTGTCGTCGAACGCGTCAATGAAGCGCGCCTCCACCGTGAGGTGCAGGGCCAGGTAGCTCCAGGTGGGCACGCGCTGCAGATCGGCGTACACGCGGGGCGACATGTAGGCCTGGGGGCCTTGGAACACCACCCGGGCGCGCGGCCGGTCGCGCAGAAAGCGGGCATGGGGGTTGGGCTTGGCCACGTGGCCCAGCAGCACGCCGTGGGGGCCTTCTTCTACCCAGTGCAGTGGCAAAGGGGTGATGAAGGGCAGGCCTTCGTCGTCCACCGAGACCAGTTGGGCCAGGGGGTGTGAGCGCGCGATGTCTCGGGCGACGCTGAGGTCGCGGCAGGCGAACTGGGGCGGCAGGTACATGGTGCGGTGCCGTACGGGGCTGGGCATGTCGAGAGCCGCCAGTGTAGTGCGGGCATTCGCTGCCTGTGCGGGCTGGCGGTACAGTTGCAGCCCTTGGATGTTGGCCTAGCCGGCCCTACCCTTTTTCCCGTTTGCGATGTCCTTCACTTTTCCTGCGATCAAGCCCGGCGCCCGCCTGGCCGACCAAGTGGCCGCCTCCCTGGAGGCCGAAATCCGTGCCGGTCGGCTCACCCAGGGCGAAAAGCTGCCCACCGAGCAAGCGCTGGCGCAGCAGTTCGGGGTAAGCCGCACCGTGGTGCGCGAGGCGGTGTCGCGCTTGAAATCGATGGGCTTGGTGGACGCGCGCCAAGGCAGTGGCATGTACGTGGCGCGGCCCGATTTCGAGCCGCTGCAGTTCGACCCGCTGACCAGCGCCTCCAAAGAGGCGGTGCTGCAAATTGTGGAGGTGCGCCGCGCCCTGGAAGCCGAGGTGGCCGAGCTGGCCGCCACCCGGCGCAGCCAGGCGGATGTGCGCGCCATTCGCGAAGCGCTGCAAGCCATTGACGCCGCCGTGCAGGCGGGTCGTGACGGGGTGGAGGAAGACGTGGCTTTTCACCGCACCATTGCCCAGGCGGCGGGCAACCCGTTTCTGATCCACACGTTGGACTACCTTTCGCAGTTCCTGCGCGGCGCCACCCGCGTGACGCGCGCCAACGAGGCACGCAACGCCCACTTCGCGGCCGATGTGCTGCGCGAGCACCAGGCGCTGGTGGCCGCCATCGAGGCCGGTGACCCGACTGGCGCCCGCGCCGCCGCGGCCCAGCACATGAAGAACGCGGCGCGCCGCATCGACCAGGCCGACCCCACTTTCTGGCAGCAAGACGGTGGGCGCTATGCCCGTGACCTGATCGCCGCCGAGCCCCGCCTGAGCACTCCCGTTTTGCCACCTGCGTGACAGGGTCCAGGGCTTTCCCTGGACGTTGCGTTTGGTGAAAGTTGTATGATTACCCGATCAATTAGCTTGAAAGGCGGGCCGGTGCGTGAGCGATCGGTCCGCCTTTCGTCCACGGAGACCCCAACAAATGACCACCCCCGCCCTTCTCGGCATTGCACTGGCGAGCATCGCCCTGCTGTTGCTGCTGATCATCCGTTTTCAGGTGCATGCCTTCGTGGCCATGATGCTGGTGAGCATCTTGGTGGCCTTTGCCGCTGGCCTGCCCGTGGGCGACATCGTGCCCACCCTCATTCAGGGCATGGGCGGCACGCTGGGTTCGGTGGCCATTCTGGTGGCGCTGGGCGCCATGCTGGGCCGGGTGATTGAAGTCTCGGGCGGCGCGGGCAGCCTGGCCCACCGCTTCACCAGCCTGCTGGGCCCCAAGCGCGTGCCAGCGGCGCTCACCGCCGCGGCGCTGGTGCTGTCGATTCCCGTGTTCTTTGACGTGGGCTTCATCATCCTGGTGCCCATCATTTACGGCTTCTGCAAGGCCGCCAAGGTGGACCCGGTGAAATTCGGTTTGCCGGTGGCCGGCATCATGCTGGCCACCCACGTGGTGGTGCCGCCGCACCCGGGCATCGTGGGCGGCGCGGCCGTGCTGGGCGCCGACGTGGGCTGGATCACGCTGATCGGTCTGGCGGTCTGCCTGCCCCTGGCCGTGCTCTCGCAGTACGTGAGCGCCTGGCTGAACCGCCGCCGCATCGAGATGCTGCCGGCCACGGCCGAGCAGTTCGCCGCCTTTGATGCCGGCAGCAGCGAAAAAGCGCGCCTTCAGGCCCCTGGCGTGGGCGTGGTGCTGACGCTGATCGTCGTGCCGCTGCTGCTCATCATGATCGGCACCACCGGCGCCACCCTGCTGCCCAAGGGCGACCCGGTGCGCGCGGTGCTGGGCTTCATTGGCGCTCCCGTCTTTGCGCTGATGGTGGCCATCGGCCTGGCCTTCTTCCTGATCGCCAAGCGCCAGGGCTGGAGCAACGCCAAGACCAACGAGGTGATGGAGTCGGCCCTGCCGCCGGCTGCCACCGTGATCCTGGTGACCGGCGCGGGCGGCGTGTTTGCCAAGGTGCTCACCGCCACCGGCATTGGCGCGGCCCTGTCCACCACCATCTCGGGCGCGGGCCTGCCGCTGATCCTGGCGGGTTTTGTGATCTCGCTGGCCCTGCGGGCCGCGCAAGGCTCGGCCACCGTGGCCATCCTCACCACCTGCGGTCTGCTGGCCGAGGCCGTGTCCAGTGGCGGCTACAGCACCGTGCAGGTGGCGCTGCTGGCCGTGGCCATTGGCTTTGGCGGCCTGGGCCTGTCGCACGTGAACGACTCGGGCTTCTGGATCGTGACCCGCTACCTGGGCCTGAGCGTGGCCGATGGCCTGCGCAGCTGGACGGTGCTCACCACCGTGCTGGGCGTGGCCGGCTTCCTGCTCACCGCCCTGATCTGGGCCCTCGTCTGAGCGCCCGCATTTCGCTGAAAGGACTCTCCACATGACCACCCCCACCGTCGGCGTGATCGGCTTGGGCGCCATGGGCGCCGGCATCGCCAAAACCCTGCGCCACAACGGCTTTCATGTGCACGTGTGCGACGTGCGCTTTGACGCCGCCCAAGCCTTCGCGGCCGATGGCGGCACCGCCTGGCGCACGCCGGCCGAGGTGGCCGCGCAGGTGCCGGTGCTGGTGTCGGTGGTGGTGAACGCGGCGCAGACCGAGCAGGTGCTGTTCGGTGACGGTGGCGCCGCCGCCGCGCTCAAGCCGGGCAGCGCCTTCATCATGTGCTCCACGGTGGACCCGAACTGGTCCATCGCGCTGGAAGCCCGCCTGCAAGCCCTGGGCCTGCACTACGTGGACGCCCCCATTTCCGGCGGCGCGGCCAAGGCCGCCAGCGGCCAGATGACCATGATGACCTCGGCCACCCCCGAGGCCTACGCCGTGGCCAACCCGGTGCTCGACGCCATGGCCGGCAAGGTTTACCGCCTGGGCGACAAGGCCGGTGCGGGCAGCAAGGTGAAGATCATCAACCAGTTGCTGGCGGGCGTGCACATCGCCGTGGCCGCCGAGGCCATGGCCCTGGGCATTCGCGAGGGCGTGGCGCCAGACGCGCTGTACGAGGTCATCACCCACAGCGCGGGCAATAGCTGGATGTTCGAGAACCGCATGGCCCATGTCATCGCGGGCGACTACACGCCGCTGTCTGCCGTGGACATTTTTGTGAAAGACCTGGGCCTGGTGCTGGACACCGCGCGCGCCAGCAAATTCCCCCTGCCCCTGGCCGCCACCGCGCACCAGATGTTCATGCAGGCCTCCACCGCCGGCTTCGCCCGCGAGGACGACAGCGCCGTCATCAAGATCTTCCCGGGCATCAGCCTGCCGGAGAAACAGGCATGACAACAAGCACGAACCAGCCGCGCGTGAAGCTGGGTTGCATTGCCGATGACTTCACCGGCGCCACCGACCTGGCCAACAACCTGGTGCGCGCCGGCATGCGCGTGGTGCAGACCATCGGCGTGCCCAGCGAGCCCATGCAAGAGCCAGTGGACGCGGTGGTGGTGGCGCTGAAGTCGCGCACCATCGCGCCGGCAGACGCCGTGGCGCAGTCGCTGCAGGCGCTGCGCTGGTTGCAGGCGCAGGGCGTGCAACAGGTGTACTTCAAGGTGTGCTCCACCTTTGACAGCACGCCGCAGGGCAACATCGGCCCCGTCACCGACGCGCTCATGCAAGCCCTTGGCCTGCCCTTCACCGTGGCCACGCCCGCCTTCCCCGACAACAAGCGCACCGTGTTCAAGGGCTACCTGTTCGCGGGCGATGTGCTGTTGAACGAAAGCGGCATGCAAAACCACCCGCTCACGCCCATGACCGACCCCAACCTGGTGCGGGTGATGCAGGCGCAAACGCGCCAGCGCGTGGGCCTGATCGACCACAGCGTGGTGGCCCAGGGGCACGATGCCATCCGCCAGCGCATGGCCGCCCTGCAGGCCGATGGCGTGGGCGTGGCCATCGTGGACGCCATCTCCAACGACGACCTGCTGCGCCTGGGCCCGGCCATTGCCGACCTGCCCCTGGTGGTGGCGGGCTCAGGCGTGGCCATTGGCCTGCCGGCCAACTTCGGCATCGAGCCTTCGTCGCAAGCCGCCGAACTGCCGCCAGTGCGCGGCCTGAAGGCCATCGTGTCGGGCAGTTGCTCAGCGGCCACCAACGCGCAGGTGCTGCACTTCATTCAATCCGGCCGCCCGGCGCTGGCCATTGACCCGCTGCGCATCGCCGCCGGCATGGACGTGTGCGCCGAGGCCCTGGCCTGGGCCGAGCCGCACCTGGCCAGTGGGCCGGTGCTGGTCTATTCCACCGCCGAGCCGCGCGACGTGAAGGCCATCCAGGGCCGCCTGGGCGTGGAAGAGGCAGGCGCCATGGTGGAGCGCACCATCGCCGGCATTGCCCGTGGCCTGGTGGCGCGCGGCGTGCAGCAACTGGTGGTGGCCGGTGGCGAAACCTCGGGCGCCTGCGTGCAGGCCCTGGGCATCGAGCGCATGCGCATCGGCGGCCAGATCGACCCCGGCGTGCCCTGGTGCCATGCCCCGGTGGACCCGGCCCTCAAGGCCGAGGGTGGCGTGCACATCACCCTGAAATCGGGCAACTTCGGCACCACCGACTTCTTCACCAAGGCCTTCCAGACCCTGGCCCCATGAGCACCGCCCTGCCCCATGCCCTGAGCGAAGCCCAGGCCCGCGACGAGATTTGCCGCGTGGGCCGCAGCCTGTTTGAGCGCGGCTACGTGCACGCCACGGCCGGCAACATCAGCGTGCGGCTGGCCGACGGCTTTCTCATCACCCCCACCGACGCCTGCCTGGGCACCCTTCGCCCCGAGGCGCTGGCCCGGCTGGACGCGCAAGGCCAGCAGCTCTCGGGCGAGCGCGCCAGCAAAACCATCGCCCTGCACCGCCGCATTTACGAGGCCACCGAGGCCGCCGGCCGCCCGGCGGCTTGCGTGATCCACACCCACAGCACCGCCCTGGTGGCCTGCTCGCTCAAGGCCTTTGCGGCCGACGCCCTTGCCGGTGGCGCGCTCGACCCGCAGGCCGAGCTGCTGCCCCCCATCACGCCCTACTTCGTCATGAAGGTGGGCCGCGTGCCCCACATCGCCTACCATCGCCCCGGCGACCCGGCCGCGGCCGAGCGCGTGGCCCAGGCCATTGCCACCCACGCGGCGCAAGGCCGCCAACTGCGCGCCGTGATGCTGGCCCGGCTGGGGCCCAATGTGTGGCACGACACCCCCGCCTCGGCCATGGCCGTGCTCGAAGAACTGGAAGAAACCGCGCGCCTGGTGCAAGCCCTGGGCCCCGATGGGGTGCCGCCGCTCACCGAGCCCCAGATCGACGAACTGCGCCAGGCCTTCGGCGCCCATTGGTAAGCCACCCGCCCCTTTTTTCACCGCCCGCACCATGCCACGCTTCGCCGCCAACCTCTCCATGCTCTACAACGAGCTGGACTTTCTTGACCGATTCGCCGCCGCTGCGGCCGATGGCTTCACCGCCGTCGAGTACCTCTTCCCTTACGCCTTCGCGCCCGAGGAACTGGCCGCGCGCCTGCAGGCCAATGGCCTGCAACAGGTGCTGTTCAACGCCCCGCCCGGCGACTGGGACAGCGGCGAGCGCGGCCTGGCCTGCGTCCCTGGCCGCGAGGCCGAGTTCGCCGACGGCATCACCCAGGCCCTGCGCTACGCCCAGGCCCTGAACTGCCCGCGCGTGCACGTGATGGCCGGCAAAGTGCCCGAGGGCATGAGCCCCGATCTGGCCCGCGCCACCTACGTGGCCAACCTCAAGGCCGCCGCGCCGCGCGCCGCCGCCGCGGGCGTGAACCTGCTGATCGAGCCCATCAACCAGCGCGACATGCCTGGCTTCTTCCTGAGCTGGCAAGCCCAGGCGCACGATCTCATCGCCGAGATCGGCGCTGACAACGTGAAGGTGCAGATGGACCTGTACCACGCCCAGATCATGGAAGGCGACCTGGCCATGAAGATTCGCCAGTACCTGCCCACTGGCCGCGTCGGCCACCTTCAGATCGCCGGCGTGCCCGAGCGCCACGAGCCCGACGTGGGCGAAATCCACCACCCCTACCTGTTCGCCTTGCTCGACGAACTCGGCTTCGACGGCTGGATCGGCTGCGAATACCGCCCCCGTCGCGGCGCCGTGCCGCGCGGCACCAGCGACGGCCTGGGCTGGATCCGGCCCTGGCTGCCCGCCAAAGGCTGAGGCTCCACCCGCCAAACAAAAGGCCACCGTGAGGTGGCCTTTTTGCTGGGCGAGAGGGGAGATCATTCCCACTCAATTGTCGCTGGCGGCTTGCTGCTCACGTCATACGTGACGCGGTTGATGCCGCGCACCTCGTTGATGATGCGGCCCGACACCTTCTTGAGCAGGCTGTAGGGCAGCTCGGCCCAGTCGGCGGTCATGAAGTCGCTGGTTTGCACGGCGCGCAGCGCGACCACGTAGTCGTAGGTGCGGCCGTCGCCCATCACGCCCACGCTTTTGACCGGCAGGAACACGGTGAAGGCCTGGCTGGTGAGGTCGTACCAGCTCTTGCCGCTGTTGTGGTCGATGGTGGAGCGCAGCTCTTCGATGAAGATGGCGTCGGCGCGGCGCAGCAGGTCGGCGTATTCCTTTTTCACCTCGCCCAGGATGCGCACCCCCAGGCCGGGGCCGGGGAAGGGGTGGCGATAGACCATGTCGTGCGGCAGGCCCAGGGCCACGCCGAGTTCGCGCACTTCGTCCTTGAACAGGTCGCGCAGGGGCTCCAGCAGCTTCAGGCCGAGCTGCTCGGGCAGACCGCCCACGTTGTGGTGGCTCTTGATGGTGACGGCCTTTTTGCTCTTGGCGCCACCGGACTCGATCACGTCGGGATAGATGGTGCCCTGGGCCAGCCACTTGGCGCCCTTGGCGCCGTCGCCCTTGAGCTTGGCGGCCTCGGCCTTGAACACGTCCACGAACAGGCCGCCGATGATCTTGCGCTTCTTCTCGGGGTCGGTCACGCCGGCCAGTTGGCCCAGGAACAGCTCGCTGGCGTCCACGCGAATCACCTTGGCGTGCAGCTTGCCGGCGAACATGTCCATGACCATGTCGCCTTCGTTCAGGCGCAACAGGCCGTGGTCCACGAACACGCAGGTGAGCTGGTCGCCAATGGCGCGGTGAATGAGCGCGGCGGCCACGGACGAGTCCACACCACCGGAGAGGCCCAGGATCACCTCTTCGTCGCCCACCTGTTCGCGGATCTTCTGCACCGCCTCTTCGATGTGGTCGCGCATGATCCAGTCGGCGTTGGCGCCGCAGATGTCCAGCACAAAGCGCTCCAGCATGGCGCGGCCCTGCACGGTGTGCGTCACCTCGGGGTGGAACTGCACGGCATAGAAGCGGCGGGCCTCGTCGGCCATGCCGGCGATGGGGCAGCTCGGCGTGCTGGCCATGAGCTTGAAGCCCGGCGGCATGTCGGTGACCTTGTCGCCGTGGCTCATCCACACCTTGAGCATGCCGTGGCCCTCGGGCGTGGTGAAGTCGGCAATGTCTTTGAGCAGCGCGGTGTGGCCATGGGCGCGCACCTCGGCGTAGCCGAATTCGCGCGTGTGGCCGGCTTCCACCTTGCCGCCCAGTTGCTGGGCCATGGTCTGCATGCCGTAGCAGATGCCCAGCACGGGAATGCCCATCTCGAACACCACGGCAGGCGCCTTGTCGTCCACCTCATAGACGCTGGCGTGGCTGCCCGAGAGGATGACGCCCTTGAGGCGGCCATCGGCGGCGAAGGCACGCACTTGCTCGTCCGTCATGTCGCAGGGGTGCACCTCGCAGTACACATGGGCCTCGCGCACGCGGCGGGCGATGAGCTGGGTGACTTGGGAGCCGAAGTCGAGGATGAGGATCTTGTCGTGTTGCATGGGGGCCTCAAGGGGTTTCAGAAAGGGTCGCAAGTGATGCCGCAGGCGCGCGCGGCCTGCAGCAGGGCGTTGTCTCGTGACACGAGGGTGCCGTTGAGCCGCACCACCAGTTCCAGGTAGGCGGCGTCGAAATAACTGAGCTGGTGGGCATCGGCCAGGCGCAGCACCTGGCTGCGCCGGTGAAGGCTGGGCGCGGCGTCAATGTCCACCTGGGCTTGCGCCACCAGTTCCAGCCCGCGTTCGTAATGGGCGCGGGGCAGGCGGTGGCGGCGGCAGGCCAGCAGCAACTCGTCGCCCACCTGCCAAGGCCACAGATTGGGCGCGTGGTACAGGCCGCTGTCGGCGCGGGCCTGGGCGTAGTGGCGGTCAGCCACCGGGTGCTGCTGTTCGGGAATGAGCCAGGCGGCGGCCACGCTGGCGTCGATCACCAGGGGCTTCATGCCTGCCCTTTCGGCGCAGGCCAGGCCGCGCGAAAGGCGTGCAAGTCGTCCAGCGCCTGCTGGGCCACCCGGTCGCGCTCGGTGGCGGCCAGGTCTTGCACCTCGGCCACCAGCCGCACCACCGGCTTGCCGTGGCGGGTCAGCACCACCTGCTCGCCCTGCTCGGCCGCGCGAATCAGCTCGGACAGCTGGCCTTTGGCCTGGTGGATGGGAACAGAGAGCATGGGGCGGTGGCGGGAAAACCCGGCATTGTGCCAGAGCACGGGAATATGGACCAGAGATTTATGGACCAACTTTTGCCTTCAGGGCGAATCGCCGACCGGCGGCACGGCCCGTGCTTGAGCGGGTGGTCTGTCTTGCGATTGCCCCTGCCCATGCTGCACCCTCCCCGCGCTTACCAATACCTCGACGCCGTGGCCCGCGCCGGCTCTATCCGCCAGGCCGCCGAGAAGCTGCACGTCGCTTCCACCGCCCTGAACCGCATGATTCTGGAACTGGAGGAACAGGCTGGCACGCCGCTGTTCGAGCGCCTGCCGCGCGGCGTGCGCCTCACCGCCGCGGGCGAGGTGCTGGTGCACACGGTGCGGCGATCCTTGGCCGACCTGCGCTCGGCGCAATCGCAGATCGAGCAATTGCGCGGGCTGGTGCGCGGCACCGTGCGCCTGGGCTGCGCCGAATCGGTGGCCACCGATCTGGCGCCCAGCGCGGTGGTGCAGTACCAGGCGCAGCACCCAGGCGTGCAGTTCCAGGTGGTCTCAGGCGTGACCAACCAGTTGCTGGGCCTGCTGGCGCAAGACGAAATTGAGCTGGTGCTGGTGCACGACCCGGCCCCCAGCGACGACCTGCGCGTCATCACTCGCCTGCCCCAGCCCTTGTGCGCCATGGTGCGCCCCGACCACCCCCTGGCCGGGCGCACGCGCCTGCGCCTGGCCGATTGCCAGAAGTACCCGGTGGCCCTGGGCGACCAGTCGTTTGGCAGCCGGCGCCTGCTCGACGCGGTGATGGCGCGCTCGCGCATGGCGCTGCGCCCGCTGATCGAGGCCAGCACGGTGCAACTGCTCAAGGAGTTCACGCGCCAGACCGGGGCCATCAGCTTTCAGTTCCAGATCGGCACCTTGCAGGAAGCGCGGCGCGGCGAACTCGTGTCCATTCCCCTGAGCGACCCGGCCCTGGGCCGCAGCGAACTGGTGCTGGCGGTGCGCGAAGGGCGGCGCCTGCCCATTGCCACCATGAGCTTCATTGAGCTGCTGGTGTCGCGCCTGGCCGAGCTGACGCCCTGAGCGCACACATTTTTCGCTCACCCCGAGCGAAACATTGAGCTTCTAAGCAGCGCTGTGCGTCCAGATACTGGGCCACATGAACCGCGACAACGCCCCCCAACTTCAGGTCTTTCGCCTGGGCATGGCCCACCCGGGAGACCTCAGCGAACTGGCCGCCCTGCTGGACGACGGCACCCTGCGCGCCGACCAGGTGCAGGCCGTGATCGGCAAGACCGAAGGCAATGGCGGCGTGAACGACTTCACCCGCGGTTACTTCACCCAGTCTCTCATGCACCTGCTGGGTCAGCGCCTGGGCCGCGACCCCTTGTTGCTGCAGCACGAATTGCCTTGCATCCTCTCCGGCGGCACCGAGGGCGTGCTCTCGCCCCACTACACCGTGTTCGCCCGCACCGACGCCGCGCCCGGCGCCCCTGCCGGCCCGGCCCTGGCCATGGGGCGGGCCTTCAGCCCGCCCATGGCGGCCACGGTGGTGGGCCGCTGGGCCCAGGTGCGGGCCGTGGCCAAAGCCGTGCGCGCGGCCATGGCCGATGCCCTCATCGACGACCCGGCGGACGTGCGCTTCGTGCAGGTCAAAGGCCCTTGCGTCACCGCCGCCCGAGCCGCCGCCGCGCTGGCCGCCGGCCAGAGCGTGGCCAGCGCCGACCCCAACCGCTCCATGGCCCTCTCGCGCGCCGCCGGCGCCTTCGGCGTGGCCCTGGCGCTGGGTGAGATCGACGACAACCCCGCGCTGGAGGGCGCCCTGCTCTCGCGCTTTGACCTCTGGTGTGGCCGCGCCAGCGTGTCCAGCGGCGTGGAAGTGCAGGCCAACGAGGTGGTGCTGCTGGGCCACAGCCGCCACTGGCGCGGGCCGCTGCGCATGGCCTGTGAGCCCATGGCCGATGCGCTTGACCTGCCCGCCGTCACCCGCGCCCTGGCCCAGCTCGGGCTGCCGGCCAACCCGCAACTCAGCCCCGCCGACCGCCGCCGCGTGGCCGCCGCGCTGGTGAAGTGCGAGCCCGACCGGCGAGGCCGTGTGCGCGGTGCGCGCCACACCATGCTGGACGACACCGACATCAACGCCCAGCGCCACGTGCGCGGCGCCGTGGGTGGGCTGGTGGCCGGCGCGCTGGGCGACGGCCGCGTGTTTGTGTCGGGTGGCGCCGAGCACCAGGGCCCCGACGGCGGCGGCCTGATCGCCGTGATCGCGGAGACCGCATGAGCACCGCCACCCTGCACGACTGGCCGGTGTGGCAGTTGGGCGCGCACGACCTGCACCAGGCCTACCAGGAAGGCCGCACCAACCCGGTGCGTGCACTGCAGGCGCACCTGGATCGCCTTGAAACGGTGCAGCCCATCGTGAACGCCATGGCCTGGGTGGACGAGGCCGGTGCCCGCGCCGCGGCGAAGGCCAGCGCCGAGCGCTGGCGCCGGGGCCAGCCGCTGTCCGCCCTGGACGGCGTGCCCATCACCGTGAAAGACAACATCCCCTTGGCCGGCATGCCCTGCCGCTGGGGCAGCCGCGTGTACGCCGACCACTGGCCCCTGCGCGACGAAAGCCCGGTGGCGCGGTTGCGCGAGGCCGGCGCGGTGATTCTGGGCAAGACCACCGTGCCCGAATTCACCCTGTTGGGCCACACCGACAGCCCGCTCACCGGCCTCACCCGCAACCCCTGGAACCCGTCGCTCACGCCCGGCGGCTCCAGCGGTGGGGCGGTAGCCGCGCTGGCGGCGGGCGTGGGCGCGCTGGCCATTGGCACCGACGGCGGCGGCTCGATTCGCCGCCCCGCCGGCTTCACCGGGCTCTATGGCCTCAAGCCCGGCTGGGGCACGGTGCCCCGGCGCGATGGCTTGCCCGACACCTTGCCCGAGATGGAAGTGGTGGGCCCCATGGGGCGCCGCGTGCTGGACCTGGTGCACGCCCTGGAAACCATGGCGGGCGAGCGCCCCGGCGCCTGGCGCGGCCCGCGCCACGCCCTGGCAGCGCCCCAACGCATTGCGTACTGGCGGCACATCGCCGGCCGGCCGGTCGACCCGCGGCTGCTGGCCGTCTGCGACGCCGCCGCCCAGCAACTGCGCGAACTGGGCCACACCGTGGTGGAGGCCGATGCACCGCCCGAAGTGGACGCGTTCAACCAGTCGGCCTGGCCCGTCATCAGCGCCACCGGGCTGGCCCACGCCCTGAGCGACCGCCCCGACGCCTCGGCCCAGATGGGCCCGGCCATGGCCGCCCTGCTGGCGCGCGGCCAGGCCCTGCGCGCCACCGACCTGGCCAAGGCCCAGGCCCAGGTGCGCCAGCTCAAGGTCGCCACACAAGGCCTGTGGGCCACGCACGACCTGCTGCTCACCCCCACCTCGGCCGCCCTGCCCTGGCCAGCGGCCGACACCCACCCTGCCGAGATTGACGGCCAGCCGGTGGACGGCCGCGGCCACGCCGTGTTCACCGCCTTCGCCAACGCCACCGGCCTGCCCGCCCTGGCCCTGCCGGCCGGCCGCACCCATGGCCTGCCCGTGGGCATGCAACTGGTGGGTCGCCCCGGGGCCGAGGCCTTGCTGCTGGCATTGGGCTTGCAATGGGAAAGCACCTGCGGCCCCTGCCCTGCCTGGCCTTTGTGGCCCTGACCGATTTTTCTGGAGAACCGCCGCATGTCTGAACCCATCCGCCACATCGCCATCCTGGGCGCTGGTGTCGCCGGTGCCATCCTGGCCCGTCGCCTGTCTGCCCTGCCTGGCCTGAAGGTCACCTGCCTGGAGCGCGTGGCCCCCGACGACCACAGCGAGGCCGGCACCGGCCTGAACGTGGGCCCCAACGCCATCAAGGCCCTGCGCGCCTGCGACCCGCCCCTGGCTGACGCGGTGGTGGCCCAGAGCCTGCCCTGGGCCAACTGGCGCGTCTCGCTGGCCGACGGCTCGCTGCTGTTTGACCTGCCCCTGGCGCGCGTGGCCGACAACGCCGGCATCCGCATTCGCTGGTCAGAGCTGTACCGCATCCTGCGCGAAGGCGCCGGCCCGGCCATTCACTATGGCTGCGAGATCACCCACATCGGCCCCAGCCAGCGCGACGACACCCGCACCCGCGTGGCCTGGACGCAAAACGGCGTGGCCCACGAACTGGACGGCATTGACCTGCTGATCGGCACCGACGGCCGCTACTCCACCACCCGCGCCGCCTTCTCGGGCCTGCCCACCCCGCGCCACGTGGGCGTGGCCATCCTGCGCGTGCTGGTGGAAGACCGCAGCGGCGGCCTGGTGGACGACTACGAGCAGTGGTTCAACCGCCACCACCGCCTGCTGGCCTTCCGCGTGCCGCCGAACCACATCTACATCGCCGGCACCTTCCCGGTGGCCGCGGGCGCGCCCATTCCCGCCGCTTGGAAAACCCCCGAGGCCATGCGCCACGCCTTCCTGCCCGAAGGCCGACCCGCCTCGCCCGCCGTGCAATGGCTGGTTGACGCCATGTGCGAACAGGTGGCCGACGCGCACTGGGCCCGCATGCAAGAGTCCGACGTGCTCTTTGCCGAGCCGGTGCGCCAAGTGCTCTACCTGGGCGACAGCGCGCACGGCATGGCGCCCACGCTGGGCCAGGGCGCCACGCAGGCCATGGAAGACGCCAGTTGCGCCGCCCGCCTGATCGAGCAGGCCGTGGCCGCAGGCAACCTGAACGTGCGCCATTGGATGGACGCCATCGACGCCGCGCGGCATGAGCGCATCCGCTTCGCCATGGAACTCTCGGTGCGCGCCACCGACACCATGCTGCAAGGCGCCGACCCGGTGGCCGGGGCGCGCTGGAAAACCGAGCCGCCCTTCCTGGACGACCTCTCGCGCCTGTTCCGCGACATCGCCATGGGGCAAGGCGCGTGATGAACACCCCTGTCGCCCCAGCCGGCCCCGCGCACGACGGCGCGCTGACCCTGGGCCTGTTCCACCTGGCCATCAAGACCGATGACCTGGCCCTCACCCGCGCCTTCTGGTGCGGCGTGATCGGCCTGCGCGAGGTGGCCCGACCCGACTTCGGCTACCCCGGCGCCTGGCTGGCCTGCCCCCAGCCTGGCGGGCAAGCCATCGTGCACATCTACGCCGGTGGCCCGGCCCTCGGCGGCGCCGACCGCGTGGCCAGCGGCACCGCGGCCATTGACCACGTCTCGCTGGCCTGCGCGGGCTACCACGCCTACCGCGCCCGCTTCCAGGCCGCCGGCCTGGATTGGCGCGAGTTCCTGGTGCCCGGCACCAGCCTGTGGCAGCTCTTTGTGTACGACCCCAGCGGCGTGCAACTGGAACTCACCTTCGAGGGCGGCGCCGAAGCCGGCGCCCCGCCCGACAGGCGCGACGGCCGCGTTTACCGCGCCGGCCAGTCGTTCTTCACCGCGTCGGCTTACCCCCGGCAGACCCTTTTGTCACTTCACGGAGAAACCCACCATGCAACGCGCTGACTTCCTCGCCCTCGCCACCAAAGGCCTTGCCGCCCTGGCCCTGTCCACCGCGCTGCTGCCCGCCGCCCATGCCGCCGACAAGGTGCGCATCGGCGTGTTCCCCTCCAGCGCCGCGCTGCCTTTCTACATTGCCCAGAACCGGGGTTACTTCAAAGAACTGGGCCTGGAGGTGGAGGAAGTGCCCATGACCAGCCACCCCCTCACGGTGCAGGCCATCGTGGCCGGCAACATCGACGGCGCGGTGAACCTGGTGACGCTGGAAGGCGCCAACATGGAAGCGCGCCGCCCCAAGACGCTGAAGTACCTCTCGCTCAACGGCCAGAACGCCGAGCACATGATCGAGCAGTTCGTGGTGAAGGCCGGCCACAAGGCGCAGTCGCTCAAAGACTTCAAGGGCGGCATCAAGCTGTTCTCGGCCCCCGGCCCGGCCAACATCGGCGCCGCCCGCGCCGTGCTCAAGAAGGTAGGGCTGACCGAAGGCACCGACTTCACCATCCAGGAACAGCCCGTGAACATGCACGCCAGCGTGCTGCAGGCCGGCACTTTCGACGGCGGCTACACCCTTGAGCCCGCCGCCACCATCCTGGTGGGCCAAAAAATTGGCAAGCGCGTGGAGGCCGGCGTGATCGCCACCCACCTGCTGGGCAACAAGAAAGCCAGCGCGTTCGCCGCTGGCGCGGTGCTGGCCGACAAGTTCTCGACCGAGCGCCCCGACGTGGCCAAGCGCTTCGCCGAGGCCTGGGCGCGCGGCGTGAAAGAGGCCCAGCGCGACAGCAGCACGCGCGGCTACCTGATCGCCGGCATGAAGGTGCCGCCAGAACTGGCCGCCGTGGTGCCGCTGCCGCGCATCGTGATGGCCAAAGACCTCAGCGCCGCCGACGTGACCGACTTCCAGAAATTCCTGGACCTGGGCGTGGAACTGGGCGTGGTGAAAGAAAAGCTCGACGGCCGCGCCCTGGTGCGCGCGTTCTGACGGCCGGCACGATGAAGGAGCCCGACATGCGAGTCTTTGCCCACAGCCAGCCACCGGCGGCGCCCGCCGCTGCGCAGGCGGCTGCCACCCCAGGCGTTGCCCCCCACCGCTGGTACCCGCCCGGCACCCACATCACCGTGCGCGGCCTGGTCAAGCGCTTTGATGGCGTCACCGTCTACGACCACTTCGACCTCGACATCCCCAAGGGCAAGATCACCTCGGTCTTCGGCCCCAACGGCTGCGGCAAGAGCACGCTGATCAACATGATCTCGGGCATCCTGCCCTACGACAGCGGGCAGATTCTGTTCGAGGGCAAAGAGGCGCGCGAGACCCGCATCGGCTACGTCTTCCAGAACTACCGCGAAGCCGTGTTCCCCTGGATGAAGGCCATCGACAACATCCGCTACCCGCTGCAGTTTCTCGACCTCACCAAGGCCGAGCGGCAAGAGCGGCTGGACCGCATCGTCAGCGCCTTCGACGTGCCCTTCGACCTGAACCGTTACCCCTACCAGATGTCGGGAGGCCAGCAACAACTCGTGTCCATCATGCGGGCGCTGGTGGTCGAGCCCGAGGTGCTGTTCCTGGACGAGCCCTTTTCTGCGCTCGACTACGAGATGGTCATGTTCCTGCGCGGCATCTTGCAAAAGGTGCTGAAGGAACGCGAGGTCACCACCCTGCTCGTCTCGCACGACCTCGACGAGGCCGTGCTGCTGGCCGACGAGGTGCTGCTGCTCACCAAGCGCCCCACCCAGGTGGCCGAGCGCCTGGTGTTCGACGCGCCGCGCCCGCGCAGCGCCGACACCACCGTCACCCCGGCCTTCGTGCAAACCAAGACCCGGGCCCTGGAGATTTTTCAACGGGAGGTTCGCGCATGAACACCACGCTGTGGCTTCGCCGCCTGCGCCCCCTGCTGGGCGCCTTCATCCTCATCGCGGGCTGGGCCATCCTGCACGCCATCGGCGCGGTCGACCCGGTGCTGCTGCCCTCTCCCAGCGAGGCGGCCCGCGCCTTCTGGCACGGCATGAACGAAGGCACCCTGGGCGCCGACTTCTACAAGACCATCGTGCGCACGCTCAGCTCCTTCGCCATTGCCCTGGTGGTGGCGGTGCCGCTGGGCATCGTGCTGGGCGCCTCACAGCGCCTGTATGAGTCCATCGAGTTCGCCATCGACTTCTTCCGCTCCACCCCGGCCTCGGCCCTGTTCCCGCTGTTCCTGGTGATCTTTGGCGCCGGCGAGCAGACCAAGATCGCCGTGGCCGCCTTCGGCGCGGCCCTGGTGATTCTGTTCAACGTGGCCTACGGCGTGATGGGTGCGCGCAAGCAGCGCCAGCTCGCCGCCCGCGTGATGCGCGCGCCGCGCTGGCGCGTGCTGACCGACGTGACCCTGCTGGAGTCCATGCCCCAGGTCTTCGTGGGCATGCGCTCGGGCGTGTCGCTGGCGCTGGTCATCGTGATCGTGGCCGAAATGTTCATCGGCTCCACCGATGGCCTGGGCCAGCGCGTGATGAACGCCCAGATGGTGTTCGACATGCCCGAGATGTACGCGGCCATCTTCGCGGCCGGTGCACTGGGCTATGTGATGAACCTGGTTTTCATCGTGGCCGAGCGCCGCTTCGTGCACTGGGGCGGCAAATGAACCAAGCCATGCCAACCACCGACATCAACCGCCCCGAGGTGCTGGCCGAGGTGAACGCCGTGTTCGACGCCTACGAGCAAGCCCTGGTCAGCAACGACATCGAGCTGCTGGACACCCTGTTCTGGCACTCGCCGCTCACCTTGCGCTACGGCGCAGGCGAAAACCTGTACGGCTTCGAGGCCATCCAGGCCTTCCGCCAGGGCCGCCCCACCGGCAACCTGGCGCGCACCGTCACGGCCCGGCAAGTCACCACCTTTGGCGACCACACCGCCGTGGCCAACATCGAGTTCGTGCGCGCCGGCAGCGAGCGCATCGGCCGCCAAAGCCAGACCTGGGTGCGCATGCCCGAGGGCTGGCGCGTGGTGGCCGCCCACGTCAGCCTGATGCTCTGAGCCCGCGAGCGCCCAAAAAAAACGCCCCGGAAGGGGCGTTTCTCTTGAGGGATTGGATCACGGCATCAGTCGGCGCGGTAGTTCGGCGCTTCCTTGGTGATCTGCACGTCGTGCACGTGGCTCTCGCGAATGCCGGCCGAGGTGATCTCCACGAACTCGGCCTTCTCGCGCATCTCTTCCACCGTGGCGCAACCGCAGTAGCCCATGGCCGCGCGCAGACCGCCCGCCATCTGGAAAATGATCGACACCACCGAGCCCTTGTAGGGCACGCGGCCTTCAATGCCTTCGGGCACCAGCTTGTCGGCGTTGGGGTTGCCGGTGCTGCTTTCCTGGAAGTAGCGGTCGGCGCTGCCCTGCTGCATGGCGCCAATCGAGCCCATGCCGCGGTAGCTCTTGTAGCTGCGGCCCTGGAACAGCACGATCTCGCCCGGCGCCTCTTCGGTGCCGGCGAACATGCCGCCCATCATCACGGTGCTGGCGCCTGCCGCAATGGCCTTGGCGATGTCACCGCTGTAGCGAATGCCACCGTCGCCAATCAGCGGCACGCCCGTGCCCTTGAGGGCCGTGGCCACGCTGTCAATGGCCATGATCTGGGGCACACCCACGCCCGCCACGATGCGGGTGGTGCAGATGGAGCCGGGGCCAATGCCCACCTTCACGCCATCGGCACCGGCTTCTACTAGGGCCAGGGCGGCCGCGCCGGTGGCGATGTTGCCGCCGATCACGTCCACCTGCGGGTAGTTCTGCTTCACCCAGCGCACACGGTCGATCACCCCCTTGCTGTGGCCGTGCGCCGTGTCCACCACGATGGCGTCCACGCCCGCCTTCACCAGGGCTTCCACGCGCTCTTCGGTGCCAGCGCCCACGCCCACCGCCGCGCCCACGCGCAGGCGGCCGGCGGCGTCGCGCGCGGCATTGGGGAAATTGAGTTGCTTGGTGATGTCCTTCACCGTGATGAGACCCTTGAGCTCAAAGGCCTCGTTCACCACCAGCAGGCGCTCGAGCTTGTGCTTGTTCAGCAGCGCCTTCGCCTCGGCCGGCGTGGTGCCGTCTGGCACCGTGACCAGGCGCTCGCGCGGGGTCATGATCTCGCTCACCGGCAGTTCGTAGCGGGTCTCAAAGCGCAGGTCACGGCCCGTGACGATGCCGACCACCCGGCCAGCGTCCACCACCGGGAAGCCCGAGACGCCCAGCTCTTCGGAAAGCTGAATCACCTGGCGCACCGTGGTTTGCGGGGAGATGACCACTGGGTCGCGCAGCAAGCCCGACTCATAGCGCTTGACCTTGGCCACGTGAGCGGCCTGCTCCTGCGCGGTGAGGTTCTTATGAACGATGCCGATGCCGCCTTCTTGCGCGATCGCGATGGCCAGACGGGCCTCGGTCACGGTGTCCATGGCCGCGGAGACCAGGGGCAGATTCAGGCGGATGTTTCGGGTGAACTGGGTGGCGAGCGAAGTGTCCTTGGGCAGGACCTGGGAGTACGCTGGCACCAGCAAGACGTCGTCGAAGGTGAGCGCTTTGCCGAGGAGGCGCATGGGTCAATCTCCAAAAACACGATTGTACCTGCGGCCCCAAGCCCAGCCGGCTGGCCGCTCCGCTCAACCGGTCAGGCGGCACAAGGCATTGCGGCCCAAAAGCTCGGCGATACACTGCCCCGCATGAATTTCCAGCGACGCCCCTTCTCCCCTGCCCGCAGCACCCTGGCTCTGCTGGCCTTGTTCGCGAGCCTGAGCGCACAGGCCGAATGGCAATGGGTGGACAGCACCGGGCGCAAGGTGTTCAGCGACACGGCACCACCCGCCAGCGTGCCCGAGAAAAGCATCCTCAAGCGGCCTGGTGCCGCACCCGCCGCGGCTGCCGAAGCATCGAAGCAAGAGCCGGCCAAAGCCGAACCGGCCAAGGCAGACGCCCCGAAGCCCAGCGGCGTGGATGCCCAGTTGGAAGCGCGCAAGAAAGAGGCCGAAAACGCCGAGGCCGCCAAGAAAAAGGCCGAGGCCGAGCGCATCGCCAAGGCCCGCGCCGACAGCTGTTCTCGCGCCCAGCAGAACCGCGCAGCCCTGCAATCGGGCCAGCGCATCGCCACCGTCAACGCCCAGGGCGAGCGCGAATTCATGAGCGACGATCGCCGCGCCAGCGAATTGCGCCGTCTGGAAGGTATTGTGCGCACCGACTGCGCACCGGGCGCGCAGTAAGTCGCCCTGCCCGCCGGCGCCTCAGTAGCCGGCTTTGGAGCCGGGCCTGCGCTTGGCAAACAGCCCCGCGCCGCGGGCGCCCTGCCCTTGGAAACGCTCGCGTCGCGCCACCTTCGGGTCAACGCGCAAGGCGCGCACCGCCTCAACCCGGTCGCCGTCGCGCAAGACTTGTTCGGTGGTGCAGCGCCGACCCCACACGCCCAGCGACATCGCCGGCCCGAGCAAGTCCGGGAACCGTTGTGCCCAGCCAGACGCGCTCAGGGCATGCGCCACGGTGGCGCCATCCGCCAGCTCCACCTGCGCCTCATGCACCGTGCGGGGCGCCTGGGCGTACAGCAGGCTCACGCGCATGGTGCTCATGTGCCGTACACCTGATCGGCGCGCTTCACAAACGCGTCCACCAGGCTGCCGGCGATGCGCTCGAACACAGGCCCCACCACCGCGGCCAGCGCATTGCTGGAGAAGCCGTAACGCAGCGTGAACTCGACCTTGCAGGCCTGCTGATCGCCATTGCCCAGCGGGGTGAAGGTCCAGTGGCCGTCAAGCTGGGAAAACGGGCCGTCCACCAGGGCCATGTGCACCTCGCGGTCATTGACGTGGGTGTTGCGGGTGGTGAAGGCCTGGCGCAGGCCGCCGATGGACATGCCCACCCGAGCGAGCATGCCGTCGTCCGTCTGCTCCAACACCTCGCCCCGGTCACACCAGGGCAGGAATTCGGGATAGCGGGCAACATCGGTGACCAGCGCAAACATCTCGGGCGCGCTGTGCCACAGCAAAACAGACTTGTGAATGGTTTTCATACAATCAGCGCCCGGCCGACGCCTGTCGGCCCTCGCCGGGCGACGAGCAACCCGCGATTTTAGGCGGGCTTGCACCTTGCCCCGCCGCCCCCAATTGAAAGCCCATGGCCAGCAACCCCAAAGGCGCTCCGCGCAAGACCACCGACAGCCGCATCGCCGACAACAAGAAGGCGCTGTTCAACTACCACATCGAAGAGCGATTCGAGGCGGGCATGGTGCTGCAAGGCTGGGAAGTCAAGGCCCTGCGCGAAGGCAAGGTCCAGCTCACCGACGGCTACGTAGTCATCCGCGAGGGTGAGCTTTACTTGATCGGTTGCCAGATCAACCCACTGCGCACCGCCAGCACCCATGTCACGGCCGAAGCCGCCCGCACCAAGAAGCTGCTGCTGCACAAAGACCAGATCCGCCGCCTCATCGGCAAGGTCGAACAAAAAGGCCATACCCTGGTGCCGCTGAACCTGCACTGGAAAAACGGCAAGGTGAAGTGCGAAATTGCGCTGGCCAAGGGCAAGGCCGAGCACGACAAGCGCGACACCATCAAAGACCGCGAAGGCAAGCGCGAAGTGGAGCGCGCCATGAAGACCCGCAACCGCTGACTTTTTCGTGGGCGATGGAATAAACCGCCCCACCATGGCGTTAATGCCGGTGCAGAACCCCTCTGCGCCCTCTTCCCTTCTGGAGAACACGCCATGAAATTGCTGATGCCCCTGGTTCTTTCCGCCGCCTTGCTGGGCGGCTGCGCGTCGATGTATGCCTCCGCCTCTCCGGCCAAGACCGCCGATGGCGTGCTGGTGGGGCCCAATAAGATGACGCTCTACACCTTTGACCGCGACGTGGCCGGCAGTGGCAAGTCGGTCTGCAACGGCCCCTGCGCCACCAACTGGCCGCCCTTCATGGCGGGTGCGAGCGACAAGGCCTCGGGCGACTACAGCATCATCACCCGTGACGACGGTGGCAAGCAGTGGGCCTTCAAAGGCAAGCCGCTCTACTACTGGGCCAAGGACAGCAAGCCGGGCGACAAGACCGGTGATGGCTTCAACAACGTCTGGCGCGTGGTCAAGCCCTGATTGAGGTTCATGAGCCCCACCGAACTCACGGCCCACATCCCCAGCCTGCGCCGCTACGCGCGGGCCTTGACGGGGGATGCATGGGCGGCCGATGACTTGGTGCAGGACACGCTGGAGCGGGCCTGCAGCAAGTGGCGGCTGTGGACGGTGGGCACCAACCTGCGCGCCTGGCTCTTCACGCTGATGCACCACCTGCACGCCAGCCAGGCGCGACAAGACTCGCGGCGCTCGGCCATGCTGCCCTTGGTGAACGTGGACGATGTCGAGGCCGAGCTGGTGGCGCCAGTCGCCGCCGATGGCCTGGCCCTTGACCTGCAGCGCTGCCTGCTGCAACTGCCCGAAGAGCAGCGGGCCGTGCTGCTTCTGGTGAGCCTGGAAGACATGAGCTACGCGCAAGTGGCCCGCATCACGGGTGCGCCGATCGGCACGGTGATGTCGCGCCTGTCGCGCGCTCGCAGCCGTTTGCTTGCTCTCCTGAACGCCCCTGCCAGCGCCGAGCACGTGGACGCCGGTGCTGGTGCACCCCGACTGAAGCGGCTCAAGTGAGCCCCATGCCGCCATGAAGCCCTCCCTCCACACCCCATTGAGCGACGCCGAAATCGACGCCAGGATCGACGGCCAGGTGCCGCCCACCGATCAAGCCGCGTTGCAGGAACGCCTGAACCACGACGCACAGGCCCGCGAACGCATTGCGCAAGGACTGGCCTTGCGGGATCGCCTGCGCGCCCTGCACCGGGACGCGCTGGGCGAACCCGTGCCCACCGCGTTGCTGGCGGCGGCACAAGGCGCACAGGCGGCAAGTGCCCGGGCGCTGCGCTGGCAACGCTGGGGCGGCATGGCCGCAGGAGTGGTGGTGGCCTTCGGGGCAGGATGGATGGGGCGATCGCATTGGCCCTTGCCCACTGAGCAGCAGGCGGCGACCACCGCCAACGGCCTGCCTGGCTTTGCCCGCGATGCCGTGCTGGCCCACGTGGTCTACTCCCCGGAAAAGCGGCACCCGGTGGAGGTGGGGGCCAGCGAACAGGAGCACTTGGTGCAGTGGCTGTCGCGCCGCACGGGCAAGGCCTTGAAGGTGCCCGACCTTGCCCGCCAGGGCTACCAGCTGGTGGGCGGGCGCCTGCTGCCGGGGGCCGCGGGGGCCAGGGCCTTGTTCATGTTCCAGAACGCCGACGGTGTGCGATTGACGCTGTACCTGGGGGCGCTGGCAGGCCCAGGCGCAGCACCGGCCGGTGACGACCAGCCTTCGCGCGAGGACACCGCCTTTCGCTTCACCCAGGACGGCCAGGTGCCCGCGTTTTACTGGGTCGACCAAGGCTTTGGTTATGCACTCAGCGGCCCCTTGGGCCAGCGCGAGCTGATGGCGCTGGCCACCACCGTGTACCAGCAGCTCTGAGCCGCTGGGTCGGCGCTCAGTTCAGGTGGGCCAGAGGATGGCCCGAGACCGGCCAGGGGTTCTCGAAGAAGGCCTCGACCTCGGCGTCTTGCACGTCTTCGATGCGCGCCGGGTTCCACTTGGGCTGCTTGTCCTTGTCCACGGCCAGGGCGCGAATGCCCTCCACCGTCTCACTGGCGGTGCCAGGGCGCAGGTGGAAGCAGCGGCGCACCAGGCCACGCTCCATGCGCAGGTCTTGGGCCAGGGTCATGGGGCGGGCACGGCGGATTTGCTCCAGAACCACGTGCAGCATCAGCGGCGAGCGTTGGCGCAGCACTTTCGCGGTCTGGCGCGCCCAGTCGCTGTCGCTGCCCTCCAGCGCCGCGATGATGGCCTTGATGCTGTCCAGGCCGAAGACGCGGTCCACCTCGTCGCGCGGCCAGGGCGCCGGGGCCGGCGTGTCGTCGAGTTGCTCGCGCACCCAGCGCTGCACGTCCTCGCCGCTGAGGAAGGCGGCCTCATCGGCCAGGCCGCTCCAGATGGCGGGCAGTCGGTCTGACGCCACCAGGCCATCGGCCAAGCCAGCGGTGATGGCCTGGGCGCCATGCAACACCTGGCCGGTGAGGCCCAGGTACTCCCCCAGGCGACCGGCGCAACGGCTCAGGAAATAGCCGCCGCCCACGTCAGGGAACAGGCCGATGTTGGTCTCGGGCATGGCCAGTTGGCTGCGCTCAGTCACCACGCGCAGGCTCGCGCCCTTGCTGATGCCCATGCCACCGCCCATGCAGATGCCGTCCATGAAGGCCATGTAGGGCTTGGGGTAGGTGAAGATCAGGTGGTTGAGCGCGTACTCTTCGGTGAAGAAGTCTTCCAGCTCGGGGTTGCCGGCCAGCGCGGCCTGGTGAAAGAAGCGGATGTCGCCGCCTGCGCAGAAGGCCCCGAACGGCCCTTCTTTGTTGACGCCACGGATCACCACCGCCAGCACCTGCGGGTCTTCTCGCCAGGCCAGCAGTGCCGCCGTGATGCCGCGGATCATGCCCAGCGACAGCGCGTTGATGGCCTTGGGGCGGTTGAGGGTGAGGCAGCCCACGCGGCCGCGCACTTCTGCGATCAGGTGTTGTTCGTTGTCCGACATGTTGTCTCCAGTCGTGAGACCGGCGCGATCAGGCGCGGTCAATGGTTTGAATGCGTGGCGTGCCGGCACGCGACTGCCAGCCCAGCAGCTCGTTCACCACCAGTGCGCCGATCACCACGCTGCCCCCGACCAGCACCTCTCGGCCCGGCACCTCACCAGCGCCCAGCCAAGCCAGCAAAATGCCGAAGATCACTTCCAGCAAGGCCAGCAGCGAGACCTCGGGGGCCTTGAGGGATCGGGCGCAGACCACGGCCAGCGCACACGGGATGGCCAATTGAACCAGACCCAGCAGGGCCAACCACGTCACATCGGCGGCAGTGGCCTGAAATGGCCAGGCCATGGGCAGGGTGACGAGGGCCGACAAGGTGCCGCCCACCAGCACCGAAGGCACCAGGTCAATCTTCTCGCCATGGGTCTGGCTGCGCTGCACCACCGTCCAGTTGATGGCGCCCGCCATGGGCACGCACAGCGACACCAGCGAGCCCACCACCAAGCCACTGGCGGCCGTGTCGGGGGACGACAACGCCGCCAGGAACTGGCTGCCGTACATGTAGACGATGCCCGCGCCGGCCACCACGATGGCTGCCCAGGTGCGCCAGGCCAGGCGCTGCCCCAGCGCCACGCGGGCCACCAGAGCGGTCAGCAGCGGCCCCACCGCCATGATCACCAGCACATTGGCCACGGTGGTGAGCGTGAGCGCCAGCATGAAGGCGGTGAACATCACGCTCCAGCACACCCCACTCAGCCAGAACGCGCCAGAGGTCGGCAGCAGTCCCCAGTGCCTGTGCAAAAAGGCCATCCGCCCCGCGCCAGGCTCGTCTGGAATGGTGCCGTTCTGCCTGTCTGCCGAGCGCCACAGGGGCAGGATCACCAGCAGTGACAGCGCCGTGAAGGCGCTGCGCCAGAAGGTCACTTCGAACCGCGCAGCCGACTCCAGCTGCCGAGACACCACACCAGCGATCGCCCACATCAGGGTGACCGCCACCATGAGGAAGACCGCCTGGGTATGCGTCAGGCGGCTGAGGGCCCGAAATGGCATGGCTGGGTGGAATCAGGCCTCGCGGCTGGCGCGCTTGCGCTCGTGCTCCTTCAGGAAGCGCTTGCGCAGGCGAATGCTCTTGGGCGTGATTTCGACCAGTTCGTCGTCTTCGATGAAATCGACGCCGTATTCCAGCGTGAGGTCGATCGGCGGGGTGATCTTGATCGCGTCTTCCTTGCCACTGACGCGGAAGTTGGTCAGCTGCTTGGTGCGGGTGGCGTTCACCACCAGGTCGTTGTCGCGGCTGTGGATGCCCACGATCATGCCCTCGTACACCGGGTCGTTGGGCTTGACGAACATGCGACCACGGTCGTCGAGCTTGCCCAGGGCATAGGTGAAGATTTCACCGTCGTCCATGGAGATCAGCACACCGTTCTTGCGGCCGCCAATGTCGCCCTTGTGCGGCTCGTAGCCGTCAAAGATGGAGGCGATCAGGCCCGAGCCGCGGGTCAGGTTCAGGAACTCGTTGGAGAAACCGATCAGGCCACGGGCCGGGATGCGGTACTCCAGGCGCACACGGCCACGGCCGTCCGGCTCCATGTTGATCATTTCGCCCTTGCGCAGGCCCAGCGCCTGCATCACGCCACCCTGGTGCTGTTCTTCCACGTCGGCGGTGACCAGCTCCATCGGCTCGCACTTCACGCCGTCAATTTCCTTGAACATCACGCGCGGCTTGGAGACGGCCAGCTCATAGCCTTCGCGGCGCATGTTTTCGATCAGGATGGTCAGGTGCAGTTCGCCGCGGCCGGACACCTCGAAAATGCCGTCTTCACCGGTTTCCTTCACGCGCAGGGCCACGTTGTGCTGCAGCTCTTTCTGCAGGCGGTCCCAGATCTGGCGGCTGGTGACGAACTTGCCTTCACGACCAGCCAGCGGGCTGGTGTTCACGCAGAAGTTCATGGTCAGGGTGGGCTCGTCCACCTTGAGCATGGGCAGAGGCATGGGGTTGTTCGGGTCGGTCAGGGTGACGCCGATGCCAATCTCTTCAATGCCGTTGATCAGCACGATGTCGCCAGGGCCCGCCTCGGTGACCTGAGTGCGGTCCAGGCCCTGGAAGGTCAGCACCTGGTTGACGCGGCCCTTGACGCTCTTGCCGTCTGGGCCTTCCATCACCAGCACGTCCATGCTGGGCTTGATGGTGCCCTGGCTGATGCGGCCCACGCCGATGCGGCCGACGAAGCTGTTGTAGTCCAGCGCGGAAATCTGCAGCTGCAGGGGCGCCGACGGGTCGCCCTGGTGGGCCGGCACATGCTTCAGGATGGTGTTGAACAGGGCCGACATGTCGGGGCCCCATTGCTCGCCCGGCGCGCCCTCTTCCAGCGACGACCAGCCGTTGATGCCCGAGGCGTAGACCACGGGGAAGTCGAGCTGCTCGTCGGTGGCGCCCAGCTTGTCGAACAGGTCAAAAGCGGCGTTGACCACCTTGTCGCAGTTGGCGCCAGGCTTGTCGACCTTGTTGACCACCACGATGGGGCGCAGGCCCAGGGCCAGGGCCTTCTTGGTCACGAAGCGGGTCTGAGGCATCGGGCCTTCCTGGGCGTCGATCAGCAGCACCACGCCGTCCACCATCGACAGTGCGCGCTCCACCTCGCCGCCGAAGTCCGCGTGGCCGGGGGTATCGACGATGTTGATGTGGGTGCCTTCCCAGCTCACGGCGCAGTTCTTGGCCAGGATGGTGATGCCACGCTCGCGTTCGATGGCGTTGTTGTCCATCACCGTGTCCACGACTTTCTCGTGCTCGGCGAAGGTGCCAGACTGGCGCAGGAGTTGGTCGACCATGGTGGTTTTGCCATGGTCGACGTGGGCAATGATGGCGATGTTGCGGATTTGCTTGCTCATGATTGGGCTTCCAAGATTTGCTGAATGTCGTTGGGGCTCAGCAAGCGCCCCGGTATGAGTTCTCCGCCCTGCACGTGGGCGGTGCCCAGCAAAACAGGTTGGGTGGCGCCCTGTGTGGGCGGGCCGTACACCGCCACATGGCTGGCGTTGGGCCATTGGCCGCGACGCCGCATGCCGCTGAGAAAGCGAGCCGCATTCTCCGCGTCCAGCGTGACGGTCTGGTGATCGCCCAGCAGCACGTCAACCGGCTGCAAGGCTTGTTGACGCTCGGCCTCGGGCAGGGCTTCCAGGGCCTCGAGTGTGACGCACTGCGATTGCTCGAACGGCCCGGTGGCCACGCGGCGCAGGAAGCGCAGGTGTCCGCCACAGCCCAGCGCCTGGCCAATGTCTTCGCCCAGCGTGCGGATGTAGGTGCCCTTGCTGCAGCGCACGCGCAGACGCAAAAAGGGCTCCTCTCCCGCCAGTTGCATGTCGAGAAGTTCCAGCTCGTGAATGACCACCTGCCGGGGCTCGCGCTCGACGGTCTGACCGTCACGCGCGTACTCATAGAGCGGCTTGCCGTCTTTCTTGAGTGCGCTGTGCATGGGCGGCACCTGGGTGATGGGGCCGGTGAAGCGGTCGAGCGCCTCGACCACCTGTCCCGGCGTGCAATTGACCGGGGTGGTGGCCAGAACATCGCCTTCGGCATCGCCCGTGCTGGTGGTCACGCCCAGGCGCACCACCGTCTCGTAGGTCTTGTCAGCGTCCAGGTGGAGCTGGCTGAATTTCGTGGCCGCGCCAAAGCACAGCGGCAACACGCCGCTGGCCAAAGGGTCCAGCGTGCCGGTGTGGCCCGCCTTTTCGGCGCGCAGCAACCACTTGGCCTTTTGCAAGGCCTGATTGCTGGAGAGACCCAGCGGTTTGTCGAGCAACAACACCCCATGCACAGGGCGCCGTTGCACCCTTGTGCGCGGCGCGTTCACGGTCAGTCTTCCTTTGCGCGCGAGGAGACCGCCTTGGCAATCAAGGCGTTCATGTCGGCCGCACGCTCGGTGGTGCGGTCAAACACGAAGTGCAGCGTGGGCACGGTGTGGATGTGCAGGCGCTTGAACAGCGAGTTGCGCAGGAAACCAGCGGCGGCGTTCAGCCCTTCCGCGGTTTCCTCGGGGTTGCCGGTGAGCAGGCTGAAGAACACCTTGGCGTGGGCGTAGTCGGGCGTGACCTCCACGCTGTTGAGCGTGACCATGCCCACCCGCGGGTCCTTCAACTCGCGAGCGATCAGCTCCGCCAGATCGCGCTGGATCTGGTCGGCCACGCGAAAGCCGCGGTTGGGTACGGAAGAAGCCTTGCGGGGCATGGTGCTCGCTCCTTACAGGGTACGGGCCACTTCCTTGACTTCAAAGAACTCGAGCTGGTCGCCCTCTTTGATGTCGTTGAAGTTCTTGAGCTTGATACCGCACTCGAAGCCTTCCTTGACCTCGCGCACATCGTCCTTGAGGCGCTTGAGCGACTCGAGTTCGCCGGTGTACACCACCACGTTGTCGCGCAACAGGCGGAAGTGGGCGCTGCGGGTGACCATGCCTTGCGTGATCATGCAACCGGCCACCGTGCCGATCTTCGACGCCACGAACACGGTGCGGATCTCGGCCATGCCGATGACCTCTTCGCGCTTCTCCGGCGCCAGCATGCCCGACATGGCCGCCTTCAGCTCGTCCACGGCGTCGTAGATGATGTTGTAGTAGCGCAGGTCAACGTCGTTGCCTTCGGCCAGCTTGCGGGCGCCGGCATCGGCGCGCACGTTGAAGCCGATCACCACCGCACCGGAGGCAATGGCCAGGTTGACGTCGCTCTCGCTGATGCCGCCAACGCCGGCGTACACCAGCTGCACGCGCACCTCGTCGGTAGAGAGCTTGAGCAGCGACGCTGCCAGCGCCTCCTGCGAGCCCTGCACGTCGGCCTTGATGATGATGGGCAGGGTCTTGACCTCGCCCGCCGACATGTCGGCAAACATGTTTTCCAGCTTGGCGGCTTGTTGCTTGGCCAGCTTGGTGTTGCGGAACTTGCCGGCGCGGTAGGTGGCGATCTCACGAGCGCGGCGCTCGTCGGCCATCACCATGAACTCGTCGCCAGCCTGCGGCACCTCGGCCAGGCCCTGGATCTCCACCGGAATGGAGGGGCCGGCTTCCTTGGCGGGCTTGCCGTTTTCGTCCAGCATGGCGCGCACACGGCCAGAAGTCTGACCGGCCAGCACCACGTCGCCCACCTTCAGGGTGCCCGACTGCACCAGCACAGTGGCCACGGCACCGCGGCCCTTGTCCAGGCGGGCCTCGATCACCAGGCCCTTGGCCATGGCGTCCACCGGGGCCTTGAGCTCCAGCACTTCGGCCTGCAGCAGCACCTGCTCCAGCAGGTCATCAATGCCCATGCCGGTCTTGGCCGACACGGCCACGAAGGGCGAGTCACCACCAAATTCTTCCGGCACCACTTCCTCGGCCACCAGCTCGGCCTTCACCTTCTCGATGTTGGCATCGGGCTTGTCGGCCTTGGTCATGGCGACCACGATGGGAACGCCAGCCGCCTTGGCGTGCTTGATGGCTTCCTTGGTCTGCGGCATGACGCCGTCGTCGGAGGCACAGACCAGAATCACGATGTCGGTGGCCTGGGCACCGCGGGCACGCATGGCCGTGAAGGCCTCGTGACCCGGGGTGTCGAGGAAAGTGACCATGCCGCGGGGCGTGTTCACGTGGTAGGCGCCAATGTGCTGGGTGATGCCACCGGCTTCGCCAGCGGCCACCTTGGCGCGGCGGATGTAGTCGAGCAGCGAGGTCTTGCCGTGGTCCACGTGGCCCATGACAGTGACCACCGGCGCGCGCGACATGGCCTCGGCCTGCTGGCCCTGCACTTCTTCTTCGGTGAAGGCCTCGGGGTCGTCCAGCGCGGCCTGAATGGCCTTGTGGCCCAGCTCTTCCACCAAGATCATGGCGGTGTCCTGGTCCAGCGACTGGTTGATGGTGACCATCTGGCCCAGCTTCATGAGCTGCTTGATCAGCTCGGACGACTTCACCGACATCTTGTGCGCCAGCTCGGCCACCGTGATGGTCTCGGGCACGTGCACTTCGATTTGCTTGAACTCGGCGGGGGCCTGGAAGTTGCTGGCGCCCTGATCGCGGGAATCGCGGTCGTTGCGACGGCCCTTTGGACCACTGCGCCAGTTGGAACGACCAGCAGAGGTGTCGCCGCGGGTCTTGATCTCTTTCTTCTTGGCCGCGTCGTCCTTCCAGGTGGAGGACAGGTTCTCCGACTTAACTTCCTTCTTGCCTGCCGCACCCGCAGCGGCGCCGGCCGTGGGCGTGGCCGGCGCAGTGGTCGTGCCCTTGGCCGCTGGCGTGCCTGCAGGCTTGTGCAGCGTGCCCTTGAGGCCTGCGGCCGGTTCGGGCTTCTTGGCCACGAGTGTGCGGGCCGGCGCCGACATCATGGCGCGAATGCTGGCTGCCTCGGCTTCGGCCTTGCGGCGTCGCTCCAGCAACTCGGCAGCGCGCTGCTCTTCAGCGCGCTTGAGCTCGGCCGCCTTGGCAGCTTCCGAATCGGCCTTGGCCTTCGCGGCCGCATCGGCCTGTGCCTTGGCGGCGACGTCCACGGCGGGCGCGGGTGCCGGGGCAGGAGCGGCGGCAACGGGGGACGATGCCTGTGCCTTGGCGGCTGCGGCCTTGGCGGCTTCGGCCTCTGCCTGAGCCTTGGCTTCGGCTTGCGCCTTCGCGCGCGCCTCGGCCTCTGCGGCGCGGGCTTCTTCCTCTTCGCGCAGGCGGCGCTTTTCGGCCAGTTCTTCTTCCTGGCGGCGCAGCAACTCGGCCTGGCGGCGGGCTTCTTCCTCGCGGCGGGCCAGTTCTTCCTGGGCGATCACGTCAGCAGCAGGGGCTGCCGGCGCTTCAGCGGCCTCAGGCACGGCGACCTCGTCGTCGCGCTTGATGAAGGTGCGCTTCTTGCGGACTTCCACCTGAATGGTGCGGGCGCGCCCGGTGGCGTCGGCCTGTTTGATCTCTGAGGTCGACTTCTTCACCAGGGTGATCTTCTTGCGCTCGCCGCCAGCCGTTCCGTGGCTGGCCTTGAGGTAACCGAGCAGCTTTTGCTTGTCGGTTTCGGTAATCGGGTCAGACCCGGCGTTCTTGGGCACCCCGGCTGCGGAGAGTTGCTCCAGCAGGACGGAAGTGGGTTTGCTCAGCTCGGCGGCCAATTCTGCGACGGTGGTACTGGTCATAGGTTCTGTGCTCCGTGGGCCTCCGGTGATCAAGACTGGGACGAGGCGTCATCACCGGAGAACCAGTGAGCGCGGGCCTGCATGATCAAGGCGGTGGCCTCTTCCGGCGTCTGGCCGGTGATGTCGGTGAGCTCGTCGGTCGCCAGATCGGCAAGCTCGTCGCGGGTGTGGATGCCGGCTTCTGCCAGCTTGGCGATCAGCTCGGGGGTGATGCCTTCCAGGTCTCGCAGGTTCTGCGACACCTCTTCCACACTCTCCTCACGGGCGATTTCCATGGTCAGCAGCGCGTCCTTGGCTCGGGTGCGCAACTCGTTGACCGTCTCTTCATCGAAGGACTCAATCTCCAGCATTTCCTGCAGCGGCACATAGGCCACTTCTTCCAGGCTGGTAAACCCCTCTTCGATGAGGATGTCGGCGATTTCCTGATCGACGTCGAGCTTGGCCATGAAGAGCTTGCGGATGCCGTCGGCTTCCTCTGCCTGCTTCTGGGCCGACTCGTCGGCGGTCATGATGTTGATGCGCCAGCCGGTGAGCTCGGAGGCCAGCCGCACGTTCTGGCCACCACGGCCGATGGCGATGGCCAGGTTTTCCTCGTCCACCACCACGTCCATGGCGTGGCGCTCTTCGTCCACCACGATGGACTGCACGTTGGCCGGGGCCAGCGCACCGATGACGAACTGGGCCGGGTCTTCCGACCACAGCACGATGTCCACGCGCTCGCCAGCCAGCTCGTTGGTGACGCCGTTCACACGCGAGCCGCGCACACCCACGCAGGTGCCGATGGGGTCGATGCGCTTGTCGTGGCTGAGCACGGCGATCTTGGCGCGCGAACCCGGGTCACGGGCGCACTTCTTGATCTCCAGCAGGCCTTGCTCAATTTCGGGCACCTCCTGGCGGAAGAGTTCGATCATGAACTCGGGCGCCGAGCGCGACAGCAGGATGGGGGCGCCACGCAGGGTGAGGTCCACGTCCATGATCATGGCGCGCACGCGGTCACCGGTGCGGAAGTTTTCCTTCGGGATCATCTCGCTGCGCTTGAGGCGGCCTTCGACGCGGCCGCTCTCCACAATGAGGTCACCCTTGTCCATGCGCTTGACGGTGCCCACGAAAACCTTGTCGCCACGCGACATGAAATCGTTGAGCAACATCTCGCGCTCGGCGTCGCGGATGCGCTGCAGGATCACCTGCTTGGCGGCCATCGCGCCGATGCGGCCGATCGGCACGCTTTCCACCGGCTTCTCGATGTAGTCACCCTCTTCGATGTCGGGGATGTCCTCACGGGCATCGCTCAGCAGCTCTTCTGCATCGGGGTTCTGCAGGCCGGCCGAATCGGGCACCACCAGCCAGCGCCGGAAGGTCTCGTAGGCGCCGGTGTCCGGGTCCATTGCGACACGGATGTCCACCTCGCCGCTGTAGAGTTTCTTGGTGGCCGAGGCCAGGGCCTGCTCAACAGCACCCAGCACGATATCGCGCTCGACGTTTTTCTCGCGAGAGATCGCATCGATCAGCATCAACATTTCGCGGTTCATTTCACTCGCCCACCTTTCCGGATGACTCTTTTCTGGTTCATGTGCTGGGTTCACTCGCTGGCATCGGCCGCCGGCGCTCCCTTGGCCTGACGGCCTTTGAAATTCACGATCGGGGCCAGGCGCGCCTGCTGCACGTCGGCCAGCGCGAAGGTCAGCGCCTGCAAGGGCGCGGCCGCGCGCTTCTTGCTCACCCGCTGACCAGGTTTGCGCTCAGGCTCGTCGCTCCAGACGATCTGCCACTGCACCCCATCGGCGGCACGCTCCAGCGTGCCGCGAAACTTCTTGCGATTGGCCGCCACCGCGCCGCCCGTGGCGCCAATGGGCGCCTTGAGGGTCATGTCAATCACCTCGCCCTCGAAGCGCTGGAAATCGGCCTCGTGTCGCAGGGGCCGGTCAATGCCCGGCGAGCCGACTTCCAGGCGGCGGTAGTCCACGTTTTCCACTTCCAGCAGGTACTGCAACTGGCGGGTCACACGCTCACAGTCTTCCACCGTGACAAAGCGATCTTCGACAGCCGCCTCACCGGGAACCGGCGGCTGCCAGGGCCAGTCGATCGTGACACGCAACAAGCCGCCGGCAGAGCGTTCGAGGTCCACCAGGTCAAAACCCAGTCCGGTGACGGTTTGCGCGACGATGTCTTGCCAAGCCATTGAGTGCGTGTTCGTGGTCGAAAGTAAGGAAAACGTTAGGCCAAAAAAAAAGGGCCGGTAGTTACCCGCCCATTTGGTCGTGAAGCGCGCATTGTAACGCGCAAGACAGCGGTTTGCCAAGCCGCCCTGCGGGATTACATGCCCAATATCCACTGAATCAGGTTCTTGGCCAGAAACCCGAGCATGCCAAAGGACAGCACCATGAACAAGACAAAGGTGCCGAACTTGCCCGCCTTCGATTCGCGCGCGAGATTGAAGACGATGAACAGCATGTACAGGATGAAGGCGCCCACCCCGAAGGTAAGACCGAACTGGGCGATCTGGCCTTCCGTGTAACCAAAAAGCGTTCCCTCCATGTCAGCTCTCCTGCCCGCTGATGTCGCGGTAGGCGTGCCAACTGGCGTGGGCGACCACGGGAATCACCACGATCAGGCCAGCCAAGGCCAACGCCATGCCCAGCACCACCAGCAAGCCAATCACCACCGCCCAAAGCACCAGAGGCGCCGTAGGTGGCCACTGCGCGCCAACTGGCGCCAACGGCCACGTGCACGGGCACTTTCTTGTCCACCAGCATGGGCAAGGCCACCACGGTGGAGGCATAGACGGGCGCGGCGAGCAAGGCGCCCTGCAGCAGCCACACCTCAAACAGGCCCACGTCCGGGCGCAACACCACGTGCCGCAGAAAATCGACGGGCCGCAGGATGGGCACATCGGAGGCCACCGTGATCAAACCCGCCGAGGTCAGCACCCAACCAGTACCAGCCAGGCCCAGCAAGAGGCCAAAGCGCACCAGTCGACCGTCGCCGGACCGCCACAGCGCCACCACCTCGGGCATGCCAATGCAGCGCCCCGCCTCGCAAGCGCGGCTCACCGCGTACAGCCCAGTGGCCACGATGGGGGCCACGATCAGAAAGCCCGAGAAGGCCCCCGCCAACAGCCAGAACCGCTCGTGCGCCAGCATCAGCAGCAGACCGCCGAAGGCGGTGACCAGCAGCCCGTGCACCAGGCCAGGAATGGGGTTGCGGCGCAGGTCAGCCCAACCCAGGGCCAGCCAGCGCAGCGGTGAAAACAAGGTAATGGGAGGGCGCGTGCTCATCGGGCGATTGTCTCACCCGCGACTGCGCCCACACCTTCACGCCACGGTGGTCTCAGGCCGCCGCCTGCACCAGCAACTGGGTGTAGGGATGCTGTGGCCGCTCCAGGATGGACAGCACAGGCCCGGCCTCCACCACCTCGCCGTCTTTCATCACGATCACGTCGTGGGCCATGGCGGCGATCACCGCCACGTCGTGCGTGATCAGCAGGTAGGCCAAACCGCGCTCGCGCTGCAGGCGCTGCAACAGTCCCAGCACCTGCTTCTGCACTGTCACGTCCAAGGCGCTGGTGGGCTCGTCCAGCACCAGCAGCTCAGGGTCCACCACCAAGGCGCGTGCAATGGCCAGGCGCTGGCGTTGCCCGCCAGAGAACTCGTGCGGGTAACGCGACAGCCAGGGCGCAGCGTCCTCGGGCTGCGCAGCCAGGCCAACGTCCACCAGGGACTGCAACACGCGCTGGCGTCGCTGTTCGGCATTGAGCCCCGGGTGGTGAATGCCCAGCCCCTCGCCCACGATCTGCTCAATGGTCATGCGAGGCGACAAGGACGAAAACGGGTCTTGAAACACCACCTGAACGCGTTGGCGAAGCGCGCTGGTGCCACCTTCTTGCTCAGCCGACGCCCAATCGGTGCCCGCCACCTTGAGCTCGCCGACGTGCGGCAGCAAACCCAGCGCAGCCAAGGCCAAGGTGGACTTGCCCGAGCCTGATTCGCCCACCACGCCCAGGGTGCGCCCCTTGCCCAGGCGCAGATCGGCGCCCTTCACCGCCACGAACTCGCCGCGGCGGAACCAGCCACGCAAGCCGGGCAGAGGCACCGGATAGGCCACGCGCAGTTTTTGCGCCGCCAGCACCGGCGTTGAAGCCACAGGCAGTGGCGACTCGTCCACCAGGCGCTCGGGGCGGCTGCTGAGCAGCATCTGGGTGTAAGGATGCTGAGGAGCCGCAAACACCTGCGCCACCGGGCCAGCCTCCACCAAGTGGCCCCTCTCCATCACGGCCACCCGGTCGGCGAAGCGCCGTACCAGCGGCAAGTCGTGCGTGATGAGCAGCACCGCCATGCCATGCTGGCGCTGCAGGTCGGACAGCAGGTCCAGCATCTGCAGGCGCAGGCTCACGTCGAGCGCGGTGGTGGGCTCGTCGGCGATCAGCAGCTTGGGCTGCGACGCCAGCGCCATGGCGATCATGGCCCGCTGGCGTTGCCCGCCACTGAGCTGGTGCGCATAGGCCCTGGCGCGGCGGGCCGGCTCGGGAATGCTGGTGGCGGCCAGCCATTCCACCGCCCCCGCCCAGGCCTGCTTGGCCGTGAGGCCACGCTTGAGTTGCAGCACCTCGGCCACCTGCTGGCCCACGGTGTACAGCGGGTTCAGCGAGGTCATGGGCTCTTGAAAGATCACCGACACCTCGTCGCCACGCACAGCGCGCAGGCCGCGCTCGCTCAGGCTCAGCAGGTCCTGCCCATTCAGCAGCGCCCTGCCCTGCACCTGGGCATCGGGCACGAGTTTCAGGAGCGACAGGGCCGACACGGTCTTGCCCGAGCCGGACTCTCCCACCAGTGCCAGCTTTTCGCCTTGGGCAATGGTGAAGCTCACCCCATGCACCACTGGCTGGCCATTGAAGGCGACGGTTAGGTTCTGAACGTCGAGCAGGCTCATGGGGTGTCAGGCGTCTTGCTTGCGGGGGTCCAGCGCGTCTCGCAGGGCATCGCCCATGAAGGTGAGCAGCAACAACGTGACCACCAAGACGGCGAAAGTGGAAATGGAGATCCACCAGGCGTCGATGTTGTTCTTGCCCTGGCTGAGCAGTTCGCCCAGCGACGGCGTGCCGGGCGGCACGCCCAGGCCGAGAAAATCCAGTGAGGTGAGCGCCAGGATGGCCGCGCTCATGCGAAACGGCAGAAAAGTGACCACCGGGGTGAGGCTGTTGGGCAGCACGTGCCGCCAGATGATCTGCCAGCGGCTCAGGCCCATGGCACGGGCAGCGCGCACGTAGTCGAGTTGCCGGTTGCGCAGGAACTCTGCGCGCACGTAATCGGACAGGCCCATCCAGCCAAACAGACTCAGCAGCACCAGCAACAGGCCGACACTGGGGGCGAACACGGCGGAAAAAATGATCAGCAGGTACAGCTCGGGCATGGAGCCCCAGATCTCGATGAAGCGCTGGAAGGCCAGGTCGGTCTTGCCGCCAAAGAAGCCCTGAATGGCGCCGGTGATCACGCCCAGCACCACGCCGATGGCCGTGAGCGCCAGGCCAAACAGCACGCTCACCCGAAAGCCGTACACCAGCTGCGCCAGCAGATCGCGACCGCGGTCATCGGTGCCCAGCCAGTTGGCCGCACTCGGTGGCGAGGGGTTGGGCTTCTCGGCGAAGTAGTTGATGGTCTTCGCGCCATAGGGATTGAGCGCATAGAGCGCCCAGTTGTCCCCCCGGGTGATCTGCTCGCGGATGAAGGGATCGAGGTAGTCGGTGGGGGTGTCGAAGTCACCGCCGAACACCGTCTCGGGGAAATCTTGCACCAGCGGGAAATAGGTCTTCCCGTCGTAGCGCACCACCAGCGGCCGGTCGTTGGACCACAGCTCGGCCGCGAGACTGCCCAGCACCAGGGCCACGAACAGCACCAGGCTCCAGAAGCCCAGGCGGTTGCGCCGAAAGCGCAACCAGGCGCGGCGCGAGGGTGAGAGCGATGCGGAGCTGGCCATCAGTCGAACTTCACGCGTGGGTCGACCCACACGTAGCAAAGGTCAGAGATCAGCTTGGTCACCAAGCCGATCAGGGTGAAGAGAAACAGCGTGCCCAGTACCACGGGGTAGTCGCGGCGAATCACGCTCTCGTAGCTGAGCAAGCCCAGGCCATCGAGCGAAAACAGCGTTTCAATGAGCAGCGAACCGGCGAAAAACGCGCCGATGAAAGCCGCCGGAAAACCCGTGACGATGGGGATGAGCGCGTTGCGAAACACGTGCTTCCACAGCACCTGCCGCTCACTCAAGCCCTTGGCGCGGGCGGTCATCACGTATTGCTTGCGAATCTCCTCCAGAAAAGCATTTTTCGTGAGCATGGCGGTAACGGCGAAGCTCCCCAGCACCATGGCCGTGACGGGCAAGGTGATGTGCCAGAGGTAGTCCACGATGCGCGCGCCCCAAGACAGCTCTTCCCAGTTGGATGAGGTCAGGCCGCGCAAGGGAAACCACTGCAACTGCCCGCCAAAGATCACCAGCAGCGCCACGCCCAGCACGAAACCCGGGATGGCGTAGCCCACCAGAATGATGAGGGTGGTGAGCAGGTCAAAGCGGCTACCGGCGCGAACCGCTTTGGCCACGCCCAGTGGCACTGCCACGCCGTAGCTGATGAAGAAGGTCCACAGCCCCAGGGTGATGGACACCGGCAGTTTCTCCACGATCAGGTCGGACACCGCCTTGTTCTGGAAAAAGCTGGTCCCCAGGTCAAAACGGGCGAACTGTCCCAGCATCTGCCAAAAGCGCTCGTGCGCCGGCTTGTCAAAGCCGTAGAGCGCCTTGATCTGCTCCAGCCGCTTCGGGTCCACGCCCTGCCCGCCCCGGTACACCGCTCCGCCCTCGGCGCCCGCAGCGCCGCCTGCGGCCCGCGCCTCGGCCAGGTATTGCTCCACGGGGCCACCTGGCACGAACTGGATCACCACAAAGGTGAGCAGCAGCACGCCCAGCAGCGTGGGGATCATGAGCAGCAAGCGCTTGAGGATGTAGACCCACATGGCGATTCACCCCCTCCAGAAGAATGGATGCCAGGCCTGACGCGCTGCTGCCGGCGCGGGGGATCCAGCCAAGGGCACCCGAAGAACGGGCTCCGCCCGGCCAAAGGGTGCGTCCCCCCATAGGGGGGAAGACGCGAAGCGGCGCAGGGAGGAATTCATTTCATCGACCACCAGGTATCAATGGCCCAGGTTTCGCCGCTGGCGTAAGGCGGCATCTGGGCCGGGCGCGCCAAGCGCCAGGCGTTGTAAGCGATGCGGTGCGTGGAAGCCGACCACTGCGGAATGAGCACGTGGCTGTGGCTCACCGCGCGGTCGAGCGCGCGGCAGGCGGCAAGAAAGTCAGTCCGCTGGTCGGCGCTGCTCATGCGCCGGATCAGGTCGTCCACCGCCGGGTTGGCCAGGCCGCTGAAGTTGCCCGAGTCCGGCATCTTGGCCGCTTGCGAGCCAAACAAATCGGCGTACTCGGCGCCGGGGTTGTGCGTGCCACCAAAGGCGAGAGAAACGATGTCGAAATCAAACGTGCGCAGGCGTTGCTGGTAAAGGGCAAAGTCCACCGGGCGAAACCGCAGCCGCACGCCCAGTTTTTCCAGGTTGCGCGTCCAAGGCGACACCACGCGCACCCCGGTCTCGGCGCTGTCCAGGTATTCCAGTTCCAGCGCCTTTCCCTGCGCGTTGCGCAGCACGCCGTCCTGCACCGTCCAGCCCGCCTCACGAAGCAAGGCCTGGGCGCGGCGCAGGTTCTGCCGCAATGAACTGTCGCCATCGGTTCGAGGGGCTTTGTAGGCCGGGCCAAACACGGCCGGGGGCAGTTGGGCACGCCAGGGCGTGAGAAATGCCAGTTCGTCCGGGCCGGGTTCGCCCTTGGCCTGGCAGTCGGTGTTGCCAAACAGGCCCTCCACCCGTTGGTAGGCGCCGTAGAACATCTGGCGGTTCATCCACTCGTAGTCCAGTGCCAGCCCAAGGGCCTCGCGCACGCGGATGTCGTCCAGCGGCGGGCGGCGCGTGTTGAGCACGTAGCTCTGAAAGCCCGTGGGCAGGCGGTGCTGGAACTCGCCCTTCACCAGCTCACCGGTGTCGAACCGCTTGCCGTTGACCCGTCGCGCCCAGTCACCGGCCGAGAAGAAGCGCATCAGGTCAAACTCGCCGGCCTTCAAGGCTTCCAGCCGCGCGGTGCTGTCCTTGTAGATCTTGACCGTGATGCGATCGAAGTTGGCCGTGCCCCGGCGCACGGGCAAATCGCGCGCCCAGTAGCCCGGGTCTCGCACATAGGTGATGTCTTTGCCAAACACCACCGGGCCGATCGTGTAGGGGCCGCTGCCAATGGGGATGTCGGTCACCACCTGGTCAAAGGTCTTGCGCTGGCCGGTCTTCGGGTCAATCTGCTTGCCCCAGTCGCGGCTGAACACCGGCAGCCCGCCCACCGTGAGGGGCAGTTCGCGGTTGGGCTTCTTGAAACGGTAGCGCACCACCCGCTCACTCAACACGTCCAGACCCGCCACGTCTTGCAGAATGGTCTTGAAGGCCGGCGAGGTGTGTGGGCCCATCAGCGTGTCGTAGCTGTGCTTCACATCAGCGGCCAGCACCGGCGCGCCATTGTGAAAGCGCGCGGTGTCGCGCAGCTTGAAGGTGGCCGAGAGCCGATCGGGCGCCACCTGCACGTCTTCGGCCAGCAGCCCGTAGGCCGCGCCGGTCTCGTCCAGGGCGCCGGTCAGCAGCGAGTCGAACATCAAGTCCGACAGGTAGGCCGGTGCGCTGCCGCGCAGGGTGAAGGGGTTGTACTTGTCGAAGGTGCTGGTGCGCAGGTTGCTGACCAGGCGCAGCTCGCCCCCCTTGGGCGCCTGCGGGTTCACGTAGTCGAAATGCGTGAATCCAGCGGGGTACTTCAATTCACCCCACAGGGCGTAACCATGCGCCGCCCACACGGTCGGCGCCAGCGCCGCCACACAAAGGGCCATAAGTCGCGCGGGCAGTCGGGGGCGGGGAAGCTGCATGCGACAATTCTCACGCAATTTTTTCTGGAGATTCAAAGATGGGTTTTCTCGCGGGCAAGAAGCTGCTGATCACTGGCGTGCTGTCCAACCGTTCCATTGCCTATGGCATTGCCAAGGCCTGTCACGAGCAAGGCGCCGAGTTGGCCTTCAGCTATGTGGGCGAGCGTTTCAAGGACCGCATCACCGAGTTTGCAGCCGACTTCGGCTCTAACCTGGTGTTCGACTGCGACGTGGGCGATGACGCCCAGATCGAGCGTCTGTTCGCCGACCTGTCCAAGACCTGGCCCAAGTTCGACGGCTTTGTGCACGCCATCGGCTTTGCGCCGCGCGAGGCCATCGCCGGCGATTTCCTCGATGGCCTGTCGCGTGAAGCCTTCAAGGTGGCGCACGACATCAGCGCCTACAGCTTCCCGGCCATGGCCAAGGCCGCCCTGCCCTACCTCAACGACAAGTCGGCCCTGCTCACGCTGAGCTACCTGGGCTCGCTGCGCGTGGTGCCCAACTACAACACCATGGGCCTGGCCAAGGCCAGCCTGGAGGCCTCGGTGCGCTACCTGGCCGAATCGCTGGGCCCCAAGGGCATGCGCGTCAACGGCATCAGCGCCGGCCCCATCAAGACCCTGGCTGCCAGCGGCATCAAGGGCTTCGGCAAGATCCTGTCGGTGGTGGCCGAGACCTCGCCGATTCGCCGCAACGTCACCATCGAAGACGTGGGCAACGTGGCCGCCTTCCTGCTGTCTGACCTGTCGGCCGGCATGAGCGCCGAAATCGTCTACGTGGACGGTGGCTTCAACAACGTGGTGGGCGGCATCGCCGAAGCACCCCAGGCCTGATACCCAGCAGACGCCACCAAAACAAAGGCCCCGCATGCGGGGCCTTTGTTGTTGGGAACGGAGCGCGGGCTCAGCCCTTCTTCACACAATCGGCGAAGTAGGCCTTGCGGCCATCGGCGCCCACCACCTCCACCAGACCGTGGATGTCGGTCTCGAAGCCAGGGCACTGCTGGTTGAACTCGCGGGCGAACTTCAAGTAATCGACGATCTTCTTGTTGAACACCTCGCCCGGGATGAGCAGCGGAATGCCAGGCGGGTATGGCGTGACCAGGCTCGTGGTGATGCGGCCTTCCAGTTCGTCGATGGGCACGCGCTCGGTGGTGCGCTGGGCGATGTGCGCGAACGCGTCGCTGGGCTTCATGGCCGGCGTGAGGTCGCTCAGGTACATCTCGGTGGTCAGGCGCGCGATGTCGTAGCGGGCGTACAGCTCGTGCACGTGCTGGCACAGGTCGCGCAGGCCCATGTGCTCGTAGCGCGGCTGCTTGGCGCAGAACTCCGGCATGATGCGCCACATCGGCTGGTTCTTCTCGTAGTCGTCCTTGAACTGCTGCAGTGCAGTGAGCAAGGTGTTCCAGCGGCCTTTGGTGATGCCGATGGTGAACATGATGAAGAAGCTGTAGAGGCCGGTCTTCTCCACCACCACGCCGTGCTCAGCCAGGAACTTGGTGACGATGGACGCCGGAATGCCGGTTTCACCAAAGCTGCCGTCCAGGTTCAGACCAGGGGTGACGATGGTGGCCTTGATCGGGTCTAGCATGTTGAAGCCCGGCGCCATGTCGCCGAAGCCGTGCCAATCGCGCTCGGTGGCCACCTCGTCGTTCTTGCGGTTGAGCACCCAGTCTTTGGCTTGGCCAATGCCCTCGTCGGCCAGCTGGTCGGGGCCCCACACCTGGAACCACCAGTCGTCGGCGCCGAATTCGGCCTCCACCTTGCGCATGGCGCGGCGGAAATCAAGCGCCTCCAGAATGCTCTCCTCCACCAGTGCGCGCCCACCGGGCGGCTCCATCATGGCCGCGGCCACGTCGCAGCTGGCGATGATGGCGTACTGCGGGCTGGTGCTGGTGTGCATCAGGTACGACTCGTTGAACAGATGCCGGTCGAGCTTGACGTTCTGCGAGTCTTGCACCAGCACGTGGCTGGCCTGGCTAATGCCAGCCAGCAGCTTGTGGATGGACTGCGTGGAATACACCACCGACTCTTTCGGCCGCGCCCGCTTCTTGCCCATGGCGTGGTAGTTGCCGTAGAAGGGGTGGAAGGCCGCGTGCGGCAGCCAGGCCTCATCGAAATGCAGGTTGGCGATGTAGCCGTCAAGCATCTCCTTGATGGCCTCGGTGTTGTAAAGCACGCCGTCATAGGTGGACTGCGTGAGCGTCAACACCCGGGGCTTCACGGCCGCGGCGTCCACACCGGCCAACAGCGGGTTGGCGCGGATCTTGTCCTGGATGGCCTCGATCTCGAACTCGCTCTGCGGGATCGGTCCGATGATGCCGTAGTGGTTGCGCGTGGGCTTGAGGAAGACCGGGATCGCGCCCGTCATGATGATCGAGTGCAGGATGGACTTGTGGCAGTTGCGGTCCACCACCACCACGTCGCCCGGCGCCACCGTGTGGTGCCACACCATCTTGTTGGAGGTGCTGGTGCCGTTGGTGACGAAGAAGCAATGGTCGGCGTTGAAGATGCGCGCCGCGTTGCGCTCAGACGCGCCAATGGCGCCGTTGTGGTCGAGCAGCTGGCCCAGTTCTTCCACCGCGTTGCACACGTCGGCGCGCAGCATGTTCTCGCCAAAGAACTGGTGGAACATTTGCCCCACGGGCGTCTTCAGAAAGGCCACGCCACCCGAATGCCCTGGGCAGTGCCAGGAATACGAACCGTCTTCGGCGTAATCGAGCAGCGCCTTGAAGAACGGTGGCTGAATGCCCTCCAGGTAGCTCTTGGCTTCGCGGATGATGTGGCGCGCCACGAACTCCGGCGTGTCCTCAAACATGTGGATGAAGCCGTGCAGTTCGCGCAGGATGTCGTTGGGCAGGTGTCGGCTGGTCTTGGTCTCGCCGTAGATGTAGATGGGCACATCGGCGTTCTTGCGGCGCACCTCTTCGATGAAGCTGCGCAGGTTCAGCACCGCCGGGTCCAGTTCGGGGCCCGGGGTGAACTCCTCGTCGTCAATGGACAGGATGAAAGCGCTGGCCCGGCTTTGCTGCTGGGCGAACTGCGACAGGTCGCCATAGCTGGTCACGCCCACCACCTCGAAGCCCTCGGTCTCGATGGCCTGCGCCAGGGCGCGAATGCCCAAGCCCGAGGTGTTCTCGGAGCGAAAGTCCTCATCGATGATCACGATGGGAAAACGAAATTTCATGGCAGTCTCCTGTCGCGCCAGCCCATTGCAAAAAAGAAAAGGCCCGGCAACGCAACGCAGCCAGGCTCGGGCCCGAAGTGTACGGAAATCCACGCCCCCATGGTCCAGGCGCGCCATCTTTTTGTCGCAGAATGTCCCGCCAGGGCGACAGCCGTCGCCCGCCAAAGGGAAGGACACATGACAGACACAACCTGGTGGTGGCTACTGGCCGGATCGGCCGTGGCCCTGGAGCTTTTCACCGGCACTTTTTACCTGCTGATGGTGGCCATTGGCCTGGCCGCAGGCGCCCTGGCCGCCCACCTGGGGCTGGCCCTGACCTGGCAGCTGGTCAGCGCCGCGGTGGTGGGATCGGCCGCCGTGGTGGGCTGGACGCTGGTGCAGCGGCGGCGGCCTCAACGCACGGCCCGCGCCGAGCGCAGCGTGAACCTGGACATCGGTGAGCAGGTGCACATTGATGCCTGGCAGGCCGATGGCACCGCCACCGTGAAATACCGTGGCGCCCAGTGGACGGCCGTGCTTCGTTCGGGTGAATCGCCCCAACCGGGTGTCCACCGTGTCACCGAACTGGTGGGCAACCGCCTGATCGTCGAAAAAACCCCCTCATCCAACTGAATTGCACGCCATGGAAATCGCCATTCTTCTGCTCGTCATCGCCGCCACCTTCATTACCCGGTCCGTGAAGGTGGTGCCCCAGCAGCACGCCTGGGTGGTGGAACGCTTGGGCAAGTACCACACCTCGATGGCGCCGGGCCTGAACTTCATCGTGCCCTTCATCGACAAAGTGGCCTACCAGCACAGCCTGAAGGAAATTCCGCTGGACGTGCCCAGCCAGGTGTGCATCACCCGCGACAACACCCAACTGCAGGTGGACGGCATCCTGTATTTCCAGGTCACCGACCCCATGCGCGCCAGCTACGGCTCGTCCAACTACATCGTGGCCGTGACCCAGCTGGCACAAACCTCGCTGCGCTCGGTGATCGGCAAGCTGGAACTCGACAAGACCTTTGAAGAGCGCGACATGATCAACGCCCAGGTGGTGGCCGCCATCGACGAGGCCGCGCTGAACTGGGGCGTGAAGGTGCTGCGCTACGAGATCAAGGACCTGACGCCGCCGAAGGAAATCCTGCACGCCATGCAGCAGCAGATCACGGCGGAGCGCGAAAAACGCGCCCTGATTGCCGCCTCGGAAGGCCGCCGCCAAGAGCAGATCAACATCGCCACCGGCGAACGCGAAGCCTTCATTGCCCGCTCCGAGGGCGAGAAGCAGGCGGCCATCAACAACGCGCAAGGCGAAGCCGCGGCCATCACCGCTGTGGCCGAGGCCACGGCCCAGGCCATCGAGAGAGTGGCCGCCGCCATCCGCCAGCCCGGCGGCGAACAGGCGGTTCAACTCAAGGTGGCCGAGCGCGCGGTGGACGCCTACGCCAAGGTGGCCGCTGACGCCACCACCACGCTCATCGTGCCCAGCAACATGACCGAGGTGTCCACCCTCATCGGCTCGGCCATGAAGATGGTGGGTGCCACGGGTAAAGGTTCCTGATGGAAACCGGCGCCTACAACGTGCTGGGCGAGCCGCTGGTGCCTTGCTCGTACGACCCACTCACCGGCTACTTCCGCGACGGCTGTTGCCGCACCGATGAGTCCGACCACGGTACCCACGTGGTGTGTGCCCGCGTGACCGAGGCGTTTCTGTCGTTCTCGCTGGCCCGGGGCAATGACCTCATCACCCCGCGTCCCGAGTGGCGCTTTGCCGGGCTGCGTCCCGGCGACCGTTGGTGCCTGTGCGTCAACCGGTGGTTGGAAGCCCTGCAAGCCGGTGTGGCGCCACCGGTGGTGCTGCAAAGCACTCACGACAGCGCATTGGCCTATGTGTCGCTGGACGTGTTGCGCCAGCACGCCTGGGCGCCACCAAGTTCTTCGCAGCGAACCGGCTGAACCGAGCAAATCCCCTGCTACAATGGCGAGCTTCGCGGAGAGGTGGATGAGCGGTTTAAGTCGCACGCCTGGAAAGCGTGTGTGGGCTAATCCCCACCGCGGGTTCGAATCCCGCCCTCTCCGCCAATAAACACACCCAACAACAAACCCTCTCAGGTGCAATACCTGAGAGGGTTTTGTTTTGGTGTCTTGGTGTTTTGGGCATTCGAGCGGCTGGCGGGCCCAGCCACTCGAATGCGCCACTCAGCGCACCTTGCCCAGGGCGCGCAACACCTTCTGCGGCGTGATGGGTTGTGAGAACACGTGCGCGCTGAAAGGGGCGATGGCGTCGTTGACGGCGTTCATCACCGCCGCCGGCGCACCGGCCGTGCCGGCCTCGCCCGCGCCTTTGGCGCCCAGCTTGGAGCTGGCGGTTGGCGTCTGCACGTGGGCCACCTCGATGTCGGGCATCTCCGATGACATGGGCACCAAGTAGTCGGCCATGCTGGCGTTGACCATCAGGCCCTGGTCGTCGTAGAGGCATTCTTCGAACAGCGCACCGCCGATGCCCTGCACGATGGCACCGCGCATCTGCTCGTCCACCAGCATGGGGTTGAGC
>Ga0255127_1000053_pt1 | contig 64439 bp, 62 predicted proteins | sample Law_Miss_RepB_8d_FD_188555 | JGI IMG/M metagenome (GOLD analysis project Ga0255127, IMG submission 188555) | Freshwater microbial communities from St. Lawrence River, New York, United States - Law_Miss_RepB_8d | ecosystem: Environmental > Aquatic > Freshwater > River | place: USA: New York...
CCGCACGAGGCGCCGCGGGGGTGGGCGCTGGCGCAGCCGACACTGCCGGTGCCACCGGTTGCGGTGCGGGTTTGGTCGCCTTCAGGGCAGGGGGGTCGAACAGCAGGGTGTAATCGCGCACCAGGCGACCGGAGGACCAGTTGGCCTCGACGATCAGGTCGACAAAAGGCTCGTTCACGGGCCGCGCGCCGGTGAGGCGGAGATAGGCGCGGCCATCCGGGCGGCGCTGCAGGGTCACCGACAGGGCGTTGAGCACCGGGCTTACGTCGATGCCCGCTGCCCGGTAAGCCTCGGATGAGGCCAGGGTGACCCGCAGGGTGGAGGCCTCGTCGGGCGTGATGTCGGGAATGTCGATTTCCGCCTTCAGGGGCTCACCCAACACCGACTGAACCACCACCCGGCCGAGGGCCAGGGCGTGGGCGTCAAGTGGTTGGCCAAGGCCAATGGTCAGCAGCGCCGCAGCCGCCACGGCGTTCAGCCGGGCAAGCCCTCGGGAACCGGTTTGCGTCAGGGGCAAACCGTCTTGAGCGGCAGGAGAAGGGCGGGTGTTGGCTGGCACTTGGACCTCGACGTGAAAAACCGAAAATCGACCATAGCATCAAGGAATTACGCTGACAAGCTAACAATCCGCTTGAGTTTCAAAGCCTGCCGCCCATCAATTTTCGTGAGGGACATCACGTTGCAGTGGCGCAACGTGATGTCCTATTCGCCCCATCTCTGGGGCTGAAGGCGGGAGGCCGGTCAGGCGCCCAGCAGGATGCGCAGCATGCGGCGCAGCGGCTCGGCAGCACCCCACAGCAGCTGGTCGCCAATGGTGAAGGCGCCCAGGTACTCGGGACCCATGGCCATCTTGCGCAGGCGGCCCACCGGAATGGTCATGGTGCCGGTCACCGCCACCGGGGTCAGGTCCTTCAGCGTGGCCTCGCGGGTGTTGGGCACCACCTTCACCCATTGGTTGTCTGCGGCAATCATGGCTTCAATGTCGGCCAGTGGCACGTCTTTCTTGAGCTTGAACGTGAGGGCCTGCGAGTGGCAGCGCATGGCGCCCACGCGCACGCAGAAGCCGTCCACCGGCACGGCGGCGGTACCAAAACCTTCGCCCTGACCGAGGATCTTGTTGGTCTCGGCCATGCCCTTCCACTCTTCGCGGCTCACGCCATTGCCCAGGTCTTTGTCGATCCAGGGAATGAGCGAGCCACCCAGCGGCACGCCGAAGTTGGCGGTTTCGGCTTCGGTGAGCGAACGCTGCTTGGCGATCACCTTGCGGTCGATTTCGAGAATGGCGCTCTTGGGGTCGTCCAGCAGGGCGCGCACCTCGGCATTGAGCGTGCCGTATTGCGTGAGCAGCTCGCGCATGTGCTGTGCGCCACCGCCGGAGGCCGCCTGGTAGGTCTGGGTGCTCATCCACTCGACCAGGCCGGCCTTGTAGAGCGCGCCCACGCCCATGAGCATGCAGCTCACGGTGCAGTTGCCGCCCACCCAGTTGTTGCCGCCCTTGGCCAGTGCGCTCTTGATGACCGGCATGTTCACCGGGTCCAGGATGATGACCGCGTCGTCCTTCATGCGAAGGGTGGAGGCGGCGTCGATCCAGTGGCCGGTCCAGCCAGCGGCGCGCAGCTTGGGGAAGACCTCGGTGGTGTAGTCGCCACCTTGGCAGGTGATGATGATTTCGCAGCGCTTGAGCGCTTCGATGTCGTGCGCGTCTTGCAGCTTGGTTTCGTTCTTCGCCATCGCGGGGGCTTGGCCGCCCGCGTTGGAGGTGGAGAAGAACACGGGTTCGATGAGGTCGAAGTCTTTTTCTTCGACCATGCGGTCCATCAGGACGGAGCCAACCATGCCCCGCCAACCCACAAGCCCAACCAGTTTCGTCGTCATGTCAATGCCCTTTCAAAAAAACAACCTGTTTTTCCCCGGCTCGTCCTGCCGGGTAAGGGCGCGACGAACCGGAGCTGAATCAGCCCTTGGTAATGGTTTTGGTAATCGCCTTCACGACGGCGTCACCCATCTCGCGGGTGCCCACCTTCGTGGTGCCTTCCGACCAGATGTCGGCCGTGCGCAGACCAGACGCGAGCACGCTGGCGACGGCGGATTCGATCCGGTCGGCGGCGGTGGGCTGGTTGAGTGAGAAGCGGAGCATCATGGCAGCGGACAAGATTGTAGCCAGCGGGTTGGCGATGCCCTTGCCCGCGATGTCCGGTGCGCTGCCGTGGCTGGGCTCGTACAGGCCCTGGTTCTTCGCGTTCAGCGAGGCCGAGGGCAGCATGCCGATGGAGCCGGTGAGCATGGCCGCCTCGTCGGAGAGGATGTCGCCAAACATGTTGCCGGTGACGACCACGTCAAACTTCTTGGGCGCGCGCACCAGTTGCATGGCGGCGTTGTCCACGTACATGTGCTCGAGCTCGACGTCGGGGTACTCCTTGTGCACCTCGGTGACCACGTCTTTCCAGAACTGGAAGGTCTCCAGCACGTTGGCCTTGTCAACGCTGGTGACCTTCTTGTTGCGCTTGCGCGCGGCCTGGAAGGCCACGTGGGCGATGCGCTCGATCTCCGGGCGCGAGTAGCGCATGGTGTCAAAGGCTTCTTCGGCACCGGGGAAGTGGCCATCGGTGGCCACGCGGCGGCCCCGGGGCTGGCCGAAGTAGATGTCGCCGGTCAGCTCACGGATGATGAGGATGTCCAGCCCGGCGATCAGCTCGGGCTTGAGGCTGGAGGCGTTCACCAGCTCGGGGTAGCAGATGGCCGGGCGGAAGTTGGCGAACAGACCCATGTGCTTGCGCAGGCCCAGGATGGCTTGTTCCGGGCGCAGGGGGCGGTCGAGCTTGTCGTATTTCCAGTCGCCCACGGCGCCGAACAACACCGCGTCGGCTTCCATCGCCAGTTTCAGGGTGGACTCAGGCAAGGGGTGGCCATGGGCCTCGTAGGCGGCACCGCCCACCGGGGCGGTTTCCATCTCGAACGACAGGTCGAGCACGTTGAGGACCTTGACCGCCTCGGCCACGATTTCGGTGCCGATGCCGTCACCCGGAAGAACTGCGATTTTCATGTGTGTGTTTTGCGATCGAAGGGCTTACTGCCCGACCATGGTGTGGGCGAGCCAAGGCTTGGTGGCCAGGCGCTGTGACTCGTAGGCGGCGATCTTGTCTTTGTGGCGCAAGGTCAGACCTATGTCGTCGAGGCCGTTGAGCAGGCAGTACTTGCGGAAGGGCTGCACGTCAAACGGAATCTCTTCACCCTGCGGTTTCACGATCACCTGGCGCTCGAGGTCGATGGTGAGTTCGTAGCCGGGGAATGCCGCCACTTCGTCAAACAGCCGGGCCACCGTGGCTTCGGGCAGCACGATGGGCAGCAGGCCGTTCTTGAAGCAGTTGTTGAAGAAGATGTCGGCGAAGCTCGGGGCGATCAGGGCGCGGAAGCCGTACTGCTCAATGGCCCAGGGCGCGTGCTCGCGCGAAGAGCCGCAGCCGAAGTTCTGGCGCGCCAGCAACACCGAAGCGCCCTGGTAGCGCGACTGGTTCAGGACGAAGTCCGGGTTGGGCTTGCGCGAGGTCGGGTCTTGGCCGGGCTCGCCGTGGTCCAGGTAGCGCCACTCGTCGAACAGGTTGGGGCCAAAGCCGGTCTTGCGAATCGACTTGAGGAACTGCTTCGGGATGATGGCGTCGGTGTCGACGTTTTCCCGGTCCATGGGGGCCACGAGGCCCTTGTGTACGGTGAAGGCTCTCATTTATTTCTTCTTGGCCGCGTCTTCGAGGACTTGGCCGCCTTTCTGGATGTCCTGGCCGATGCCTTGAACGGTGTTGCAACCCACCAGCGCGAACACGGCGCTCAGGGCGAAGAGGGCAGCGATCTTTTTCATGGAGTCTCCTTTCAGGCGAATTGGCGGATGTCGACGAAATGGCCGTGAATGGCGGCGGCCGCGGCCATGGCGGGTGACACCAGATGGGTGCGCCCACCGTTGCCCTGGCGGCCTTCGAAGTTGCGGTTGCTGGTGGAGGCGCAGCGCTCGCCGGGCTCCAGGCGGTCGGCGTTCATGGCCAGGCACATCGAGCAGCCGGGCTCGCGCCATTCGAAGCCGGCGGCCTTGAAGATCTCGTGCAGGCCTTCGCGCTCGGCCTGTGCCTTCACCAGGCCAGAGCCAGGCACCACGAGGGCCAACTTGATGTTCTTGGCCACCTTCTGGCCAAGTTTTTTCACCACGGCGGCGGCTTCGCGCATGTCTTCGATGCGGCTGTTGGTGCACGAGCCGATGAACACCTTGTCGACGAAGATGTCGTTCAGCGGCTTGCCGGGCTCCAGCGCCATGTAGGTGAGGGCGCGCTCGATGGCACCGCGCTTGACCGCGTCTTTTTCCTTATCGGGGTCGGGCACGGTGGCATCAATGCCCAGCACCATCTCGGGTGAGGTGCCCCAGGTGACTTGCGGCACGATCTGCGAGGCGTCGAGTTCGACCACGGCGTCGAACTTGGCGCCCGGGTCGGAGTGCAAGGTCTTCCAATAGGCGACGGCCTGGTCCCATTCGACGCCCGTGGGGGCCAGCGGGCGGCCTTTGACGTACTCGATGGTCTTGTCGTCCACGGCCACCAGGCCCGCGCGGGCGCCGGCCTCAATGGCCATGTTGCACACCGTCATGCGGCCTTCCATGCTCAGGGCGCGAATGGCCGAGCCGGCGAATTCGATGGTGTAGCCCGTGCCGCCTGCCGTGCCGATCTTGCCGATGATGGCGAGCACGATGTCTTTGGCGGTGCAGCCTTTTTGCAGCTCGCCGTCCACCTTGATCAGGAGGTTTTTGGCTTTTTTGGCCAGCAGGGTTTGCGTGGCCAACACGTGCTCGACCTCGCTGGTGCCGATGCCGTGTGCCAGGGCACCAAATGCGCCATGCGTGCTGGTGTGCGAGTCACCGCAGACCACGGTCATGCCGGGCAGGGTGGCGCCGTTTTCCGGGCCGATGACGTGCACGATGCCCTGTCGCTGCGACATGAAGGGGAAGAAGGCGGCAGCGCCAAATTCCTTGATGTTGGCGTCGAGCGTGACGATCTGCTCTTTGCTGATCGGATCAGCAATACCGTCGTAGCCGCGCTCCCAGCCGGTGGTGGGGGTGTTGTGGTCGGCCGTGGCCACCACCGAGCTCACCCGCCACACCTTGCGGCCGGCCTGGCGTAGGCCCTCGAACGCCTGGGGGCTGGTGACTTCGTGCACCAGGTGGCGGTCGATGTAGAGAACGGCGGTGCCGTCTTCTTCGGTGTGGACGACGTGTTCGTCCCAGATCTTGTCGTAGAGCGTGCGTGCCATGTCGATTCGGTGGGGTCGATCGGGGTGACCGGGCGACGATTTTACGGGGTCTCAAGTGAAGACGCCCGCCGCACCCGAGGGTGTGGCGGGCGTCCCGACCGGGCGAGGCCCGGTGTGAGCGAGGCCGCTTACTTCTTCAGCGAAGCGGGCACGTCGCGGCGCGGCGAGCCGGTGAACAGCTGGCGCGGACGGCCGATCTTGTACTCGGGGTCGCTGATCATTTCGTTGAGCTGGGCGATCCAGCCCACGGTGCGGGCCAGGGCGAAGATGCCGGTGAACAGGTTCACCGGGATGCCGATGGCGCGCTGCACGATGCCGGAGTAGAAGTCGACGTTCGGGTAGAGCTTGCGCTGCACGAAGTAGTCGTCTTCCAGGGCGATCTTTTCCAGGGCCATGGCCAGCTTGAACAGCGGGTCGTTTTCCAGGCCCAGTTCCATCAGCACTTCCTTGCAGGTTTCCTGCATCAGCTTGGCGCGCGGGTCGTAGTTCTTGTAGACGCGGTGGCCAAAGCCCATCAGGCGCACGCCCGAGTTCTTGTCCTTGACCTGGTTCATGAACTCGCCCACCTTGGCCACGCCGCCGTTGGCCTGGATGTCTTCCAGCATGTTCAGGCAGGCTTCGTTGGCGCCACCGTGGGCCGGGCCCCACAGGCAGGCCACACCAGCGGCGATGGCAGCGAAGGGGTTGGTGCCCGACGAGCCGCACAGGCGCACGGTGGAGGTGGAGGCGTTCTGCTCGTGGTCAGCGTGCAGAATGAAAATGCGGTCCATCGCGCGCTCGATGACCGGGTTGACCTTGTACTCCTCGCAGGGGGTGCCGAACATCATGCGCAGGAAGTTGCCGGCGTAGCTCAGGTCGTTCTGCGGGTACATGTAGGGCTGGCCAATGCCGTACTTGTAGGCCATGGCCACGAGCGTGGGCATCTTGGCGATCAGTCGGATCGCGGCAATGCGGCGGTGCTCGGGGTTATTGATGTCGGTGCTGTCGTGGTAGAAGGCCGACAGGGCGCCCACCAGGCCAGTCAGCACGGCCATGGGGTGGGCATCACGACGGAAGCCGCGCAGGAAGAACTGCATCTGCTCGTTGACCATGGTGTGGTTGGTCACGAGCTTGTGGAAGTCATTGCGCTCTTGCTCCTGGGGCAGCTCACCGTTGAGCAGCAGGAAGCAGGTGTCGAGGAAGTCGCAGTGGGTGGCCAGCTGCTCGATGGGGTAGCCGCGGTACAGCAGTTCGCCCTTGTCGCCGTCGATGTAGGTGATGGACGACTGGCACGACGCGGTCGACAGGAAACCCGGGTCGTAGGTGAACATGCCGGTCTGGGCGTACAGCTTGCGGATGTCGATCACCTCAGGACCGATGTTGCCGGCATACACCGGCAGGTCCACGCTGGGGCTGCCGTTGGAGAACGACAGGGTGGCTTTGTAGTCGACGGGTTTCATGCGTTTTCCTTCTGATGGGCGAACTTAGGCGGTTGGGCGAGCCGCGCGCAAGAGGCTCAAGACCGAGACGACATCCGGGTCGGCAAGCTCAGCTTGGGGCGTTTTGCGTCCGAGCAGCAAATCGAGCAGATCGTTGTCGGACAGGTCCATCAACCGACCCAACGCCTCGGCCTGGCGCACGGTCAGGCTGTTGGCGTGGTGGTCGAAGAATCGCTCGATGAACAGATCGTTCTCGAGCAGGCCGCGGCGACACCGCCAGCGCAGCTTGCTCAGGGCGCGCTCGTCCAGGGGGACGTCCAGGTCGGGGGCAGTGTGGCTCATGGCGTGTGGGGGCGTGCGTCAGACCGAGCGCAAGACCATCATTTCCTTGATCTTGCCGATGGCCTTGGTGGGGTTCAGACCCTTGGGGCAGACATCGACGCAGTTCATGATGGTGTGGCAGCGGAACAGGCGGTACGGGTCTTCAAGGTTGTCCAGGCGCTCACCAGTGGCCTGGTCGCGGCTGTCAGCGATGAAGCGGTAGGCCTGCAGCAGACCGGCGGGGCCGACGAACTTGTCGGGGTTCCACCAGAAGCTGGGGCAGCTGGTCGAGCAGCTGGCGCACAGGATGCACTCGTACAGGCCGTTGAGCTCTTCGCGCTCTTCGGGCGACTGCAGACGCTCCTTTTCGGGGGCGATCTCTTCGTTGATGAGGTAGGGCTTGATGCTGTGGTACTGCTTGAAGAACAGCGTCATATCCACGATCAGGTCGCGCACCACCGGCAGGCCGGGCAGCGGCTTCAACACGATGTCGCCTTTGAGCGTGTTCATGTTGGTCAGGCAGGCCAGACCGTTCTTGCCGTTGATGTTCATCGCGTCCGAACCGCACACGCCTTCGCGGCAGGAGCGGCGGAAGGAGATGGACGGGTCCACCTTCTTGAGCTTCATCAGCGCGTCGAGCAGCATGCGCTCGTTGCCGTCGAGCTCCACCTCGATGCTCTGCATGTAAGGCTTGGCGTCCTTCTCGGGGTCGTAGCGGTAGATCTTGAAAGTGCGTTTTGCCATGTTCTTGACTCCAGTGCGTGGGGCGCTCAGAAGGTACGGACCTTGGGCGGAACCGATTCCACCGTCAGCGGCTTGAGGTTCACCGGCTTGTAGGTGAGGCTGTTGTCGGCGCTGTGCCACAGGGTGTGCTTCATCCACTCGGCGTCGTTGCGGCCCAGCGGGAACTGCGCGTCGTCAGCGGGGCGCTCGTAGTCGTTCACGGTGTGGGCGCCACGGCATTCCTTGCGGGCGGCGGCCGAGGTCATGGTGGCCTGTGCGGCTTCGATCAGGTTCTCGACTTCCAGCGCCTCGATGCGGGCGGTGTTGAAGACCTTGGACTTGTCCTGCAGGCCGATGCTGTTCACGCGGGCACGCAGGGCGTTGATCTTCTGGACACCTTCGTCCATGCTGGCCTGGGTGCGGAACACGCCGGCGTGCTGCTGCATGGCCGAGCGGATGTCGTTGGCCACGTCTTGTGCGTACTCGCCGCTGGTGGCGCTGTCCAGGCGGGCCAGGCGGGCCAGGGTCTGGTCGGCACCGTTGGCGGGCACGGGCTTGTGGGTCTTGTTCTTGTCGTTGTACTGGACGATGTGGTTGCCGGCAGCCTTGCCGAACACCAGCAGGTCGAGCAGCGAGTTGGTGCCCAGGCGGTTGGCGCCGTGCACCGACACGCAGGAGCACTCGCCCACCGCGTACAGACCGTTGACCACCTTCTGGCCGCCGTTGCCGTCAGGGGTGACGACCTGGCCGTTGATGTTGGTGGGAATGCCACCCATCTGGTAGTGGATGGTGGGCACCACGGGGATGGGCTCGCGGGTGATGTCGACGTTGGCGAAGTTCACGCCGATTTCGTACACCGAGGGCAGGCGCTTGTGGATGGTCTCGGCGCCCAGGTGGTCGAGCTTGAGCAGCACGTAGTCCTTGTTGGGACCGCAGCCACGGCCTTCCTTGATTTCCTGGTCCATGCAACGCGAGACGAAGTCACGCGGGGCCAGGTCTTTCAGGGTGGGCGCGTAGCGCTCCATGAAGCGCTCGCCTTCGCTGTTGAGCAGGATGGCGCCCTCGCCGCGGCAGCCCTCGGTCAGCAGCACGCCCGCGCCGGCCACGCCGGTGGGGTGGAACTGCCAGAACTCCATGTCTTGCAGCGGGATGCCAGCGCGCGCGGCCATGCCCAGGCCGTCACCGGTGTTGATGAAGGCGTTGGTGGAGGCCGCGAAGATGCGGCCGGCGCCGCCGGTGGCCAGCAGCGTGGTCTTGGCTTCCAGCACGTACACGTCGCCGGTTTCCATTTCCAGGGCGGTCACGCCCACCACGTCGCCATCGGCGTCGCGGATCAGGTCAAGGGCCATCCACTCCACGAAGAAGGTGGTGCGGGCTGCCACGTTCTGCTGGTACAGGGTGTGCAGCATGGCGTGGCCGGTGCGGTCGGCCGCGGCGCAGGCGCGCTGCACGGGCTTCTCGCCGTAGTTGGCGGTGTGGCCGCCGAAGGGGCGCTGGTAGATGGTGCCGTCGGGGTTGCGGTCGAACGGCATGCCGAAGTGCTCGAGCTCGTACACCACCTTCGGGGCTTCACGGCACATGAACTCGATGGCGTCCTGGTCGCCCAGCCAGTCAGAGCCCTTGATGGTGTCGTAGAAGTGGTAGTGCCAGTTGTCCTCGCTCATGTTGCCCAGCGAAGCGCCGATGCCACCTTGCGCGGCCACGGTGTGCGAACGGGTGGGGAACACCTTGGAGAGCACGGCCACTTTCAGGCCGGCGCGCGCCAGTTGCAGCGAGGCGCGCATGCCAGAGCCACCGGCTCCGACGATGACGACGTCGAACTGGCGCTTGGGGAGATTTGCGGTTGCGGTCATGGCTTCAGAGCCTCCAGAGAACTTGAACGGCCCAGCCCAGGCAGGACAGGAGCCAGACGATGGTGAACACGTGCAGGGCCAGGCGCAGGCCGGCGGGCTTGACGTAGTCCATCCAGATGTCGCGAATGCCGACCCACACGTGGTAGGCCAGGGCCAGGAACACGGCGAAGGTCAGGGCCTTCATCCACTGAGGGGCGAACACGCCGGCCCAGCCCTCGTAGCCCAGAGGGCCACTGACCAGCAGCACCTTGGCCAGCAGGATCAGGGTGAAGATGACCATCAGGGCGGCGGTGATGCGCTGGGCCAGCCAGTCGCGCAGGCCGTAGTGGGCGCCGGTGACGACGCGCTTGGATCCGTAGTTGACAGACATGAGAGAGGTCCTTGAAGAGACAGGCGATCAGTACAGACCGAAGAGCTTGGCGCCCAGCACCACGGTCAGGCCAATGCTCAGCACCAGGGTGACGATGGCGGAGGAGCGGCCAAACTGCTTGGACACCGAGTGGGTGGCGTCCATGTAGAGGTGGCGCACGCCAGCGATCAGGTGGTGCAGGTAGGCCCAGATGATGGACAGCACGACCAGCTTGAACAGCCAGCCGGGCACGAAGCCCACGCCCACCTGGAAGGCCGACGTGAAGCGCTCGTAGGAAATTTCCGAGGACACCGAAGTGTCAAACAGCCAGACGATCAGCGGCAGCAGCAGGAACATCAGGCCACCGCTGGCGCGGTGCAGGATCGAGACCCACGCCGCCGCGGCCATGCGGTAGGTGGTGAGGTCTTTGAAGGCGTTGATGTTGCGGAACTCGGGCCGCTTTCGGGTCAACTCGGTCATGGTGGGGCTTTCTGTCGGAGGGGGCTCCGATGAGGGCTGGGGAAAAAAGGTATGTAACCGACTGGTAACTCGCAGCCAGCGGTCGCAAATTCTATTGCAACGCAACATGTCTCCGGGGAGACATTCGAGCGGGCTTCGGGGTCATCGCCAGGATTCGGGGGCTATCAGTTCAATTCGTTTTGGTAATGGCGGGTATCGGTGCGGTAGAGGCCGCGGCGAAGTTCCATGGGCACGTCGTTGTAAGTGAAGGCCAGGCGCTCCACGCTCAGCAGCGGCTCGCCAGGGGGCAGGGCCAGCCACTCGGCGGCTTCGCGGTCGGCGGCGACAGCCTTGATCTTTTCGGTGGCGCGCACCATGCGCACGCCAAACTGGGTCTCGAAGAGGACGTACATCGGGCCTTTGTCGCTGGAGAGCGTCTCCAGCGTCAGGCCTTTGAATGGCGTGCCTGGCAGCCAGATCTCTTCCAGGATGGTGGGTTGCCCGCCAAACGACAGCACGCGCCGCACCTGCAACACGGCGTCGCCTGTCTTGAGGTTGAGCAGGCGCGCCACCTCGGCTGGTGCGCGCAGGCGGCGGCACTCAATGATGCGTCGCTCGGCCGGGCCCTGGCTGTCCAGGCTGCCGGCGTCGGGCAGCAGGCGCAGGAAGCGGTATTGGATGTGCTGCTCGGCGTGGGTGGCCACGAAGGTGCCCTTGCCCTGGCGGCGCACGAGCAGGTTGTCGGTGGCCAGTTCGTCAATGGCCTTGCGCACCGTGCCCTGGCTCACCTTGTACCGCGCCGCCAGGTCCAGTTCGCTGGGGATCATGTCGCCCGGCTTCCATTCGCCGCCCTGCAGGCTGCGCAGGATCAGCGATTTGATTTGTTGGTAGAGCGGACTGAAGGCTGGCGTGGGCGTGGCGCTTGCGATCGCTCCGTCACCGCCCGGGCGGTTGTCGGCGCCGGACTGGTCTGGGGTGAGGGGCGATGAAGAGGGCATGGGGATTGGGGCCGCTGCGTCGTGGCGGAGGCGAGGCAATCATATCTTATATAAGACATAAGACAAATTGACGCTCTAGGGTTTGCGCGAGTACACTTCTGCCCCGATTCCTTCCCGGGCGTAAGCCCTTCGTGCCCGGGGTCTCGGCCTCTTCTGGCCCAGCCTTTTCCTCTCATCTGGAGTTCTCACCATGACCAAGAAGCCCGTTCGCGTCGCCGTCACCGGCGCCGCTGGCCAGATCGGCTACGCCCTGCTGTTCCGCATTGCCTCTGGCGAAATGCTGGGCAAAGACCAGCCCGTGATCCTGCAGTTGCTGGAGATCCCGGACGAGAAGGCCCAGAACGCGCTCAAGGGCGTGATCATGGAACTCGAAGACTGCGCCTTCCCGCTGCTGGCCGGCATTGAGGCGCACTCTGACCCGATGCAAGCCTTCAAGGACACCGACTACGCCCTGCTGGTCGGCGCCCGTCCCCGTGGCCCCGGCATGGAGCGTGCTGACCTGCTGGCCGCCAACGCCGCCATCTTCACCGTGCAGGGCAAGGCCCTGAACGCCGTGGCCTCGCGCAACGTGAAGGTGCTGGTGGTCGGCAACCCCGCCAACACCAACGCCTACATCGCCATGAAGTCGGCCCCCGATCTGCCGGCCAAGAACTTTACCGCCATGCTGCGCCTGGACCACAACCGCGCCGCTTCCCAGCTGGCCGCCAAGGGTGGCTTCAAGGTCGGCGACATCAAGAAGCTGACCGTGTGGGGCAACCACTCGCCCACCATGTACGCCGACTACCGCTTCGCCACCGTGGACGGCAAGTCGGTGAAGGACGCCATCAACGACCAGGTGTGGAACGCTGAGGTGTTCCTGCCCACCGTGGGCAAGCGCGGCGCCGCCATCATCGCTGCACGTGGCCTGTCGTCGGCCGCCTCGGCCGCCAACGCCGCCATCGACCACATGCGCGACTGGGCCCTGGGCTCCAAGGGCGAGTGGGTCACCATGGGCGTGCCCTCCAATGGCGAATACGGCATTCCCGCCGGCATCGTGTTCGGCTTCCCGGTGACCACCGAGAACGGCGAGTACAAGATCGTCGAAGGCCTGGAGATCGATGCTTTCTCGCAAGAATGCATCAACAAGACCCTGGCCGAGCTGCAAGGCGAGCAGGACGGCGTGAAGCACCTGCTGTAACCGCTTGGTAACTCCCGTGCCTGCCAACCCCGCCGCCATCTTGCTGGGTGCCCAGGCCGGCGCGTTTTCGCTGCCGGTCTGTGACCACTACAGCGGGGTGGAGGCGCGCATGCGCAAGAGCCTGGCGCTGCAGGCCGAACTCACGCAAGAGTTCGGCGCTTGCGTCTTTGACGTGACGCTCGATTGCGAAGACGGTGCCCCGGTGGGGGGCGAGGCCGAGCACGCCGCGCTGGTGACGGAGTTGGCCCTGGCGGCTGACCCGAAGGCCCGCGTGGCCGTGCGCGTGCACGCCGTCGATCACCCCGCCTTTGACGCCGACGTGGCCCACATCGTGGGCCGCGCTGGCCAGCGCCTGTGCCACGTGATGGTGCCCAAGGTGGAGCGGGTGGAGGACGTGCAGCGCGCCGCCGATGCCCTGGACGCCGCTGGCGCCACCGGTCTCATGCTGCACGCGCTGATCGAGTCGCCGGCGGCGGTGCACCGCGCTTTTGACATCGCGGCGCATCCCCGGGTGCAAAGCCTGAGCTTTGGCCTGATGGATTTTGTGTCTGCCCACGGCGGGGCCATTCCCGCCAGCGCCATGAGCGTGCAGGGGCAGTTCACCCACCCCTTGGTGCTGCGCGCCAAGATGGACATGGCCAGTGCCTGCCATGCCCATGGCAAGGTGCCCGCGCATTGCGTCATCACCGAGTTCAAGAACCCCGATGCCCTGCAGGTGGCGGTTCGCCGGGCCGCTGGCGAGCTGGGCTACACCCGCGTCTGGAGCATTCACCCCGATCAGATCCGGCCCATTCTGGCCGCCATGGCACCCGCCACCGATGAGGTGGACGAGGCCGCTGAGCTGATCGAACGCGCCGCCGCTGCCCAGTGGGCGCCGGTGCAATTTGGCGGTCGCCTGCACGACCGCGCGAGCTACCGCTATTACTGGCAGGTGCTGGACCGTGCCCACCGCACGGGCCGCCCGCTGCCGTCACAGATTCTGGCCCTTGTGGCCCCGACCTGATCTGATTACCACCCCTCCCACGGAGATCGCCATGTCCAACTTCCTGTCCGAATATCGCGCCCACGCCGCCGAACGCGCCGCGCTGGGCATTCCGCCGCTGCCGCTGGACGCCAAGCAGGTCGACGCCCTGATCGACCTCATCAAGAACCCGCCCGCTGGCGAGGACGCTTTCCTGCTGGACTTGCTCACCCACCGCGTGCCGCCCGGCGTGGACGACGCGGCCAAGGTCAAGGCCAGCTTCCTGGCGGCCGTGGCCCACGGTGACGTGAAGGTGGGCCTGATCTCCAAGGCCAAGGCCACCGAGCTGCTGGGCACCATGGTGGGTGGCTACAACGTGCACCCGCTGATCGAGCTGCTGGACGACGCCGAAGTGGCGGGTGTGGCCGCCGAGGGCCTGAAGAAGACCCTGCTGATGTTCGACTACTTCAACGACGTGGCCGAGAAGGCCAAGGCCGGCAATGCCAAGGCCCGTGAAGTGCTGCAGTCGTGGGCCGATGCCGAGTGGTTTACCAGCCGCCCCGAGGTCGAGAAGAAGATCACCGTCACCGTGTTCAAGGTGCCCGGCGAGACCAACACCGACGACCTTTCGCCCGCGCCCGACGCCTGGAGCCGCCCGGACATCCCGCTGCACTACCTGGCGATGCTGAAGAACACCCGCCCTGACGCGGCCTTCAAGCCCGAGGAAGACGGCAAGCGTGGCCCGATCCAGTTCATTGAAGACCTGAAGAAGAAGGGCCACCTGGTGGCCTACGTGGGCGACGTGGTGGGCACCGGCTCCAGCCGCAAGTCGGCCACCAACTCGGTGATCTGGGCCACCGGCCAAGACATCCCCTTCGTGCCGAACAAGCGCTTTGGCGGCGTCACCCTGGGCGGCAAGATCGCCCCCATCTTCTTCAACACGCAGGAAGACTCGGGGTCGCTGCCGATTGAGGTGGACGTGTCCAAGCTGGAAATGGGTGACGTCATCGACGTGCTGCCCTACGACGGCAAGATCGTCAAGAACGGCGAGACCGTGGCCGAGTTCAAGCTCAAGAGCGACGTGCTGTTCGACGAAGTGCGCGCCGGCGGCCGCATCAACCTGATCATCGGTCGCTCGCTCACCGCCAAGGCGCGCGAAGCCCTGGGCCTGCCCGCTTCCACCGTGTTCCGCCTGCCCCAGGCGCCTGCCGCCACCAAGGCCGGCTTCACCCTGGCCCAGAAGATGGTGGGCCGCGCCTGTGGCCTGCCCGAAGGTCAGGGCATCCGCCCGGGCACCTACTGCGAGCCCAAGATGACCACCGTGGGTTCGCAGGACACCACTGGCCCCATGACCCGCGACGAGCTGAAGGACCTGGCTTGCCTGGGCTTCTCGGCCGATCTGGTGATGCAGTCCTTCTGCCACACCGCCGCTTACCCGAAGCCGGTGGACGCGAAGATGCACCGCGAGCTGCCCGCCTTCATCAGCAACCGTGGCGGCGTGGCCCTGCGCCCGGGCGACGGCGTGATCCACAGCTGGCTCAACCGCCTGCTGCTGCCCGACACCGTGGGCACCGGCGGTGACTCGCACACCCGCTTCCCCATTGGCATTTCCTTCCCGGCCGGCTCTGGCCTGGTGGCTTTCGGCGCCGCCACCGGCGTGATGCCACTGGACATGCCCGAGTCGGTGCTGGTGCGCTTCAAGGGCAAGCTGCAGCCCGGCGTGACCCTGCGCGACCTGGTGCACGCCATTCCGCTGTACGCCATCAAGGCCGGTCTGCTGACCGTGGCCAAGGCCGGCAAGAAGAACATCTTCTCGGGCCGCATCCTGGAAATCGAAGGCCTGCCTGACCTGAAGGTGGAGCAGGCTTTCGAGCTGTCTGACGCCTCGGCTGAGCGCTCCGCCGCCGGCTGCACGATCAAGCTCGACAAAGAGCCGGTCATTGAGTACCTCAAGAGCAACGTGGTGCTCATGAAGAACATGATCGCCGACGGCTATGCCGACGCGAAGACCCTGCAGCGCCGCATCGAGAAGGTGGAAGCCTGGCTGGCCAAGCCCGAGCTGCTGGAGGCCGACAAGGACGCCGAGTACGCCGCCGTGATCGAGATCGACATGAACGAGATCAAGGAGCCCATCGTCTGCTGCCCCAACGACCCGGACGACGCCAAGTTCATGTCGGAAGTGGCCGGCACCAAGATCGATGAGGCCTTCATCGGTTCGTGCATGACCAACATCGGTCACTTCCGTGCCGCGGCCAAGCTGCTGGGCGGCGCGCGCGACATCCCGGTGAAGCTGTGGGTGGCCCCGCCGACCAAGATGGACCAGAGCGAGCTGATGAAGGAAGGCCACTACGCCGCCTTCGGCACCGCCGGTGCGCGCACCGAAATGCCGGGCTGCTCGCTGTGCATGGGTAACCAGGCGCAGGTGAAGGAAGGCGCAACGGTGATGTCCACCTCCACCCGCAACTTCCCCAACCGCCTGGGTAAGAACACCAACGTGTTCCTGGGGTCGGCTGAACTGGCCGCCATTTGCTCCAAGCTGGGCAAGATCCCCACCGTGGCCGAGTACCAGGAGGCCATGGGCATCATCAACCAGGATGCCGCCAGCGTGTACAAGTACATGAACTTCGACCAGATCGAGGAATACGCCGAGACCGCCAAGACCGTGAAGGCCTGAGCACTCGCCACCTGAAGAAAAACCCCCGGCACCGCGAGGTGCCGGGGGTTTTTTGTCAAGGTGGCCTAGCTTGGCGCACGCCGGGCTCGATGTGGTGCGCGCTCAGTTGTCAGCGTGGTTTGAGGCTTCGTTGTCGTAAGGTGAGCCCAGAGCCTTTCCGATTTCCGTCAAATCGAAGACCACATCACCCGCGTCCGCGATCATCTCGCCGGCTGACTGGTGTGCACTCTCACTTTCGCTGGATGTGCCATCGTCTTCCCTGGCGCGACTGCCGTGCTCATTGTTCTGGGTATTGGCAGAACCCCCATCCAAGTTGCTTCGACTCTCCTCGTCTTGTGCATTCAGTGGGCTGCTTGAACTGAGCTCGTCATCATCTGATGGAGCCGCGTGGTTCTGCGTGGCATCGGTTTCTGGCACATGGCCCGCGTGAGCACATCCCCAAAGCATCTGGGTGGCAGAAGCTATGCGCAAACCAAGGCCAGGAACCGCGGACAAGGCAACCAGTTCAGTGGCGTTGCTCACGATGGTACGTGCGCACCAGGCTCCGATCAGGACGAAGCCGTGCAGTGCGAAGTCCACATGCTCCATCAACGCGGCTGGCGGAGATGTCGTGGTCATGGCAGGGTAGTCGGCTGTCTGATTGACCACTGTCGTGGGGGCCAGCGGGTGCAGCGTGTTGGCTACCTCGTTCAGGTAGTACAGATAGGTGGCCACGGCAGCGGTGTTGGCGATTGACTTGGCCAGTGCCCGACGCAGTTTGGCACCACCCCCCAGCCAGGGCGTCTTGGGGTCGGCAGGCCCGCAGAACAGAGCCTTCCCAGTGGCGATGATTGCCTGGCTGGTGGCGCCGATGCGCTCATTGGTTTCGCATTTCAGCAGTTCCTTGGCAAATTCGTCCAACTTCGAGTCGATTGACTGGATCGCCCTTTGTGCCTCTGCTTGGATGGCCCTGCGCTGTCCGATGACGGCCTCATTGGTCTCGTCGGAAGTGAACAGATCGAGGAATTTTTGGCTGCAGTGCTCAATGCGGGCCCGCTCATGCTGCAGAGCCTTGATGGTTTCGGTCAGAAGCCCCTGTCGGGCCACGCGCTCCGCGTTGTGGTTGCTGCCGGTGATGAACGCCGCGCGCTGGAGATGTTGGCGCATCCAGTTCTGTAGCGCGCCCGTGAACGAAGCTCCCAGCAATCCACACACCAGGGTAGAGCCGAAATCGACCCCCCGGCTCAGGCGGGTGTCCACCATCCTGCGCAAGACGGGCTGTAGCGCGCCGGTGCCTGTGTAGGCCACGGCGAAGGCAAGGAAGGCCAGCTCATCGCAGACCAGAGACCGCCACCACGCGCCAAAGAGAGCGATGGTTTGTGATCTATTGGGATCGGGACCCAGACGAGCATCCAGACTCCTCTGAATATGGGTCACGGCTTCCTGCATGGCATGCCTGGCCTTGGCTCGTCCTCGTGTGCGGCCGCCGACCGTGTACAGCGCGTAGTCGCTCATGGCGCTGATGAGATTTGCCCACAGTGCGCCGTCGGGGGATTGATAGGTGGCGAACGTGGACCGCAGGCCGCCTCCGACGGCTTCGCCTAGCGTCGCGTGAAGCACTCCTGCCAGCGGCGCAAATGCCCACCGCGCTTGCTCGCCAACTTGCACGAATGCTAGGGTCAGAGCCTTGGCAGCGAAGAACGACACGAGGTAACCCGCGCTCCCACCTGCCAGCGCGCCGCGCCAGAAGCTGGCAGTGGCCGGCGGGTGTGCTTTGATCGCCTGGGCTTGGTGCTCGTGGCTATTCAGCAAATGGGCTGCAGTCTGCTGCATCTCCTGAACGGCCTGGCAGAAGGCCTTTTTCAGCTGAATGGCCGTGTTCTCGGCCTCGTTTGTTCGATCGGTCAGTTCTGGCTGTCCGGCATGCCGTCGTCGGCTTGGTGACTTCAGGTAGGCATTCCACTCGATGGCCTGGAAGTTGATTCGGGCCGCCAAGTGATCGGTGTAAGAGTCGGCTTCTTCGTCGGTCCGGCGTTGACGTTTCGCTGGATTGCCTTGGATTTCGATGTCCATCATGAATTTCTCGCTTCAGTTGCCCTGCAGTTCCTCCTCCAACTCCGTGGCCAGTCTTGCCACCTGACCGTCGAGCATGCCGTCTCGCCAAGCCAGCGCCTGCTGCGCCATGGTGCTCATGAGCCTGGCCAGCCATTCGGGTGGGGTGTCGGTGCCCACTTCGGCACTGGAGCAGAACAGCACCTCATCCAGTTTCGGGTCGTAGCCGAACCGAACACCTGTCAGGTGGAGAGTCATCGTTTGCAGGTACAGCAGCTGCTCGTAGACCTGCGTGCGATGTGCATCGGCTGGTTGTCCCAGATGACAGACCACCGACAACACCGACTGCGGTTCATCGAACAGCAGATCCAAAGTCACGCCGTTGAGGGTGAAGCTGTCGCCCTTAACAGCTGTCACGGCGATTGATGCGGTATTGAGGGAGGCAATGGCAGCGGCGCACAGGGCCTGGTACTGGTCAAAATTCATGGTGCTTCTTTGGGGTGGATCGATGTTGATGGCCCGGGGTGGTTTGCGTTCCGGTGGATCAAGGCTCAAAGCTCTGGGCGTTCTGGCATGGCGGTTTCCACTAACTGAGGGTTCTGATCGACAAGTGCCTTGAGTTCGCAGAGCGCTTGGTCGGACAGGCAGGGCTTGTGGCACTTGTAGTACTTGGCCCAACGCATTTGTGTGCGTGGTGCGTTCCCCATGAGCCACTCCCACCAACCAGCTGGAGACTGGTGGGCATCCTCTGCCCGGGATCGCCGGATCAGTTCGCCGAGATCCACCAGCCGGAAGGCGCTCTGGTGAAGCTCGGGTTTGTTTCCAGTCTGATGGGCCCAGGTCCGACCGATCTGGATCAGCTCTTCACTTGTGAGGTCGCCTACTGAGCGGCCCCGGCCCTCGTTGCGCAGCCACTCGCGCAAGTGGTCCATCACGGGGTTGTTTTGCAGGTCGTTGCCATCGAGCAGCAGGCCCAGGTCACGCTCCCGGTGTCTGAAACTGGTGAGCAGCACGACGCAGTGTTGTCGCAGGTAGACGTCGGCTCCCTGATCGGCAGCCAAGGCTCTGAAAAGCGTGAGCACCAAGGGGCCGCATTCGGCGTTGACTTTCAGGAGAGCCCCCGCGCTTTCGATGGGCCACTGGCAGGAGCTCTCGTTCGGTGATTCCAAGGCGAGTCGCGAGGCAAAACCTCCGCCCACCAGGATGTTGGTCAATGCCCATTGCATCCATCGAGAATTGGCCTCACAGTCACCGCGCAACTGGAACCTGAAGGCCGACATCGCCGCGCATCCCAATGGGGTGCTCTGGATAAGACGAAGCACCTCGAGGCTAACGAACTGGCGGGTGTGAGGGGCGGGAAGCGAGGCCCATGGGCAAAGGCGACGCGTTTGTGCCAAGGTCTTAGGGATCATGAAGGCGTCCGATGTGTCAGGATCAAAACGCCACTTTGGGCTGTTGCCTTTGCCCCGCCTATCGGGTTGAAACCGTGAGTGCGCTGAGGGTCATTTGTCCGCGCCAGAATGGGTCGCCTCCACTTTGCACTGAGGATCCAAGCCATGTCTCAATCGACACGTCGCGCCCATTCCTTCGCCCATGTGATCCGGGCACTGCCCTTGCCTGGCACGGGCCAGGCACAGCTGTTCTCGCTGCCCGAACTGGCGCGCGAGTTCCCCTCGGTGAACCGCCTGCCGCAGTCCCTGCGCATCGTGCTGGAGAGCGTGCTGCGCCATTGCGATGGCGAGCGCGTCACGCCCGATCACGTGACGCAACTGGCGTGCTGGCAACCCAACGCCGCGCGCACCGACGAGATTCCCTTCACCGTGGCGCGCGTGGTGCTGCAAGACTTCACCGGCGTGCCGCTGCTGGCCGACCTGGCCGCCATGCGCAGCACCGCGCAGGCCCTGGGCCGCGACCCCCAGCGCGTGGAGCCGCTGGTGCCGGTGGACCTGGTGGTGGACCACTCGGTCACGGTGGACCACTACGGCACGCCCGATGCGCTTGACCTGAACATGCGGCTGGAATTCCACCGCAACCGCGAGCGCTACCAGTTCATGAAATGGGGCATGCAGGCCTTTGACACCTTCGGCGTGGTGCCGCCGGGCGTGGGCATCGTGCACCAGGTGAACCTGGAGCACCTGGCCCGCGGCGTGCACGTGAAAGACGGTGTGGTCTACCCCGACACGCTGGTGGGCACCGACAGCCACACCACCATGATCAACGGCCTGGGGGTGGTGGCCTGGGGCGTGGGCGGCATTGAGGCCGAGGCCGCCATGCTGGGGCAGCCGGTCTACTTCCTCACGCCCGACGTGGTGGGCTTTGAGCTGACGGGCCGGCTGCGCGAAGGCGTGACCGCCACCGACCTGGTGCTCACCGTCACCGAGATCCTGCGCCGGCACAAGGTGGTGGGCAAGTTCGTCGAGTTCTTTGGCGAAGGCACCGCCTCGCTCTCCTTGCCCGACCGCGCCACCATCGCCAACATGGCGCCCGAGTACGGCGCCACCATGGGCTTCTTCCCGGTGGACGAGAAAACGCTCGACTACTTCCGTGGCACCGGCCGCAGCGCCGACGAGATCGCACTGTTCGAGGCCTACTTCCGCGCCCAGGGCCTGTTCGGCGTGCCCGGTGCGCCGGGCGCCTCGCAGGGCAAGGGCGAGATCGACTACTCGCAGGTCATCTCGCTTGACCTGGGCACCGTGGCCCCCAGCCTGGCTGGCCCCAAGCGGCCGCAAGACCGCATCGAGATCGGGCAGGTGGCGCGGCGCTTTGGCGAGCTGTTCAGCGCGCCGATGGAGCAGGGCGGTTTCCTGCAGCCCAAGGCCAAGCTGGGCAAGGCCTTCAAGACGCGCGACGGCCTGGCGGTGAAGAACGGCGACGTGCTGATCGCCGCCATCACCAGTTGCACCAACACCAGCAACCCGGGCGTGCTGCTGGCCGCCGGCCTGCTGGCCAAGAAGGCGGTGGAGAAGGGCTTGAAGGTGAAGCCGCACATCAAGACCTCGCTCGCCCCGGGCTCGCGCATCGTCACCGAGTACCTGCGCGCCACCGGCCTGCTGCCCTACCTGGAACAACTGGGCTTCTTTCTCGCGGGCTATGGCTGTACCACCTGCATCGGCAACGCCGGCGACCTCACGCCTGAGCTGAACGACGTGATCACGCAGAACGACCTGGTCTGCGCGGCCGTGCTCTCGGGCAACCGCAACTTCGAGGCGCGCATCCACCCCAACCTCAAGGCCAACTTCCTGGCCAGCCCACCGCTGGTGGTGGCCTACGCCCTGGCCGGCACCGTCATGCGCGACCTGATGACCGAGCCCGTGGGCCAGGGCAAGGGCGGGCGCGATGTGTACCTGGGCGACATCTGGCCCAGCAGCGATGAGGTCCACGCGCTGATGGCCAGCGCCATGAACGGCGCCGCCTACCGCGACAACTACGCCCGCGCCAAGGCCGAGCCCGGCGAGTTGTGGGCGCGCATTCAGGGCGCCAGTGGCCAGGTGTACGACTGGCCGGCCAGCAGCTACATTGCCCGCCCGCCCTTCCTCGATGGTTTCGCCCTGCAGGCACCGGCCGCCACTGAGGCGGCGGTGCGCGGTGCGCGCGTGATGGCCTTGCTGGGCGACTCCATCACCACCGACCACATCTCGCCCGCCGGCTCCATCAAGGCCAGTTCGCCAGCGGGCCTGTGGCTGCAGGCCCAGGGCGTGAAGCCGGCCGATTTCAACAGCTACGGCGCCCGCCGCGGCCACCACGAGGTGATGGTGCGCGGCACCTTCGCCAACGTGCGCATCAAGAACCTGATGATCCCGCCCCGGGCCGACGGCTCGCGCGAAGAGGGCGGTCTCACCCTGCTGCAGCCCACTGGCGAAAAGATGGCCATCTTCGACGCCGCCCAGCGCTACCAGGCCCAGGGCGTGCCCACCGTGGTGTTCGCGGGCGAGGAATACGGCACCGGCTCCAGCCGCGACTGGGCCGCCAAGGGCACGCGCCTGCTAGGCATTCGCGCCGTGGCGGCGCGCAGCTTCGAGCGCATCCACCGCGCCAACCTGGTGGGCATGGGCGTGCTGCCGCTGCAGTTCCGCCCCGGTGAGTCTTGGCAGACGCTGGGCCTGCGCGGCGACGAGGTGATCGACATCGTGCCGGCGGAAGATCTCGCGCCACAGAGTGAGGCGCGATTGGTCGTGACGCGACTCGATGGCACACAAGACGAGCACCGCCTCATCCTGCGCATCGACACCCCGGTGGAGGTGGGCTACTACCGGGCCGGCGGCATCCTGCCCTTCGTGCTGCGGCAATTGTTGAGCGCTTGAGCGGGTTGGCGTCTCGCGGCATGATGGCCCTGTCCGCCGTCAACAGGGGCCGCCATGCGAAGACCTGCCTTGTACAGCGCGTCGCGCCCGCCCACGGCCCCGACGCCGCCCGGTGAACCGCCAATGCCCGCCGTCCCGCCCGAGGCGGCAGCCGCGCGCGGGCCGCGCCCTGGCGCCTGGGCCCGCCGCCTGGGCCACCCGGCCACGCTGTGGGGCGTGATCGGCCTGCTGGCCGCTGCCGTGCTGGCCTTGGGGTGGCGCCTGCAGCACGCCCCCGCGCCCCTCACCCAAAAGGCCATTGACGAAGCCGTTCTGCGCACCCTCAGCACCGAGGTGCTGCCCTCGCCCCAGGCCCGCGCGGCCGCCGCCGTGGCGCCGTCGGTGGTGCACGTGCAATCGCTGGGCCGCAACGCCAAGGGGCAAGAAGTGGAGTTGGGCGTGGGCACCGGCGTGGTCATCGTGGACAAGGGCCTGATCCTCACCAACCTGCACGTGGTGCAAGGCTCGCGCAGCGTGCGCCTGACCTTTGCCGATGGCACCGAATCGGGCGCCTCGGTGGTGGGCGCGCGGCCCGAGCAAGACCTGGTGGTGCTGCAGGCCCACACCGTGCCCGATGACCTCAAGGCCGCCACCATGCGCTCCACCGACGATTTGCTGCCCGGCGACGCGGTGGTGGCGGTGGGCTTTCCCTTCGGCATCGGGCCTTCGGTGTCGGCCGGGGTGGTGTCGGGCAAGGGGCGCTCGTTCCGCTCGCCCGAGGGGCAGCAAGAGATCGGCAACCTCATTCAGTTCGACGCCGCCGCCAACCCCGGCAACTCGGGCGGCCCGCTGGTCACGCTCGATGGGGCGGTGGTGGGCATCGTCACCGGCATCCTCAACCCCACCTCGCACAAAACCTTTCTGGGCATCGGCTTTGCGGTGCCCATCGAAAGCGCGGCCACGGCGGCCGGGCTGCCCCCTTTCTGAAAGAGCGCATGAACACCCCCGCAGCGCTCCGCGCTACCCCCTCAAGGGGGCGGCACCAGCCGTCCGGCAAAGCCGGCCCGGCGGTGGCTCTCGACGACGCATCCTCGCGCCCCCCGCTGGGTGTCAACTGATTTTTTGGAGGCACCATGGACGACCTATCCCAGACCCCCGACACCGCCGAACTGATGGAGCGCATCCTCTACGAGGTCAAGCGCGTGGTGGTGGGGCAAGACCGGTTTCTGGAGCGCGTGATGGTGGCGCTGCTGGCCCAGGGGCATTTGCTGGTGGAGGGCGTGCCTGGCCTGGCCAAGACCCTCACCGTCAAGACCCTGGCCCAGGTGGTGCAGGGGCGCTTCAAGCGCATCCAGTTCACGCCCGACCTGGTGCCGGCCGACCTGGTGGGCACCCGCCTGTACAACCAGAAGACCGGTGACTTCAGCACCGCCCTGGGCCCGGTGTTCGCCAACCTCTTGCTGGCCGACGAGATCAACCGCGCGCCGGCCAAGGTGCAGAGCGCGCTGCTGGAGGTGATGCAGGAGCGGCAGGTCACCATCGCCGGCGAAAGCCACCGCGTGCCCGAGCCCTTTCTGGTGATGGCCACGCAAAACCCGATCGAGACCGAGGGCACCTACCCGCTGCCCGAGGCCCAGGTGGACCGTTTCATGATGAAGGTGACGGTGGACTACCCCAGCGACGAGGAAGAGGTGGCCATCGTCGAGCGCGTCACCGGCCCCGCCATCGCCGTGCAGGCGGTGGCCAGCACCGAGCAACTCGCGGCCCTGCAGGCCCAGTGCCGCGAGGTGTATGTCGATCCCTCGCTGGTGCAGTACGCGGTGCGCCTGGTGTCGGCCACGCGCCAGCCCGAGCGCCATGGCCTCAAGGACATGGGCCGCCTCATCACCTTCGGCGCCAGCCCGCGCGCCACCATCTCGCTGGTGGAAGGCGCGCGCGCCCTGGCGCTGATGCGCGGGCGCCGCTATGCGCTGCCCGAAGACATGGTGGACCTCGTGCCCGACGTGCTGCGCCACCGCGTGGTGCTGTCGTACGAAGGCCTGGCCGAGGGCCTGAGCAGCGATGCCCTGGTGGCGCGCATCATGAAACAGATCGCCCCGCCGCCGCGCCCGCTGGAGGCCGAGGCCCGCGTGGCCTGAGGGGCAAGCCATGTGGCGCCGCCTGTTCTCACGCCCGGCCCAGGCCACGCCACCGCCGCCCGTGGCCGCCGCCCCTGCGGTGCGCGCCGAGGCCTTGCTGCGCCGCCTGGAGTGGACGGTGCTCAAGCGCCTGGACGGCTGGCTGCAGGGCGACCACCGCACCGTGATGCGCGGCACCGGGCTGGACCTGGCCGACCTGCGCGAGTACCAGTTGCACGACGACGTGCGCCACATCGACTGGAACGTGACCGCCCGGCTGCAGCAGCCCCATGTGCGCGTGTTCACCGAAGACCGCGAAATGGCCGCCTGGTTTCTGCTGGACCTCAGCCCCTCGGTGGACTTCGGCTCGGGCGACCAGCGCAAGCGCGAGGTGCTGCGCGATTTCACCGTGGTGTTGGCCCGCCTGGTGGCCCGCCACGGCAACCGCGTGGGCGCCATGCTCTACGGCGGGCGCGGCTCGGGCGGGGCCGACACGGTGTTGCCGGCCCGGGGCGGTCGCCTGCACGTTCTTCGCCTGCTGCAGTTGCTGCTGGCCGATGCGCCTGCCCGCGCCCCTGGCCCCACCGAGCTGGGCACGCTGCTGCGCTCGGCCGGGCTGACGCTGCGCCAGCGCAGCACCGTGTTCGTGGTGTCCGATTTCATCAGCGAGCCCGGCTGGGAAAAGCCCCTGGGCGAGCTGGCCCGCCGCCATGACGTGGTGGCCGTGCGCCTGCTGGACCCCCTGGAGCTGAACCTGCCCAACCTGGGCCTGATCCCGATTCGCGATGCCGAGACCGGCGAGCAACTGCTGGTGGACACCAGCGACCCCGGCTTTCGCCAGCGCTTCACCCGCCTGGCCGCGCAGCGCGAGGCGCAGTTGCGCGAAGGCCTGGCGCGCGCGGGCGTGGACACGCTGGAGCTGTCCACCGACGACGACCTGGCCGAGGCGCTGCGCCGCTTCGTTGACCTGCGCCACCGCCGCGTGCGATTGCCCGGCACAGCCGCTCGCGGCACCCAAGGAGCCCGACCATGAACCTGCCCGTGAGCTTTCTCTGGCCGCAGTTTCTGTGGCTGCTGGCGCTGCTGCCCCTGCTGGTGGGGCTCTACTTCTGGCTCTTGCGCCGCCGCAGCCGCCAGGCCCTGCCGTACGCCCAGTTGGCCCTGGTGCGCCAGGCCATGGGCCGGGGCGCTGGCTGGCGCCGCCACGTGCCCCCCGCCCTGATCGCGCTGGCCCTGGCCGCGCTCATGGTGGCCGCGGCGCGGCCGGTGACCACCCTCTACCTGCCGTCCACCCAGCAGACCATCATCCTGGCCATGGACGTGTCGGGCAGCATGCGCGCCGAGGACGTGCAGCCCAACCGCCTGGTGGCCTCGCAGAACGCGGCCAAGGCCTTCCTGGCCGAGCTGCCGCGCCACGTGAAGGTGGGCATCGTGGCCTTCGCCGGTTCAGCCCAGGTGGTGCAGCCCGTCACGCTCAGTCGCGAAGACCTGGTGGCGGCCATCGACAAGTTCCAACTGCAGCGCGCCACCGCCATCGGCAGCGCCATCGTGGTGTCGCTGGCCGAGCTGTTCCCCAACCAGGGCATCGACGTGGGGCAGATGGTGTTCAACCGCTCCAGCGATCCCTTTGCGCCCAAGGGCCGCGCCATTGACCAGCCGCGCAGCGAAGAGAATGCCTTCACCCCGGTGGCGCCGGGCTCTTACGGTTCGGCGGCCATCATCCTGCTCACCGACGGCCAGCGCACCACCGGCGTGGACACGATGGAGGCGGCCAAGATGGCGGCCGATCGCGGCGTGCGCGTGTACACCGTGGGCGTGGGCACGGTGGACGGCGAGGTGATCGGCTTTGAGGGCTGGTCCATGCGCGTGCGGCTGGACGAGGACACCTTGAAAGAGGTCGCCCGCACCACCCTGGGCGAGTACTTCTACGCCGGCACCGCCGAGAGCTTGCGCAAGGTCTATGAGACGCTGAGCACCCGCCTGACGGTCGAGAAAAAAGAGACCGAGGTGGCCGGCCTGCTGGCCTTGCTGGCTGGCGTGCTGGTGCTGGGGGCGGCCGGCCTGTCGCTGTGGTGGTTCAACCGCGTGGTGTGAGGTCTTGGGGCTCAGTCTGGCCCGGGCCTGACCCACGTCAACGCCACGGCATTGCCCTCTCGGTACCATGCCCCAATGAACAGACGGGTGTTGGTGGCAGGTGGTGGCATTGGGGGCTTGGCGTGCGCGCTGTCCCTGGGCCGGGCAGGCGTGCCGGTGACGGTGCTGGAGCAGGCCGAATCGTTCGGTGAGGTGGGGGCCGGTGTGCAACTGGGCCCCAACGCGGTGCGGGTCTTGTCCCAATGGGGGCTGACCGATGCGCTGCAATCGTGCGCGGCTTTTCCCGATGCGCTGCGCGTGCGAGACGCCGGCGGTGGCGGCCTGTTGGGCCAGTTGCGCCTGGGCCCGGTGGCCTTGGCGCGCTATGGCCAGCCCTACGCCACCGTGCACCGCGCCGATCTGCACGCCATGCTCTTGGGCGCCGTGCGGGCGCGAACGCCGGCCGAGCTGGTGCTGGGGGCGCGGCTGCAGGGCATGGCGCCATCGGCCAGCGGCGTTTCGGTGGCGCTGGAAGACGGCCAAGCCCTGATGGGCGATGCCCTGGTGGGCTGCGATGGTGTCTGGAGCCGCGTGCGTGCTGCCTTGCTGGGCGACGCGCCGGCCGCGCCCACTGGCCACCTGGCCTACCGTGGCCTGGTGCCCACCCGCGATCTGCCGGTGGGCTTGCGCACGCCGGTGGTCACCGCCTGGCTGGGGCCCAGGCTGCACGTGGTGCACTACCCGGTGCGCCGGGGCGAGGCCTTCAACGTGGTGGTGGTGGTGCAGGCCGCGATGCGCGAAGCGGCGCTGGGCCCGGTGGACCCGCGCGGCTGGTACCACGAGGCCGGCCATGCCGAGTTGCGTGCCTTGCTGGGGGCGGCGCACGCCGACCTGCTGGGCATGATCGAGGCCGTGCCCCAGTGGAGCCTGTGGGCCCTGCACGACCGCGCGCCCATGGCAGGCCCTGGCGAGCACGCCAGCGGCCGCGTGGCCCTGCTGGGCGACGCCGCCCACCCCATGCGGCCCTACCTGGCGCAGGGCGCGGCCATGGCCCTGGAAGACGCCTGGACCCTGGGCAAGCTGGTCGACCGGCACCAGCACCCCATCGATTGGCCGGGCGTGTTCGAGCGCTACGCCGCGCTGCGCTGGCGCCGCAACGCGCGGGTGCAGGCCCAGTCGCGCCGCAACGGCAGCGTGTTTCACGCCACCGGCCTGGTGCGCTGGGGGCGCAACAGCGCCATGGCCTTGTTGCGCGAGCGCCTGCTGGACAATCCCTGGCTGTACGGCGGGCCGCCCAAGCCTGAGCCACAGCCTTGACCCCCACACCACAGGAGACCCCTTCATGACCCGACACCCCAACCGCCGCCACCTGATCGCCACGGCCGCCGCGCTGGTGGCCGCCAGCGCGTTGCCCGCCCAGGCGGCCACCTGGCCCAATCGCCCGCTGAAGATCATGGTGGGTTTCCCTGGTGGTTCGTCGCCCGATCTGATGGCCCGCCTGATCGCCGAGCCACTGGCCCAGGCCCTGGGCCAGCCCGTGGTGGTGGAAAACCGCCCCGGTGCTGGCGGCAACATTGGCGCCACCGCCGTGGCCCGCGCCACCGATGACCACACCATCGGCCTGATGATCAACGGCAACCTCACCATCGCCAAGATCCTCAACCCCGACGCCACCTACGACCCGCTCAAGGAACTGACGCCGGTCTCCCTGCTGGCCACCGCCCCGCTGGTGCTCACCGCGCCCCTGTCGGCCCCGGCCGACGGCGCGGCCTTCCTGGCCGCCGCGCGCCAGGCCGGTGACAAGTGGAACTACGGCAGCCCCGGCGTGGGCACGGTGGCCCACCTGGGCATGGAAGTGCTGAAGTCGCGCGCCAAGCTCGCGCCGGTGCACGTGCCGTACCCCGGCAACCCGCAGGTCATCACCGCCATGATCGGTGGCCAGGTGCAAATGGCCTTGCTGCCCCCAGGCCTGGCCATGGCCCAGGTGCGTGGCGGCAAGCTGCGCGCCATCGGCGTTACCTCGCCGGGCCGCAGCAGCGTGGTGCCCGATGTGCCCAGCCTGTCGGAGGCCGGGGTGCAGAACCTGCAACTGGAAATCTGGAACGCGGTGGCCGCGCCCAACAGCCTGCCCAAGGCGCACGTGGCCAAGCTCTCGGCGCTGCTGGTGGACATCGTGCGCCGCCCCGAGATTCGCGAAAAAATCCTGGCCCAGGGCTGGACGGTGGCCGGCACCAACGCCGAGGGCCTGGCGCGGCGCATTCAGGCCGAAACCCCCGTGTTGGCGGACGTGATCCGGCGCAACCAGATCAAGCCCGGGGGCTGATCGGCCCCATCTCGCCCCTTCTCGCCCTGGCCCTGCGCCGCGTTCAGAGCGCGGTGCGCAGGTGCCAGATTTCGGGGAACAGCACCACGTCGAGCATCTGGCGCAGGTAGCTCACGCCGCCCGTGCCGCCGGTGCCGCGCTTGAAGCCAATTACCCGCTCCACCGTGGTGAGGTGGCGAAAGCGCCAGAGCCGGAAGGCGTCTTCCAGGTCGGTGAGCTCTTCGCCCAGCTGGTACAGGTCCCAGTGGGCCTTGGGGTCGCGGTACACGGCCAGCCAGGCTTGTTCCACGGCGTCGCTGGCCTCGTAGGGCTGAGTCCAGTCGCGTTGCAGGTGGCTGGCCGGCACAGGCAGGCCGCGCCGCGCCAGCAGGCGCAGCGACTCGTCGTACAGCGAAGGTGCCTCGTACACCGCCTGCACCGCCGCGATGCGGTCGGGGTGGTGGGCGTGCGGCTTGAGCATGGCGGCGTTCTTGTTGCCCAGCATGAACTCGATGCAGCGGTACTGGTGGCTCTGGAAGCCGCTGGACTTGCCCAGGTAGGGCCGCACCGCGCTGTACTCGGGCGGTGTCATGGTGGCCAGCACGTCCCAGGCGTGCACCAGTTGTTCCATGATCTTGGACACGCGCGCCAGCATCTTGAAGGCCGGCTGCAGCTCGTCTTGCGCCACATGGCGCACGGCGGCGTGCAGCTCGTGCAGCATGAGCTTCATCCACAGCTCGCTGGTCTGGTGCTGCACGATGAAGAGCATCTCGTCATGGGCTGGCGACAGCGGCTTCTGCGCCGACAGGATGCTGTCGAGCTGCAGGTAGTCGCCATAGCTCATGTCGCGGCTGAAGTCGAGTTGCGCGCCTTCTTGCTGAACGATGGCCTCGGTGCGGTGCGCGGGGGACGGGTTGGCGTGCGGGCACATGCGGCTCTCCTCAGGTGACGGCGTGCTGGCGGTGGAACTCGGGGCGCTGCCATTCGCCGCTTTCCAGCACCTGGCGCAGGTGCACCACCGCGTGCCACACGTCAGCAAAGCCCAGGTAAAGCGGCGTGAAGCCAAAGCGCAGGATGTCGGGGTGGCGCTGGCCGTCGCCGGCACGGAAGTCACCAATCACGCCACGCGCGATCAGCGCCTGCACGATGGCGTAGGCGCCGGTGTCCCGGGACAGACAGACTTGCGAGCCGCGGTGGGCGTGATCCTTCGGCGTGACAAGTTCAAGCCCATGGCCGGCGCATCGCCCGTTCACCAGTTCAATGAACAGGTCGGTGAGCGCCAGCGATTTGGCGCGCAGCGCGGCCATGCCGCCCAGTGGCTCGGCCGCCAGCACCGTGTCCACGCCGCACTCCAGCGCGGCCAGGCTGATCATGGGCTGGGTGCCGCACTGGTAACGCGCGATGCCGGGCGCGGGCTGGTAATCGGGCGTGAAGGCAAAGGGTTGCGCGTGGCCCCACCAGCCCGACAGGGGCTGCCAGAAGCGGTCGGCGTGGCGCGGGTTCACCCACACAAAGGCCGGGGCGCCCGGGCCGCCGTTGAGGTACTTGTAGCCGCAGCCCACGGCGAAGTCGGCCTCGGCGCCCGTCAGGTCCACCGGCACCGCGCCCGCGCTGTGCGCCAGGTCCCACACCACCAGCGCGCCCGCGTCGTGGGCGGCTTTCGTGACGGCGGCCATGTCGTGCATGGCGCCGGTGCGGTAGTTCACGTGGGTGAGCATCAGGATGGCCAGGCGATCGTCCAGGTGGGCCCCGATCTCTTCGGGCTCTACCAGCACCAGCTCCCAGCCCTTGTCTTTGCACAGGGCCTCGGCGATGTAGAGGTCGGTGGGGAAGTTGTTGCGCTCGCTCACGATGCGCCAGCGCCCCGGCCGGTCTTGCGCGCTCTGGCGCAGCGCGGCGCTGAGCACCTTGAACAGGTTGACCGAGGTGCTGTCGGTGGCCACCACCGTGCCTGGCGTGGCGCCGATCAGGCGGGCGATCTTGTCGCCCACCTTGCGCGGGGCCTCGAACCAGCCGGCCTGGTTCCAGCTTTTGATGAGGTCTTGCCCCCACTCGCGCGTCACCACATCGGCCACGCGGGTCGGGGCGGCGGCGGGCATCACGCCCAGGGAGTTGCCATCCAGGTAGATGGTGCCCGGCGGCAGGGTGAACAGGTCGCGCAGCGGGCGCAGCGGGTCTTGCGCGTCCAGGGCTTGGCAGTCTTGCAGGGTGGTGGTCATGGCAGCTTTCTCAACACGGCGCGCACCGGCGAGGCGTCGGCCGTGGTCAGTTTCAAGGGCAGGGCGATGAGTTCGTAGTCGCCTTCGGGCACGTCGTCCAGCAGCAGGTTTTCCAGCACGCGCAGGCCGCGCTTGCGCAGCACCTGGTGGCTCTCCAGCGACTTGCTGCTGGCCGGGTCAACGCTGGCGCTGTCAATGCCCACCAGGCGAACGCCCAGGTCGGCCAGCAGGGCGATGGTCTCGGGCGCGAAGGCGGGCAGGGCGTCGTCGAAGCGATCGGTGGGCTGGCGCTCGTACACGCGCACCAGCACGCGCGGCGGCAAGTGGTCCAGCGCGTGTCGCAGGTGCTCGGGCCGCACCAGCGGCCCACAGCCGATGGCGTGGACCACGCGGCAGGGGCCGATGAACGTCTCCAGCGGCACCTCGCCGATGGGCGCGCCCGTCGGGTCGTAGTGCAGCGGGGCATCGGCGTGGGCGCCTACGTGGGGCGAGAGGGTGATGGCGCTCACGTTCACCGGGCAGCCTGGGCCGATGCTGGCCACCCAGGTTTGCGAGTAGGGCGTGTCACCGGGAAAGACCGGCGCGGCCGCGTGCACCGCAGGCGAAATGTCCCAAAGCGTTTTCATGGGCGGCGAAAGTAGCACCGGCCCGAAACCCGTGGTGTCGGTTAATTCCAACAGGGCCGGAAATCGCCCGGGGGCTCAGACCACCGGCGCTTCGCCCAGCGGTGGCAGCCCATGCCGTTGCCGGGCCTTGTGGCAGGCGTAGCTGCCTTCTTGCAGTTCGGCACAGGGGCGCGGCCGCTGCGCGTAGATGCCGCAGGCAAAGGGCTGGCCCGCGCCGCCCCGCAACGCCACGCAGCGAATGGGCACCTGCCCCGTGCCGCGCATGCGGCAGGTCACGCCATTGACCTCTTCCGTCAGTTCGCTTGGCACCGTGCCGCCCAGGGTGTCGAGCTCGTACACCGCGAACTCCACCCGGTAGCTCTGGCAGCAGGCGCCGCAATTCTGGCAGGCCGACATGGCAAGCCTCAGGCGTTCAGTGGCGGCAGCCTGTGCTGGCGGCGCGCCCGGTCGCAGGCCTCGCTGCCTTCCTCGAATTCGCGGCAGGGGCTGGGCCGCCACTCGTAGATGCCGCAGGCCACCTTCTCGCCCACGCGCCCGGTGAGGGCGGCGCAGCGCGGGCGGGCGTGGTCGGTGCCGCGCAGCCGGGCCAGGGTGTCGTTCAGCTCGACGGCCAGGCCCGAGGGCACGTGGCCGCCAAAGTCGTCGAGTTCGTGAACCGAGAAGTCCACGCGAAAGCAGGCGCAGCAGGCGCCACAGGTGGTGCAGGCGGTCATGGGGCGGTGGGGCGGGGTGGCAGGTCGGGCGCGCGGTACAGCAGCACCTTGAGCGCACGCTCGGGGGCGATGTCGGCAAAGGCGCTCGGGTTGGGCAGGCGCTGCTCGAACACCAGTTCGGGCGCGGTCTCGCGCATGGTGTCTTGCACGAACTCGGGGCCCAGCTCGGGGGCGTTCAGGCACAGCAGCGCATGCCCGCCCGGGCGCAGCAAATCGGGCAGGCGGCGCAGCACGCGGGCGTAGTCTTTCGTGGCCACGAAGCTGCCCTTCTGGTAGCTGGGCGGGTCAACGATCACCAGGCCATACGGGCCCAGGCGGTTCACCTTGCCCCAGGTGCTGAACAGGTCGTGCGCGAGAAAGCTGGCGCCGGCCAGGCCATTGAGCGCGTGGTTCTGCTGGCCGATGGCAATGGCCCCGCCGCTCATGTCCAGGTTCACCACCTGCCGCGCGCCACCTTGCAGCGCCGCCACCGAGAAGGCACAGGTGTAGGCGAAGAGGTTGAGCACCTTCTGCCCGGCCGCGTGCTGGCGCACCCAGCGCCGGCCTTCGGCCATGTCCAGGAACAGGCCGTGGTTCTGGCCGCGCAGCACGTGCACCAGGTAGCGCGCACCGTCTTCGGTGACCACGTGCGGGTCGGGCACACTGCCGGCCATCAGGCGCGTCTCGCTGCGGGCCTCGGCCCGGCTCTGGAACACCCAGTTCAGCGGCTCGCCCGGCGCGATCTGCGCCCAGCGCGCTTGCAGGGCCTCGCCCACGGTGGCGAGGTCTGCCTCGCTCACCGGCGCAAAGCTGGTCAGCACCCACACGGGCGGGTAGGCGTCGAGCGTCCAGTGCTCGCAGCCCGGGTGCAGGCCACCACGCCCGTGGAAAAGGCGCTGGGCGTCGGTGGGGCGGTCCATCGTGGCGATGGCGTCGAGCAAGGCTTGCATGGTCAAACAAAAGGGCCGGGCATTGCCCGGCCGTTGGTGGTGAAGGTGAGGGTAGGCTGCGTTACGCCAGACGTCCCAGCAACAGGTACTCCATGAGTGCCTTTTGCACGTGCATCCTGTTTTCAGCCTCATCCCACACCACGCTTTGCGGGCCGTCGATCACTTCGCCGGTGACTTCTTCGCCGCGGTGGGCGGGCAGGCAGTGCATGAAGAGGGCGTCGGGCTTGGCCACGGCCATCATGGCTTCGTCCACGCACCATTGCGCGAAGGCGGCGCGGCGCACTTCGTTCTCGGCCTCGAAGCCCATGCTGGTCCACACGTCGGTGGTCACCAGGTCGGCACCGGCGCAGGCCTCGCGCGGGTCTTGGAAGACCTTGAAGCAGTTGCGGTCGGTGATGCCGGCCAGCTCGGGGTTGACCTCGTAGCCGCTGGGCGTGCTCACGTGCACGGTGAAGCCCAGCAACTCGGCGGCCTGCAGCCACGTGTTGGCCATGTTGTTGCCGTCGCCCACCCAGGCCACCACCTTGCCGCGAATGGCGTCCAGCGGGTTGCCGCTGGCGGCGGGGCGGTGCTCGACCAGGGTGAACAGGTCGGCCAGGATCTGGCAGGGGTGGAACTCGTTGGTCAGGCCGTTGATCACCGGTACGCGCGAGTGCGCGGCGAAGCGCTCGATCTTGTCTTGCCCGAAGGTGCGGATCATCACGATGTCCACCATGCGGCTGATCACGCGGGCGCTGTCTTCGATGGGCTCGGCGCGGCCAAGCTGGCTGTCGCCGGTGGTCAGGTGCACCACCGAGCCGCCGAGCTGATACATGCCGGCCTCAAAGCTCACGCGGGTGCGCGTGCTGGCCTTCTCGAAGATCATGGCCAGGGTGCGGTCGGGGTCGGCAAAGGGCTGGTACTTCTCAAAGGCCTTGAACTTGCCCTTGATGAAGGCGGCGCGCTGCAGCAGGTGGCCGTATTCGTCGGCGCTGAGGTCCTTGAACTGGAGGTAGTGGCGGATCGTCATGGCGTGTTCCGTGGGGATTACTCGGCCAGGAAGGCGTGGATGATGGGCAGCAGGATGGCGGCGACTTCGTCGGCCTCGGCGGTGGTCATGATCAGCGGGGGCACCAGGCGCACCACCGTGTCCGCCGTGACGGACAGCAGCAGGCCGGCATCGGCCGCGCGCTGGGTGATGACGCCGCAGGGCTTGGCCAGCTCGATGCCGATCATCAGGCCCTGGCCGCGGATTTCCTTCACGCCGGCCTGACCTGCCAGGCCCTTCTCCAGCGCCGCCTTCAGGTGGGCACCCACGCGCTCGGCGTTGGCCAGCAGGCCGTCTTCTTCCATGATGCGGATGGTCTCAACCCCCGCGCGCATGGCCAGCGGGTTGCCGCCGAAGGTGGTGCCGTGGTTGCCGGGCTGGAAGATGTTGGCGGCTTTCGGGCCGGCCACCACCGCGCCCACCGGCACGCCGGAGCCCAGGCCCTTGGCCAGGGGCATCACGTCAGGCACGATGCCGGCCCACTGGTGGGCAAACCACTTGCCGGTGCGACCCATGCCGCACTGCACCTCGTCAATCATCATGAGCCAGTTGCGCTCGTCGCACAGGGCGCGCACCTGGCGCAGGTACTCGGCGCGCATGGGGTTGATGCCGCCTTCGCCCTGGATGGTCTCGAAGAACACGGCCACCACATTGGGGTTGCCCTCGGTGGCCTTCTTCAGCGATTCGATGTCGTTCACCGGCACGCGCACGAAGCCCTCCACCAGCGGGCCGAAGCCGGCCTGCACCTTGGGGTTGCCGGTGGCCGACAGGGTGGCAATGGAGCGGCCGTGGAAGGCCTTTTCGTAGACCACGATCTCGGGGCGCTCGATGCCCTTGTCGTGGCCGTACTTGCGCGCCAGCTTCAGGGCCGCCTCGTTGGCTTCCAGGCCGCTGTTGCAGAAGAACACATTGCTCATGCCCGAGCGCTCCACCAGCAGGCGCGCCAGGTTTTCCTGGTCGGGCACGTGGTAGTAGTTGCAGCAGTGGATCATCTTGGCCACCTGGTCCTGCAGCGCGGGCACCAGCTTGGGGTGGGCGTGGCCCAGGGTGTTCACCGCGATGCCGGCCAGCGCGTCCAGGTACTCCTTGCCGTTGACGTCCCACACGCGGCAGCCTCGACCATGCGACATCGCGATCGGCAGTCGGCCGTAGGTGTTCATCACGTGGGGCGAGGCGGCGGTGTGCGAGGCAGCGGTCATGCGGAACTCCGGTCAACAGGGCGAGGGATGCCCGAAAAAAGAAGCGGCTCAACGCCTGATGCCAGCAGGTTGAGCCGTTGAAGGGGCATTTTAGGGGCAGCCCGGCAGGCCATCCATGACACTAGCGCATCGGTGCGATGCCGCACCCCAGACTCGGGTTATCCCCAGGGCCAAGTCTTATATAAGATACAATACCGAGTTTCGACGGCGGGTGATCCCCGTGGTGTCGAACCGGTTATCGTTTACCCCTCAGCCCTCCATCCGACGGCGCATTCCGAATGGCTTCACCTACCGCCAAGCAAGTGTTCATCCAGGGCATCACCCGTGGTGGACGCACCTTCCGGCCCAGCGACTGGGCGGAGCGCTTGGCCGGCGTCATGAGCCAGTTTCGACCCGGTGGCGCCCAGCCCGGCAGCCACCTCAGCTACTCCCCCTGGTGCGTGCCCACCACGCTCAATGGCGTGAAGTGCGTGGTCGTGCACAGCGACCTGCGCGAAGCCGAGCCCATGGCCTGGGACTTCTGCATGAACTTCGCCAAAGACAACGAGTTGCAGGTGATAGAAGCCTGCCTTCTGCCCGATCCACCGGCCGCCTAACCAGCGGCTTTTTTTTCGCCACGGGGCGGGACATTGACGCCAAGTCGCCGCGAACAGGCAACAAAAAAGCCGTCTTGCGACGGCTTCTTGCTTTGCTGGCAGCGCACCCGGTTCAAACGGCAGGCCCGAGAAGGGCCAGGGCGACTGGTGGGTAAGGCTTAGGCCGCGGCCAGAGCCTTGACCTTGGCGGACAGGCGGCTCTTGTCGCGAGCGGCCTTGTTCTTGTGGAAGATGCCCTTGTCGGCAACGGCGTCCACCACGGCTTGCATCTTGGCAAACAGCTCGGTGGCCTTGGCCTTGTCGCCAGACAGAACAGCCTTCTCGACGTTCTTGACGGAGGTGCGGTACTTCGAACGCAGCGACGAGTTCGCGGCGTTCAGCTTGACGTCTTGGCGGGCGCGCTTGCGACCGGACGCCAGGCGGGGGTTCTTTTTCTTCGGCTTGGTTGCCATGGTAGTTTCCTTAAGTGTTTGTGGATGTTGCCAGCAAAGCCGAGCATTATAGCCCGCGCTCGCCAGCCTGCCCAGACTCGCCCGGGGCCGTCACGGGGGCTCGTTACACTGCCCGGGTGTCGCTCTTCAAGTCCGCCTCCCTCGTTTCGCTGCTGACGCTGGCCTCGCGCATCACCGGTCTGGTGCGAGAGCTGCTCGTCGCCTCAACCTTTGGCGCCAGCGCGCTGACCGACGCCTTCAACGTGGCGTTTCGCATTCCGAACCTCTTGCGGCGTTTGTTCGCCGAGGGCGCTTTCAGTCAGGCTTTTGTGCCCGTGCTGGCCGCCGCTCGCGAAAAAGAGGGCGAGGACGCCACGCGGCAGATGATTCACCAGATCGCCACCGTGCTGGCCTGGGCGCTCACGCTCACTTGTGTGCTGGGTGTGCTGGCCGCGCCGGTGCTGGTGTACGCCATGGCCTCTGGCTTGAAGCAGTCGCCCGAGGGTTTCGAGGCCGCCGTGGTCATGACGCGGTGGATGTTTCCCTACATCGGCTTCATGTCCTTCGTGGCGCTGGCGGCCGGCATTCTGAACACCTGGAAACGCTTCGCCGTGCCCGCGGCCACGCCGGTGCTGCTGAACGTTGCCATGATTTCGGCCGCCGCCTGGGGCGCCCCCTGGTTTGACTCGATGGGCATCAACCCCATTTACGCCATGGCCGGCGGCGTGCTGCTGGGCGGCACCCTTCAACTGGGGGTGCAGGTCCCCGCACTGCATCGCTTGGGCTTGCTGCCCCGCATGGGCTGGCGGTGGTCGGCCTTGAAAGCCGCCTGGGCCCACCCGGGCACCCGGCGCGTCACCACCTTGATGCTGCCCGCCCTGCTGGGCGTGAGCGTGGCGCAGCTCTCGTTGCTGATCAACACCCAGATCGCCTCGCATTTGGTGGTGGGCAGCGTGAGTTGGCTCACTTATGCCGATCGCCTGATGGAATTTCCCACCGCCATGCTCGGCGTGGCGTTGGGCGTGGTGCTGCTGCCGCAGCTGGCCGCGGCGCAGGCCGCCGGTGACACGCAGCGCTACAGCGGCCTCCTCGACTGGGGCTTGCGCCTGGTGGTGCTGCTGGCGGTGCCCTGCGCGGTGGCGTTGCTCACCTTTGCGCAGCCGCTGGTGGCGGTGCTTTACCACTACGGCAAGTTCAGCGCGGCCGATGTGCAGCAGACCGCCGTGGCCCTGATGGGCTACGGGGCGGGTTTGCTGGGCCTGATCGCCATCAAGGTGTTGGCCCCAGGCTTCTACGCCAGACAAGACATCCGCACCCCGGTGAAGATCGCCATCGGGGTGCTGGTGCTCACGCAATTGCTCAACGTGGTGCTGGTGCCGCACCTGGCCCACGCGGGCCTGGCATTGGCCATTGGCCTGGGCGCCATGGTCAATGCGCTCTTCCTGTTGATCGGGTTGGTGCGCCGCGGGGCTTACCGCCCGGCCCCGGGCTGGTCGCGGTTTGCCCTGCAGGTGATTGCAGCCAGCGCCCTGCTGGCGGTTTACTTGATGTGGCTCAACTCGCACATTGCCTGGACTGGCTTCGAGGGCCGGGCCTTGATGCGGGTGGTCACGCTGGGCCTGGTGGTGCTGGGGGCGGTGGTGGTTTATTTTGTGACCTTGCTGCTCTCGGGTTTGCATCTTCGGCAGTTCGTCCGAAAATGACGCGGGCCTATCGCCCGTCGCACCCATGTCCTTGCCCTTTGAGCCTCCGTCCATCACGCCGCTGGCGTATTTCGCCATGCTGGTGGGGGACGACGACGCACTGCCCCTTTTCGAGGCAGCGGTGTCGGTCGCTCAAGACGAATACCCCGACCTGGACGTGCAGCAGGTGCTGGGCGACGTGGACCAGATGGTGGCTCGGTTGCGCCGCCGCTGCCCCACAGACGCCGGCCCCATGCAGCGTCTGCGCCTGCTGAACCAGTTTTTCTTCCGGGACATGGGCTTCGGCGGCAACGTCAACAACTACTACGACCCGGACAACAGCTACCTCAATGTCATCCTGCGCACGCGGCGTGGCATTCCCATCACCCTGGCCCTTCTGTGGCTGGAGTTGGCGCAGGGCATGGGCCTGAAGGCGCGGGGCGTGAACTTCCCGGGGCACTTCATGGTGAAGGTGAACCTGCCCAACGGACAGGTGGTGATCGATCCCTTCACTGGCCAGTCTCTCAGCCGGGAAGACCTGTCCGAGCGCCTTGAGCCCTACAAGCGGCGCCAGGGCCTGGTGGACGACTACGACGTGCCGGTTGGCCTGTACCTGCAGCCCGCCAATTCGCGCGACATCCTGGCCCGGATGTTGCGTAATTTGAAGGAAATTCATCGCACGCAAGAAGATTGGCTGCGATTGATTGCGGTGCAAGACAGGTTGCTCGTGCTGCTGCCTGACGCCTGGATCGAGTACCGCGATCGGGGGTTGGCCTGGGCCGAGATGGGCGATCCCCGGCAAGCGGTGAGCGACCTGGAGATTTACGTGGCCCACACCGAGGACACGATGGACCGCGACGCCATCGAGCGCCGGATGCAAGAGCTTCGCCGCGCCCTGAGCTAAGGGTGCTGCGCCGGGCGCTTGTTTCGGCGTGTAAGACCGGTTGACGCGCGGCCGCTCGGGCGACGAACATCGCCCGATCCCCACAACAAGCATTCCTACCATGACCCAATCTCTCTACCGCATCGTGGCCGCTGCCCTCATTCCCTGCATGACCCTGGCCAGCGTGCCCTTGTCTGCACAGGCCGCCATCGTCGGCACCGAGCAGGCCTTGGTGACCCCCGCCGGACAGGCCAACCGTGACCGCGTGACCCAGTTCCTGGCCCGCGAAGACGTGCGCAAATCGCTGACCGAGCAGGGCGTGAGCGCCGACGACGCCATCGCCCGCGTGCAGGCCATGTCGGACGCCGAGGTGGCCCAGCTGGCCGACCGCGTGGACAAGGCCCCGGCCGGTGCCGGTGTGGTGGGGGTGCTGTTCACGGTGTTCCTGATCCTGCTGGTCACGGACATCCTGGGCTTCACCAAGGTTTACCCCTTCACCCGCCCGATCCGATGACGCCCTGGCGTCCTCACGCCGCAACCCCCGCCCTGGCGGGGGTTGTGCTTTCTGTGGCGCTGTTGGCCGGCTGCGCGGCGCCACCTCCGGTGGCCGAGTTGCAGCAGGCCTGGCCCACGGGCTTGCCGGCGCAGGTGCTGCTGCCCAAGGTGCCGTTCTTCCCGCAAGACGATTTCCTCTGCGGCCCGGCCACCCTGGCCATGGTGTCGCAGGCCGCGGGCAAGCGCGTGACGCCCGAGCAGCTCACCCCGCAGGTCTACCTGCCCGGTCGCCAGGGTGCCTTGCAGGCCGAAATGCAGGCCGCGACCCGGCGCCAGGGCCTGGTGGCCTATCCCGTCGCGCCCGAGCTCAAGGCCTTGCTCACCGAACTGGCCGCCGGGCAGCCGGTGCTGGTCTTGCTGAACCTGGGCCTGGCGTTCGCGCCGCAGTGGCACTACGCCGTGGCCATCGGCTACGACCGCGCTCGCGAAGAAATCGTGCTGCATTCGGGCACCACCGCGCGCATGCCCATGGCCTTGTCCACCTTCGAGCGCACCTGGGCCCGCTCTGAACACTGGGGTCTGCGCGTGAGCGCACCCGACCAGATTCCCGTGACCGCCACCGCCGATGGCTGGGCCAATGCCGTGGCCGCCCTGGAGCGGTCGGACGTGGCCGCCGCCCGCAGTGCCTACGCGGCCGGGCTGCGCCGCTGGCCCGGGCATCGCATCATGATGCTGGGCATGGGCAACACCGCGTATGCCCAAGGCCAGCGTGCGCAAGCCGCGCAAGCCTACGAGGCGACCGTGCAGGCCCATCCCGACTTCGCCGATGCCTGGAACAACCTGGCCCAGGTGCGCCTGGAGTTGGGCCGCCGCGACGCCGCGCGTGACGCGGCCCGCCGCGCCGTGGCCCTGGGCGGGCCACGCCTGCCGCAGTACCGCGAGCTGCTCGAGCGCCTGGAGGGGCGCCGCCCATGAGTCGCCTGATGCTGGTGGGCGCCACTGGCCTGGTGGGTGGGCACGTGCTGCAGCAGGCCCTGGCCGATCCGCGCGTGGCACAGGTGGTGGCCCCCACGCGCCGACCGCTGCCCGCACACCCCAAGCTGCTCAACCCGGTGGTGGACTTTCGCCGCTTGCCGACGCAGGCCGAGTGGTGGGCGGTGGACGCGCTGGTGTGCACGCTGGGCACCACCTTGCGCCAAGCCGGTTCACAACAGGCCTTCTATCAGGTGGACCACGACGCCGTGCTGGAGGTGGCTTACCTGGCGCGACGCCATGGTGCGCGCAGCATGGCTTTCAACTCAGCGCTGGGGGCCGATGCCGGCTCGCGGGTGTTCTATTCGCGCACCAAGGGCGAGACCGAGCGCGACCTGCAGGCCGTGGGCTTCGCCTCGTTGACCCTGGTCAGGCCCGGCCTGATTGGGGGTGCCCGCGCCGAAAGCCGCCCGCTGGAGCGCCTGGCCGTGGTGCTCACGGGGCTGCTGCAACCCTTGCTGCCGCGGCGCTGGCGCGTGGTGCCGGCCGAGTCCATTGCCCAGCACCTGCTGCGTGCCGCCATCGTGGCCCATCCCGGCGTGCACGTGTTGCCGTCCGAGGTGTTGCTGCAGCCGCCGGCTTGAGCGCTTCAGCCTGTGCGGGTGCCGACCCTCAGAGGCTGCGCTCGGCGGTGAACTCGCGGGCGCGGGTGATCTGAGGCGAAGAAGCAAAAACGGACATGTCAGTCTCCTGAGGCATGTCCGCATTTTGCGGCGATGGGCTCGCTGCGGGCCACCCGTTTAACGACAGGTTTCGTGCGTTTCAGGACACGGTGACGGGCGCGCCCGTGCCGCGCTCGCCGATGGCGCCGATCTCATACACGGTCTCACCCAGCTCGCGCAGGGTGGCGGCGCAGGCGGCGGCCTGGTCGGCCGCAATCACCACCACCATGCCGATGCCGTTGTTGAAGGTGCGGTTCATTTCCACGTCGTCGATGCCGGCGGTCTTTTGCAGCCAGGCGAACAGCTCGGTCTGGGGCCAGCTGCCCTTCTTGAGGTGGGCGCCGGTGCCCTCGGGCAGCACGCGCGGAATGTTTTCCAGCAGGCCGCCACCGGTGATGTGGGCCAGTGCCTTGATGGGGTGCTTCGCCAGGGCGGCCAGCACGTTTTTCACGTACAGGCGGGTGGGGCGCATCACCGCCTCCTTGAAGGGCATGCCGTCCAGCGTGGCGGGCAGGTTGGCGCCCGCGCGCTCGATGCACTTGCGCACCAGCGAGAAGCCGTTGGAGTGCACGCCATGCGAGGCCAGGCCCAGCACCACGTCGCCGGGCTTCACGTTCTGGCCGGTGAGGATCTTGCTCTTCTCGACCGCGCCCACGCAGAAGCCGGCCAAGTCGTACTCGCCCGCGGGGTACATGCCGGGCATCTCGGCGGTCTCGCCACCAATCAGCGCGCAGCCTGAGAGCTCGCAGCCCTTGGCGATGCCGCCCACCACGGCGGCGGCGGTGTCCACGTCGAGCTTGCCGCAGGCGAAGTAGTCCAGGAAGAACAGGGGCTCGGCGCCCTGCACCAGCACGTCGTTCACGCTCATGGCCACCAGGTCGATGCCCACCGTGTCGTGCATGTTCCATTCAAACGCCAGCTTGAGCTTGGTGCCCACGCCGTCGGTGCCACTCACCAGCACGGGCTCCTGGTAGCGCTTGGGCACCTCGAACAGGGCGCCGAAGCCGCCAATGCCGGCCATCACGCCCTCGCGCATCGTTTTCTTGGCCAGGGGCTTGATGCGCTCAACCAGTGCATCACCCGCGTCAATGTCAACGCCGGCGTCTTTGTAGGAGAGAGGGGTGGTGTTCGAGGTCATGGCACACGAGCGGCCCGTTCGGGCCGGCGGTCAAGGGGTGAGGGGGCTGCCGGGGGCATCTGGGTGCGCCCGATAGAATTTGACCCGCGATTTTACGGGGTCGCCCTTCGTGGCCTCTTTCGCCCGCGCATTCATGAACTTCACCCCCAACCAGACCCGTGCCGCGGCCTGGGTCGCCATCGCCCTGGTGGCCTGGCTGCTCCTGACCCTGCTGGCGCCCGTGCTCATGCCCTTCGTGCTGGCCACGGTGATCGCCTATGCCCTGCACCCGCTGGTGGAGCGCTGGGCCGCGCGGCGTGTGCCGCGCTGGCTGGGCGCAGGCCTGGCCATCGCGCTGCTCATGCTGGTGCTGCTGGCGGTGGCGCTGCTCATCGTGCCGGTGATCACGAAGCAGATCCCGCTGCTGCGCGACCAGGTGCCCGAACTGCTGGGGCGCGTGAACACCTGGCTGGCGCCCCTGGCCGCGCGCTTCGGCCTGGATCTGCAGATCGACGTGGCCCTGGTGCGCGACGGCCTGCGCCGCCTCATCACCGGGCATGAGGGCGAGATCATTGACGGCCTGCTCTCGTCCCTGCGCATTGGCGGCAGCGCCGTGGCTGCCCTGGCGGGCAATCTCATCCTGATGCCCATCGTGGCCTTCTACCTGCTGGTGGACTGGGCCCGGCTGGTCGATCGCGCCAAGGCCCTGATTCCGCCGCGCTTCCGAGAGTCTGTGCAAGGGTTTCTGGACGAGACCGACGCGGTGTTGGGCCAGTACCTGCGCGGCCAGCTGCTGGTCATGGGCATCCTGGCGGTGTTCTACACCGTGGGCCTGGCGTTGGTGGGCCTGAAGCTGGCCTTGCCCATTGGCGTGTTCACCGGCCTGGCCGTGTTCGTGCCCTACCTGGGCTTCGGTCTGGGTCTGGTGGTGGCCCTGTTGGCCGCGCTGCTGCAGTTTCAGGCCCTCTGGGGCGTGGCCCTGGTGGGGGCCGTCTATGGCCTGGGGCAGGTGGTGGAGAGCATGTACCTCACCCCACGCCTGCTGGGTGAGCGCATCGGCCTGCACCCCATCGCGGTGATCTTCGCCTTGCTGGCCTTCGCCCACCTTTTCGGCTTTGTGGGCATGCTGGTGGCCCTGCCGGCCAGCGCCGTGCTGCTGGTGGCCTTCCGACGCGCCCAGCGCGGCTACCTCGCCAGTGACCTTTACCGAGATGGCGCGCCCCGTGCCTGACGCTTTCGCATGAAACAGCTCGCCCTCGACATCGGCCTGGCCCCGATTCCCACGCTGGACAATTTCGTTGCCGTGGGCAACGAAGCGCTGCTGGAGCACCTCAAGCTGTGGGTTGGCAACCCGCTGCGCTCGCCCGTGCCCACCTACCTCTGGGGTGAGGGTGGCAGTGGCAAGACCCACCTGCTCAGCGCCGTGCGCGAGGCGTTTCGCGAACACGGTGGTCGCGTGGGTTGGCTGGACGCCACCACGCTCGCGCCCACCGAGTTCGACGACCGCTGGGAGGCAGTGGTGCTGGACGACTGCCACCTCTACACCGCCGCGCAACAGGCCGCCGCCTTCAACTGGTTCGTCAACGCCCAGACACCTGCCCACGGGCCGTCACGCTGGGTGCTGGCGGCCGCGGCCTGTCCCCCGGCTGACCTGAAACTGCGCGAAGACCTGCGCACCCGCCTGGGCTGGGGCCACGTGTTCCAATTGCATTCCCTGGGCGAGACCGAGCGGCGTGCCGTGCTGCGCCGCGCCGCCGACGAGCGCGGCGTGTTCCTGGGCGACGAGGTCATGGACTTCATGCTCACCCGGTTCTCACGCGATCTCTCCAGTCTCATGATGCTGCTCGATCAGCTCGACGCCTACGCGCTGCGCACCCAGCGCGCCATCACCATTCCGCTCATCAAGTCGATGCTGGAAAACGAATAACCCATGCGCCTGGCCCTTTTCGATCTCGATCACACCCTCATTCCCCTCGACTCCGACCACGCCTGGGGCCAGTTCACCGTGTCCCTCGGCTGGCGCGACGCCGAAGCCTTCAGCCGCGCCAACGACGACTTCTACGCCGCCTACAAAGACGGCACGCTCGACATCCACGAGTACGTGCGCTTTGCCATCGGCGCCGTTCGCGAACACGGTTTGGCTCGCGCACAATCCGCTCACGCGCAATTCATGGAGCAGGTCATTCGCCCGGCCATGACCGAGCAGGCACTCTCGCTGGTCAAGCGCCACCAGGATGCCGGCGACGAGGTGCTCATCGTCACCGCCACCAACGAATTCGTCACCCGCCCCATCGCCCGTGCCTTCGGTGTGGACCAGCTCATCGCCATTGAGCTGGAGACCGGCGCCGACGGCGAACCCACCGGCGCCATTCGCGGCACACCCTCGTTCCGCGAGGGCAAGGTCGCTCGTGTGGAACAATGGCTGGCCGATCGAGGCCTGGGCTGGTCCGATCTGGCGCACAGCACCTTCTACAGCGACTCGCCCAATGACCTGCCGCTGCTGGAGAAGGTCCACGAGCCCGTGGCCACCAACCCGGACGACCGGCTCACCGCCATCGCGCAAGAACGCGGCTGGCGCATCCTCCGACTCTTCGCATGATCAAGAAACTCATCAACAAGCTGCTGGGCAAGTCCGCGCCGACGGCCAGGGGCCCCAAGTTCGGCCGACGCGAAGACGTGCCCGTCAGCGTGCACGGCATCGACCCCAAGCTGGTGGACGCCCGCGCACTCGACGTGGTGCGCACCCTCAAAGACGCCGGTTTCGAGGCCTACATCGTGGGCGGCGCCGTGCGCGACCTGCTGCTGGGCCTGCGCCCCAAAGACTTTGACGTGGCCACCAACGCCACGCCCGAGCAGGTCAAGGGCCTGTTCCGCCGCGCCTTCATCATTGGCCGTCGCTTTCGCATCGTGCACGTGGTGTATGGCCGTGGCCGCGAACACGAGGTGATCGAGGTCTCCACCTTCCGCGCCTACCTTGACAGCGCCGACGCCGAGCAAGTGGCCGGCAACGAGCGCACCAGCAAGGGCGAACTCGCCGGCATGAAGCACGCGGTGGACGCCAGTGGCCGTGTGCTGCGCGACAACGTGTGGGGCCCCATCGAGCAAGACGCCGCGCGCCGCGACTTCACCATCAACGCCATGTACTACGACCCGCAGTCGCAGACCGTGGTCGATTTCCACCATGGCATTCGCGACGCGCAAAAGAAGCTGCTGCGCATCATCGGCGACCCGGCCACCCGCTACCGCGAAGACCCGGTGCGCATCATCCGCGCCGTGCGTTTCGGCGCCAAGCTCAGCGGGCTGGGTTTCCGTTTCGAGGAAAAAACCCTGGCCCCGCTGGCCGCCTCGCGCCAACTGCTGGCCGACGTGCCGCAAAGCCGCCTGTTTGACGAAATGCTCAAGCTGCTGCAGACCGGCCACGCCCTGGCCAGCATCGCGCAGCTCAAGGCCACCGGCCTGGCCACCGGCATCTACCCGCTGCTTGACGTGGTGGTGCAGCGCGCCGAAGACCCCTTCGTGAAAGCTGCCTTGCAAGACACCGACCGCCGCGTGGCCGAAGGCAAGCCGGTGGCGCCCAGCTTCCTGCTGGCGTGTGTGCTGTGGGCCGATGTGCGCCAAGGCTGGCAGCAGCGCCTGCAGCCGCGTGGCGGCCAGCGTGCCCCCACGCCATTTGCCGCCCTGCAAGACGCGGTGGACGAGGCTTTCGACGCGCGCATCGGCGACGTGTCGGGCCGCGGCAAGCTCGGCACCGACATGCGCGAAATCTGGACCATGCAGCCGCGCTTTGACAAGCGCGTGGGCAGCTCGCCCTTCAGCCTGGTGGAGCAGCCGCGTTTTCGCGCTGGTTTTGACTTCTTGCGCCTGCGCGCCCTGGTGGGCGAGGTGCCGGAAGAGCTGGCCCATTGGTGGGAAACCTACAGCACCGCCAGCGACGACATGCGCCGCGACATGGTGGACGCCCAGCGCCGCGACAACCAGGCCAAGCCCGGCGCCGCCAAGGCCCGCCGCGTCAAGCGCACCGACCCCGATCACCCCGCCAACCAGCCAGCCGATGATCCGCGTTTCCGCCCGGTGGACGGCGACGAGGGCGAGGAGGGGGACGATGAGGCGACCGGCGCGTTGAGCCCGGCGCCCGCCGACGGCGACGCCGCGCCCAAGAAGCGCCGCCGGCGCCGCCGCAAGCCCGCTGGCGCTGGGCGCACCGAGGGCGATGCACCCCCCGCTGATGGCGCGGCCTGACGTCACAGCCTTCATCGCCCTGGGTGCCAACTTGGGCGATGCCGCGCAGGCCCTGCGCGACGCGTTGAACGCGCTCTTGGGTGTGCCGGGCGTGCGGCTCGTGCAGGCCTCGGGCCTGTACCGTACCGCGCCCATCGATTCGAGCGGGCCCGATTACGTAAACGCCGTGGCGCAGGTGGCCACCACGCTCACTGCTCCGGCTCTGTTGGACGCCCTTCAGGCCATCGAAAACGCCGCGGGCCGCGAGCGCCCCTACCGCAACGCCCCTCGCACACTCGATCTTGACTTGCTGCTGTACGGTGATGCCCGCATCGAGTCGGCGCGCCTGACGGTGCCGCACCCCCGCATGTGGGAGCGTGCCTTTGTGCTCATGCCGCTGGCCGAGATTGCGCCCGAACTCGTGCCGCCATCGGCCTTGCAGGCTGTGGCGGGGCAGGGCATCGAGCCCTTGCGTTAAAAAGGGCCTGGCTTAGGGCGCCAGGCGTTCGCGCACCCAGGTGCCACCTTCCAGGCGGTAGCGCAGTCGGTCGTGCAGGCGGCTCTTGCGGCCTTGCCAGAACTCCCAGCGGTCGGGCACCAGCCGGAAGCCGCCCCAGTGTGGTGGGCGTGGTGGGTTGAGCAGGAACTGCGCGCCGTACTTGGCGGCGTTGGTCACCAGCACCGCGCGGCTGTCGATCACCTGGCTCTGGGGGCTGGCCCAGGCGCCGATGCGGCTGTCCAGCGGTCGGCTGTGGAAGTAGGCGTCGCTTTCCTCGGCCGACACGCGCTCCACTCGGCCTTCGATGCGCACCACCCGCTCCAGCTCCACCCAGTGGAACTGCAGCGCGGCGAAGGGGTTGCCTGCCAGCTCACTGCCCTTGCGGCTGTGGTAGTTGGTGTACCAGACGATGCCGCGTTCGTCGAAGCCTTTGATGAGCACCACGCGGGTGCTGGGTCGCAGGTCAGGCCCCACGGTGGCCACGGTCATGGCGTTGGGCTCGGGTAGCTCGCCCGAAATGGCTTCCTTGAGCCATTGGTCAAATTGCTTCAGCGGGTCACTGTGCGAGGCCGACTCGCTGAGTTCGGCCTTCTCGTAGCTTTTGCGCAGGTCGGCGATGTTCATGCGCGGCAGTATAGGCAGGCCCACGCGCACCACCATTGCGCCGGGTCAATCCCTGGCGTGGCGCAGCAGGCGCTCCAGCGCCCGGTCGTGAATGCCGTGGGCCAGCAGACCATCGAAGGTTTGTTGGGCGTAGGCCAGGGTGCTGCCGTAGCGTCCCCTCGCGTGCGCGAAGATGTCGCGGTATTGCGCAGGCGTGAGGTGGCCGGTGAAGCTTGGGCTCTGGCGTGAAAGGGTGAAGGCCAGCGCGAGCACAGGGCCCTGCGCTGTGCGGCAGCGCAGCCACTTCGGGTCATACACCGGGTCGGGCATTTCGCGCGCCCACAGGCCAGGCATCACGCCTTCCACCTCGTCGTGCGGAATGCGCAGCACCAGACCGTCGCAACTGCCCCCGGGCAGCAGGGCAAACACCAGGCCGGGCCGGGCCATCGTGCCTCGGTTGACGTGGCTCCACATCTGCAGGCTTCGGTGGTGGCCGTGCACGCGGGCCAGCCGCGTTTCGGCGGCAGGGAATTCGGGGCGCCAGACCAGCGAGGCATAGCCAAACACCCACAGGTCAGGGCGCTCACCCTGGGCGCGCCATTGTTCGAGCACCTTGCGCTTCATGGCCTCGCCATCGCGCTGGCTAAAATCGAGGGCTAACCCCAACAAACCCTTTTCGGAGATCTCAGTCATGTCCACACAGAATAACGAAATCGAAACCCGCGTCGTGGCGGCGGTTGTCATCGCCATCCTCGTGCTGGTGGTGGGCAGCGTGATCGGTTTCGGCATCCAGCGCGCCACTGGCACCCGCGCCGCCGCTCCTGCAGCGCAAGCCCCCGCGGCCGTGGTGGTGTCGGAAGAAGACGCCAGCATCGTGGTGGAAAACGGCGTGGTGAAGTTCTACTTCGCCACCGGCAAGGCCGATCTGGCCACCGGCGCCCTGGAGGCCCTGGCCGAGTCCATCGAAGCCGCCAAGGGCGGCAAGAAGCTGGTGGTCTCCGGCTACCACGACGCCACTGGCAGCGCCGCCGCCAACGCCGAACTGGCCAAGCAGCGCGCCCTGGTGGTGCGCGACGCCCTGGTGGGCGCCGGTGTGGCCGAAGCCGCTCTGGAGCTGAAGAAGCCCGAAGAAACCACTGGCAGCGGCAGCGCCGCCGAGGCCCGCCGTGTCGAGGTCACGATCGCTCCCTGAGCCCCGTCTGCTCTCGGTTCGCGAAACCCGGCCCAGGCCGGGTTTTTTTACGCCTGTCGGGTGGCGGCCATGGCTTCGCTCACCCGCAGGCGGGTTTGCGTCATGAGGTAGTCCAGGAAGACCTGGGTGCGCTGGGGAATGAACTTGCGGCTGGGCAGGGCGGCGTACAGGTTCAGCCGGTCGGTGATCCAAGGGCTGAGCACGCGCACCAGCTGACCGTTGGCCAGGTAGGGTGCGGCCAGTTCCACCGTGGTGGAGGTGATGCCCGCCCCGTCGAGCGCTGCGCCCATCAGGGTGTCGGTGTGGTTGGCCCACACCACGGGGTGCACGTCCACCTCAATGGCGCGGTCACCTTCGTCGGCGTTGAGCAGGCGCCAGCGGCTGGAGCGGCCCGCGAGTAGCCGCAGCCGCAGGCAGTCGTGCTGAGCCAGTTCGTCGGGGGTGCGGGGCGCCCCACGCGCCTTGAGGTAGCTCGGGGCGGCCAGCAAGATGGCCTCGGAAGACACCACCTTGCGCGCGATCACGTTGCCGTCGAACGCGTTGTTCGCCCCCAGCAGGGTGATGTCGAAGTCTTCGATGGGGAACTGGTTGTGCGAGATCACCTCCAGGTCAAGGGTGATCTTGGGGTAGGCGCGACGAAAGCCCGCCACCAGTGGCGCAATGACGTGCGTGGCCAGCACGGGGTAAGACAGGACACGCAACACGCCGGCCAATTCGCGGGTCTGAGAGCTGACCATTGAGCTGGCCTCGTCGAGGTCTTGCAGGACCTGCCGAATGCGCTCCAGGTAGGTCTCGCCCGCTTCGGTGAGCGATACGCGCCGGGTGGTGCGGTGCAGCAGCCGCACGCCCAGGTGGTCTTCCAGGTCGGCCACCAGGCGGGTGACCACGGCGGGCGAGAGGTTCAGGGCGCGGCTGGCGGCGGCAAATCCGCCTTCGTCCACGACTTTTTGGAATGCCCGGATGGAAGTGAGTCTGTCCATGGTGCTGGTGATGGGTGGATGTTTTGCTGGATTGTTTCACAAATAGCAATAGATAACTTTCTAATTTGCTATTTTTTGATGAAATCGACAGGTATACAGTTTGTCCATCAATACAAACCCTGATGCCTAGGCATCGAAACCCCCCGAAAGGACCTGTCATGAACGCCACCCGTCTCTCCGTGATCGCCATTGCCCTTGCTGCCCTGACCGCTGGTCAAGCCTTCGCCGATGCCCCCAAGACCCGCGAACAAGTTCGCGCCGAACTGGCCGAAGCCCAGCGCAACGGCACCCTGATCGCTGATGGCGAAACCGGCGCCACCTTCCGCGAGCTGTTCCCCGCCCAGTACCCCGCCGCCCCTGTCGTGGCCGGCAAGACCCGCGCCGAAGTGCAGGCCGAGCTGCGCGACGCCATCGCTCGCGGTGACGTGATTGCCGACGGCCAAACCGGCGCCAAGGCCAACGAGCTGTTCCCCGCCGCTTACGCTGCCGTGAAGTCGCCGGCTGCCAAGGCTGAGGTAGTGGCTCAGGGCAAGACGCGTGAGCAAGTGCGCGCCGAACTGGCCGAGGCCCAGCGCAACGGCGACCTGATCGCCGATGGCGAAACCGGCGCCACCTACCGCCAGCTCTACCCGCACCGTTACCCCGCCCAGGACTCGGCTCAGGCCAAGACCCGCGAGCAGGTGAAGCAAGAGCTGGTGGAAGCCCGTCGCAACGGCCAGCTCCAGACCTCTGTCAACTGAGCAAGCCCAGCGGCTCAGCCGCTGTGACCAGGGTGCGCGGCGAACACCGCCCGCACCCGCAGGCCCCCGGCGGGGCTGTCGGTCAAGGTCAACGTGCCCCCGTGTTGCTCCACGATGCGGGCCACGATGGCCAGGCCCAAGCCGCTGCCGGTGCTGTCCTGAGGGTTGAGGCGCACAAAGCGCTGTAAGACCCGCTCCCGATCTTCTGGTGCAATGCCAGGCCCGTTGTCGCTGACCTCAAGCGCCACGGTTTGGTCGGTTTTTTCCACTTTGACGTCCACCCGGCTGCCAGGTGGCGCGTGCCGCAGCGCGTTCTCCACCAGGTTGTCCAGCAGGGCTCGCAGGTCAGGGGCGTCGCCCCACACCTCGGCCACGTCGCTGCGCTCTAAGCCCAGGTCAATGTCGCGTGCCTCGGCCTGGGCCGACAGCGCCGCCACCACGCGCGCGGCCAAGGTGTCCACCCGCACCGCCGTGGGTTCGCGTTCGCGCGCCTCCGGCTCCAGCCGGGCCATCTGCAGCAGTTGTGCCACCAGATGGGTGGCGCGTTCGATGCCTTGGTCCAGCTCGTTCAGCGCGGCTTCTCGCTGTTGCTCGGTGGCCCGTCGTGCCAGTTGCGCTTGCAGCTTGATGGCCGCCAGCGGCGTGTTCAGTTCGTGTGCGGCGTCGGCCAGCAATCGGCGCTGCCCGGACAGCAGGGCCTCTACCCGAGCCAGCAGTTGGTTCAGCGCTTCGCCCAGCGGCACCAGTTCCTCCGGTAGCGACTGGGTTTGCACGGCATGGAGCTGGCTTACCTCGCGCCGGCCAATGTCACGGCCCAGGGCGTCCAGCGGCGCCAGGGCCCGTGTGACCGTGGCGTGGTTGAGCAGCGCCAGCACCAGCACCAGCAGCGCCAGGGGCACCAGCAGCCAGGGCACCATGGTCGAGAAGCGATTGGCACGCCCCGCCGCGCTCACCGCCACCTGCACCACCTGGTGGCGGTCGGGCAAGGTGTAGACGCGCCAAGACTCGCCGTCCCAATCGACGATGTGCATGCCGGCTTCTTGCAGGGGCGGGCCGGTGTCGTCAATGGAGCTGTAGATCAGCTTGCCCTTGGGGCTCCAGATCTGGCTGACGAACTGACCCAGGTCTTCGGCTGGGTCACCGCTGGCTGCGTCGTCGTCGCTCTCGCTCGGCGTGGCAGCCGAGGCACCGGTCGCCGGCTCGGCGGCGGGTGCTGCTGGTGGTGGCGCGGAGGGTCTTGAGGGCGGGGTGCGAACCCCGTGTCGCACGACGGAGTAGGCGATTTGCTGCAGGCCGTAGTCGCGCACCCGGTTGAAGCCGCTCCAGGCCATCTGGTAGGTGAGCACGCTGGCCAGCACACCGGTGATGACCAAGGCGGTGATCTGCCAGATCAGCAGGCGCTGCCGAATGCCCTTCATGGCGACTCCACCAGCTTGTAGCCCACGCCGCGCACGTTCTTGATCCAGCCGCTGCCGAGCTTGCGCCGAAGGTGGTGCAGGTGCACTTCGATGGCGTTGCTGGCCACTTCCTCGCCCCAGCCGTACAGGCGGCTTTCCAGTTGGTGGCGCGAGAGCACGGTGCCTGGGCGCTCCATCAGCGCGGCCAGCACGTCGAACTCGCGGGGTGACAGGGGAACCACTTCATCGCCCAGGCGCACCTCGCGGCGCAGCGGGTTCATCTCCAGGCGGCCCAGGCGCAGGTCGGGCTGGGTGCGCCCCTGGCGGCGGCGGCCCAGCGCGTGCACGCGGGCGATCAGCTCGTCCAGGTCAAATGGCTTGGTGAGGTAATCGTCAGCGCCCAGGTTCAGACCGGCCACGCGGTCGGTCACGGCGTCGCGCGCCGAGACCACCATCACCCCCAGCGGCATGTTGGCGGTGCGCAGCCATTGCAGCAGGGTCAGGCCATCCTGGCCAGGCAGGCCGATGTCCAGCAGGAGCACGTCGTAGTCCTGGCTTTGCAGGGCGTTTTGCGCGGACAGGCCGTTGCGGACCCAGTCCACGGTGAACCCGGCCATGCGCAGGCCCCTCTCCAGGCCCTGGCCGAGCATGCTGTCGTCTTCGGCGAGCAACAATTTCATGGCGATGCAGTGTGCGGCAAACGGCCGTCGGGAATCGCGGCCCAACCCTGGATTCTGGCGGCGACAGACTTAGTGAAGGGTTAAGGTCGTGCGATCTGATACAACCGCCGCCCATTCAAAGCCTTGAGGAAAGCCGCCACATGAGCACCTTCACCCGCGTCGTTCTGTTCACCGATACCGATGGCCGCGCCCGGTTCCGTGAAGAAGCCCTGGAATTGAGCGAGGGCTCGCCAGCGGCGCGCTTGTCGCCGGTGTTGCCGGCCACGGGTCTGCAACTGCGCGAAAGCCCGGTGGGGTTCCGCAGCGATTTCCATTGCACGGGCGCGCCGCAGTGGCTGTTCGTGCTGCGCGGGCGCATGGAAATCGGGCTGCAGGATGGGAGCAGCCGCGTCTTTGGCCCGGGGGAGCATTTCTATTCGGCCGACACCCTGCCCGTGGGTGCCACCTTTGACCCCACCGTGCACGGCCACTGGAGCCGGCAGGTAGGGGATGAGCCGCTGGTGACGGCTTTCGTGCGGGGCTGAGCCCCGCAGGGCTTTTTGGTCAGTGGCCGATGCGGCCAAAGCTGGTGCGCAGCGGATCGGCCGGGCCACCGGCTTCTTTGCTGCCGCGCCCACCGCCGCCGCCACCGCGCTTCTTGTTGCGGTTGCCGGTGCGCATGGCGTCGATGCTGGTGCGCAGCGGATCAGGCTGGCCACCCGGGTTGCCCACGCGCGGCTTGGGGTCGCGGATGCGCAGGCTGCCCAGGTGGGCGTTCGGGCCGGGTTGGCGCTCATGGCGCTCTTCGCCGTCGCGCTCGGTGCGAGGGCCGCGGTCGCCGCGGTCCGGGCGGTCACCGCGCGGCGGGCGTTGGCGCTGCTGGCCGTTGCCTTGCGGGCGCGGGCCCTTGCCCTGTGCACCCTGGGGGCGGGGCTGGCCACCGTTGCGCGGCTGGCCTTCGCTTTGGCCTTCACCGTCTTGGGCGCGCGGGCCACGCTGGCGACCTTGGCCGCCTTCGTTGCCCTTCTTCTCGCGGATGCGCTGCACCATTTCCTGGCGCGCGGCCTTGGCGGCGGCCGCCATCACCTCACGGCTCGGCGGCTTGCCGGCACCACCCCAGATGGTCTGGCGGCCCATGGCGATGGGCTCGGCCTTCTCGCCGGGTTCGGGCATGAACTCGGGGAAGATCTGCACCGGAATCTGCTGCTTGGTGAAGCGCTCGATGTCCATCATGAAGCCTTCTTCGTCGAGGCTCACGAGGTTGACGGCTTCACCGCTCTTGCCCGCGCGGCCGGTGCGGCCAATGCGGTGCACGTAGTCTTCGCTGACGTTCGGGATTTCGTAGTTCACCACGTGCGGCAGCTCGTCGATGTCGATGCCGCGCGCCGCGATGTCGGTGGCCACCAGGGCGCGAATTTCGCCGCTCTTGAAGCCGGCCAGGGCCTGGGTGCGGGCACCCTGGCTCTTGTTGCCGTGCAGGGCCATCGCCTGAATGCCGTTCTTGGTGAGGTATTCGGCCACGTTGTTGGCGCCGAACTTGGTGCGGGTGAACACCAGCACCTGGCTCCAGTTGTGCTGGTTGATGATGTGCACCAGCAGGGCCTTCTTCTTGCCACGGCCCACGGGGTGGATCACCTGGGTGATGCGCTGCACCGTGGTGTTGCGCGGCGTCACCTGGATGTGCTGAGGGTCCTTGAGCAGGTTGTTGGCCAGGTCGCGGATCTCGTCGCTGAAGGTGGCCGAGAACAGCAGGCTTTGCTTGTCCTTGGGCATCAGGGCCAGCACCTTCTTCACGTCGTGGATGAAGCCCATGTCGAGCATGCGGTCGGCTTCGTCGAGCACCAGGATCTGCACCTGGGACAGGTCAAGGAAGCCCTGCTGCTGCAGGTCAAGCAGGCGACCGGGGGTGGCCACCAGGATGTCAACGCCCTTTTTCATGGCGTTGATCTGCGGGTTCATGCCCACGCCGCCAAACACCACGGCAGAGGTCAGCGAGAGGTGCTTGCCATAGTTGCGCACCGATTCCTCGACCTGGGCGGCCAGCTCGCGGGTGGGGGTGAGCACCAGGGCGCGGATGGCCACGCCGCCGAAGCGGTTCTTGCCGCGCTCGGTGGTGGACAGGCGCTGCAACATGGGCAGCGTGAAGGCGGCGGTTTTGCCGGTGCCAGTCTGGGCGCCAGCCAGCAGGTCGCGACCCGCCAGCACCGCTGGGATGGCCTCGGCCTGAATGGGGGTGGGCGTGTCGTAGCCTTGCTCGCGCACGGCTTGCACGATGGCCGGGGCCAGGTTCAGTTCTTCGAAATTCATTGTGTGAAGCGGCACCCTTCCAGGGTGCTGGGGCATCGGCCATGTCGGCCTGCGCGGGGCAGGACCGTTCAGTCGGGGTCGATGAAATCAGGGGATCGGTGGCGGCAACGAGGGGTGTTGCGCGCCCCAGCACAGACGCTGGTGCTCAGCCAACTGAAGTGCAAAGCAGCGCATATTGTCGCACGAGCCGCGGGGTCTTGCCGCGTCGGCCCGACGCCCGGGTCAGCCGCCCAGGGGGCACCTGAGCCCCAAACGGGGATAATCCCGGGTTTTGCGCGCCCGGCGGGCGCCTTTCCGAACAGAACTACCCACCATGGCCCAATACGTCTTTTCCATGAACCGGGTCGGCAAGACCGTGCCGCCCAAACGCCAGATCCTCAAGGACATCTCCCTGTCTTTCTTCCCCGGCGCCAAGATCGGCGTGCTGGGCCTCAACGGTTCGGGCAAGTCCACCCTGCTGAAGATCATGGCCGGCATCGACAAGGAGATCGAGGGCGAAGCCATCCCGATGCCTGGCATCAAGATCGGCTACCTGCCGCAAGAGCCTCAGCTCGACCCCGAGCAGACCGTGCGCGAAGCGGTGGAAACCAGCATGAGCGGTGTGCGCGCTGCCCAGAAGCGCCTGGAAGAGGTGTACGCCGCCTACGCCGAGCCGGACGCCGACTTCGATGCCCTGGCCGCCGAACAGGCCGAGCTGGAGGCCATCATCTCCACCGCCGGCACCGACAGCGAACACCAGCTCGAAATCGCTGCCGATGCCCTGCGCCTGCCACCTTGGGACGCCAAGATCGGCGTGCTGTCCGGTGGTGAGAAGCGCCGCGTGGCGCTGTGTTGCATGTTGCTGTCCAAGCCCGACATGCTGCTGCTGGACGAACCCACCAACCACTTGGACGCCGAGTCGGTGGAATGGCTGGAGTTGTTCCTGCAACGCTTCCCCGGCACCGTGGTGGCCATCACCCACGACCGCTACTTCCTGGACAACGCCGCCGAGTGGATTCTCGAACTCGACCGGGGCCATGGCATCCCCTACAAGGGCAACTACTCCACCTGGCTGGAGCAGAAGGAAGCGCGCCTGGAGCAGGAGCAGCGCACCGAAGACGCCCGCATGAAGGCGATGAAGGAAGAACTCAAGTGGGTGCGCTCCAACGCCAAGGGCCGCCAGGCCAAGAGCAAGGCGCGCCTGGCCCGCTTCGAGGAACTGAGCGACGTCGATTACCAGAAGCGCAATGAGACCAATGAGATCTTCATTCCCGTGGCCGAGCGCCTGGGCAATGAGGTGATCGAATTCAAGGGTGTCACCAAGTCTTTTGGCGACCGCGTGCTGATCGACAACCTGAGCTTCAAGGTGCCGGCCGGCGCCATCGTCGGCATCATCGGCCCCAACGGTGCCGGTAAGTCGACGCTGTTCAAGCTCATCACCGGCAAAGAGCAGCCCGACGCTGGCGAGGTCACCATCGGCAAGACCGTGAAGATCTCGGCCGTGGACCAGAGCCGCGATGGCCTGGCTGGCGACAAGACCGTGTGGGAAGACATCTCGGGCGGTCTGGACCACATCACCGTGGGCAAGTTCCAGATGCCCAGCCGCGCTTATTGTGGCCGTTTCAACTTCTCCGGCGGTGACCAGCAGAAGCTGGTGAAGAACCTCTCGGGTGGTGAGCGCGGCCGTCTGCACCTGGCCAAAATGCTGGCCGAGGGCGGCAACGTGCTGCTGCTGGACGAACCCTCCAACGACCTTGACGTGGAAACCCTGCGCGCACTGGAAGAAGCGCTGCTGGAGTTCGCCGGCTCGGCCCTGGTGATCAGCCACGACCGCTGGTTCCTGGACCGCATTTGCACCCACATCCTGGCCGCCGAAGGCGACTCGCAGTGGTACTTCTTCGACGGCAACTACCAGGAATACGAGGCCGACAAGAAGAAGCGCCTGGGTGAGGAGGGCGCCAAGCCCAAGCGCGTGCGCTTCAAGTCGCTGGGCTGATCGGCATGGCGAGCGAAGCCGATGTGATCGCCGCCACGCGCGAATGGGTGGAGAAGGCCGTGATCGGCCTGAATCTCTGCCCCTTCGCGCGCTCGGTGTGGGTGAAGAACCAGGTGCGCATCGTGGTGAGCACGGCGCGCCATGTGGACGGCCTGCTCGACGACCTCGACCGCGAGCTGGACCTGCTGGCCAGCACGCCAGCCGAGGAGATCGACACCACGCTGCTGGTGCACCCCACCTTGTTTCCCGATTTCCTGACCTTCAACGATTTCCTTGACATCGCCGACGAGGTGGTGGCCGAGCACGATCTGGAGGGCGTGATCCAGGTGGCCAGTTTCCACCCCGATTACCAGTTTGAAGGCACCGAGCCGGACGACATTTCCAACTTCACCAATCGCTCGCCTTTCCCGACCCTGCACCTGCTGCGCGAAGACAGCATCGAGCGCGCGGTGGCCACCGATGCCGGTAACGCCGAAGAGATCGTCGAGCGCAACATCGAGACCTTGCGCCGCCTGGGCCTGGCGGGCTGGCAGGCCCTGTGGGCCAAACGCTGAACTGGTGGCTTTTTTCACAGGTCCTCAATCCATTGCGTGCAGTTATCGCGATGACAATTGCATCGTGACCCATGTTGCGGGTCTCGGAGAGATCAGCACCATGCCCCAAGCGCAACCCCAAGTGTTTGAAGCCTGTTTGAGCGATGCACTGTCGCGCACGCGAGAGTGGATGCCCAGGTGGTTGGACCAAGTGCACGCCGGGTTGCGAGAGCGTGAGGTAACGGCGCCAACCGCCCTGGAAAAGCAGGCCCTGGCCAGCGCTCGGGTGGCCTTGACCGAACACCGAGATCGCGTCATCACCCAGTACCTGGTCAGCCTGGCCGAGGCCTTGCACATCGGCGATGCCGACGCAGGGCGAGGCCAACCCACCACGTCGTTCGGCTTCGATGACTTGGAGTTGATGGGCGACGACCAAGTGCAGGAAACGGTGGAGCTGGCCCGCTTGCAGCAAGTGGTCAGCATGACCGTGGAGGAGCACGAAGGTGCCTTGGTGGCTCTGCTGTGCGGGGCGCTCGGGTTGCGCGAGGTGCGCCCCGAGGCGGTGTCGTTGCAGGCCGATGTGTTTGTGCGGGCGCTCATGGACACCCTCAAGCGGCTGCATATCTCGCCGGCTGCTCGCTCGCGTTGGCTTCAGGCGGGCGCCATGGCCCTGGGCGCCGAGTTGGCGCAACTGTTCACCCACTTGGCGCAGCAGCTTGCGCAGGCGGGGGTCAAGCCAGCGGTGTACGTGGTCAGTCCCCCGCCCGTCAGTCCCAGCCGCCTGATGGCGTCGTCCGGCGGGCGTGAGGCGGCGCCGTTGCCCACCGGGCTTTCAGGCGAGGGCTTGCTCACATTGGATCATTTGCATCAGTTACTCGTTGGCAACTTGGACCGTTCTTCGTCCAGCGCGGAGACCGGCGGCATGGCGCGCAGCCTGGCAGGCGAGGTGGTGAGCCTGATGCTTCAGCAGATCGCCGCTGACAAGCGCCTGCTGCAGCCGATTCGGGAAATGCTGATGGGCATGAAGCCCGCCTTGCTGGCGCTGGCGCGCAACGACCCCCGCTTTTTTGCCGACCGGCAGAACCCCGCCCGCAGGCTGCTGGACGCCATCACCGAAGGCAGCCTGGCCTACACCAGCGAACTGGACGACGCCTATGCCGGATTTGCTCGCGAGGTGCGGGCGATCGTGCAAGCGCTGCTGGCCCCTGGCGATGACCTGTCGGAACGCTTCCAGGCTTTGCTGGAGCGGCTCAAGCGGTACCAAGTTGAAACGGCGCCGCCGGATCAGATGAAGGCGCGTGGTCAGGCCATGCAGACCCTGGTGAAGGTAGAGCAGCGAAAGCTGCTGGCCGAGCGCGTGGCCAATGAGTTCCGCGCGCGCCAAGACTACCCCAAGGCTCCCGGTGTCGTGCGACGCTTTCTGACTGGGCCGTGGGCCCAGGTGGTAGCACACGCGCGCATGGCCGACAGTGCCGGCATGCCCCTCACGCCAGCCGATTCACCGGCGATCCGTTACACCGACATCCTGGGCGATCTGTTGTGGTCCAGCCAACTGGCGCTGGCCAGCCTTAACCGGCCCCGACTGGTCAAGATCATTCCCCGTCTGCTGCGCACCCTGCGCGAAGGGCTGGACAGCATCGGCTACCCGCGTGAGCAATCGGAGGCCTTCTTCCAGGCGCTCATGGGGCTGCATGAGGCGGCTTACAAGACGCAGCGCATCGAGCAGCCAGCCGATGACCCGAGCAGCCGGCACAGCGAGGAAGACGCCGCGTTGTGGATGCAGAGCCACGAGGCGCAAGAGACCAACTTCCTCCATGACTCGGCCCCTGCCGAGTCCACGCAGCCGGCTTTTGCCGACACCCTGCCTGTGCAGCGCGACTGGGCCGACGTGAAGGCTGACCTGGCCGCCCGCACCGTGACCCACCTGGTGGTGGGCAGCTGGTTTGACATGTGGAACGATGGCCTGGCCCTGCGCTGTCAGCTGACCTGGGCCAGCCCACACGGCACCTTGTTTTTGTTCACCACGTCCAACGGGCGTTCCATGTCCATGACCCGTCGCAGCCTCGACCGCTTGGTGGAGCAAGACCGGTTGCGCCTGATCGCGGCGGCTGGCGTGGTGGACGAGGCCCTGGATGCGGTGGCCCGTCAAGCCTTGCTGAACTCGGGCAAATCGGGCGAGGCCTGATCGGCTGCCGGCGCCTCACGGGCGCGCAGCAGTTTTTTGCGCACCAGGTGGATGTTGCTGCGCAGGGCGTACAGCTCGTCGGTGTAGCTCAGCGGCACGACCACGTGCTCCACCTTGGCCTCCAGCGCGTTCACTTCGCGCAGCAGTTCGTCCACGGCGACCTCGCCCGTTTCTTGGCGCTGTTCGATGTCGCGCAACTGGGCGTACCAGCGGAACACCCGTGAGCGGATGCGGAAGGTGTACAGCGGCGGCACCACGCGCGACAGGGGCAGGGCCAGCGCCAGGATCAGGCCCATGGCCAGCCACATGCGCTCGATCAGGTTGGCCAGCCAGAACGGCAGGTGGCGCTGCAGAAAGGGCGGGCCGCCTTTGATGGCGCGTTCGGCTTCGGTGGCGATGGGCACTTCGCTGTGCTCCAGGTTGGGGTATTGGCGTGCTCGGCTGAACCAGCCCGCCCGGCCATGCAGCTCGGTGGCCGTTTGCGCAAAGAGTTGCAGCACGGCCGGGTGGGTGCCGTTGTTGGCCAGCAGGCTGGTGGTGGTGGCCACCAGCTTCACGTCGCGGCTGGGCAGGTTGTTCGCCAGGTCCACCATGCCCTGCGGCATGAGCACCGGGGTGAGGTAGGGCAGGCGGCGCGAGTACGCCTCGCCTTGGGAAAAGGGCAGCAGCTTCACGCCCGGCGTCTGCAGCAGCATCTGCACCATGGGCGACTCGGGGGCTGAGGCGAACACCAGCGCATCGAGCCTGCCGTTCAAAAAGGCCACGGTGGCCGGGGTCTGGTCCAGCTCGCTCAGCCTGAGGTCTTTCTCGGTGAGGTGGTTGATGTCCAGCAAGGTGGCGAACAGGCGCGGGACGCCGCTGCCGGCCGAGCCCACGTTGACGCGCCAACCCTTGAGGTCACTCAGACCGTCGAGGCGGCCGCTGGGGTGTTGCTGGCGAGCGCGTGCCTCTCGGTAGAACAGCCAGAGGGGCTCGACGAACAGGCTGCCCAGCGAGACGATGGCTTCCTGGTCGTCGGCGCCGATGTCGGCGGTGCCCCCTTGCACAAAGCCCAGATCGGCCTGTCCGCTGCGAATCAGCGCGAGGTTGTGCGACGAGCCGTCCGACGCCAGCAACTCGACGCGAATGCCTTCGCGCTCAAGGGCCTGGGCGTATTGCCGGCCGAAGGTTTCGTAGGCGCTTTGCGCCGGACCGGTGGCCAGCACCACGGTCTTGGGTGGGGTGGGGTCTAGCCACCAGTAGGCCAGGGCGATCACCCCCACGGTCAGCAGCGCGAAGGGGCCGGAAGACAGCAGCATCTCGCGCAGCGAGATGAGGGTGTAGCGCAGGGTTTTGGGCATGGCGGCACGTTATCACGCAACCGTGGCCCTGCTGCGCCCTGTTGCCCTGCAGAAGGGGCGTGCACCCCCTGCGATCAGCCGCCCTTGCGCTGCAGTCGGAAGATTCGCACCGCGTCGTTCATCACGGCCGCCTGGGCAGTGAGTGAGCTGGCCGCAGCGGCCAGTTCCTCGACCATGGCCGAGTTCTGCTGGGTCACGGCGTCGAGCTGGCCCACTGCCTGGTTGATCTGGGCAATGCCCATGGACTGCTCGTCGGTGGCGCCGGTGATGTCGGTGATCAGGCCGTTCACCTGCTCCACCGCCGTCACCACCTTGCTGATGGTGGCGCCGGTGTCGTGCACCAGTTGGCTGCCTTGCGTCACCTTGCTGGCCGACTCGTCGATGAGCACCTTGATTTCCTTGGCCGCGGCCAGGGTGCGCTGCGCGAGCTGGCGCACCTCGCCGGCCACCACCGCGAAGCCACGGCCTTGCTCCCCGGCGCGAGCCGCCTCCACCGCGGCGTTGAGCGCCAGGATGTTGGTCTGGAAGGAAATGCCGTCGATCACCTGGATGATTTCGCCGATGCGCTGCGAGCTTCGGTTGATGTCGTCCATGGTGCTCACGACCTGTTCCATGGCCGCGTTGCCTTCGCGCGCCACCTGCGCAGCACGCATGGCCAGGTGGGTGGCCTCGCGCGAGCTGTTGGCGCTTTGCTGCACCGTGCTCGTGAGCTCCTCCATCGAGGCCGCGGTTTCCTGCAGGCTGCTGGCCTGCGACTCGGTGCGGGAGGACAGGTCTTGGTTGCCGGCGGCAATCTGGCTGGAGGCGACTTGCACGCCTTCCACCTCATGGCGAACGTCAGACACCACGGCTTGCAGGTTCACGTTGAGCTGGTTGAGGGCGCGCGCCAGTTCACCGAATTCGGCCTTGTGCTGCACCTGGAAGCGCGCGCTCAGGTCACCCGCGGCCATTTGGTTGGCAAAGCCCACGGCCTCTTTCAGGGGCGTGACCACTTGGCGGCGCATCAGGGCCGCACCCACCAGGGACACTAACAGAAGCGAGGCGCAGGCCGCGGCCAGGCCGGTGGTGCCGAAGGGGGCAGCCAACGCGCCGGCGACCAAGCCGGCGGCGGCCAGGGCCACCGCGCCGAAGCCGAGCTTGCGACCCACGGTGAGCTGAAAGCGTTGGCGCAATTGGCCCACGAGGCCAGTGCTCACCACCGCCCCACGGTTGAGGGCCAGGCTGGCGTGCCCGTTTTGCGCCTCCTGGCGCATCCGGGCGTAGAGCGCCTCGGCCGCTTCGATCTGCTGGCGGGTGGGCTTGGTGCGCACCGACATGTAGCCCACCACCTGGCCGTTTTCCATCACTGGCGTGGCGTTGGCCATCACCCAATAGTGGTCGCCGTTCTTGCGCCGGTTTTTCACCGGGGCCGACCAGGGCGACCCGCTTTGAAGGGTAGTCCACATGTCGCGGAAGGCCTCGACTGGCATATCGGGGTGGCGCACGATGTTGTGCGGCTGGCCCATCAGCTCTTCCCGGTCATAGCCGCTCACGGCGATGAAGGCCGGGTTGCAGTAGGTGATGTGGCTCTTGAGGTCGGTGGTAGAGACCAGGGTGACGCCGTCTGGAATGACGAACTCTTTCTGGGTGACGGGCAGGTTGTTGCGCATGGGGGCTCCAGGTCGGCGGTGGTGGATACCCTCCGCCGGTATTTACCCTGATATCGACCGCCCAGAAGAAAACCTAAAGCGACAAATGACGGCCACTTGACGGCCATTCGTCGCTCGGTCTCCGTCGTTTAGCGAATTGGTTCCAAGGAGGTGGCGGTGTATGCACCGTTTAGTTGTTCGGCGGTGAATTGCACGCGATCGCCCACCTTCAGGCCCTTGAGCTGGTTGGGGTCTTTCACCACGAACACCATGGTCATGGGGGGCATGTCCAGGTTGGGGATTTCGCCGTGCTTGAGGGTGACCTTGCCGGCGGCCAGGTCGATGCGGCGCACCTCGGCCTGGGCGGGGGTAGAGGCCTTGGCTGGGCTGGCGGGTGCGGCCGGCGCGGACTGCGCCACGGTGGTGTGGGCGCTGTGGGCGTCGTGGCTTTGTGCCTGAGCCTGAAGCGACAAGCCCAGGGTGAGGGCGATGGAGGCGACGATGGTTTTCATGGGCAATGCCTTGCGGTGATTCACGATTTGAAATACGAGGCGTAAACGCGGGCTGTGCCGTCGCGCTGCACCAGCAGCACGTCGTAGGGGTCGCGGCGATTGCCGTACACCTCGCCGTCCATGCCCGGGCTGCCCACCGGCATGCCGGGCACGGCCAGGCCAATCGCATCGGGCTTCTCGGCCAGCAGGCGGCGAATTTCGCGCGGGTTCACGTGGCCTTCGATCACGTAGCCGCCGATGCGCGCGGTGTGGCACGAGGCGTACTTCACGGGCAGGCCCAGGCGCTGGCGTATGGCGGTGTTGCCGGTGTCGAACACCTGCACGGAGAAGCCTTCGGCTTGCAGGCGCTCGACCCAGTCGTGGCAGCAGCCGCAGTTGGGGTCTTTCCAGACCTGCATCACGGGCAGGGGGGCTGGGCTTGGGTTTTTGGCCTGGGCGCTGGCCAGGCCCGGTAGGGCCAGGGCGGTGGCGGCCAGCAAAAAGCGGCGTCGGTTGGTGCTCATGGGGGTCATCCTTTCGGGTTCACGCGGATGGTGCCGCGCATGCCGGCCTCGAAGTGGCCGGCGATCAGGCAGGCGAACGCGAATTCGCCGGGGCGGTTGAAGGTCCAGACAATGTCGCCGCGCCGCCCCGGGGGCACGTGGGCCATGTAGGGCTCGTCGTGCTCCATGCCGGGGTGCTTTTTCATCAGATCGGCGTGGGCGGCCAGTTCTTCCGGGGTGCCGATCACGATTTCGTGCATCACGCGCCCGGCGTTCACGGCGCGCAGGCGCATGGTCTCGCCCTCGCTCACCTCCAGGTGGCTGGGGCTCAGGCGCATGTCATCGGTCATGCGGATCTCCACCGTGCGGCGGGCCTGCCGCGCGTCGGCGGCGATGCCCCAGGGCTTTTGTTCGCGAACCACCGGGCCCTTGGCCTGGTGCGGCTTTTCGCCGTGGGCCCAGGCGGGCAGGGCGGTGGCCAGGGACAGGGCGGCCAGGGCGGTGCGTCGGTTGGGGTGTGGGCGCTTCATGTGGGGGGTGCTCATCAGTGGTGGGC
>Ga0255127_1000055_pt1 | contig 62504 bp, 57 predicted proteins | sample Law_Miss_RepB_8d_FD_188555 | JGI IMG/M metagenome (GOLD analysis project Ga0255127, IMG submission 188555) | Freshwater microbial communities from St. Lawrence River, New York, United States - Law_Miss_RepB_8d | ecosystem: Environmental > Aquatic > Freshwater > River | place: USA: New York...
GGATTACTTCGCCACCGCGTCGATACCGGACCCGCAAACGGCGGCCAAGGTGTTGCAAAGTCTGGGCAACGACGGGCGCAGCCTGCTGGAGATCGAAGCCGACACGGGCGTGCGGCGGGGGCGGCTGGAAGCGCTGCTCAAAATTTTGGCCGTCGAAGGCGTGGTGGACAAAGACGGCCCCACTTGGCGCGCCACGGGCGTGCCGTATGCGCACGACACGGCCAAATGGAGCGCGCTGGCCCAGGTGCGCCAGCAAGAGGCGGGCATCATGCGCCAGTACGCGCACGGCCAAGGTTGCCTGATGGCTTATTTGCAAACCGCGCTGGACGACCCTTCGCCCGCGCCCTGCGGGCGATGCTCGGTGTGCACCGGACATTTGCCGTTTCCAGGGCTGACACCTTCACAAGACAAGTTGATGGCCGCTCGCAACTTTTTGCGCGGCATGGACGTGGACATCGAGCCGCGCAAACGCTGGCCGGCCGGGGTGGGGCGCAAAGGGAGTATTCGCGGCTTTGACGTGGGCCGTGCGGTGGCCTTTGCCGATGACCCGGGCTGGGTGGCCGAGCTGCAGGCGCTGCGCTTGGCCACAGACGGGCAGGGCGCAGGCTCAGGCTCAGGCTCAGGCTCAGGCTCAGGCTCAGGCTCAGGCTCAGGCTCAGGCTCAGGCTCAGGCGATGTGCCGCCTGAGCTGCTGGCCGGGGCCGTGGCCACGCTGGGCCGCTGGGCCAAAACCTGGCCTGCGCGGCCCGTGTGCGTGGTGCCGCTGCCCGCGCCGAACATGGCCGCCAACCGCGTGCTGGCCGAGCACATTGCGCGCAAGGGGCGCTTGCCCTTGCTCGACGTGTTCAGCTGGCGCGGCGGCCCCGCGCCGGATGACGCGGCATCCACCCCGGTGGTGGCGCATCTGGAGTCGGCCATTCGCTTGTCACCCAACGCCGCAACGCCCGCCGGGCCGGTGCTGCTGGTGGGCACCGATGTGCGCACCCGCTGGACGGCCACGGTCGCGGCAGCGCTGTTGCGTGAGCAGGGGGCGAGCCAGGTGCTCTTGCTGGCCTTGCACCTGCGGCCCTGAGACCGTCCAGGTCTTGTAGGTTGCTGGCTTCAGTCCCGACATGCGGTCTGCGCCAAGCGCACACCTGTCGAAGCTGAAGAAGCAACCTGCAAAATGCCCTGGTGCATGATCGGCACCAATTTTTGACAATTTCACCATGACCGACGACACACACGACACGCCCTTGCTGCAAGACCCCCGACTTTGGCAAAACGAGCAATGGACCGCCAAAGTCATCAAAAACGATGACGATGACGGTTGGGCCGTGGCCATGTACATGGCGGGCGAGTCCGAGCCCGCATTGGTCGGCCCCTGGACGATGGGCCGTGACAAGAAAAACCCCAAGCCGCTGGATGGTACGGCCTTCATCACGCTGGTCAAAACCGCCAGCGAATTTGTGCGCCGCAGCGAGCAGCAGTTGCACGCGCAGTTGAACCAGAGCGTGACCGTGAATGGCCAAGACGGTCGCGTGACGGTGCTGTTGCGCATCGTGCCCGATGAGGACAACCCCTATGCCGTGCTGAGTGCGCAGGACGAGGGTGGCGATGCGTTGGCTGAAGTCAAGGTGGACGCTGGTTTCAAACTGAACCGGCAAACAGCCCAGGCCTGGGTGGACGCCGACTTTGCCAAGCCGGGCAGAGGGCGACGCTGAACAGTGGTCGGGCTTTGCGGGCGCTTGCCTGCAAGCGATGGCGTGTGGTTTGAAAACGGCTGCATCGCCAGCAGGCTGTCTCCCACAAGGGAGCTTCCTTGGGCTTTGTGTGAGCTTGCCTGCAAGCGATAGCTGTACATGGGTGCTTGACTTGTGTGCACAGTGCTGGCAACTTGACGGTTTTACTCCCGTGAACACGCCATGACACGTCATGGCTTTGGAAAGACCTCATGAGCCGACAAGCAGCGATCGACCGGGCCCAGCGCCATTTTGACGAGGGCCATTTTCAGAAAACCCTGGCTCGCCGCGTAGCCGCACCGACTGAAAGCCAAAACCCAGAGCGTGCCGAGCAGCTGCAGGCCTATCTCACGCAAGAGATGCAGCCCGCCTTTGAAGCCATGGGCTTCAACTGCCGACTGCTGCAGCACCCCAAGGCCAAAGCGCCGTTTTTGTGGGCCGAGCGCTTCGAAGACCCGGCCTTGCCCACGGCCCTGGGTTACGGCCATGGCGATGTCATCCGTGGCCTGGACAAGGAATGGAAAAGCGGTTTGTCGCCCTGGTCGCTGACCGAGCAAGCCGGGCGCTGGTACGGCCGGGGCATTGCCGACAACAAGGGCCAGCACAGCGTCAACCTGCAGGCCATGGCCTGTGTGCTGGCCGAGCGCGGGCGCTTGGGCTTCAACGCCAAATACCTGATCGAGATGGGCGAGGAAACCGGCTCGCCCGGTTTGCGCGATGTGTGCGCCGAGCACCGCGATTTGATGCAAGCCGATTTGCTGATCGCCTCGGACGGCCCACGCCTGCGGGCAGACCGGCCCACGATTTTTCTGGGCTCGCGCGGCTGCATCAATTTTGAACTGAGCATCGAGGCCCGTGCCGGAGCGCACCATTCGGGTAACTGGGGTGGCCTGATCTCCAACCCCGGCATTCAGATGGCGCATGCGCTGGCCAGCCTGGTGTCGGCCACGGGCGAAATTCTGGTGCCCGAGTGGAAGCCTGCGGCCTTGCCTGCCTCGGTGCGCCGCGTGTTGGCCGATTGCGAAGTCGACGGCGGTGCCGATGGGCCGGTGATCGAGCCCGAATGGGGCCAGCCGGGCCTGAGCCCCGCCGAGCGCGTGTTTGGCTGGTCGTCCTTTGAAGTGCTGGCCTTCAAGACTGGCAACCCCGATACGCCAGTCAACGCCATCCCGGCCCGGGCCTGGGCCTGCGGCCAGCTGCGCTTTGTGGTGGGCATTGACCCGGAGGACATCCTGCCCGCCTTGCGCAGGCACCTGGACCGCCACGGCTTCGGTTTTGTCCAGATCAAGGCAGCGCGCGACGAATTGTTCAAGGCCACCCGCATCGACCCCGACGACGATTGGGTGCGCTGGGCCGTGGATTCGCTGAGCCGCAGCACGGGCAAAAAACCGGCGGTGCTGCCCAACCTGGGCGGCTCTTTGCCCAACGACATCTTCACCGATGTGCTGGGCCTGAAAACCATTTGGGTGCCGCACTCCTACCCGGGTTGCTCGCAGCACGCACCCAATGAGCATTTGCCTGCCGAGCTGCTGCGCGAGGCGCTGAGCGTTATGACCGGTTTGTATTGGGATCTGGGCTCGGGCGCTGTGCCTGCGCTGTCACGTTGAAAGTCTGAAATGAACGCACGCTACACCTGTTTTTGCCAAATCTCGGACCTGCTCGAGGCCGAGCCCTCGCTGCGTGAAGCACGCCAGCACTTGCACAAATTTCCTGAATTGTCGTTTCAGGAAAAGTCCACCGCGCAGTGGGTGGGGGACCGGCTCGAAGGCTGGGGTTACCGCGTCACCCGCAACGTGGGCGGGCATGGCCTGGTGGCCACGCTGAGCAACGGAGAAGGCCGGGGCATTGCCTTGCGTGCCGACATGGACGCCTTGCCAATCCACGAAGAAACCGGCAAGCCCTATGCCAGCGCCCATGCGGGCACCATGCACGCCTGTGGTCACGATGGCCATACGGCCATGTTGATGGGGGCCGCGCAACAACTGGCCAAAACGCGGCAATTTCAGGGCACGGTGCACCTGGTGTTTCAGCCGGCCGAAGAGGCCGGTAAAAACAGCGGTGCGCAGCAGATGATTGCCGATGGCCTGTTCGAGCGCTTTCCCTGTGACGCGATTTTTGGCATGCACAACCACCCGGGCGCGGCGCAGGGCACATTCATGTTTGGCAAGGGCGCTTTCATGTCGGCCTCGGACACTTGCCGCATCAAGGTGATCGGCCGGGGCGGTCACGCCGCACGGCCGCACCAAGCGGTGGACCCGGTGATGATCGCGGGCAGTTTGATCATGGCCTTGCAGACCGTGGTCTCGCGCAACATCGATCCCACACAAACAGCGGTGGTGACCATTGGCTCGGTGCACGCGGGCCAGGCCACGAACGTGATTCCCGAATTCGCCACCTTGGGCCTGAGCATCCGCTCCTTCAGCCCCGAGGTGCGCAACCGCCTGCAAGAGCGCATCACCCAGCTGGTGCGCGACCAGGTGAGCTCGTACGGCGGCGAGGTCGAGATCGAGTACGAGCGGGGCTACCCGGTGGTCATCAACAGCGATGCCGAAACCGACTTCGCACGCCAGGTGGCCGAGGAATTGGTCGGGCCCGAGCAGGTCGTTTTCCCCTTCGGACCGGTCACGGGCAGCGAAGATTTTGCCTACTACCTGCAGCACAAGCCGGGCAGCTTTTTGCGCCTGGGCAATGGCCTGGACAGCGTGATGCTGCACAACGCCCAATACGATTTCAACGACGCCAACTTGTCGGTGGGCGCAGCGTATTGGACACGGCTGGTGGAGCGGTTTTTGAACGAGCCAGCTTGAGGTGTCGGGTGGCCGGGCCATCAAAACAAGCATGGCCCCGCAGGTCGACCCCTTGTACTTTGTAGGAGCCAGCCCTGCTGGCGATGAGCACGCTGGTGGTCTGCGAACCTTCATCGCTTGCAGGGCAAGCTCCCACAAGGGAACAAACAACCGATGCCATAACCAGCTTTTGTCGTTGGCAAACAACCGATGTGATACCCGTTTTTTGTGGGGGCCAGCCTTGCTGGCGATGGAGACGCTTTGTGGTTGGGAAGAATTTCGCCCTCAATCGTCTAAGCCCGTGGCACCGATGCGGTGGGGCAGGGGCTTGGGGCCGCTGATGCGGTACATCACCTGGCCGGGCCAGGACAGGTAGCCATCCAGACGCCTTGAAAACAGCACGCCGTTGGTTTGGCTCTTGAAGGTGGTTCGGCCTTTGGGGCCTTGGGGGTTGGCCGGGTCGATCACATCGCAAATCGGCTGCCCTTTTTTGACCTTGGCACCGGGCTTGACGTGGAACACCAAAAAGCCGGTGCAGGTGCTGTAGCCGACGTCCATGCCGCTCATGGGCGCGGGCGCGGTTTTCACCTTTTTCAGCGGCGCGGCCTTGCCGCCGACCACGCCCTGGCGCACCAGCCAGCGGTACAGGTTTTGTGCATCCGATTTGCCCAAGGCGTCGCTCACATCGTGCTGGCTGCGCATCTCCACCGTCACGGCCATGCAGGCTTGCGGGATGTTGGCTTGGGGGAATTGTTCGGCCAGCCGCGCCCACAGCACGCTGTTCACACCTGAAAACGTCAGGGCCTTGGGGTAGGGGTCGTTGTACATCGTGGCTTCAACACCCAGGTCAGCGGCCAGCGATGTCAGGGTGCCGGTGGCCACATCGTTTTTGGCTCCAAACAGATGCAGCGCGGCATAAATGTCGCAGTGCAGATCGAGCACAAAGTCCGCGTCGCAACTGAGCTTTTGAACTTCCACGCGCAACGTGCCCAACTCGTTGAGCGGACGCAGCTCGTTCAGGCATTCAACTGCCGCCTTGCGGATGGTGCGCACATTGGCGTCGGCGTCCGTTCCCAGCTTGCTGCCCACGCGCTCGGCCACGGCGTCGCTCAGGTCGATCCAGTTGCGGTTGAAGTTTTCGTAGCTCAGCAGGTTGTAGCGGCCTGCGTGCGAATTGCCCACCAGCTGCGCCTGACCAATCGGATTGACCGTGGGCACCAAAATGATCTCGCCCTGAATCAGCCCTTTTTTGTCGGCTTCGGCCAGCATGGGCATGAGGTGGTGCATGGCCATGGTGCCGGGCATTTCGTTGGCGTGGATGGCCGCCTGCATGTAGACCTTGGGCCGTGCGCCGACTTTTCCAAAGCGCAAAACCGAAATGCTGCGCTGGCTGCCGGGCGTCATGCTGGGCAGTGTGATGGAACTTTTTTTGATGGCCATGCTGTCTCCTGTTTGATTGTTGAGCCTGTTTCTAAAGCATAACCCTAATGTTGCTGAGGCGATTTAGGGGTAACGTGTGGTTCAGGCTGAAAAGCTTGCTTCAACATTCCAATCAGGAGACGACCATGGATGAAAACGGATTGCGCGGATTGATCGAACAGGTTCGGGTCAAGGACATCAGTCGCAAGGACTTCATTCGAAAAATGATCGGCTACGGCTTGACCGTGCCCATGGCCTCGCAGTTGCTGATGTCCTCGGGCATTGCCCAGGCGCAAACCGCATCCAGCTACAAGCCGACCAAGCGCGGCGGTGGAGGCCCTCTGAAGATGCTGTGGTGGCAAGGCCCCACCTTGCTCAACCCGCACTTTGCTGTGGGCACCAAGGACCAGGAAGGCTCACGCATTTTTTACGAACCCCTGGCCGGTTGGGACCACGAGGGTAACCTGGTGCCCTTCCTCGCGGCTGAAATCCCCAGCACCAGCAACGGCGGTTTGTCGCGCGATGGCAAATCGGTGACCTGGAAACTCAAGCGCAACGTGCTGTGGCACGACGGCAAGCCATTCACCGCCGACGACGTGGTGTTCACGGCCGCTTATGCCGCCGACCCCGCCACCTCGGCCGTGACGATCGGCTCCTACAAGGACATCAAGGTCACCAAGGTCGACAACTACACCGTCAAGGTGGAATTTGCCAAACCCACGCCGTATTGGGCCGATCCTCTGGTGGGCAATCTGGGCATGATTTTGCCCAAGCATTTGTTTGAAGCCTACAAGGGTGCCAAGTCGCGTGAAGCGCCCAACAACCTCAAGCCCGTGGGCACCGGCCCGTACAAGTTTGTCGATTTCAAGCCGGGTGACATGGTGCGCGGCGTCATCAACACCGACTACCACGAAGCCAACCGCCCTTTCTTTGACAGCATTGAGATGAAAGGCGGCGGCGATGCGGTGTCGGCCGCGCGTGCTGTGCTGCAAACCGGTGAGTTCGACTACGCCTGGAACCTGCAGGTGGAAGACGAGTTGCTGCTGCGCCTGGAGCAAGGCGGCAAGGGCCGCACTGCCATCACACCCGGCGGCAACATCGAGTTCATCCAGCTCAACATGACCGACCCCTGGACCGAAGTGGACGGCGAGCGTGCCAACAGCAAGACCAAGCACCCGATCCTGAGCGACATCACTGTGCGCCAGGCGCTGAACATGCTGGTGGACCGCGATGGCGTGCAAAAGTTCATTTATGGCCGCACCGGCATTGCCACCGCCAACTTCCTGAACAACCCGCAGCGTTTTGTCTCCAAAAACACGCGCTACGAATTCAACGTTGACAAGGCCAGTGCCTTGCTCGAAGGTGCGGGCTGGAAAAAAGGCTCGGACGGCATCCGCGTCAAAGACGGCAAGCGTTTGAAGCTGGTTTTCCAGACCTCGATCAACGGACCCCGTCAGAAGACCCAGCAGATCATCAAGCAGGCTGCGCAAAAAGCCGGTATCGACATGGAGCTCAAATCCGTGACCGGTTCGGTGTATTTTTCGTCCGACCCGGCCAACCCCGACACCTACACCAAGTTCTTCTGCGATGTGCAGATGTACACCACCACCATGCCGCAGCCGGACCCTGAAAAATTCATGGACCAGTACTGCTCGTGGGAGTTCGCCACCAAGGCCAACAAGTGGCAGGGCCGCAACAGCACGCGCTGGTCCAGCCCCGAGTACGACGCCACCTACACTGCCGCACAAAGCGAGATGGACCCGATCAAACGCGCGGCCATGTTCATCAAGATGAACGAGCTGGCCATTGCGGGCGTCTGCATCATCCCGGTGGTGTACCGTCCACGCACATCGGGCGCGGTGAACAACCTGGTGGCACCGCTCAGCGGCTGGGACAACGACCTGTGGTTGCTCAAGGACTGGTACCGCAACACCTGATCGCGCGCCATGTTCAGTTACATCCTGCGGCGAATCCTGATCGCCGTACCCAGCTTGCTGGGCATCAGTTTTGTGTTGTTCTCGGTGCTGGCTCTGGCCCCCGGTGATCCTTTTGGCGAGTTGGTCAACAACCCCAACATCCCGGCCGAGGTGGCGGCTTCCTTGCGTGCCAAGTTCGGTCTGGACGATCCACTCATGGTGCGCTACTGGAACTGGCTGTCGGCCATGGTGCAGGGCGACTGGGGCTTTTCCTTCATCAGCCGTGTCGATGTGGAAACGCTGATCATGCAGAGGTTGCCGATCACCTTGCTGGTGATTGGCTCTTCGCAGATTTTGGCGTTGTGCATTGCCATTCCGGTCGGGGTGTACGCCGCGTCCAGGCCTTATTCGCTGTTTGACCAGGTGGCCAGCACGCTGGCCTTCATCGGCTTTTCCTTGCCCACGTTTTTCACGGGCATCTTGCTGATCCTGTTTTTCAGCATCCACCTGGACTGGCTGCCGTTTGTGTACCGCGCCGACATCGCTGAGACCGGCTGGCGTTTTTACTGGGAGCATCTCAAGCAGATGATCATGCCGGTCACGGTGCTGGGCCTGTTCCAGGCCGGCTCATGGACGCGCTATGTGCGCTCGGCCGTGCTCGATGTGATTCGCCTGGACTACGTGACCACGGCCCGCTCCAAGGGCCTGGCCGAAAAGGTGGTCATCACCAAACATGTGCTGCGCAATGCGCTGATTCCGGTGGTGACCCTGGTGGCCCTGCAGATGCCGGCCATTTTTGGCGGCGCCATCGTGACGGAGCAGATTTTCAGGGTGCCGGGCATCGGCTCGCTGATCATCAGCTCCATGCTGGCCAATGACACCCCGGTGATCATGGCGGTGACTTTCGTTTTTTCCGCGCTGGTGATTGCGTGCAACCTATTGGCAGATATCGTGTATGGCTGGCTTGACCCCCGCATCTCCTTTGCCTGAGACGGCGCCCAAACCCCGAGCCCCGGTCTCGCCGGGCCGCGAGGCCTGGCGGCGTTTCAAACGCCACCGTCTGGCCGTGATCTGTACCGTCATCCTGGCGTTCATCGTGCTGGCGGTGTTGCTGGGCCCATGGCTGTGGCGTGTGCCCATCAGCGACATCGATTTTTCTGCCCGCATGCAGCCGCCCACCTGGGCACACCCGCTGGGCACCGATGACCTGGGGCAAGACCTGCTGGCCCGCATGTTGTACGGCGGGCGCATTTCCTTGGCCGTCGGCCTCGCCGCCATGCTGATTGCCATCAGCGTGGGGGTGGTGATCGGTGCGGTGGCAGGCATGTCCAAAGGCCCGGTCGATGTGTTCCTGATGTGGCTGACCGATTTGTTTTTGTCGCTGCCTCAGTTGCCCTTGCTGCTGCTCATTTTTTACCTGTTCAACGACAGCCTGAAGAAATGGGTGGGCACCGAGATGGGCGTGTTCATTTTGGTGGTCGCGGTCATCGGCGGCTTGCGCTGGATGCCGGTGGCCCGGCTCGTGCGCGCGCAATTCCTGTCGCTGCGCGAGAAGGAATTTGTGGAAGCGGCCCGCGCCTTGGGGGCCAGCAAATGGCGCCAAGTCACGGTGCACATCCTGCCCAATGCCATGGGGCCGGTGATCGTGGCGGCCACCATCGATGTGGCGGCGGCCATCATCGCCGAGTCGACCCTGTCTTTTCTCGGCTTGGGTTTCCCGCCTGACATCCCCACCTGGGGCCGCATTTTGTTCGATGCCAAGGACCACATGGACATTGCGCCGCACTGGGCCTTGTTTCCTGGCTTGTTGATTTTCATCACCGTGTTGACCATCAACTACATCGGTGACGGTCTGCGCGATGCCTACGATCCGCGCCGTGTACTCTAAAAAGGTTATCGGATGTCCCAAGCGTTGTTGAAAGTCCAGGACCTGCAGGTGCACTTTGACACCGATGACGGTGTGTTGCATGCGGTGGACGGGGTGAGTTTCCACATTGACCGCAGCGAAACACTGGGCGTGGTGGGCGAATCGGGCTGCGGCAAAAGTGTCACGGCCATGACCATCATGAAACTGCTGGCCATGCCCCCCGGGCGCATCGCGCATGGCCAGATCTGGTTCGAAGGCCGCGACCTGGTGCAGGCCGATGCCAAAGCCATGCAAAAGATCCGTGCCCGCGAGATTGCCATGGTGTTCCAGGAACCCATGACCTCGCTCAACCCGGTGCTGAGCGTGGGCGAGCAAATCGGCGAGTCCTTGCGCCTGCACCAGGGCTTGAGTGTCAAGCAGGCCAGGGCCCGTGCCATCGAGATGCTGGGCCTGGTGAACATCCCCAAACCCGAAAGCCGGGTGGACGACTACCCGCACCAGTTTTCAGGCGGCATGCGCCAGCGCGTGATGATCGCGATGGCGCTGTCTTGCAACCCCAAGCTGCTGATCGCCGACGAGCCCACCACCGCGCTGGACGTGACCATTCAGGCACAGATTCTGGACTTGCTGGACCGGCTGAAGGCGCAGATGGGCATGTCCATTTTGCTGATCACCCATGCCATGGGCGTGGTGGCCGAAACCTGCCAGCGGGTGGTGGTGATGTATGCGGGCCGCGTGGTCGAAGAGGCCACGGTCGAGGACCTGTTCGGCTCCCCCGCACACCCGTACACGCAAGGCCTGATCCGTTCCATTCCGCGCCTGGACCTGGACAGTGCGCACAAACAGCGCCTGCATGCCATTCCCGGCTCGGTGCCCAAGTTGATCCTTCCTCCTCCCGGTTGCCGCTTTGCACCCCGGTGTCCGCACGCCAACGCCCGTTGCACGTCCGAGATGCCCGAGTTGCGTGAGCTGGCATCGGGTCACCGGGTGGCTTGCCACTTTGCGATATGACCACAGACACTGCCTCCAAGCCCCATGCCACGGCCGCGTCCGACGCGGTCAAGCCTGCGCCCGACCTCTTGCAGGTCAAGGGCCTGACCAAATACTTCCCAATCAAGGGCGGCATCTTCAGCACCGAGGTGGGCCGTGTGCACGCGGTGGACGGCGTCACGCTCAGCATCGCCGCCGGTGAAACCCTGGGCATGGTAGGCGAGTCCGGTTGCGGCAAGTCCACCACCGGACGCTGCATCCTGCGCCTGATCGAGCCCAGCAGCGGCGAGGTCCGCTTCAATGGCCAGGATGTCACCGCCATGGATGCCCAGGCGCTGCGCGAGGTGCGCCGCGACATGCAGATCATTTTTCAGGACCCGTTTGCCTCGCTGAACCCGCGCATGACGGTCGAAGCCATCATTGGCGAAGCCCTGACCATCCACAAGCTGACCAAGTCGCCCTCTGAATACCAGGCGCGGGTGGTGGAACTGCTGGAGACCGTGGGCCTGAACGCCGACCACATGCGGCGCTTTCCGCACGAGTTTTCGGGCGGCCAGCGCCAGCGCATCGGCATTGCCCGTGCCTTGGCCGTGTCGCCCAAACTGATCGTGTGCGATGAGCCGGTGTCGGCGCTCGACGTGTCGATTCAGGCGCAGGTCATCAACTTGCTCGAAGACCTGCAGGCCAAGATGGGCCTGACCTATCTCTTCATCGCGCACGATTTGTCGGTGGTTGAGCACATCAGCAACCGGGTGGCCGTGATGTACCTGGGCCGCGTGGTCGAGATCGCGCCTTCGCGCGATTTGTACACCCGCCCCAAACACCCCTATACCGAGGCCTTGCTCTCGGCCGTGCCCATCCCCGACCCCAAGGCCAAGAAGCAGCGCATTGTGCTGACGGGCGATGTGCCCAACCCCGTCAATCGGCCCACGGGCTGCCACTTTCACCCCCGTTGCCCCAAGGCCACCGAGCGCTGCAAGGTGGAAGAGCCCGTACTCAAGGCCGTGGGCACGCAGCACCAGGCCGCGTGCCACCTGAACGATTGACACCATGCAGATGCAGGCCCCGGTCACCTTGTTGGTGCATGGCGGTGCGGGCACCTTGACGCGTGCCGACCTCAGCGCAGATCAAGAGCGCGACTACCGCAAGGCCCTGCAACAGGCCTTGCTGGCCGGGCAGACCTTGCTGCTGCAAGGCGGCTCGGCCTTGGAGGCGGTGGTGGCGGCGGTTTGCGTGATGGAGGACTGCCCCTTGTTCAATGCGGGCAAGGGCTCGGTGTTCACCCACGAGGGCCGCAACGAAATGGACGCGGCCGTGATGGACGGTGCCACAGGCCAAGCCGGCGCGGTGGCCGGGCTGGTGTCGGTGCGCAACCCGGTTTTGGCGGCGCAGGCGGTCATGCAGCGCAGCGGGCATGTTTTTTTGATGGGGCAGGGCGCCGAGGCCTTTGCCCGTGCACAGGGCCTGGCCCTGGAGGGGCCCGAGTACTTTCACACCGCGCACCGCTGGCAACAGCTGCAAGCCGCCTTGGCCCAAAACCAGGTGATGCTGGACCACGATGGACAGCATGCGCAGGCTCAGCCCGAACCCATCGACCGCAAATTTGGCACCGTGGGGGCGGTGGCGCTGGATGCACACGGCCACCTGGCCGCTGCCACCTCGACGGGCGGCATGACCAACAAGATGTTTGGCCGCGTGGGCGATTCGCCCCTGATTGGCGCGGGCACCTACGCTTGCGACGCCACGGCGGCGGTGTCGGCCACGGGCGCAGGCGAATTTTTCATGCGCGGGGTGGTGGCGCACGACATCGCGGCACGCATGGCCTATGGCGGTTTGACGTTGGCACAAGCCACCCAGGCGACAATGCGTGACAAGCTCGACGCCACAGGCGGGCGCGGTGGCGTGATCGCGCTCGACCGACACGGCCACTACCAGTTGGCCTTCAACACCGAAGGCATGTACCGGGGCGTGGTGCAAGGCGATGGCCCGCCGCAGATCGCGATTTACCGGGATTGAGCCTGCACAACGACACCCGACATGCCGGGTGCCTGATTGCCTACACTTGAGGCCATGAACGCAGACAAAGCTTTTTCACCCGCCACCGGCCCCCTGGCCGGACTCAAGGTCCTGGAGCTGGGCCAGTTGATTGCCGGCCCTTTTGCAGCCAAAACGCTTGCCGATTTTGGGGCCGATGTGGTCAAGATCGAGCCGCCCGGCGCGGGTGACCCGCTGCGCCAGTGGCGCTTGATGAAAGATGGCACCTCGGTCTGGTGGCAGGTGCAGTCGCGCAACAAACAGTCTTTGGCGCTGGACCTCAAGCAGCCTGCCGCGCAGGACATCGTGCGCCAGCTGGCCGCCGAGAGCGATGTGCTGATTGAAAACTTCCGCCCCGGCGCGATGGAGGGCTGGGGCCTGGGGCCTGACGATTTGCTGGCCCTCAATCCCCGCCTGATCATGCTGCGCGTGAGCGGCTACGGCCAAACCGGCCCTTACCGCGATCGCCCGGGTTTTGGCGTGGTGGGCGAGGCCATGGGCGGCATTCGGCACCTCACGGCCGAGCCGGGCCGGGTGCCGGTGCGGGTGGGCATCAGCCTGGGCGACACGCTGGCGGCCTTACACGGCGTGATCGGCATCTTGCTGGCCTTGCACGAGCGGCAAACTTCGGGCCGGGGGCAGGTGATTGACGTGGCTTTGTACGAGGCCATGTTCAACTGCATGGAAAGCCTGCTGCCCGAGTACAGCGCCTTTGGTGCGGTGCGTGGACCGGCGGGCAGCGCCTTGCCGGGCATTGCGCCGAGCAACGCCTACCTGTGCAAGGACGGCGGCTATGCCCTGATTGCGGGCAACGGCGACAGCATCTTCAAGCGCTTGATGGCCGAGATCGGGCGCGAGGACCTTGCCCGGGACCCCGGCCTGAAAGACAACACGGGACGCGTGGCCCGCGTGGCCGAAATCGACGGGGTGATCGGCCAGTGGACCGCGCAGCACACGGTGGACGAGGTGCTGGCCGCGCTCGACCGCGCCAGTGTGCCGGCCGGGCGCATCTACACCGTGGCCGACATTGCGCACGACCCGCACTACCGGGCCCGCGACATGCTGCAAACCGTGCGCATGGACGATGGGAGCGATTTGATGGTGCCCGGCATCGTGCCCAAACTCTCGCGCACCCCTGGCGGGCACCGGCGCAATGCACCGGGCATTGGTCAGGACAGCGATGCCGTGTTGTCGGGCATGGGCCTCTCCGCGGCGCAAATTCAGGCTTTGCGAGAGCAGGGCATTGTGGCCTGAGCTCACACTTGGCCGACTTCAACTTGGATTTTTCACATGATTGACCATTTGGACCACCTGGTGCTGACCACCTGCGACGAGGCCGCTTGCATCGACTTTTACACCCGCGTGCTGGGCATGCAGCTTGAAAGCTTTGTGGGTGGCACCCCGCCGGTGCAGCGCCGGGCCTTCAAGTTCGGCCAGCAGAAAATCAACCTCCATGTGCGTGGCCGTGAATTCGAGCCCAAGGCCCATTTGCCTGTGCCCGGTGCGCTGGACCTGTGCTTCATCGCCAGCGTGCCGCTGGACGAGGTCATGGCCCGAGTGACCCAAGCCGATTGGCCGATCGTGGAAGGCCCGGTCATGCGCACGGGGGCGACCCAGAAAATCCGCTCCATCTACCTCAGAGACCCCGACCTGAACCTGATCGAGATCTCTGAGTTGGTCTGAGCGCTGTCAGCGGGTGACAGCAGGGCGCATCACTGCGCTTTGGCGCCCGACTCCTTGACCACTTTGGCCCATTTGGTGATTTCGCTGGCCTGGTAGCGGGCCAGCTCGTCCGGGCTGGACAGCACCGGGTCCAGGCCCAGGGTTTTCAGGCGCTCTTGCACCTCGGGCAGCTTGAACACGCGCACCACCTCGGCGTTGAGTCGGTCGATCACGGGCCGCGGCACATTGGCCGGGGCAAACATGGCAAACCAGGTGGTGGCTTCAAAGCCGGGCACCGATTCAGCCACAGTAGGCACATCGGGCGCGGCTGGTGAGCGGGTCGCGGTGGTTTGCGCCAAAGCCCGGATCTTGCCTTCCTTGGCCATGGGCAAAGCCGAGGGCATGTTGTCGAACATGAGCTGGATGCTGCCGCCGATCAGGTCCGGAATCGCGTATTGCCGCCCTTTGTAGGGCACATGGGTCATGTTGGTGCCGGTGAGCGATTTGAAGAGTTCGCCCGAGACGTGCACCGAGGTGCCGATGCCGGGCGAGCCGAACGACAGCTTGTTGGGGTTGGCCTTCATGTAGGCGATCAACTCGGGCACGTTTTTGACCGGCAGCGCGTTGTTGACCACCAGCAAGTTGGGGGCAGATGCGACCAGCGACACCGGCGTGAAATCTTTGACCATGTCATAGGGCATTTTTTCGTAAAGCGCCCCGTTGATGGAGTGCGTGCCCACGGTGCCCATCACCAGGGTGTGGCCGTCGCCCGGCGATTTGGCCACGTTGTCGGCGCCGATGTTGCCGCCCGCACCAGGCCGGTTGTCCACCACCACGGGAAAGCCGAGTTGCGCTTTTTCGCTGAACAGCCGCGCCAGGATGTCGGGTGCCCCACCGGAGGGGAAGGTCACCACCAGGCGCAAGGGTTTGCTGGGAAATGTCTGGGCCGATGCCGATGTGGCGCCCAAAGCGCCCATGGCCAACAGCGCGAGGCTCAGGCTGCGGCGAAGGGGAGAAGAAGGGGTGAAACGTGGGGTCATGGGGGTCTCCTTGTCGTTTCACTTTAGGGGCCAGCCCGGTTTGCCGGGATGGTGAAAACCCTTTGTTGAGCGGGCTGGCCTGTCGTGTCCGCGACGCAGCACCTGCTGTAGCCAAGGTGTCAATGAGCCCACCGCAAGGCACTCGTCCAGCGGCACATTGCAGCGATACTTGCACACGGCCATGCAAAACACCGCGTCACCCCCTGTTCAAGTTCTCAAGCCCTGGCAAGTCATGGCCGGGGGCATTTGCGGCTTGGTGCTGACGATTGGTCTGGCGCGTTTTGCCTACACGCCGCTGCTGCCGGGTCTGCAGGCCCAAACCGGCCTGAGCGATGCCGCCGCCGGTGCTTTGGCGGCCGTGAACTATGCCGGCTACATCACCGGTGCGCTGGTCACGGCCTGGATGGACGATGTGCGCTGGCGTCACCGTTTTTACAGCATGGGTTTGTGGATGGCCTTGCTGACCACGGCCGCGATGGCGCTGTCGAGCTGGATGCCGGCCTGGGTCTTGTGGCGCTTCATCGGGGGGTTGTGCGGCGCCACAGGCATGTTGCTCGGCTCGGGACTGGTGCTGGGCTGGCTGATGCGGCAAGGCCGCAGGCCCGAGTTGGGGGTGTTTTTCATGGGCTTGGGCCTGGGCATTGTGGTGTCGGCTCTGGGCGCCTGGGGGCTGTCCGGCATCTGGACGCGTTGGTCAGACCAGTGGCTGGCATTGGCTGCGCTGGGTTTGGTTTTTGGGGTGCCCGCCTGGCGCTGGCGGCCGCCCGTGCCGCCTGCGCTGGTACCCGGCGCCGGTGTTCAGGCCTTGCCGCAGGTGTCACGCCGCTGGATGTGGACCATGGCGCTGAGCTATTTTGCGGCGGGGTGGGGCTTTGTCATCAGTGCCACGTTCACCGTGACCATTGTCGAGCGTGAACCGGCCTTGGCCGGGCAGGGCGCTTTGGCCTGGGCTTTGGTGGGCCTGGCGGCCATGCCTGCCGTGTTCATGTGGGACCGCGTGGCCCGACGCCTGGGCGATATCCGTGCTTTGTTGTTGGCCTTCGGCTTGCAGACGGTGTCCATCGTCTTGCCAGCCCTCTCGGGTTCATTGGCCGCGGCACTGGCCGGGGCGGTGGGTTATGGCGCCACCTTCATCGGCATCGTCAGCCTGACCTTGGCCTTGGTGGGGCGACGTGCCCCACACAATCCGGGCAAAGCCATGGCCCGCTTGACCTTGAGTTATGGCGCTGCGCAAATGCTGGCCCCCGTGGTGGCCGGAGCCATGGCGCAGGCCACGGGCAGTTTCAAGGGTGCGCTGTGGTTGACGGCGGCGGTCATGCTGGCGGGCATGGCCTTGCTCGCCAGCTTGCCCGACGAGGGCTGATCAGACCCCCAGGCTTTGCAACTGCACCAGACCTTTGGGGGTTTGCAAGGTGGCAACGAGGTTGGCCGGGCCGGTTTCAATCTGCACGCCTTGCAGACCGATGGCTTCGTAGGCGGTCTGCAGCTTGGCCCCGCTGGGGTGGCTGACCGACAGGCTCTGCAACGAGACGCCCGAGCGCGGCAGGCTGTTGCGCGGGTGCAGACGCAAGGGGTCTGTGGCATCGGGCTTGCCCCATTGGATCAAGGTGGGCAAGGTGCCGTTGAACAGCCGTTCGCCGTCTTCGCGGACCGTGATTTGCCAGTTGAGCGTGCCCTTGCCTGATTTGCGGCTGGCGTGGACGATTTGACCGCGCTCAATGCCCTGGGTCCGCAGGGCATGCCGCGCGGCTTTGATGTCGTCGGTGCTGCTGACGAAGTGGATCAATCGGGGCCCGTCAGCGACCGCCTTTTGCAGGGTCTTGTCGTCCATGTCAAACCAGCGCGCCACCTGTGCGCGTTTGGGAATCACGGCGTCGGGGTTGATGGCGATGATCTCGAAATAAGCCAAGGGGAAGCTGGGCGTGGCAATTTTGAACAAGCGGTTGTGGGTGCCGTATTTGTCGTGCTCACCGCCTGCCGAGGGCGTGATGCCCAGGGTGTCTTCGCACCATTGCACGCCCGTTTGAAGCGAAGAGGCCATGACCACGAGGTGGTCGATTTGGGTTTTCATGGTTTGGATGCTTCACTGTCCAGCGGCACTCGGCGTGCGCCGTTGAAGCGTTTTTGCCAATAAGCGCTGCGCATGTCATCCACTTTCACGGATTTACCGGCACGCGGCGCGTGGATGAATTTGCCATCGCCCACATAGATGCCGACGTGGCTGAAGGCACGTCTCATGGTGTTGAAGAAAACCAGATCACCGGGTTTGAGCTCTTCGCGCTCAATGATTTCTGTACTGCGCGCTTGCTCTTCAGCGCGGCGCGGCAAAAGCTGACCCACTGATTTTTCATAGAGGTGACGGACAAAACCGCTGCAGTCAAAACCCGTGCTTTCGCTGGAGCCGCCCCGGCGGTAGGGCACACCCAGCAAATCCATGGCCTGCATCACCATGCCGGTGGCTTTGGTGCTGGCTTTGTCTTTGGCCTGGCTCAGTTGACCCGTCAGCTGCGACACCAAGCCACGCTCAAGCAGGCTCTGTGCCTCTTCGTCAGAAGGCGCAGAAAGAGCCACCGGGCTGGCCAGGGCAATGACAGTAAGAAGAATCCACCAACGCATAGACCGCAGAGCATAACTGATGTTTTTGGCTTAAAGAGGCTGTTGGCATCTTCGTTTGAAAGCAAACGTGCCGCTGCCCAGATCGGCCTTGGGTGCTGCGACAATGCGCTGTCAGAGCCATCAGGAATAAAACATGTTGATCGATGCAGATGAAAGCCAATTGGTGTTGGTGGATTTTCAGGCCCGCCTGAAGCCCGCGATGCTGGACGCCGATGCCGTCTGGGCCAACGCGGCACGCTTGGCCACCTTGGCGCAGGCGCTGGATGTGCCCACCTGGGGTACCGAGCAAAACCCCTCGCGTTTGGGCGAGATGCCGCCCGAAATTCGCAGCCACTGCCGCCAGGTGCTGGCCAAGATGCAGTTCAGCGCGGTGGAGGAAGGCTTGGGCGAATGGCTGCAGCCCGAGCCGGTGCAGGCCCCGCGCGGCAACGCCCGCAGCTTGCCGCGCCACCTGCAAAAACCCCAGCCGGGGGCCGAGCCGCGCAAGACCATCGTGCTGGCCGGGTGCGAGGCGCACATTTGCCTGCTGCAGACCGCGCTCGATCTGCTGGAGGACGAGTTCGAGGTGTGGGTGGTGACCGATGCCTGCAGCTCGCGCACCGAGCGCAACCGCGACGCCGCGTATGACCGTTTGGCCGGGGCCGGCGCCGAGCTGGTGACCGCCGAGATGGTGGCGTTCGAGTGGGTTCGCACCGCCGAACACCCGGATTTCAAGCTGCTGCAAACGCTGTTCAAGTGAACCTTCAGGCGCATGGGTGGGCACCCCGTCAGGCGCCTGCTGTGCGCTGAAGCTTGCGGAGCTGGAAGTCAGCTTGTTGCAAGTCCCTTGCCCATAATTATGAATTCAGAAGGGTGTCCGTCACGGGGCTGGCGCACCCTCCAGGAATTCATTTGGCCGGCATTCAGGAGACTTTCATGGGCAGCTTTGCTGACTTTCACGCACGCTCGATCAACGACCGCGACGCTTTTTGGGCCGAGCAGGCCAAACTGGTGGACTGGAAAGTTCCACCGCAGCAAATCTGCGATTACAGCAACCCGCCTTTTGCCAAGTGGTTCGTGGGCGGCCAGACCAATTTGTGCCACAACGCGGTGGACCGCCACCTGGCCGAGCGCGCCGATCAGCCTGCGCTGATTTTTGTTTCGACCGAAACCGATCAGGAAAAAACCTACACCTTCCGCGAACTGCACGCCGAAGTGCAGCGCATGGCCGCCATCTTGCAAGGCCTGGGCGTGGTCAAGGGCGACCGCGTGCTGATTTACATGCCCATGATCGCCGAGGCCGCTTTTGCCATGCTCGCTTGCGTGCGCCTGGGGGCCATCCATTCGGTGGTGTTTGGCGGTTTTGCCTCGCACTCGCTGGCCACGCGCATCGAAGACGCTTCGCCCAAGGTGATCATCAGCGCCGATGCGGGTTCGCGCGGTGGTAAGGGCGTGCCCTACAAGCCGCTGCTCGACGAAGCGATCAAGCTGTCCGCCCACAAGCCGACCAAGGTGGTCATGGTGGACCGCCATCTGGCACCGTTCACCCCCGTGCCCGGCCGCGATGTGGACTACGCCAGCGAGCGCGCCAAGCACATGGATGCGGTGGTGCCGTGCGTGTGGGTCGACTCCGCGCACCCCAGCTACACGCTCTACACCTCGGGCACCACCGGCAAACCCAAGGGCGTGCAGCGCGACACCGGGGGCTACACCGTGGCCCTGGCCGCCAGCATCCCCAACATCTTTGAGGGCAAGCCGGGCGGCACCTTCTTCTGCACCAGCGACATCGGCTGGGTGGTGGGACACAGCTACATCATCTACGGTCCGCTGATCGGCGGCATGGCCACCATCCTTTATGAAGGCCTGCCCATCCGGCCGGACGGCGGCATCTGGTGGAGCCTGGTCGAGAAGTACAAAGTCCAGGTCATGTTCAGCGCCCCCACGGCCATCCGGGTGCTCAAAAAGCAAGACCCCGCGCTGCTCACCAAGTACGACCTGTCCAGCCTGCAAGCGCTGTTCCTTGCGGGTGAGCCGCTGGACGAACCGACTGCCAAGTGGATTTCTGAAGGCCTGAATGGCAAGGCCATCATCGACAACTACTGGCAGACCGAAACCGGCTGGCCGATTCTGAGCATCTGCAACGGCGTGGAAAAAGCGCCCAGCAAGTTTGGCTCCCCCGGCAAGGCGATTTACGGCTACAACGTCAAATTGGTCGACGACCAGACGGGCGAAGAGTTGACGGGCGCGAACCAGAAGGGCGTGTTGACCATCGAAGGCCCGCTGCCGCCCGGCAACCTGCAAACCATCTGGGGGGACGACGAGCGTTTCGTCAAGACCTACTGGAAGACCGTGCCCAATAAGCTGGTCTACAGCACCTTCGACTGGGCGGTGCGCGACGAAGACGGTTACTACTTCATTCTGGGCCGCACCGACGACGTGATCAACGTGGCCGGTCACCGCCTGGGCACCCGCGAGATCGAAGAAAGCATCTCCAGCCACCCCAATGTGGCCGAGGTGGCGGTGGTGGGTGTGGCCGACCAGCTCAAAGGGCAGGTGGCCATGGCCTTTGCCATCGCCAAGGACACCTCGGGCCTGACGGACGCGGCAGCGCGCCTGAAGCTCGAAGGCGAAGTCATGAAGGTGGTGGATTCGCAGCTGGGGGCTGTGGCCCGCCCATCGCGCGTGTTCTTTGTATCGGCTTTGCCCAAGACGCGCAGCGGCAAGTTGCTGCGCCGGGCCATCCAGGCCGTGGCCGAGGGGCGCGACCCAGGCGACCTGACCACCATGGACGATCCCGCCGCTTTGCAGCAGATTGTGGACCTGATCAAAGGCTGATCGTTCTGGACCCCGCTTTGGCGGGGTCTTTTTTTATCCCAATCGCCTTCCACCCGTCGGGTTCTGTGCCCCTGTAAGTTTGGTATCGGACAAGCCGTGGCACAATGCGCGCTGTACTCAGGCCCTTCCCCTGCCACAGTCGCATCCGCCAACCGGTTCAGCCGTGTCGCGGAAGGTAATTCTCAACCAACTAATGTTTCCCAGAGGGGAACGGAGGTCAGCGAAACATGAGCGAGACTAATTCCGTCTACGCTGCCTATTCAGGCAACACCCACCTTTTCGGAGGTAACGGTCCGTACGTCGAAGAGATGTACGAGAACTACCTGGCCAACCCAGGCAGCGTGCCCGACTCCTGGCGCGAATACTTTGACGCCCTCCAGCACGTTCCCGCCGTCGACGGCTCCAACGCCAAAGACGTGCCCCACCTGCCCGTCATCAACGCTTTTGCTGAACGCGCCAAAGCCGGTGGCACCAAGGTGGTCATGGCCAGCGAAAACGTTGAAATGGGCCGCAAGCGCACTGCCGTTCAGCAGCTGATCGCCGCCTACCGCAACGTGGGCCAACGCTGGGCCGACCTGGACCCTCTGAAGCGCACCGAGCGCCCCAACATCCCCGACCTCGACCCCGCTTTCTACGGCTTCACCGATGCCGACCAGGAAACCGTGTTCGACACCAGCAACACCTTCTTCGGCAAGAACAACATGTCCTTGCGCGAGTTGCTCAATGCGCTGCGCGAGACCTATTGCGGCACGCTGGGCGCTGAGTACATGTACACCACCGAGCAGGCCGAAAAGCGCTGGTGGCAGCAAAAGCTCGAAAGCATCCGCAGCAAACCGAATTTCGGCGCAGAGAAGAAAAAGCAGATCCTTGACCGCCTGACCGCCGCCGAAGGTCTGGAGCGCTACCTGCACACCAAATACGTGGGCCAAAAGCGTTTCTCGCTCGAAGGCGGAGAAAGTTTCATCGCAGCGATGGACGAGTTGATCCAGTCCGCTGGCGCGCAGGGCGTGCAGGAAGTCGTGATCGGCATGGCCCACCGCGGCCGCTTGAACGTGCTGGTCAACACCATGGGCAAGTTGCCTGCGGACCTGTTTGCCGAATTCGACCACACCGCCCCCGAAGACCTGCCTGCTGGTGACGTGAAATACCACCAGGGTTTCAGCTCGGACGTGAACACCGCCGGTGGCCCGGTCCACTTGTCGCTGGCGTTCAACCCCTCGCACCTGGAAATCGTGAACCCCGTGGTCGAAGGCTCGGTGCGTGCCCGCATGGACCGTCGCAACGATCCATTGGGCAAGCAAGTGCTGCCCGTGCTGGTGCACGGCGACGCTGCTTTCGGTGGTCAGGGCGTGAACCAGGAAACCTTTGCGCTGGCGCAAACCCGTGGTTATTCCACAGGCGGCACGGTCCACATCATCATCAACAACCAGATCGGTTTCACCACCTCCGACCCCCGCGACATGCGCTCGAGCGTGTTCTGCACCGACATCGTCAAGATGGTCGAAGCGCCGGTGCTGCACGTCAACGGTGACGATCCGGAAACCGTGGTGCTGGCGACCCAGCTGGCCCTCGAGTACCGCATGACTTTCCGCAAGGACGTGGTGCTGGACGTGGTGTGCTTCCGCAAACTGGGCCACAACGAGCAGGACACCCCTGCGCTGACCCAGCCGCTGATGTACAAAAAGATCGCGGCCCATCCGGGCACGCGCAAGCTGTTTGCCGACAAGCTGGCCACGCAAGGCCTGGGCGAGACCCTGGGCGACGACATGGCCAAGGCCTACCGCGCTGCACTGGACGCCGGCAAGAACACGACCGAACCGGTGTTGACCAACTTCAAAACCAAGTTCACCGTGGACTGGGCGCCCTTCATGGGCAAAAAGTGGACCGACGCAGGCGACACCTCGATCCCCTTGGCCGACTGGAAGCGTCTGGCCGAGAAAATCTCGACCATCCCCGAATCGGTCACACCGCACCAGCTGGTCAAGAAGGTCTATGACGACCGCGCGGCCATGGGCCGTGGCGAGATTCCCGTGGACTGGGGCATGGGCGAGCACATGGCTTTTGCCTCCCTGGTCGCCAGTGGCTACCCCGTGCGTTTGTCCGGCGAAGACTGCGGCCGTGGCACCTTCACACACCGCCACGCGGTCATTCACGATCAAAAGCGCGAAAAGTGGGACACCGGCACCTATGTGGCCTTGCAAAACGTCTCGGACAAGCAGGCTCCGTTCGTCGTCATCGACTCGATCCTGTCGGAAGAAGCCGTGCTGGCCTATGAATACGGCTATGCCTCTAACGATCCCAACACCCTGGTGATCTGGGAAGCCCAGTTCGGCGACTTCGCCAACGGTGCGCAGGTGGTGATCGACCAGTTCATTGCTTCCGGCGAAGTCAAGTGGGGCCGTGTCAATGGCATCACCCTGATGCTGCCGCATGGCTACGAAGGCCAGGGCCCCGAGCACAGCTCGGCCCGCGTCGAGCGTTTCATGCAGCTCGCAGCCGACACCAACATGCAACTGGTCCAGCCCACCACAGCCAGCCAGATCTTCCATGTGCTGCGTCGCCAGATGGTGCGTGACCTGCGCAAGCCTTTGGTCATCTTCACGCCGAAGTCGCTGCTGCGCAACAAGGACGCCACCAGCCCGGTGTCCGAATTCACCAAAGGCAGTTTCCAGACGGTCATTGGCGAGACCAAGGACCTCAAGGCCGACAAGGTCAAGCGCGTGATCGCCTGCTCGGGCAAGGTCTATTACGACCTGGTCAAGCACCGCGAAGCCAAGGGTGCCGACGACGTGGCCATCATCCGCCTCGAGCAGCTCTACCCCTTCCCACACAAGGCTTTCGCTGCCGAGATCAAGAAGTACCCCAACGCCACCGACATCGTGTGGTGCCAGGACGAGCCACAGAACCAGGGTGCCTGGTTCTTCATCCAGCACAACATCCACGAGAACATGCAGGACGGTCAAAAACTCGGTTATGCCGGTCGTGCCGCCTCCGCCTCACCTGCGGTGGGTTATTCACACCTGCACCAGGACCAGCAAAAAGCACTGATCGAAGCGGCCTTCGCAAAGCTCAAGGGCTTTGTGCTGACCAAGTGATCCCACCGAACAAACTGGCGTTAACCCTTTAAAGAGAATTCAACATGGCGATCGTAGAAGTCAAAGTTCCCCAACTCTCCGAGTCCGTGGCCGAAGCCACCATGCTGCAGTGGAAAAAGAAAGTCGGCGAAGCCGTTGCGGCCGATGAAATCCTGATCGAAATCGAGACCGACAAGGTCGTGCTGGAAGTGCCAGCGCCTTCCGCTGGCGTGATTTCGGAAATCCTCGTGGCCGATGGCGGCACCGTCACTGCCGAGCAGCTGATTGCCCGCATCGACACCGAAGGCAAGGCCGGTGCTGCTGCGGCGGCCCCAGCCGCTGCGGCCGTTGCAGCGCCTGCTGCTGCCCCCGCGGCTGCAGCTGCAGCCACCGGAGGCAGCATGGCTGGCGTGGCCATGCCTGCCGCTGCCAAGCTGATGGCCGACAACAGCCTGGCCGCTGGCTCGGTGGCCGGTTCCGGCAAAGATGGCCGCGTGACCAAGGGCGATGTGCTCTCCGCTGTGGCCGGTGGTGTCAAGTCCACGGCCGCCGTGATCCCCACAGGCGTGCCCACCAAGGCACTGCCTCAGGTGTCGGCGCCTGCCGTCAACCTGGGCGACCGCCCCGAGCAGCGCGTGCCCATGACCCGTCTGCGCGCCCGCGTGGCCGAGCGTTTGCTGCAATCGCAGTCGACCAACGCCATCCTGACCACCTTCAACGAAATCAACATGGCCCCGGTCATGGAGATGCGCAAGCGCATGCAAGAGCGTTTCGAGAAGGAGCACGGCGTCAAGCTCGGCTTCATGAGCTTCTTCGTCAAGGCCGCTGTGCACGCCCTGAAGAAATTCCCGGTGCTCAACGCCTCGGTGGACGGCAATGACATCGTGTACCACGGCTACTTCGACATCGGTATCGCGGTGGGCTCACCTCGCGGTTTGGTGGTGCCCATCCTGCGCAACGCCGACCAGATGAGCTTTGCCGACATCGAGAAAAAGATCGCCGAGTTTGGCGTGAAGGCCCGTGACGGCAAGCTGGGCATCGAAGAGATGACCGGCGGCACGTTCTCCATCTCCAACGGTGGCACCTTCGGCTCGATGATGTCCACCCCCATCATCAACCCACCCCAGTCGGCCATTTTGGGCGTGCATGCGACCAAAGACCGCGCCATGGTGGAAAACGGCCAGGTGGTGGTTCGCCCCATGAACTACTTCGCCATGTCGTACGACCACCGCATCATCGACGGCCGTGAAGCTGTCTTGGGCCTGGTCGCCATGAAGGAAGCGCTGGAAGACCCAGCCCGCTTGCTGTTCGACATCTAAATCCCCTTGTTTTGAATGCCCCCTGCCCAGGGGGCGTTTTTCATCCAGAAGACATTCACCATGAGCAAACAATTCGACGTCGTCGTCATCGGCGGTGGCCCCGGTGGCTACATCGCAGCCATCCGCGCTGCCCAACTCGGTTTCCAGGTCGCCTGCATCGACGAATGGAAAAATGCGGCCGGTGGACCAGCCCCCGGCGGCACCTGCACCAACGTGGGTTGCATCCCCTCCAAGGCTTTGCTGCAGTCCAGCGAGCACTTTGAGCACGCCAACCACCACTTCGCAGACCATGGCATCACCGCCAAGGACGTGAAGATGGACGTGACCAAGATGATTGCCCGCAAGGACAGCGTGGTCAAGCAAAACAACGACGGCATCTTGTACCTGCTCAAGAAAAACAAGGTCACTTTCTTCCACGGTCGTGGCAGCTTTGTCGGCCAGGCCGATGGCGGCTACACGATCCATGTGGCGGGCAAGACCGAAGAGGACATCACGGCCAAGCAAGTCATCATCGCCACCGGCTCCAACGCCCGTGCGCTGCCTGGCACCCCGTTTGACGAAGTCAATGTGTTGTCCAACGACGGCGCCTTGCGCCTGGGCGCTGTGCCCAAGAAGCTGGCCTTGATCGGCTCGGGCGTGATCGGTCTGGAGATGGGCTCGGTCTGGCGCCGCCTGGGTGCGGACGTGACCATCCTCGAAGGCCTGCCCACGTTCCTGGGCGCTGTGGATGAGCAAATCGCCAAGGAAGCCAAGAAAGCCTTCGACAAGCAAGGCCTCAAGATCGAACTCGGCGTGAAAGTCGGCGAGATCGTCAACGGCAAGAAGGGCGTGACCGTCAATTACACCAACGCCAAAGGTGAAGCCGTGGTGCTGGACGCGGACAAACTCATCGTGTCGATCGGCCGCGTGCCCAACACCATCGGCCTGAACGCCGAAGCTGTGGGCTTGCAGCTCGACGAGCGCGGCGCGATCGTGGTCGACGGTGACTGCAAAACCAACCTGCCCGGCGTCTGGGCGGTGGGCGACGTGGTGCGTGGCCCGATGCTGGCGCACAAAGCCGAAGAAGAAGGCGTTGCCGTGGCCGAGCGCATTGCCGGTCAGCACGGGCACGTCAACTTCAACACCATCCCCTGGGTCATCTACACCAGCCCCGAGATCGCCTGGGTTGGCCGCACCGAGCAGCAGCTCAAGGCCGACGGCGTGGCGTACAAGGCCGGCACCTTCCCGTTCCTGGCCAACGGCCGTGCACGGGCTTTGGGTGACACCACCGGCATGGTGAAGTTCCTGGCCGATGCCACAACCGACGAAATCCTGGGCGTGCACATGGTGGGCCCCCAGGTGTCCGAGCTGATCGCCGAGGCGGTGGTGGCCATGGAATTCCGCGCCAGCGCGGAAGACATTGCCCGCATCTGCCACGCGCACCCGTCCTTGAGCGAGGCCACCAAGGAAGCTGCTTTGGCGGTGGACAAACGCACGCTGAACTTCTGAGCCCTTGGGTCAACCCAAACTGCGTTTGGGGGTGAGTTGGGTTAAAGTTCCGCATCCCTGAAAACCCGGGCCTGGTCCCGGGTTTTGTTTTGAAATGAAGAGCAAGCCACCCATGTCTGTTCGTGCTGTTTACGAAGAAGAACTCCAAAAACGGGGCTACCAAAGCGACCCTGCCCAGCTCCGAGCCATCGAGGCGCTGGAGCGCTGCGCCAAGGAGTGGGCGGCTTACCAAAACAAGCGTTCAAGCCTGCTGGGCAAATTCCTCAGCCGCCCCGAGATCCCCAAGGGGGTCTACATGTTTGGCGGAGTGGGGCGCGGCAAGAGTTTCCTGATGGACTGCTTTTTTGCGGCGGTGCCGGTTGAGCGCAAAACCCGCCTGCATTTCCACGAGTTCATGCGCGAGGTGCACCGTGAACTGGCCGCCATCCAGGGGACGGTGAACCCGCTCGACGAGCTGGGCAAGCGCATGGCCAAGCGTTACCAGCTGATCTGCTTTGACGAATTTCACGTGGCCGACATCACCGACGCCATGATCCTGCACCGCCTGCTGGTGGCGCTGTTCGACAACGGCGTGGGCTTTGTCACCACCTCCAACTTCGAGCCCGATGGCCTGTACCCCGATGGTCTGCACCGTGACCGCATCCTGCCCGCGATTGCTTTGCTGAACCAGCGCATGCAGGTGCTCAATGTGGACAACGGCACCGACTACCGCCGCCGCACGCTCGAGATGGTCAAGCTCTACCACTCGCCTTTGGGCGAGCAGGCCGATGCCGAGATGAACGACGCCTTCAACCGCTTGGCCACGGGGCCAGACGAAGACCCGGTGCTGCACATCGAAGCGCGTGAAATCACCGCCAAACGCCGTGCCGGGGATGTGGTCTGGTTTGACTTCCGGGCCATTTGCGGCGGTCCCCGTTCGCAAAACGATTACCTCGAAATCGCCACGCAGTACCACACGGTGCTCTTGAGCAACGTGCCGCACATGCCGGTGAGCATGGCGTCCGAGGCGCGGCGCTTTACCTGGCTGATCGATGTGTTGTACGACCGCCGGGTCAAGCTGATCATGTCGGCCGCGGTTGAACCTGAAGGGCTGTACACCTCGGGGCCGATGTCGCATGAGTTTCCGCGCACCGTTTCGCGCCTGCACGAGATGCAGTCCAGCGAGTTTTTGGCGCTGGAACACCGCACGGTGGACACGCACCTCACATGAGACGCCGTGTGCTTGCCTGCTGGGGCTTGTGTTGGGCCATGGGCATGGGGTGCGGTGTGCAAGCACAAGACTTGCCTTTGACCGCTTTGCTGACGGATGCTTCTCTGGCCGAAACGTCTCGCGTCTACCCATCGACCCCTGACAGCGAATTGCCAGAGGTTCTGGCGCAGCAGCGACGGGTCTTGTCCGCACAGCGCGAGGTCATTTTGGCCGTCTATGAACAACGCAAGCTGGCCTGTTGGCAGAAATTTGCCGTCAACCCTTGCTTGAGCGAGGCCCGACGTGCCCGTCGGCAAGCACTGGAGCCGATTCAAGAGCAGGAGTTGGCGCTCAATGCACAGGAACGCGTGTGGCGCACCGAGCAGCGTGATCGGCGTTTGCAAAACAAGTCCATGGACAAGCAGGACAAGCCATGAGCGGTCAGAACCCCACCCAGGATTTGCACTCGCCACAGCGCCAGTTGATCGAATGGCAAATCGAGCACGCCGACCTCGATGCGCTGATTGACCAGGCCGTGCTAGGCAACGGCCACCTGGATGACTTGAGCCTTCGCCGCATGAAAAAGCGCCGATTGGCTTTGCGTGACCAGATGGCTCAGCTGCAACGTCAACTCTCACCCAAGGAGCCCGCTTGAGCTTGCTCGACTTGCGGGTGAGCGAGACCTTGTCCAGCCATGGTGTGCTGGCCCAGAAGGTGCCGGGGTTTCAGCCACGGCAGGGCCAGACCGACATGGCCATGGCGGTCAGTCATACCGTGCAGGAGGGCGGCCAACTGGTGGTGGAGGCGGGCACGGGCACTGGCAAAACCTACGCCTACCTGGTGCCGGTTTTGCTCAGCGGCCAACGTGCCTTGGTGTCCACCGCCACCAAGGCACTGCAAGACCAATTGTTCTCTCGCGACATCCCCCGCCTGGTCGAGGTGCTGGGTTTGCCGATACGCGTGGCCTTGCTCAAGGGGCGGTCGAATTACCTGTGCCTGCACCGCATGGAGCAGGCGCGCCACAGCCCTGAGTCGGCACAGCCGGGCAACCAGCGCGCATTGGCCAAGATCGAAACCTGGGCGCAGTCCACCCGCACTGGTGACATGGCCGAGTTGACCGGGCTGGACGAGCGCTCTGGTTTGTGGCCTTTGGTCACCTCCACCCGCGACAACTGCCTGGGATCGGCCTGTCCGCGTTACCGCGCCTGCCACGTCAACCTGGCCCGCAAGGAAGCCATGGCGGCCGATGTGGTGGTGATCAACCACCATCTGTTTTTTGCCGACATGTCGGTGCGCGAGTCGGGCGTGGCGGAGTTGCTGCCCACGGTGCGGGTGACGGTTTTTGACGAAGCCCACCAGCTCAACGAGATCGGTGTGAATTTTTTGGGCAAGCAGTTGTCCACCGTGCAATTGCACGAGCTGTGCCGCGATGTGCTGGCCACCGGCTTGCAGCTGGCCCGTGGGCTGGTCGATTGGCAGGCCTTGTCGGGTGGCCTTGAAAAAGCGGCCCGCGATTTGCGACTGGCTGCCGGCATGCACCGGGGCTCGGTGCGGCTACGCTGGACAGGCGTGCTGCCTGAAGGGGTGGACGAGGCCGAGTGGCCCGGGGCATTACAGGCCTTGCTGTTGGCGCTGGTGAATTTACAAAATGGTCTGGACATGGTCAGTGAACTGGCACCTGATTTTCAGCGCCTGGCCGAACGCGCGCGCGAGTTGCACGAGCGCGCAGCCCTGTTTGGTCAAGCACCTGATCCTGAAGGGGTGCGCTGGGCCGAGGTCAGCGCGCAGCTGCGCCTGATCGAGTCGCCGCTGGACATCGCGCAGGCGTTCCAGGCCTTGACGCGGCCGGTGCTGCCGACAGCGCCCAGGGCCGACGTGCCTGCAGGCGCAGAAGATGACCTGCTGGATGAGCCGCAGCCAAACCATGACCCGGACAGCGTGCCCGATGACGAATGGCAAGCGGCATTCAAACCGCAGCCTGGCCTGGCCGCCACGCCGGAAAATGGTGCGGGTGTCGCTTCGGTTGTCGGCCAGCGCGCCTGGATTTTTACATCGGCCACCTTGGGTGACGAGCCCAGCCTGCGCTGGTTCACCGAACCCTGTGGCCTGACCTCGGCCCAGGTCATGCAGGTGAGCAGTCCGTTCGATTACGCCCAGCAAGCGGCCTTGTATGTGCCGCCGCATTTGCCGCGCCCGGGTGACCCCGGGCATGCCGGTCAGGTGGCGCAGCTGGTCCTGGAGGCACTGGCCATTTTGGGCGGGCGCACGCTGGTGCTGACCACCACCTTGAACGCCATGCGCAGCATTGGCGAGCAGCTTCAGTCGCGTTGCGATGCGGCCATGAACATCGAGGTGTTGGTGCAGGGGCAAAGCCCCAAGCGCCGCTTGATGGAGCGTTTTCGTGAAGGTGGTGGCGAAGGGCGTGCGGGCTGCGTGCTGGTCGCTTCGGCTTCATTTTGGGAGGGCTTCGATGTGCCTGGTGATGCCCTGCAGCTGGTGGTCATCGACAAGCTGCCCTTTCCTCCGCCAGGCGATCCCTTGTTCGAGGCGCGCAGCCAGCGCATCACGCAGCAGGGCAAGAGTGCGTTTGCCGACCACGCCTTGCCCGAGGCGGCCGTGTCACTCAAGCAGGGTGCCGGGCGCTTGATCCGCAGTGAAACCGATCGCGGCATTTTGGTGGTGTGCGACAACCGCCTGAGCACCATGTCGTATGGCCGCAGGCTGGTGCGCGGCTTGCCCGAGATGCGCCGACTGGACAACCATGCGGCATTTCTGGACGCTTTGCGTCAACTCACCACAGACGCCACCAGCCTTTAGCCTTGGCACTGCCTTCAGGTTGAAGGTAGGCCGACTGCGGAAAGTTCTTTTCGAGCACGCGTTTGGCATCGTTGCTCAAAGCCGTCATGCCCATGGCCTGGTAAGAGCTCACGAGGATGGCCAAGGCTTCTTCCAGCGCGGGCACGCCCTGGTAGTCGGCGATGGCCTGTTGCGCGCGGTTGACGGCCGCCACATGGGCGCCACGGCTGGCGTAATAACGCGCCACATGGACCTCGTAGGCGGCCAGCATGTTCACGATGTGCGTCATGCGCTGGCGTGCGTCAGGGCTGTACTTGGAGTCAGGGAAACGCGTGGTCAGTTCGCGAAAGGACTCGTAGGAATCCTTGGCCGCTTTCTGGTCACGCTCGGACAGGTCCTGGCGGGTGATGAACGAAAACAGGCCCAGGTTGTCGTTGAAGTTGACCAGTCCCTTGAGGTAAATTGCGTAATCCAGCGCGGGGCTGGTGGGGTGCAGCCGGATGAAGCGGTCCAGCGTGGCAATGGCTTGGATCTTGTCGCCGGTTTTGTACTGGGCAAAGGCTTTGTCGATCTGCGCTTGTTGGGCCAGCACGGTGCCCGCAGCGCGGCCTTCAAGTTTTTCGTAGTAACCGATGGCCTTGTCCCAGGCACCGGCATTGACCTCGTCACGCGCTTCGCTGTAAATTTTTTCAGGTGTCCAGCCTGCAGTCGGGTCTTTGGGGGTGTTGGCGCAGCCGCTCAGAAGGAGTCCCGAGGCCAAAACCAGGCCAGCTGGAACCATCGATAATCTGAAGCTTCGCATCTGTGACACCCTTGAACTGTTGAACGCTTTGATTATATCGACCCCCCCCGAAATGGATGACCCAGGCAGCCCGCTCGATGACACCGAGCGTGCGCTGGATACGCCTGAAGAAGAGGTTCGTTCGGCAGTGGTGCCCATGGCCTTGCATGGGCAGCGGCTGGACCGGGTTTTTGCCCAGTTGGTGCCCGAGTTTTCGCGCAGTTATCTGCAGCAACTGATCGAGCAAGGCGATGCGCTGATCGATGGCCGTGTCAGCACCAAGGTCTCGGCCAAGGTGCGGCTGGGGCACCAGCTGCAAATCACCTTGCGGGCCACGCCCCAGTCCCAAGCCTTTGTGCCCGAGGCCATGCCCATCGAGGTGGTGTACGAAGACGCGCACCTGCGCGTGGTCCACAAGCCAGCCGGTCTGGTGGTGCACCCGGCACCGGGCAACTGGCGCGGCACGCTGCTCAATGGTTTGCTGGCTTTGGACCCCCAGGCGGTGGAGGTGCCGCGCGCGGGCATCGTGCACCGTCTGGACAAGGACACCAGTGGTCTGATGGTGGTGGCCCGAACGCGCCAGGCCATGGATGCGCTGGTGGCCCGGATTGCGGCGCGCGAAGTGCACCGTCAATACCTGGCCCTGGGGCACAAAAACTGGACCGGTCCGTCGCCGCTGCGGGTCGAAGCGGCCATTGGGCGAGACCCGACCAACCGCCTGCGCATGGCCGTGGTGGACCTGGCCCACCAATCGGGCAAAACGGCGGCCACCACGTTCGATCTGCTGGCCCAAGGCGAGCGCTGCTGCCTGGTGCAGTGCACCTTGCACACCGGGCGCACGCACCAGATCCGGGTGCACATGGCGCACCTGGGGCATGCCTTGGTGGGCGACGCGGTGTATGGCGGCGCACCCCTGGGGGGCATGGCGCGCCAGGCCTTGCATGCCTTTCGCCTGGCCTTTGAGCACCCGATCACGGGTCAGCCCATCGACCTGAGCTCGGCATTGCCCGAGGACATGGCGCAGGCCATGCAAAAATTGGGCCTCAGTTACAATCCCAAGTCGTGAAGCGCGCTTGTGAGTTGTCCGGCCGATCCCCATTGTGAGGGGGCACCCTCAGACTGCTGCCTTCATTTCCACACGCCGTGAGGCGTTTTGTCACCACGCCGTGAGGCGTTTTTTTCCGAAAGATCGACACCATGAATACGGCGCAAGCCAAGCGTGTCCTGGAAACGGCCTTGCTGACAGCGGGCCAGCCTTTGTCATTGCGCGACATGCGCGTTTTATTTGACGATGCACTCGGGGCCGATACCCTGCGGCAAATGCTGCAAGACCTGCAACTCGAATGGGCGACCAAAGGCCTGGAATTGACCAGCGTGGCCAGTGGCTGGCGCTTTCAAAGCCGACCCGAACTGCGCCAGTACCTGGACCGGCTGCACCCTGAAAAGCCACCCAAATACACCCGCGCCGTGATGGAAACATTGGCCATCATTGCGTACCGCCAACCGGTCACCCGCGGCGACATGGAAGACATCCGCGGGGTGACGATCAGCTCGCAAATCATCAAACAGCTGGAAGACCGCGGTTGGGTGGAGGTGATTGGCCACCGCGAAACCGTGGGCCGTCCCAGCCTGTTTGCCACCACCCGCCAGTTTCTGGACGATCTGGGCCTGGGCTCGCTGGACCAGCTGCCTTTGTTGTCCCAGGTGGACACGCAGATCTCGGCACTGGCCGGCATGATCGATGAAGCCCCTGCGCAGGCGTCCTTGTCGTTGGACGAGGCCATTGCCGATCTGCCGGACGAGTCGCACAGCACACCAGCGCTGGAGCCGCAAAGCGAGATGGCCACGCCAGCATCCGAATTCCCTCCCGAACACCCGCCAGAAGTGGGCCTCTCTCATCCCCTGAACGGCGAAGACCACGCATAACATGAACGATCAATCTCAAGCAGGCAAGGATGCCAAGTCCACCGGTGTTTACGCGGCTCGAAAAACCGCTGCGCCGGCCGATGCCCAGACGCTGTACAAACCGATCGCCCTGGCGGATGTGGTGTCGGGGCAGTTCGACGACGACGAAGCTGCGCCGGACGTGACCCAGGAGCTGGGCAAGCGCGTGCTGGCCCCCCAGATGGATTCTCCCAAGCTGCACAAAGTGCTGGCCCAGGCCGGCATGGGCTCGCGCCTGGAGATGGAAAAACTCATCGCCGAAGGCCGCATCGCCGTGAACAACGAGCCCGCCCATGTGGGCCAGCGCGTCCAATACGGTGACCAGATCAAGGTCGACGGCAAGCCGATTCGCATCCGCATCGACCCGCCGCCCGCCCGCGTCATCGCCTACCACAAGCCCGCAGGCGAGATCGTCAGCCATGACGACCCGCAAAACCGCCCCTCGGTGTTTCGCAAGCTGCCGCGCCTGCAAAACGGCAAATGGCAGTCGGTGGGGCGCCTGGACCTGAACACCGAAGGTCTGCTGTTGTTCACCAGCTCGGGCGAGTTGGCCAACCAGCTGATGCACCCGCGTTTTGGTCTGGAGCGCGAGTACGCCGTGCGTGTCCTGGGGGCTCTGAGCAAGGATGAAAAGCAAAAATTGCTGGACGGCGTGATGCTCGACGACGGCCCGGCCCAGTTCGGCTCCATTGAGGACGGTGGCGGCGAAGGCTCCAATTGCTGGTACCGCGTCACCATCTCCGAAGGCCGCAACCGGGAGGTGCGCCGCATGATGGAAGCCGTGGGCCATGCGGTCAGCCGCCTGATTCGCATCCGTTACGGCGCGATGGTGTTGCCCCACGGCTTGCGCCGCGGAGCCTGGCTGGAACTGGACGAAGCCGACATCCGCTCGCTGATGCGTGCCGCAGGCACCACCGAGCGGCCCCGCCCCGTGACCGAGCACCCGGCGCGCACCAACCGCAACGACCGCCGTCCGCGCACCGGCGGGCAGGGCAGGGCGGGCACCGCTGTGCCACGCGCCAAACCGGCCGCCAAGCCCAACCAGGCGCCAGGAGGTTCTGGCTTACACGCCAAATCCGACGCGCCGAAAAGCGAGCCTAAATACATCGGGGCAGAGAGCTTCAACCGTTTGAAAAAGGCGCCGGGCGGCCCAGGCCGTGGCGGGCGTGGCGGCAGTGGTCGCGCGCGTTAATTCGGTTTCAGCCATAAGCCCATTGGAAATGGGGTCTTATGGCAGCTTTGCTCAGGTTAGAATCATGGGCTTTGCTGCAAGGCAAAAATGCTTTTAAAACACATTCGTTACAGGAAAAACCATGGCCATCGAACGCACACTCTCCATCATCAAGCCTGACGCCGTCGCCAAGAACGTCATTGGCCAGATTTATGCCCGTTTTGAAGCTGCCGGCCTGAAAGTGGTTGCAGCCAAGATGGCCCACCTGTCGCGTGGCGAAGCCGAGCAGTTCTACGCGGTGCACAAAGAGCGTCCTTTCTTCAAGGATCTGGTGGACTTCATGGTCTCCGGCCCTGTGATGATTCAAGCCCTGCAAGGCGAGAACGCCATCGCCAAGAACCGTGACCTGATGGGGGCGACCGATCCCAAGAAGGCTGCTGCCGGCACCATTCGCGCTGACTTTGCAGACAGCATCGACGCCAACGCTGTGCACGGCTCTGATGCCCCTGAAACTGCTGCCGCTGAAGTTGCTTTCTTCTTCCCCGGCATGAACGTTTACGCACGCTGATCGCGTCGCGGCCCCAGCGCGACCCGCAACCCCCATGACGGCCAACCTCCTCGAATTTGACCTGGATGGTTTGGCCGTTTTTTGCGAGGGTCTGGGCGAAAAACGCTTTCGGGCCACCCAGTTGTTCCGCTGGATACACCAGCGGGGCGCTGCGGATTTCGATCAAATGAGCGATTTGGCCAAGTCCCTTCGCCAAAAGCTCCAATCGCATGCGCATGTCTCGGCGCTGCCCGTCATCAGCCAGCACATCTCGACCGACGGCACCATCAAATGGCTGTTCGATGTGGGCGATGGCAATGCCATTGAATCGGTGTTCATTCCCGAAGACGATCGGGGCACCTTGTGCATTTCCTCCCAGGCCGGTTGCGCTGTGGGTTGCCGTTTTTGCTCTACCGGCCATCAAGGCTTCAGTCGCAACTTGACCACCGGCGAAATACTCGCCCAGCTGTGGTTTGCCGAACACTTTTTGCGCAAGCACCTCCAAACCGATGAGCGCGTCATCTCCAACGTGGTGATGATGGGCATGGGCGAGCCGCTGCAAAACTACTCGGCCCTGGTGCCCGCGCTGCGTGCCATGCTCGATGACCACGGTTATGGCCTGTCGCGTCGCCGCGTCACGGTGTCCACCTCGGGCGTGGTGCCCATGATCGAACGCTTGTCGGCCGATTGCCCGGTGGCGCTGGCGGTGTCCTTGCACGCGCCCAACGATGCGTTGCGCGATAACCTGGTGCCTTTGAACCGCAAATACCCGCTTGACGAATTGATGCAGGCCTGCATCGCTTACCTGGCGCATGCGCCACGGGACTTCATCACCTTTGAATATTGCATGCTCGATGGGGTCAACGACCAGCCCGAGCATGCCCATCAGCTGATTGATTTGGTGCAAAAGCATGCCCGACAGGGTTTGCGCTGCAAATTCAACCTGATTCCTTTCAATCCTTTTCCGGCCTCAGGTTTGCTGCGTTCGTCCAACGCCCGCGTTCAGGCGTTTGCCAAACTTTTGCAAGAGGCAGGGCTGGTCACCACGGTCCGGAAAACCCGGGGCGACGACATCGATGCTGCATGCGGACAGCTGGCAGGTGATGTGAAAGACCGAACCCAGGTTCAGGCGCGCATGGCCCAGCAACGCACCATTGCCCTGGTTCCTGTGCCCTCCGTCCGATCCCAGGATCACAGCCATGACCGCTCATCCGACCTCTGAAAACCTTGCCCAGGCGCAGCCCCTTGAAGCCTTGTCCGCACCGCTGACTGCCGGACAGTTGTTGCGGGCTGCCCGCCTGAAAGCCGGGGTGCATCTGGCCGTGCTGTCTGTCACTTTGAAAGTGCCGGTCAAACAACTCGAGGCCCTGGAACTGGACGAGTTTGACCCCGCCAAAGGCCCTGTTTTTTTCAGAGGTCTGGCCTCGGCGGTTTGCCGACATTTGCAAACGGACCCCGCCCCGATATTGGCCTTGCTGCCGCAGGCGCCCGGTCATCTTGCGCCTCAAAGAACGGTGGGGGCGGCCGGCTCTGTGGTCCAAGTCATGGGGGCCATGCGCTCTTCCTCCAGCAAGTCCCGAAAGCCCGTCCTGTGGGGTGCGGTCGCCATGCTGGCCCTGATTGCGGCACTGCTTTGGCTGCCTGCGCCTTCCCAATGGCTTTGGCTTGACGACCTGAGCAGCTGGTTTCAATCAGAAAGCCAGAACGATGAGGTGGCCGGTCAGGATGCGGCCAATTCGGCCATGACCGGTCCTAACGGCGGTGATTCGCCAAATGCCCAAGCCGCGGGTGAAGCGGTGGCAGTGCCGATGCCGGTGTCCATGGTGGCAGAGACGACGCCGGCGTCGGCTGCTGCTGCATCGAGCCCGTTGTCAACGCCTGTCCCGGCACTGATGCCACCGGCGGCACAGCCCAGTCTAGGTACGGCCCTGCCGCCGCGCCAGGACGTGTCTTCCACCGTCTCGAAGACGAATTCAGCTGAATGGCTGTTCAGTGCCGAGCTGGACAGCTGGATCGAGCTGCGACATGGCCAAAATACCGTGGTCTGGAGCGGTTTGGTCAAAGCTGGACAATCCCAACGCGTCCAAAGTCCTTTGCCGGTGCGTGTGGTGGTCGGGCGTGCCCAAGGCGTGACGGTCACTTTGCGGGGCCAACCCTTCGACCTGAAGCCGCACACGCAGGTCACCGTGGCCCGTTTTGAAGTGAAGGAATGAGCATGTCTTCCGACTTTTCACCGTTTTCAAACACTCCGATCGCGATCGCCAGGCCCGCTGGCCGCATCAGCCGTCAGTCCAAAGTGGTCTGGGGCTCGCGGGTGGTGACCGTGGGCGGTGGCGCCCCGGTGCGTGTGCAGTCCATGACCAACACCGACACGGTGGACGTGATCGGCACCGCCATCCAAGTCAAGGAACTGGCTTTGGCAGGCTCCGAGATGGTGCGCATCACTGTCAACACACCGGAAGCGGCCGAGGCCGTGCCGCACATCCGCGACCAGCTCGACAAGATGGGCATCGATGTGCCGCTGATTGGCGACTTCCATTACAACGGTCACCGCTTGCTGACCGACCATCCGGCTTGTGCCGAGGCGCTGTCCAAGTACCGCATCAACCCCGGCAACGTGGGCAAGGGCGACAAGCGCGATGTGCAGTTTGGCCAGATGATCGAAGCGGCCATGCGCTGGAACAAAGCCATCCGCATCGGCGTGAACTGGGGCAGCCTGGACCAGGAGCTGCTGGCCGATTTGATGGACACCAACAGCCAGCGCACCGAGCCGTGGGAAGCGCGACAGGTCATGTACGAGGCGCTGATTTCGTCGGCCATTTCGTCGGCCCAGCGTGCCGAGGCCATGGGCCTCAATGGGGACCAAATCGCCTTGTCGTGTAAGGTCTCGGGCGTGCAGGATTTGATCTCGGTCTACCGCGAATTGGGCCGCCGCACCGACTACGCCTTGCACCTGGGCCTGACCGAAGCGGGCATGGGCACCAAGGGCACTGTGGCCTCGGCAGCTGCCTTGTCGGTGCTGCTGCAAGAAGGCATTGGCGACACCATCCGTGTCTCGCTCACGCCGCAGCCGGGCGAAGCCCGCACCCAAGAGGTGGTGATCGCGTCCGAGATTTTGCAATCGCTGGGCCTGCGCATTTTTGTGCCCAGCGTCACGGCCTGCCCCGGTTGCGGCCGCACGACCAGCAGCACCTTCCAGGAACTGGCCAAACAGATTGACGACTTCTTGCGCGCCCAAATGCCCGTGTGGCGCGTGCGCTACCCCGGGGTGGAAAACCTCAAGGTGGCGGTGATGGGCTGCATCGTGAATGGCCCCGGCGAGAGCAAGCACGCCGACATCGGCATCAGCCTGCCGGGCACGGGCGAAGCGCCTGCGGCCCCGGTCTTCATCGATGGCGAAAAGCGCCTGACCCTGCGCGGCGAAGGCATCGCGCAAGAGTTCCAGGTGCTGGTTGAAAACTACATTGAGAACCGTTTTGGTTCCGGATCTGCAGAACAAAAATGAGCGAAGCGCTGAAAGAAAACACCCCCAAAGTCGAAAAAACGGCCAAAGCCCAGAAGCTGGTGGGCGTCAAAGGCATGAACGACATCCTGCCGCCCGATTCGGCGCGTTGGGAGTGGCTGGAGGGCCAGGTGCGCGCTTTGATGGCGCGTTACGCCTACCGCAATGTGCGCTTGCCCATCGTCGAGCCTACTGCGCTGTTTGTGCGTGGTCTGGGCGAGGTGACCGACATCGTCGAAAAGGAGATGTACTCCTTTGAAGACCGCCTGAATGGCGAGCAGCTGACCCTGCGCCCCGAGGGCACGGCCGGTCTGGTGCGCTCGGTGGTCGAACACAACCTGTTGTACGAGGGCGGCAAACGCCTGTATTACATGGGCCCCATGTTCCGCCACGAGCGCCCGCAGCGCGGCCGTTACCGCCAGTTCCACCAGATTGGTGCCGAGGTGCTGGGTTTTGGCGGTCCCGAGGTCGATGCCGAGCTGATCTTGCTGGCCCATGATCTGTGGAAGGTGCTGGGTCTGAAAGACGTGCGTCTGGAACTCAACAGCCTGGGCCAACCCGCCGAGCGCCAGGCGCATCGCGCCGCGCTGATCGCCCACCTCGAAAAACACAGCGATGTGCTGGACGAAGAGGCCAAACGCCGCCTGCACAGCAACCCGCTGCGCATTTTGGACACCAAGAACCCGGCCATGCAAAGCGTGGTCGAGGCGGCGCCCCGTTTGCTCGACTTTTTGGGTGAGGGCTCTTTGGCGCACTTCAACGCGGTCAAGGCGATTTTGGACGCCAACGGCATCGCCTACAGCATCAACCCGCGCCTGGTGCGCGGCATGGACTACTACAACCTCACCGTGTTCGAGTTCATCACCACCAGCCTGGGCTCGCAAGGCACCATTTGCGGTGGGGGTCGCTATGACTATTTGATCGAGCAGGTCGGCGGCAAGCCTGCGCCTGCGGTCGGCTGGGCTTTGGGCGTCGAGCGGGTGCTTGAACTCATCAAAGAGCAGGGCGAGGCCTTGCCTGATTTGGCCCCCGATGTCTACGCCATCATCCCTGAAACCGCCGCCTTGCCTGTGGCCATGCAGGTGCTGCAAACCTTGCGCAGCTGCGGTGTGTCGGCGCAAATGCATGCCGGCAGTGGAGAGGGCATGGGCAGCATGAAGTCCCAGTTCAAAAAAGCCGATGCCTCGGGTGCGCGTTTCGCCTTGGTTTTTGGCGCCGAAGAACTGGCTCAGGGGCTGGTGGCGGTCAAATCGCTGCGTGACGGCGAGGGTGCGCAGCGCACCGAGTCCTTGGCCACTGTGGCCGCATGGGCCCACAGCCTACAATCCCCGCTTTGATGCGCACACAGCAGTAAATACACCATGGCCAACGCACTCGACCTTGAAGAACAAGAACAACTCGACCAGATCAAGCATTTCTGGAAGAAATACGGCAACCTGATTTCTTGGGTGTTGATTGCCGTGCTGGGCAGCTACGCAGCATGGAACGGCTACCAATACTGGCAACGCGATCAGGCGACCAAAGCAGCCGCCTTGTTCGATGAGGTCGAGCGCTCTGTGGCGTCGGGCGATGTGGCCCGTGTTGAACGCAGTTTTTCGGACATGAAAGCCAAGTTTGCCAGCACCCAGTATGCGCAGCAGGCGGGCCTGCTGGCAGCGAAAGCGCTGTTGGACAAAGGCAAGGCCGAGGCCTCTCGCGAGACCTTGAAGTGGGTGGCCGAGACAGCAGGTGATCTGGCTTATCGAGACATCGCCCGCTTGCGCCTGTCGGCCTTGTTGCTGGATGCCAAGATGCACGATGAGGCCCTGACACAACTGTCCCAGTCGTTCACGCCGGCCATGTCCGGCCTGGCCGCCGACCTGCGCGGCGATGTCCTGCAGGCCAAAGGTCAGCAGCAGGACGCCAAGGCGGCTTACCAGACGGCTTGGCAGCAGCTGGCAGACAGCCCGGATTACCGCCGTTTGGTGGAAGCCAAACTCAATGCACTGGGGGTGGATCCGCAGTCCGGTTCGCCAGCTTCGCCCACAGTCAACACCAAGTGAGTCCCATGTCGACCTCTGTCTGGACCCGTTTGCTGACGATCACCGCCATCGGTTGGTTGTCGGCTTGCTCAAGTGCGCCTGAAAAACCACAAGCTGCGCCTTTGCCGCCGGTCAGCGGCACACTCCAGGTGCAAAAAGTGTGGTCAAACACCCTGGGGCCGGTCAACACCCCCTTGATGGCCTCGGTGCATGGCCAACAGGTGGCGGTGGCCTCCACGCAAGGTCAGGTGGCTTTGATTGACGCACTAACCGGCCGTGACGTCTGGCGTGTTTCGGTGGGTTCTTCTATTCAGGCCGGCGTCGGTGGCGATGGTCAGCGTTTTGCGGTGGTCACGCAGAACAACGAATTGATGGCCATCGAGTCGGGTAAAGTGGTTTGGCGTCAAATGTTGCCGGCCTTGTCCTACACCCCGCCACTGGTGGCGGGTGCGCGTGTTTTCGTGTTGACCGGTGACCGCGCCGTGAGCGCTTTCGATGGTGCCACAGGCCAAAAACTCTGGACGCAACAACGTCCCAACGATCCTCTGCTCTTGCGCCAGGCTGGTTTGCTGATGCCTTTGGGCGACAACTTGCTGGTGGGGTGGGGCGGTCGTCTGGCGTCTTTGAATCCTTTGACCGGTGCCGTGCGTTGGGAAACCCTGGTGGGCAGCACACGCGGGACCAATGAGGTCGAGCGCCTGGTGGATCTGGTGGCTGGCGCCAGCCGCTTGGGCAACACCGTCTGTGTGCGTGCATTCCAGGCGGCTGTGGCCTGCGTGGATGGCCTCACTGGCCGCGTGACCTGGACTCGCTCGGCCCAAGGTCATCAAGGACTCGATGGCGACGAGCAACTGCTCTTCGGGGTTGACTCCGATGACAAAGTATTGGCCTGGCAACGGCAGACTGGCGCGCCTGCCTGGACGCAGGAGGGCTTGCGTTTTCGGGGCCTGACGGCACCTTTGGTGCTGGGGCGCTCAGTGGTGATGGGCGATGACAATGGCCTGGTCCATTTCCTGTCGCGCCAGGACGGACAGGCTGTGCAGCGTTTGAGCACAGACGGCAGTGCCATCACCGGCAAACCCGTGGCTGCTGGCCAGACTTTGGTGGTGGTGACACGCACCGGGGGCGTCTTCGGATTTCGCCCTGAATGATGGATCGGAAAATTTTTAAGTGAAACCTGTACTGGCCCTCGTTGGCCGCCCCAATGTGGGCAAATCCACGCTGTTCAACCGCCTCACCAAGAGCCGGGATGCCATCGTGGCCGATTTTGCGGGCCTGACCCGCGACCGCCATTACGGCAACGGGAAGCAAGGCCGACAAGAATTCATCGTCATCGACACGGGCGGTTTCGAGCCCGATGCCAGCAGCGGCATTTACAAAGAGATGGCCAAGCAAACCCAGCAAGCGGTGGCCGAGGCCGACGTGGTCATTTTTGTGGTCGACGCCCGAGGCGGCTTGTCCGCACAAGACCACGACATTGCCAAATACCTGCGCAAGATTGGCAAGCCTTGCCTGTTGGTGGCCAACAAGGCCGAAGGCATGCTCGAAGGCATCCAGCTGACCGAGTTTTATGAGTTGGGCTTGGGCGAGGTGATCCCCATCTCGGCCGCGCACGGACAGGGCACGCGTGGCCTGGTGGAGCTGGCCTTCGAGTTGCTGCATCTGCCCGACGAGCCCGAGGAGACGGAAGAAGACCCCTCGGTCATCAAACTGGCCGTGGCCGGACGCCCCAACGTGGGCAAGTCCACCCTGATCAACACCTGGCTGGGTGAAGAACGTCTGGTGGCCTTTGACATGCCCGGCACCACGCGTGACGCGATCAGCGTGCCGTTTGAGCGCCAGGGCCAGAAGTTCGAGCTGATCGACACGGCGGGTTTGCGCCGCAAGGGCAAGGTGTTTGAAGCCATTGAAAAGTTCTCGGTGGTCAAAACACTGCAAGCGATCGAGTCGGCCAACGTGGTGTTGCTCTTGCTCGACGCCGAGCAGGGCGTGACCGACCAGGATGCGCACATCGCCGGTTATGCGCTGGAAAGCGGTCGGGCCATGGTGTTGGCGGTAAACAAATGGGATGCGGTCGACGAGTACCAACGCCAGTTGGTGCAGCGCTCGATCGAGACACGTTTGCCGTTTTTGAGCTTTGCCAACATGCACTTCATCTCGGCCAAAAAGCGTCAGGGCTTGGGGCCGGTCTGGAACTCGATTGTGCAGGCTCACAAATCGGCCATGTGCAAAATGAGCACCCCGATCCTCACGCGCTTGCTGCTCGAGGCCGTGCAGTTCCAGAGCCCTCAGCGCGGCGGCATGTTCCGCCCCAAGATGCGTTATGCCCACCAGGGCGGCATGAACCCGCCCGTGATCGTGATCCACGGCAATTCGCTGGAGCATGTGACGGACACCTACAAGCGCTTTCTGGAAGGGCGCTTTCGCAAGGCTTTCAATTTGTCGGGCACGCCACTGCGGATTGAAATGAAAACATCCACAAATCCTTTTGCCGACAAAGAATCCAGTTGATATTTGAGGAATTCGGTTTTCCCCAAATGTCAGCCCCTTGCCCTGTGGTAAGGTCACCACTTCAAAAACTTCTGAACACGGAGAATATCGTGAGCAACAAAGGTCAACTTTTGCAAGACCCCTTTCTGAACGCACTGCGCCGCGAGCATGTGCCGGTGTCGATTTACCTCGTCAACGGCATCAAGCTGCAAGGCCAGATCGAATCGTTCGACCAGTATGTGGTGCTCTTGCGCAATACCGTCACCCAGATGGTTTACAAGCACGCCATCTCGACCATCGTTCCGGGTCGTTCTGTGACCTTCAGCACACCCGAAACGGGTGAAATCACCGCTTGATGCGGTTTTTGTGCGCCCGGCGGTGTGACACCGCCACTGCAGGTTGCTGACATTGTCTGAAACATCTTCCCGCCAGCCCGCGCCGACCTTATTGGTCGGCGTTGACTTTGGGCTGCCGCATTTCGATGGCGAGCTGCAAGAGTTGGGTCTTCTGGCCAAATCCGGCGGGCTCAAGCCCGTTGCCCGCTTGACCTGCAAACGCAAAGCGCCGGACCCGGCGCTGTTTGTGGGCAGCGGCAAAGCCGACGAAATCAAGGAACTGGCCCTGATGCACGGGGCGGTTGAGGTCTTGTTCGACCAGGCCCTCAGCCCTGCGCAGCAGCGCAATCTGGAGCGTCACATCGGCTTGCCGGTGAACGACCGCACCTTGCTGATCCTGGAAATCTTTGGCCAACGCGCCCGCAGCCACGAGGGCAAGTTGCAAGTCGAGTTGGCGCGTCAGCAGTACCTGAGCACACGTTTGGTGCGCCGCTGGTCGCACCTGGAGCGGCAAAGCGGCGGCATCGGCATGCGCGGTGGTCCGGGTGAAACCCAGATCGAGCTGGACCGCCGAATGATCAACGACTCGATCAAGCGCATCAAGGAGCGCCTGGTCAAAGTCAAAAAGCAGCGCAACACCCAGCGGCGCCAGCGCGAGCGGCGGGACACCTTCAACATCTCGCTGGTGGGTTACACCAACGCGGGTAAATCCACGCTGTTCAATGCATTGGTGAAGGCTCGTGCCTATGCAGCAGACCAGTTGTTTGCCACACTGGACACAACCACGCGCCAGCTCTATTTGGGCGAAGCCGGACGCTCGGTGTCCCTGTCCGATACCGTGGGCTTCATCCGTGATCTGCCGCACGGTTTGGTCGAAGCCTTTCAGGCCACACTGCAAGAAGCGACCGAGGCCGATTTGCTGCTGCATGTGGTGGACGCGGCCAACCCGGATTTTCCGGAGCAGATGGCCGAAGTGCAAAAGGTGCTGGCTGAAATCGGCGCCGACAACGTGCCGCAGCTGCTGGTCTTCAACAAACTCGATGCGCTCGCTCCCGAGCGTTACCCCTTGCAGCTGCAGGACCAGTACGAGATGGACGGCGAGCCTGTGCCCCGAGTTTTCCTCAGCGCCCGATCCGGTCAAGGCCTGGATTTGCTCCGTTCGGCCTTGTCGGACATCGTCAAAGCCGCCTTGCCTGCAGCCGCTCCTGAGCCCGCAGATCCCCGTGACTTCAACCGGGAATATCCCGGTGATCTGCATTGAAGTCCCATCGAATTCGGCACAATGCGGATTCGTCATCCAGACAAAGACACTTCACCATGAATTTTCATCTGCCAGCCCTGCGATGGTCCTTGCTTCCGGCAAAGATCAGAGGCATGTTCAATCTGAATGACCCGCGCTGGGGTCGGGACGACGACAAATCCAGCCCCGATGCGGGCAACAAGCCCGCAGGCGATGTGCCACCGCCGCCAGGACCCAAGCCCGATGCCTGGCAACAGCCGCCCGGGCGTGGTTCGCAGCAACAACCAAGCGGTCCACCTGATCTGGACGAGTTGTGGCGCGACTTCAACCGCAAGCTCGGTCAGTTGTTTGGTGGCAAGGGTGGGCCTCAAAAACCCCAAGGCCCCGGTGGCTCCGGCGGTGGTTCCGGCGGCCCTGGCATTCCGGTTTTCTTCAAGAATCTGGGCGTAGGCGTGATCCTGGCGGCCGCCTTGCTGGTTTGGCTGGGCACTGGCTTTTTTATCGTGCAAGAAGGTCAGCAGGCCGTGATCACCCAGTTCGGCAAATACCACTCCACGGTGGGTGCCGGTTTCAACTGGCGCATGCCTTACCCTATCCAGCGCCATGAGCTGGTGTTCGTGACCCAGATCCGCTCGGTGGACATTGGCCGCGACACCATCATCAAAGCCACAGGGTTGCGCGAGTCGGCCATGCTGACCGAAGACGAAAACATCGTCGAGATCAAGTTTGCCGTGCAGTACCGCCTGAACGACGCACGCGCCTACCTGTTTGAAAGCCGCAACCCGACCGAGGCGGTGGTTCAGTCGGCGGAGACCGCCGTGCGCGAGGTGGTCGGCAAGATGAAGATGGATTCGGCCCTGGCCGAAGAGCGCGATCAGATTGCCCCGCGTGTGCGCGAAAAAATGCAGACCATTCTGGATCGCTACAAAGTGGGTATCGAAGTGGTCAGCATCAACTTGCAGCAAGGCGGCGTGCGCCCGCCCGAGCAGGTGCAAGCGGCTTTTGACGATGTGCTCAAAGCCGGTCAGGAGCGCGAACGCGCCAAGAACGAAGCCCAGGCCTATGCCAACGATGTGATTCCGCGCGCCGTGGGTGCTGCGGCCCGTCTCAAGGAAGAGGCCGACGCCTACCGTGAACGCATCGTGGCGCAAGCCGAAGGCGATGCCCAGCGTTTCAAGACCATCTTGCCCGAGTACCAGAAGGCCCCGCAGGTCATGCGTGACCGCATGTATACCGACGCCATGCAGCAGATCTACAGCAACGTGACCAAGGTGCTGGTGGACAGCAAACAGGGCTCCAACTTGCTGTATTTGCCGCTCGACAAAATCATGCAACAAGTCAGTGCCGTGGCACCGCCCGCAGCGGACACCGCGGGTGCGGCTGCGGTCAATGCCAATGGGGCCAACAACAGTGGGGTGGACACACGTTCACGCGACCTGCAGCGTTCGCGTGACCGCGATCCACGATAAGGAACAACAAAATGAATCGCATTGGATTGTGGGTTTCAAGTTTGCTGGTGGCGTTTGCGCTGCTCAGCTCCACCTTGTTCGTGGTGGATCAGCGCCAGTTCGGCGTGGTTTATGCCCTGGGGCAGATCAAGGAAGTCATCACCGAGCCGGGATTGCATTTCAAGTTGCCGCCTCCGCTCCAAAACGTCAACTACATCGACAAGCGCCTGCTGACCTTGGACAGTCCGGACAACGAGCCCATGCTCACGGCCGAAAAGCAGCGGGTGGTGATCGATTGGTATGTGCGCTGGCGCATCACCGATCCGCAGGCCTATATCCGCAACGTGGGTCTGGATGAAAAAGCCGGCACCAACCAGCTCAACCGGGTGGTGCGCAACGCGTTCCAGGAAGAGATCAACAAGCGCACGGTCAAGGAGTTGTTGTCCCTCAAGCGGGAAGAGCTCATGAACGATGTGAAGAAAGCCGTTCTGGATGTGGTCAAGGGCAGCAAGCCTTGGGGTGTGGATGTGGTGGATGTGCGCATCACCCGCGCCGACTATGTGGACACCATCACCGAATCGGTTTACCGACGCATGGAGGCCGAGCGCAAGCGCGTGGCCAACGAACTGCGCTCGACCGGTGCGGCCGAGGGTGAAAAAATCCGCGCCGATGCCGACCGCCAACGCGAAGTGGCTGTGGCCAACGCTTACCGTGACGCGCAAAAGATCAAAGGTGAGGGCGACGCCCAGGCCGCCCGCCTGTACGCCGAGTCGTTTGGCCGTGATCCGCAGTTTGCGCAGTTTTACCGCAGCCTGGAAGCCTACAAAGCCAGCTTTGCCAGCAAAGGTGATGTGATGGTGCTCGATCCGGCCAGCTCCGAGTTCTTCAAGGGCATGCGCAGCTCGGGCACCGGGTCTGCCCCCAGAAAGTAAACCTTGATCGATACCCTCCTGATGGCGTTGGGCCTGATGCTCATCCTGGAGGGCTTGATGCCCATGTTGTCACCTCGCCGCTGGCGTGGTCTTTTTGAGCAAATGCTTCGGCTCGAAGATGGGCAAATCCGTTTTTTCGGCGTGTTCATGGTGCTGGCCGGACTGCTTTTGTTCTGGGTTTTTTCTTGAGCCATTGAACCACGGCGCCAACAGCTGCCGTGACCAAATTCAGGCAGATTTGCTGGTCAGATGGTCGGAAATGGCCGTGACAACCCGGTAAAATCCCATTTTTAACAGTCTCCCCCATCCCCTCATGTCTGCTTGGGTCCTCCCGGATCATGTTGCCGATGTCTTGCCCTCCGAGGCTCGCCACATCGAAGAACTCCGCCGCGAAATGCTGGATACCGCCCGTGGCTATGGCTACGAGTTGGTCATGCCGCCGTTGCTGGAGCATTTGGAGTCCTTGCTGACCGGCACGGGCGAGGCCCTGGATTTGCAGACCTTCAAGCTGGTGGACCAGTTGTCGGGTCGCACCCTGGGTTTGCGTGCTGACACCACGCCGCAGGTGGCGCGCATTGATGCCCATTTGCTGGGCCGCACATCGCTGACGCGTCTTTGCTATTGCGGGCCGGTGCTGCACACGCGTCCAGCCAGGCCCCACGCCACACGCGAGCCCTTGCAGCTGGGTGCCGAAATTTACGGCCATGCGGGCCCCGAGGCCGACCTCGAAATTTTGCAACTGGCACTCGATTGCCTGAATGCTGCCCGCGTGGGTGAGGTGCAGGTGGACTTGGCCGATGCCCGCATTGTTGGCAGTTTGCTGCAAGCCCAGGTCATGTCCGAATCCCAACGCCATGACATTCATGCTGCCTTGGCCATCAAGGATGCCAGTGCCCTGGCACGTTTGACGGCCGGTTTTGTGCCGGCGGTGCGCGATGGCTTGCTGGCCTTGGTGGACTTGTATGGCGATGTCCGTGTGCTCGATCAAGCGGCGCAGCGCTTGCCTGCCATGCCCGAGATCGCCCAGGCGCTTGCGCAATTGCGCTGGCTGGCCGATCAGATTGCAGGCGCCGCCGTCAGTTTTGACCTGGGCGATTCGCGTGGCTATGCCTATTACAGCGGCATGCGTTTTGCAATCTATGCCAAGGGTGCATCCGATGCGTTGGCCCGTGGCGGACGCTATGACGGCGTGGGTGCGGTTTTTGGCCACCGCATCGACCGCGACCGCCCCGCAGTAGGTTTCAGCCTCGACTTGAAAGAGGTGGTCGCTGCGGTCAAACCCCTGAGCTTGCGTGCGGCGGTCCGTGCGCCCTGGGGCAATTCGGCCAGTCTGCGCGCCGCGATTGCCGCGTTGCGCAGCCAGGGTGAAACCGTGGTTTGCGTGTTGCCAGGCCATGAAAGCGAAGTTGACGAATTCCATTGCGACCGTGAGCTGGTTGAAGCGGCTGGGCAGTGGTTGGTACAGGCTCTTTGAGAAAGAACATTTCAAGCATGAACAAGTTGCAAGGCCGTAACGTGGTCGTCGTGGGCACCCAATGGGGCGACGAGGGCAAAGGCAAACTGGTCGACTGGTTGACCGAAAGCGCCCAAGGCGTGGTGCGTTTCCAGGGTGGTCACAATGCGGGCCACACCTTGGTGATCAACGGCGTGAAAACCGCCTTGCACCTGATCCCCAGCGGCATCATGCGCGCAGGCGTCAAGTGCTACATCGGCAACGGTGTGGTGCTGTCGGTGCCCAAGCTGCTCGAAGAAATCGCAGGCCTTGAAAAAGCCGGTGTCGAAGTGCGTTCACGCCTGCGCGTGAGCGAAGCTTGCCCGCTCATCTTGCCCTACCACGTCGCGCTCGATGTGGGCCGCGAAGCCGCCAAGGAAAAAGCCGGTGCCGCCAAGATTGGCACCACCGGCCGTGGCATTGGTCCTGCTTATGAAGACAAGGTGGCGCGCCGTGCCCTGCGTGTGCAAGACCTGAAATACCCCGAGCGTTTTGCCAGCAAGCTGCGTGAAAACCTGGCGCTGCACAACGAAATTCTGGTCAACATTCTGGGCGCCGCCCCTGTGGATTTTGACGCCACCTACAACGAAGCCATGGCTTACGCCAAAGAGTTGTTGCCCATGGTGGCCGATGTTTCGCGTGAACTGAACGACGCCCACAAGGCCGGTGCCAACTTGCTTTTCGAAGGCGCACAGGGCACCTTGCTCGACGTGGACCACGGCACTTACCCGTTTGTGACCTCGAGCAACTGCGTGGCGGGTAATGCTGCTGCCGGTTCTGGTGTGGGCCCCGGCATGCTGCATTACATCCTGGGCATCACCAAGGCCTATTGCACCCGCGTGGGCGGCGGCCCGTTCCCCACCGAGCTCGACTGGGAAACCCCCGGCACGCCCGGTTACCACATGTCCACCGTGGGCGCTGAAAAAGGCGTGACCACCGGTCGTTCGCGCCGTTGCGGCTGGTTTGATGCGGCCTTGCTCAAGCGCAGCGCCCAGGTCAATGGCCTGTCGGGCTTGTGCATCACCAAGCTGGACGTGCTGGACGGTTTGAAAGAGCTGCTGCTGTGCACCGGCTATGAGCTGGACGGTGAAACCATCGACATCCTGCCCATGGGGGCCGACGAAATCGCCCGCTGCAAACCCATTTACGAAGTGATTCCAGGCTGGACAGAAACCACCGTGGGCGTGACCGAGATGGACAAGCTGCCGGCCACCGCCCGCTATTACCTGGACCGCATTGCCCAAGTGACCGGTGTGCCCGTGCATGTGGTGTCCACCAGCCCGGATCGCGACCACACGATTTTGTTGCACAACCCCTTTGGCGCCTGATCCCAAGCGATCAGCCTTGATACCGATTTCAACCACCTTCTTTTAAGGGAGTTTCCCCATGTTGACCGAAGACGGCAAGCACCTGTACGTGAGCTACGACGAGTACCACAACCTCATCGAAAAGCTCGCCATCAAAATCCACCAGTCAGGCTGGCAGTTCGACACCATCCTGTGTCTGGCCCGCGGCGGCATGCGCCCCGGTGACATCCTGTCTCGCGTGTTCGACAAGCCACTGGCCATCATGTCCACCAGTTCTTACCGCGCCGACGCGGGAACAGTCCAAGGGCATCTGGACATTGCCCGCTTCATCACCACGCCCAAAGGCGAGATCGCCGGCAAAGTGCTGCTGGTGGACGATCTGGCTGACACCGGCCACACCTTGCGCGCCGTGGTGGACCAGCTGCGCAACAACTACAAGCCGATCACCGAGCTGCGCACCGCCGTGATCTGGACCAAGGGCGTGTCCACGTTCAAGCCCGACTACTCGATTGAAGACCTGCCGACCAACCCCTGGATTCACCAGCCTTTCGAGCCGTATGACAGCATGCGCCCCGAAAAGCTGATGGAAAAGTGGCGCGTCTGAGCGCCTTCGGACATACCCTGACTGAACTTGAAACAGCCTCCTTTTGGAGGCTGTTTGCATTAGGATGCGTGAATGCAAGACGAATCCAAAAACGCCTCATCTGCGCACATGGCCACCGGCCTGATCCACCACCCCTACACGCCACCAGCGGGTTTTGCCGCACCCCAGCCGGGCGTCTTCAAGGCTTCGACGGTGTACTTCCCCACCGTGGCCGACATGCGGCAACGCGAATGGAAAGACAAGTCGGCCTACACTTATGGGTTGCATGGCACCCCGACCACCTACCTGCTGGAAGAGCGGCTTTGCGCCCTTGAGGGAGGCCTGCAATGCGTGCTGGTGCCCAGCGGCTTGGCGGCCTTGGCCACAGTGGCCTTGGCGGTGCTCCAGATGGGTGACGAAGTCCTGATCCCAGACAACGCCTACGGACCCAACAAGGCGCTGGCCGATGGCGAGTTGCGCCACTTTGGCATCACTCACCAGTTTTATGACCCCATGAACCCGGCTGATCTGGCCGGCAAGATCACCTCACGCACACGCCTGGTGTGGCTGGAAGCGCCGGGCTCGGTCAGCATGGAGTTTCCCGATTTGCCCGAGATGGTGCGCACCTGCCAAGCCAGGGGGGTGCTGTGTGCGCTCGACAACACCTGGGGGGCGGGTCTGGCCTTCAAGCCTTTTGACTTGCTGGGGGACGCGGTTGCGGCGGGCAAGCCGGGCAGTGTGGCGGTGGACATCAGCGCCCATGCGCTCACCAAATACCCCAGCGGTGGCGGCGATGTGCTGATGGGCAGCGTCATCACCCGTGACAGCGCCTTGCATTTGAAAATCAAGCTCTGCCACATGCGCCTGGGTCTGGGTGTGGCAGCCAACGATGCGGAAACCGTGCTGCGCTCCTTGCCCAGCATCGATTTGCGTTACCGGGCGCATGACCAGACCGCGCGTGCTTTGGCGGCCTGGTGGCAAAGCCAGCCGCAATGCGCTCAACTGCTGCACCCGGCTTTTGCGGAGGCGCCCGGTCATGCGCATTGGCAAGCTCTGTGTGATCGCGTGCCCGGCACAGGCCTGGCCGCAGGTTTATTCAGTGTGATGATCGATGCACGCTACAGCCAAGAGCAGGTCGACGCGTTTTGCGATGGTCTGAAGCTCTTCAAGATCGGGTACAGCTGGGGCGGACCGGTGAGTCTGGTCGTGCCCTACGACATCGGTTCGATGCGCCAGGCCTGGCCTGGGCATCTCCAGCGAGGCACCTTGGTGCGTTTTTCGACCGGGCTGGAATCGGCTCAAGATCTGATTTTGGACTTGAACCAAGCGGTGCAAACCCATTTGCCGATGGCCTGATTGCGCAGTTGAGACGAAAGCTGCTTTGACATGACCGCATCAGACAAGTCTTTTGACCATGGCGAAGATCTGCCCACGATGGCCACGCCCTATGTGCCGCCACCGCCTGAAGGGCCGCGCTCGCGCATGCGTGCCTTGGGCTTTGCCGATCCTTTTCGTTGGCTGGCGCGGGGCCTGATGGACCTGCGACAACACCCGGGCATTGCCTTGTTTTACGGCCTGTGTTTTTGGGGCATGGCCCAGGTGCTGGCCCTGGTCTTCAAGCACAAGCCTGAATACACCCTGTCGCTGGTTTCGGGCTGCTTGTTGGTGGGCCCCTTTTTGGCCATGGGTCTGTACGAGGTCAGCCGCAAACGTGAGCGCGGCGAGTTGCCCGACATGGCCACCTCACTCATGTGCTGGGACCGGCACATTCGCAGCATGGCCATGCTGGTGTTGGTGCTCATGGTGCTGGAGCTGCTGTGGGGCAGGGCATCTTTGGTGGTGTTTGCGGTATTTTTCAACACCGGCATGCCCTCCACCACGGGGGTGATCGAGGCCGTTTTCAACCCGCAAAACATCGAGTTCCTGATGGTCTATCTGGCTGTGGGTGGGGTTTTTGCCGCCTTGGTCTATGGCTTGTCGGTGGTGTCCATTCCGATGATCCTGGACCGTGATACCGATGCGATCTCAGCGGTGATCACCAGCATGCGGGTGGTTTTTTCCCATCCCGGTGTGATGCTTTTGTGGGGCTTGTTGCTCAGCCTTCTGGTGCTGATCGCCTTGTGGCCATGGGCCTTGGGCATCATCGTGGTGGGGCCGTGGCTGGGTCATGCCAGCTGGCATGCTTACCGTGGCAGCGTCGAGTGGGAAGAGAGCCCTGAAGAAGCTGTTACATTGGGCAGCTCAAATTAAAGGAGCCATCTTGGCCACACCCAACTACGGATTCGAAAAACGCCAGAAAGAACTGGCCAAGAAACGCAAAAAAGAAGACAAGCTCAAAGCCAAGTCCGACCGCAAATCGGGCCTCTTGCCTGAAGATGGCGCCGACCCGGATGCTCAGGTCGATTCAGGCCAAGCGGCAGCAGTTCCAGATGCTGCCGATCCCCAAACGCCACCTGTTTGAGCCTCACGCGCGAGCGCTGAGTGAAAGCTCAAGGCTGTCTCTCAGACGCTGTCCTCACCAATTCACGAGCCAGCACCCGCATGTCGTTCATGCTGTGGCTCGCAGGTGTGAGCAGCGGGGCTTGGGCGTAATGCACAAAGTTGTTGCCCGTGGAGGTTTCGTAGCCCGGGTCGTAGTGCCCTGAGAGCAACTCGGTCACCACCTCGTGCATTTCCCCCCGCTCGATGCGCTCTTGCCAGCCTTGCACCACGGCCTTGCCGCGCAGGGCCGTCAGTCGCTCCAGGCGGTCGGCAAACAGGGCGCGGTCTTGCGTGAAAAACGCATAGTCTTCCAGCAGCAAATTCACCCGGTTTTCCAGCGACAGGTCCACCCGCAGGCAGGGGCTGGCCCGCATGGCGACCATCAGCGCATCGGGTACCGCCAGATTGCCCACTTTTTTGCTTTCAGCTTCCACAAACACCGGGCGGTCTGCACTGAAGCCGCGCAAGGCGTCCCACACCTGCGTGTCAAATGCCTTTTGGGTGGGCTGCGGCGTGCCGGGGATCAGGCCCAGCACCGAGCTGCGGTGGCAGGCAATGGCTTCCAGGTCCAGCACCTGGGCACCTTCTTGCGCCAAGGCCTGCAGCAAGCGCGTTTTGCCCGAGCCGGTGGGCCCGCACAACACGCGGTACTGCAGGCGCTGCGCCTGGCGGGGGGTGTCTTCCATCACCGCTTTGCGAAAGGCCTTGTAGCCGCCCTCGATCAGGTGCACCTTGAAGCCGATCTGCCCCAGAATCAGCGCCAGCGAGTTGCTGCGCTTGCCCCCGCGCCAGCAATACACCAGCGGCTGCCAGTTCTTGGGCTTGTCCATGACATGGGTTTCGATGTGGCGGGCGATGTTTTTGGCCACCAGCGCGGCGCCCACTTTTTGCGCCTCAAAAGGGTTGACCTGCTTGTACAGCGTGCCCACCTTGATGCGCTCTTCGTTGTTGAGCGATGGCCAGCTCAGGGCGCCGGGCAGGTGGTCTTCGGCGTGTTCGCCTTCGGAGCGGGCGTCCAGGATGGCATCAAACTGGTCCAGTTGGGCCATGGCATCCGAGGCCGAGATCAGGTGAACGCTCATTTCAGTTGTTTCTTCAAAGTGGGCCAGACGTTGGCCAGCATGCGCGGCTGCGCGGCTTCGTTGGGGTGGATGCGGTCGGCCTGGAACCATTTGAGCGGTTCGGGGTCGTCGCCAATGCCTTTCAAAAAGAAGGGCACCAGCGCCGCCTTTTGGCTTTTGGCCACTTGGGTGTAAGCCGCTTCAAACTGGCGGGCCATGTCGGGGCCGTAATTGGGCGGCATTTGCATGCCCAGCAGCAGCACCTGCGCCCCGGCGGCTTGGGCTTGTTGGGTCATGTCCAGCAGGTTGCTCTGCGTCATCGCCATGGGCAGCCCACGCAGCGCGTCGTTGCCGCCCAGCTCGATGACCACATGGCTGGGCTGGTGTCGTTTGAGCAAGGCGGGCAGGCGAGAGCGCCCGCCGGAAGTGGTGTCGCCGCTGATGCTGGCGTTGATGACTTGCGCACCGGGCTTTTCTTTGTCGAGTTGTTTTTGCAGCAAAGCCACCCAACCTGTGCCGCGGGCAAGGCCATATTCGGCACTCAGCGAGTCGCCCAGCACCAAAATGCGCTGCGCAGCAGCCGCTGGCACAGGCAGGGCAAAGCCCCAGCCGGCAAGGGCCAGCAGGGTCCAGTTAAAGTGGCGTCGTCTCAACAAAGGTGTGTGCATGCCTGAATCTATCATTGCCGTGCGTGGCGTCTCGAAAAGTGTGCAAGATGCCAGCGGGCAGCTGGACATTTTGCGCGATATCGATTTCTCATTGAACGCCGGGGAAACCGCTGCGATTGTCGGTGCTTCCGGTTCGGGCAAAAGCACTCTGTTGGCCATCCTGGCGGGCCTCGATACACCCAGTGCCGGGCAGGTGCTGTTGGCCGGGCAATCGCTGTTTGATTTGTCCGAAGACGAACGCGCCGCTGTGCGCGCCCAGCATGTGGGTTTTGTGTTCCAGAGCTTTCAGCTCATGCCCAACCTCACGGCCCTCGAGAACGTGATGCTGCCGCTGGAGCTGGCCGATCGGCCGGATGCCCGCAGCACCGCCACCGCCATGCTGCAGCGGGTGGGTTTGGCCGAGCGCCTCAAGCACCTGCCCAAAGTGCTCAGCGGCGGCGAGCAGCAGCGCGTGGCCCTGGCCCGCGCTTTTGTGGTGCAGCCCGATTTGCTGCTGGCCGATGAGCCTACGGGCAGCCTGGACCACGCCACGGGCGAGGCCATCATGGACTTGATGTTTGCGCTCAACCGCGAACAAGGCACCACCTTGGTCTTGGTCACGCACGACCGCCAGTTGGCCGCACGTTGCGAGCGCAGCCTGGTGATTCAGGCCGGGCGTTTGAGCGAGTCGGCACCCTTGTCAGCCTGAATCGCTTTTTGACACTCAGACGCTTGGCGCTTTTGGCGCACGCAGCGTGGGACCAACGATAATCCACGGATGTCATCCCACAAAGTGCTGTTCGGCTTCCATGCCGTGGGCGTTCGCCTCAAGATCGCCCCCCAATCCGTTGTCGAAATCCATTACGAGGTCACCCGCCGCGACGCCCGCATGCGGCAGTTCATCGACAAGGCCCGTGATTCGGGCATGCGCCTGATCGAGTCGGACAACGAACGCCTGGCCAAGCTGGCCGGGGGCCATGGCCACCAGGGCGTGGTCGCCCTCGTCACGCCCATCCCCCAAAACCATTCGCTGGACGATTTGCTCGACACCGTCGAAGGCCCACCTTTGCTCTTGGTGCTGGACGGCGTGACCGATCCGCACAATCTGGGCGCTTGCCTGCGCGTGGCCGACGGTGCGGGCGCACATGCGGTCATTGCCCCCAAAGACCACGCGGCCGGCATCAACGCCACCGTGGCCAAAGTCGCCAGCGGCGCGGCCGAAACCATGCCTTATTTCATGGTGACCAATCTGGCGCGGACCTTGGGCGAGCTCAAGGAGCGCAGCATCTGGGTGATCGGCACGAGCGACGACGCCCCCCGCACGATTTACCAAACCGACCTGAAAGTGCCCACCGCCTTGGTGCTGGGCGCCGAGGGCACCGGCATGCGCCAGTTGACCCGCAAGAATTGTGACGAGCTGGTGAGCATTCCCATGCGCGGCGCGGTGGAAAGCCTGAACGTGTCGGTGGCCAGCGGCGTGTGTTTGTACGAGGCTTTGCGCCAGCGCAGTTGAAGGTTTTTGCAGCTCGGGGCTCAAACCCCGACAATGCGCCACCCGTCTTTATCCAAGGGAGTTTTCAATGTCCAAAAAAATCAAGCACACGGCATTGCTGGTCACGCTGGGCGCAGCCAGCTTGCTGGCCGCTTGCACGCAAGAGCAGCAAAACAAGATCAGCCGCAGCATTCAGAACTGGACCGGCACGAACGGTGTGATGGAGGTGTATGCAGGCGACAAGCTGGTGCGCCGTTTCATCAAGGTGGACAAAGTCAGCACGGCTTTGGGCACGGATGACAAAGCCCCGCGCGCTTACCGCTATGGCTACGGCGTGCTCGATGAAAACCTCAATTTCGAGGTCGATCCGGGCGAGAAAAAAGTGTATTTCGAGGTCAGCGATTACTCGAACACCGTGTTCTTCGAGAGCCCGCGCTGATCGGGCTCAAACCCAGCCCAGCGCCCCCAGCAAGGCCCCCAGGCCAATCAACCACAGCATGTGCACCTGCGTGCGCCAGACCACCAGCGTGGTCACGGCAGTGAGCAGGTAAAGCGGCCAGTCGCGTGCGGGCTGGTTCGGGCTCAGAGCCAGTAGCCAGGCCGTGGACAGCAGCAGGGCAATCACAATGGGCGCCATGCCCGATTTGAACGCCCGAATGCCCAGCTTGTCGCGGTGTCGGTGTGCCCAGCGCGTGGCGGTGTAGCAAAGGATCGATGACGGCAGCATGATGCCCACCAGACACACCAGCACGCCCAGGCTGGCCAAGCCCACACTGAGCCATCCTCCGCCCAAGCCTGCACCGGCATTCATGCCGACGTTGAAACCCATCAAGGCCACAAACAAGATGTTGGGGCCGGGCGCTGCCTGCGCCAAGGCAATGGACGAGGTGAATTGCGATTCGCTCAGCCACTGCGTTTCGTCGACCAGAAAGCGGTGCATGTCGGGGGCGGCGGTGATCGCGCCGCCCACGGCCAATAAGGACAGCGAGGCAAAATGGTTGAACAGGCTGATCCAGTCGCCAGGTGTGAGCTGAAGCACCGGGTTCATGCACGATCTCCTGCGGCGGCGGCTTGTCTGGCCAGTTGCCAGTAAGCCCAGCTGCAAGCCACCAGGCCGGTGCCCAGCAACACGTAGGCCAAAGGCCATCGCAACACCCCCACGCCCACAAAACTGGCGCCTGCCAGGCCCATGCACATCGGCATGCCCATGGGGTTGTTGCGCAGCGCAGACATCAATTTCAGACCCACAGCGGCAATCAGGCCGGCCGAGACCGCACCCATGCCCCGCAAGGCGCCTTGTGCCCAGGGTGCGTCGGACACCCCCCCGAAAGCGATGGCCAGCAACAGCACCACCACCATGGGGGCCGCCAGCATGCCAGCGACGCCTGCCAAGGCACCGGCCAAGCCAAAATAACGCCCGCCGATCATCAAGGCCAGATTGATCACGTTGGGGCCCGGCATGATCTGCGCCACAGCCCAGTCTTCAACAAATTGCTCGCGTGTCATCCAGCGTTTTTTCTCTACCAGTTCGCGCTGCACCACGGCCAACACACCGCCAAAACCTTGCAGGGCCAGAATGGTGAAAGAGACAAAAAGGTCGGTTTTGGACCGGGGGTGCTGGAGCGGCAGGTTTTCAGGCATGAGTCGGATTATCCCTGTGCCATTTCAAGCAGGGGTGTTGGCGTCCAGCCAGACCAGCTGGCCTCGCCCGCTTTCGCTCAGCCGCTCCATCAAGTCTGCCGCCTGCGTCTCGGGCAGGGCAAATTGCAAGGTGACCACACTGCCGTGTGACACTTCCAGCAGCTGAGCCTGGGCCAGCTCGACTTCTCGCCGAACCAAACCCTCCAGCGCATAAGGCACGCTGCAGGCCAGCTGGGCCTGCTTGATGAGAGGAACCTTTTCGGCGCTGAGGAGCGCCTGCGCCACCGCATCGGTGTAGGCCCGCACCAATCCGCCAGCGCCCAACTTGACGCCGCCAAAGTAACGCACCACCGAGGCCATCACCCCCTGCAAGTCCTGGTGCCGCAACACGTCCAGCATGGGCCGCCCGGCGGTGCCACCAGGCTCGCCATCGTCGTTGGCCGCCGACTGGCCACCGGCCAACAGCGCCCAGCACACATGGGCCGCATCGGGGTGCTCGGCCTTGAGCTGGGCCACCCGGGCTTGCGCTGCTTCGCGGCTGGCCACAGGCTCAACACAGGCGATGAAACGGCTTTTCTTGATGACCAGCTCGTGGTGGGCGGGGGCTGCAAGGGAAAAAGGCATGCGACGATTGTCCTGGATGCCTGTCGTGCTCGGCCTTGTACGAGAAAATTTTCCTGAATGCTGATTCGTGCTTTGCCGGCGGAATACCCGCTGGCTTTTCAAGCCCACCCCCGAACCCCTACACTACAGGGTTATCCCCAAACCCAGCCCATGAACGCCTTCACCGACGTCTCTTTCTTCCCGCGCGACGCCAAACCGCTGACCAGCTACCGCAAGTTCTGGGCGCAGCGCTTTGGCACGGCCCCGTTTTTGCCGATGAGCCGCGAGGAAATGACCCAACTGGGCTGGGACAGCTGCGACATCATCATCGTCACCGGTGACGCCTATGTGGACCACCCCAGTTTTGGCATGTCGGTCATTGGCCGCATGCTGGAAAACCAGGGTTTTCGGGTCGGCATCATCGCCCAGCCCGACTGGACCAGTGCCGAGCCCTTCAAGGCCCTGGGCAAACCTAACCTGTTTTGGGGGGTGACCAGCGGCAACATGGATTCCATGATCAACCGCTACACGGCAGACCGCAAAATCCGCAGCGACGACGCCTACACCCCAGGCGACGTGGGCGGCAAACGGCCCGACCGCGCGGCCATCGTCTACAGCCAGCGCTGCCGCGAGGCCTTCCCGGAAGTGCCCATCGTGCTCGGCGGCATCGAAGGCAGCCTGCGCCGTATCGCGCATTACGACTACTGGTCGGACAAAGTGCGCCGCTCCATCGTGGTGGACAGCAAGTGCGACCTGCTGCTGTACGGCAACGCCGAGCGGGCGATTGTCGAGATCGCCCACCGCCTGGCTGCCCGCGAGCCGGTGCAGCAGATCACCGACGTGCGCGGCACCGCCTTTGTGCGCCGCGAAACGCCGGAAGGCTGGTTCGAGATCGACTCCACCAGCGTGGACACGCCCGGGCACGTTGAGGCACACATCAACCCGTATTTGATGATTTCGGACCAAGCGCGGGAGCAGGGCGCCACCTGCGCCCGTGAGGAAGAAGCCAAGGAAGTGGCCGATGCCCACAACGCGCAAAACATCGAAGCCGATTTGTCCACCGCCGTGGCCCAGGCCCGCACCGTGCATGCAGCCATACAGCCGCTCACTTTTGTGCCCAACCCCGCTTTGCGTGGCAAAGGCACCCACAAAGTCCCGCCCCGCGACAAAAGCGTGATCCGCCTGCCCAGCTACGAGCAGGTCAAATCCGACCCGGTGCTCTATGCCCACGCCAACCGCGTGCTGCACCTGGAAACCAACCCCGGCAACGCCCGCTGCCTGGTGCAAGCGCACGGGGAGGGCGCCACCGCCCGAGACGTGTGGATCACACCGCCGCCCATCCCGCTGACCACCGCCGAGATGGACCATGTGTTCGACCTGCCCTATGCCCGCAGCCCGCACCCGCGCTATGCCGACGAAAACGGCAGCCACGACCACGCGACCAAGATCCCCGCGTGGGAAATGATCCGCTTCAGTGTGAACATCATGCGCGGCTGCTTTGGTGGCTGCACTTTTTGCTCCATCACCGAGCACGAAGGCCGCATCATCCAAAGCCGCTCCGAAGAATCGGTCATCCGCGAGGTCGAAGACATCCGTGACAAGGTCAAAGGCTTCACCGGCGTCATCTCTGACCTGGGCGGACCGACTGCCAACATGTACCGTCTGGGCTGTCGCAGCCCCGAGATCGAATCGGCCTGCCGCAAACCCAGCTGCGTGTTCCCCGGCATCTGCCAGAACCTGACTACTGACCACGGCCCGCTGATCCACATGTATCGCCGGGCGCGCAACTTGAAGGGCATCAAGAAGATCCTGATCGGCTCCGGTTTGCGTTACGACCTGGCCGTGCAGTCACCCGAGTATGTGAAAGAACTGGTGCAGCACCATGTGGGCGGCTACCTGAAGATCGCGCCCGAGCACACCGAGGGCGGCCCGCTGTCCAAGATGATGAAGCCGGGCATTGGCACCTACGACCGCTTCAAGTCGATGTTCGACAAGTACAGCGAAGAAGTGGGCAAAAAGCAGTTCCTCATCCCATACTTCATCGCCGCCCACCCGGGCACCAGCGACGAAGACATGATGAACCTGGCCATCTGGCTCAAGAAGAACGGTTTCAGGGCCGACCAGGTGCAAACCTTCTACCCCAGCCCCATGGCCACGGCCACGGCCATGTACCACTCCACCCGCAACCCGCTGCGCAAAATCACCCGTGACAGCGAAAAAGTGGACGTGGTCAAAGGCGACAAACGCCGCCGCCTGCACAAAGCGTTTTTGCGCTACCACGACGCCAACAACTGGCCCCTGCTGCGCGAAGCCTTGAAAGCCATGGGCCGGTCAGATTTGATCGGCAACGGCAAACACCATCTGATCCCGAGCTGGCAGCCGCTGGCCGAAGAAGGCTACCAAAGCGCCCGCCGCAAAAACAGCACGGGCGCAGGGGCCAAGTCGTCGGTGTCTTTGTCCACAGCGCCCAAGCGCATGGGGCAGCCGAAGAAGGGGCAGTTGCTGACGCAGCATACGGGGTTGCCGCCTAGGAAGAAACACTAGTTATTTATCACTTTGATTGATAAAAAAGTTGTGCAACAATGCTAACTTTGATCCAATTTGTATTGGGTTTTAGTCACTGGTTGTTGAAAAATGCAGAAAATTTTCCTTTTACCGCTATTGTTAATTCTTGGCGGTTGTACAACTACAGAGTATTGGAAGCATCACTCAAAACCACCGAGTGCGTTTCAAAACGATCATGCTTTTTGTTCGAATAGTGCTATTCAAGCTGTACCAAATATAGCCGCACTGAGCCAACCAGCACAAGTTAGAACGCCACAGCCTACATCCTTTGATACCAGCTGTTCAGCTGTGTTTGGTACTTTAAATTGTAGAACTACTCCCAATACTGGACCTGCCAGTATTTTCGATCAGTATCAAATATCTCCCCAAGCTCAAATGAATGCTGCTGTCGACCGCACGAGAGTAGCTTATGTCGAAGCCTGTCTTGTCAGGTTGGGCTGGGCAAAATTGGATACCGAAACTGTGCTTAAAGCTCAGCAACTTGAAGCGCAGCGCAAAGCCAGTTTCGAAGTGGCATACAAGAAATTAAATGAGGAAATCAAGCAATTTACAGAAAAAACTTGCAAATCTGAAAAATATCTCCCTGTTACTAAGTTAGCACCGTGTTCCATACCGGAAATTGATGCTGGTCACCTGAGTAATTCTGAATACATAACCCAGGAACAAAAAAATTTATTTATTGATATATCTAGAGAAAATAAAAAAATGAATGATAGCGTAATTTATTTTTATACGAATTATACGGGTGCTGATATCAAGCAACGACTCGTTAATCTTCAGTCAAAAAAAAGAGACGCTGAAATCAATAATGATTCAGATTTGATGTCATCTAGAATTACTTGGGGCGAATATAATAAAATTAATATTAAAATATCTAAAGATTACGAACAAGAACTAAAATATTTAACCCAAAAAAGATAACGCTACATTAAAAAATGATTATATATTTTAAATTGATCCATGTTGACCAGTTTTATATTGGATCTCTTTGAGAACGCTTTGTAGCCAAGTCCAGATCGGTCTTGCTGGTCTTCACAGTCCTCTTTTGGAAGCAGTGAAGCACATAGACGGCGTCGGCGAGTTTGCTTTGTCCTCTAGAGCTTGGCCCGGGATTCAGTGCATGGTGCAGGTGTTTGCTAAGGTCAGCGGTGCGCATTGGATCACGGGTCTTCGACCGGGATGACAAAAGTTTGGACGTGATGGTTGATTCAACTTCTTCGGGTTGGATCAATGTCTCTGCAGTTCATGTCGGTGCTGCCCATTTTTTGAGCGCATGACGCCAGCCCAGTCCCCATGCGCCTTGGCGCAGTTGTCCTAGGGCTTATCCACAGGCTTGGGCACGGTGAATGTGGATGTTTATTTCGTCGTCCCTGCCAAACCCCAGCAACCCGCATGAATGCTGGTGATGTGGGGTGAATCCGGATGGTCAGAACTCTCAAATAGATATTCAATGGAGCCTGTTTTCTGGGAGTTTTTCAAAGCAGCGCCAT